>Ga0105047_10005905_pt1 | contig 20888 bp, 22 predicted proteins | sample MAT04_FD_78384 | JGI IMG/M metagenome (GOLD analysis project Ga0105047, IMG submission 78384) | Freshwater microbial communities from Lake Fryxell liftoff mats and glacier meltwater in Antarctica - MAT-04 (megahit assembly) | ecosystem: Environmental > Aquatic > Freshwater > Ice > Liftoff... | reverse complement strand
TAGTCGTACTTCTCGCTGATAATCTGCTTGCGGTCGAACCCACGCGCTTTCAGGATCGCCCGCACATCATCCACCATGGCCCGCAGGCCGCAGACGTAGACATCCAGGTCCCGCCGCTCGCCGACCGCCTCCAGCACCAAGGGCTGCACCCGCGTCGTGTGTCCCAGCCAATCGGCGTCCGGTCGCGTTAACGTCGGCACGAAGCGGAAGTTGGCGTACTCCCGCTCCCACGCGCGGAACTCATCGGCGAACACCAGCCCGTGCCCATGCCGCGCGCCGAAGATTAGCGTGAACTGCTGCTCCGGGTGCTTCGCCAAGCCTTCCGCCAGCATGCCGCGAAAGGGCGAGATGCCCGTGCCAGTGGCCACCATGATCGTCTCGCGCACCGGCGGCCGCAGCACAAACGTCCCCAGCGGACCTTGCATCGGCACCTCGGCGCCCGGCTCCATAGTAAACAAATACGGCGAGAAATAGCCCTCCGGCATCACGTTGAGGCACAACTCAAAGCGATTGCCGCCCGGCGCCGAAGCGATCGAATAGGCCCGCGTCACTTGCTTGCCGCGGATCGACTCAGTGAACGAGACAAACTGCCCGGCCTGAAAGGGAAGCTCGTCCAACTCGGGCACCTCGAAAAAGAAGTGCTTAATTTCAGGGCTCAGCGAGCGGGCTTCAATCAAACGGGCATTCGGCATCTCTCTTTAGTTTCGGACATTCGCTACGCTGGAAGGGAATGCAAGTGCGGGAAGTGTTAGCGGTCAGCCTACGGGCCTTAGCCGCGAATAAATTACGCTCGGCGCTAACGGCTTTGGGGTTGGTGATTGGCAACGCGAGCGTGATCCTGGTGGTCACCATCTCGCTTACCAGCACCGAGCTCATCCTCGAAAAGATTCGCGGCATCGGGTCGAACGTCGTCTGGGCCTACTACGAAGCCGGTTCCCGCGAAGCTGACCAGGTGCAGAACGACTTTGTAAATCTCGCCGACGTCGAAGCCATTCGCACCCAGCTGTCGGAGAAGATCGTCGCCGCCACCGCCGTCATGTCGTCGAACGACTTTATCACCGTCAACGGCAAGGCCCAGGAACTCGCCGTCCAGGGCTCCGATGAATTCTATCCGCTCGTGCGCAATGTCGCCTTGCTGGCGGGCCGCTTCATGGAGGCCAGCGAAGTTGCGGGCCGGGCCAAAGTCGCGCTGCTGACGGAGAAGCTCGCGCGGGATCTTTACGGCAGTCAGGCCTCCGCCATCGGCCAAGTACTCAAGCTGAAGGGCTTCCAGTTCACCGTCATCGGCACCTTCAAGGAGCGCACCTCCACCTTCGGGCTTAGCGAATTGGGCGAGCGCACGGTGCTGATTCCGATCACCGTGCTCAAGTACTTCGTACGCGTCGAGCGGATTGACCCGGTCTACATCCAGGCCCGTCGCGCGCAGGATGTAGTTCCTTTAACCGCCGAGGTCCGTCGCCTTCTCGAGAGCCGGCACCGGCCCGGGGCGCGCTACTTTGTCGACAATCTGGGCTCCATTCTTGAAACGGCCCAGCAGATCGGCACCTTGCTGACGCTGGTGTTGATTCTGGTGGCGGCCATTGCGCTCGTCATCTCCGGCATCGGCATCATGAACATCATGCTGGTAACAGTGACGGAGCGTACGCGCGAGGTAGGTCTGCGCATGGCCATTGGGGCGTCGCGCAATGAGGTGATGCTCCAGTTTCTGGCCGAAGCCACCATCCTGAGTGTCGCGGGCGGTGTGCTCGGGATGCTGATTGGATTGGCCATTCCGCTCATCGGCCGCCAATTCGCCGAGGGCCTGGAGATCCAAATCTCCTGGATTTCCGTGGCGGTTTCGTTCCTGGTTTCCTTTGTCGTAGGCCTCACCTTCGGCTACCTGCCGGCGCAGCGCGCAGCGTCTTTAAGCCCCACTGAAGCCTTGCGCTACGAATAACGCCGATGTTTTTTTCGCACCGAGTCCGCCAAATAGCACTTTGGTCAAGATTCGATGTGGTTTATTTCAGACGCGTAGTGTCCGGCGGGGGTAGGGGCGCTATGGGGTTCATTTAATTATTCAATTGGATTGAATTGTTCATTACACGGTAACCTCGACGAATCAAGGCGTTAGTCCGGCCAGAAAAAGCAACTCGAGCGATGAGAGGGAGATTGAAGTTGAATTTACTCTTGAGAATGACGGGCACAACATTAGCCTCAGTGCTACTAGCTGGGGTAACGATATGCGCCCAAACGCCCGCCCCGGCGACGACCCCGGCGGAGCCTCCCGCCAAGGACCCTTGGGCCGTGGGCAAGGTGAAGTTTGGCTTTGTCTTCGACGCCTACTTGTCGGGCAACACCAACCAGCCCCTATTCAAGCGCAACTTCGGCCGCGCCTTCGATGTGCGCTCCGGCCGGCCCGATCTCAATCTGGCTTTGTTATCCGTCGAAATGGCCCCCGAGCCGGTAGGCTTTCGCGTCGACTTTGCCGCCGGCACCGCCGTCAAGGCCTTCTATCTCTCCTCGCCCGCCGAGGTGCGCAAAGGCGATGGCCTCGCCAATTTGTTCCAGGCCTACGTTAGTTTGAAGCCCAAAAAGAACAATGGCTTCCAGATCGATTTCGGTAAGTTCTACACCGCCGCCGGTGCCGAAGTTACCGAAACCCATCTCAACTGGAATTACTCGCGCGCCTACTTATTCAACAATGGACCCTACTATCACTTCGGCGTCCGCGCCACCGCGCCCGTCGGAAAACATTTCACCGCTGGTGCGCAGTTAGTGAATGGTTGGAATAATGAAAGGGACAATAACAGCGCGAAAACCGTCGGCTTAACCGGCGCACTTACTTTCGAAAAGATCACCTGGGCCAACGCCTACTATGTCGGTGCCGAAAACTACGACACCTCCCGCGGCAAACGCAACTTCTGGGATTCGGTGCTGTTGATCAATCCCAACCCCAAGGCCAACTTCTACGTCAACGTCGACATCGGCTCCAACGGCCGGGCGAACGGCAGTGGCTCCGATAAGTTCGGCGGCGTGGGCGTCGCCGGCCGCTTCGCCCTCCACCCCAAGTTCAACTTGAGCCCGCGCTGGGAATACTACCGGGACGGCGACGGTTTCATCACCGGCGTGGCGCAGAACCTGCAGGAGTTCACCCTCACCGGCGACTACAAGGTGGCCCCCGGCTGGTACATCCGCCCCGAGTTCCGGCGCGATTGGTCGACCCAAGGCTTCTTCGATAGCGGCCGCGGCTTCGGTACGGGCCGCGCGCAGAACACCCTTTCGCTCGGCGTCATCGCCGCCTTCGGCGCCCGGCGCCCCATCTAGCCCTTTTTCTTGGCGCCACGTAACGCCATAATAAGAATGTATGAAAAAGATTTTGGCCGTGGCGGCTTGCACCCTCCTCCTAGCCGCCCAAACGCCCCTTGACCCCAGCCGCATCACCGTTGAAGTCTTCCGCGCCAACTTCCTCATGACCGTTACCGACAAGAAGGGCCGCTTCGTCACCGACCTCACCCAGACCGACTTCGAAGTCGTCGAAAGCAAAAAGAAGCAGACCATCCTCGAGTTCGTCGCCGAGAACAACCTGCCCCTACGCTTGGCCATCGTCGTCGATACCAGTAACTCCATCCGTGACCGTTTCAAGTTCCAGCAGGAAGCCGCCAGCGAGTTCGTCAAAAGCGTCATCCGCCCCAAGACCGACCGCGCCATCGTCGTCGGCTTCGACAACTCCGCGCAACTTCTCTCTGACCTCACCGATGACGTCAACAAGCTCGAAACCGCCATCCGCGGCATGCGCCCCGGCGGCGGCACTGCGCTTTACGATGCCATCTACTTCGCCTGCCGCGACAAGCTGATGCAGGATCAGCCCATGTATAAGTTCCGCCGCGCCCTGGTGCTCTTGAGCGATGGCGAGGACAACGCCAGCCGCTACACGCGCGACCAAGCCCTTGAGATGGCCCAGAAGGCCGACGTGGTGCTCTACACCATCTCCACCAACATCACCCGTATCCCCACCGACGGCGACAAGGTGCTGAAGTATTTGTCGCAAGAGACCGGTGGCGTCACCTTTTTCCCGTTCAAAGCCACTGACCTCACCCAGTCCTTCGAGAACATTGCCAACGAACTACGTTCGCAATACGCGATTCTCTACCGGCCGGAACCGCTGAAGCTCGATGGCTTGTATCATCAGGTGGAGATCAAGATCAAAGGCCGCAAGGAACTCTTAGTCCGCACCCGCAAGGGCTACTTCGCGCCCCGCGCTTGATTCACATTGACGGCCAATTGGAGGAACAGGGTGAGCAGGCATGCGCCTATTCCGGCTTGTCGTTAATGGTGCCCCGGCAGGTCTTGGCGCCGCACTGGCACGGGACGATCTCGACGTCGGCACCGAAGTGGTAGTCGACGAAGAGCTCTTCGCCCTTCTTAAGGTCGCGCATGGCCATGTAGAGGATGTGGCCTTTGGCGATCAGGGTCCAGACGTTGGGCTCGCAGGAGTGGTTGATATACTCGGCGCCACTGCCGCCGACGGCTCCGTCGAGGCACCAGTACTTGTCGAGGGTGAAGATATAGTGCAATGGCCGCTCGTCGGCCCGGCGTTTGGTTTCCCGCCGGCCGATGCGTTCACCGCGGTACTCAATCACCTTGCGTCGTTTCGGAATGGCCTCCTCGGCAAACAAACCCCAGCGATGAATGCGGGAGGGCTTGATGCTGAGTTTGTAGGCGCAATAGCGCTCATCCAGGCGCGGCTTTTCCGGCTCGCGGGCCACTGCGGCTTTGGCTAGCTTCATCAGTTAACTGGTTTAGAAATCGTCGCCGTCAACGGGCTTCTTGGTACCTTTGCGGCGCATGATGATGATCACCACGCACAGTACGGCCAGGCCGCCGCACACAACTTTTACCATCGTTTCACTATCCACTGGTAACCCCTCCATCAAGATCGAGCGTTGAACACTAAGACTACAAAAAGCTGGGGCCAAAGACAAGACACTTGGCCCCGGATGACCACTAATTTTTGTGCGGAAGCGACTAGCCCATCTTTTGCTTGATGATGCCGACCAATTCCTCCACCGCCGCGGCGCTCTTCTGGAGCGCGGCCGCTTCGTCAGCGGTCAGCTTCAGCTCATAGATCTGCTCAATGCCGCGCGCGCCCAGCTTCACTGGCACGCCGACGAACAGGCCTTTCACGCCATATTCACCTTCGAGGAAAGCGGCGCAGGGGAGCACTTTCTTTTTGTCCTTCAAGATGGATTCCACCATCTCGACGGTGGCCGCGGCGGGGGCGTAGTAGGCGCTGCCGGTCTTCAGATAGCCGACGATCTCGGCGCCACCGTTGGCCGTGCGCTTGACGATTTCGGCCAGCTTTTCGGGGCTCATCAGTTCGGTGAGCGGGATGCCGGACACGCTCGAGAGGCGAGTTAAGGGCACCATCGTATCGCCGTGGCCGCCCAGCACCATGGCCACGACGTTCTCCATGGAAACATTGAGTTCCTGGGCGATAAACGTGCGGAAGCGGGCCGTGTCGAGCACGCCGGCCATGCCGACCACGCGGTTTTTCGAGAACTTCGAGACTTGCAGTGCCGTCCAACACATGGCGTCGAGCGGATTGGAGACGATCACCAGGATGGCGTTGGGGCTGTATTTGGCCGCCTGTTCGCTCGCTTGCCGCATGATCTCGTAGTTGGCGAGCAGCAAATCGTCGCGCGACATGCCCGGCTTGCGGGGCAGGCCGGCCGTGATGACGACGACGTCGGAGTTGGCGGTGGGCTCGTAGTCGTTGGCCCCCGTCAGGGTGACATCATAGCCCTCCACGGGGCCGGACTGCATCAGGTCGAGCGATTTGCCTTGCGGCACGCCCTCGACGACGTCCACCAGGACGACATCCGCTAATTCCTTATCGGCAATGCGCATTGCGCAGGTGGCGCCCACATTTCCGGCGCCGACAACCGTAACCTTCTTCCGCATTAGTTTCCTTATCTTTACAGAGTTGTCCCCGGGGGACGAACCCATCAGTCTATCGCGTTCCGGCAGGGGCGCGCTACGATGGGGAGGTCTTATGGAAGTCCCATCGTCAGCCCGTTCGTTTATCGCCACGCAGGTGGAACGTCTGCGAGCGATAACGCCGCGGCCGCGGATCGTGTTTCCCGAAGGCGAGGACCCGCGGGTGCAGGCGGCGGCGGCGCGTCTGGAACGCGAAGGGCTGCTGACCCCGATCCTGATTACGGCGAACGATCCGGCCACTTGCCCGCGTTTGAGCCGCTACGAAGCCATTTACTACGAGCGGCGGCGGGCCAAGGGCGTCACCCTGGTGGAGGCGGCGGCCGTGGCCCGGCGACCGCTCTACTTTGCGGCGCTGATGGTGGCGGCCGGCGACGCCGAAGGCTTCGTGGGCGGGGCCGCTAACACGACCGCGGAGACCGTGCGGGCGGCGCTGCATTGCATCGGCGCGCAACCCACCGTCTCGACCGTTTCGAGCGTTTTTCTCGTCGCCGTGACGGACCCGAAGTTCGGGGTGAACGGTATGCTGGCTTTTGCCGACTGCGCGATTGTCGTTAGCCCCACGCCGACCCAACTCGCTGACATTGCCATTGCCACGGCCGCCTCCACCCGGCGGTTGCTGGGTGCCGAACCGCACGTCGCCTTGCTGTCGTTTTCCACCAAAGGCAGCGGCAAACATGCCGATGCCGAGAAGGTGATTGAGGCCCTGCGCGTGATGCGGGTGCGAGCCCCGGAACTGAACGTAGACGGCGAACTGCAGGCCGACGCGGCCCTGATGGCTAGCATCGGTGGATCCAAGGCACCGGGTTCGCCGGTAGCCGGGCGGGCGAATACGCTGATCTTTCCGAGCCTCGACGCCGGTAACATCGCCGTAAAACTGGTGGAACGCCTAGGCGGAGCGGCCGCCTATGGGCCGTTCTTACAGGGCTTGGCGAAGCCCGCTAACGACCTGTCGCGAGGCTGCTCAGCCGAGGACATCTACATGGTGGCCATCGTCACGGCGCTGCAGGCCGCTCGCTAGGGGCTCCACAAGGAACCGGGCGCACCTACACTAGGTAGCGTCGCAATTGTAACCTGTTAATTATATTGGAAGATATCATCTCCAGACCGCTCGTAACGCGGCCTCAACTAGATGAGAAATGCGTTGACAGCGCGGAGAGAAAAGGTTAACATAGTTTCATTATTTTTTCATAAGTGGAAGTAGGAGTGCGAGATGGTTACCGTCGTCATTCCGGCCCTAAATGAAGCCCGACGAATCGCGAGCGTCGTGCAGTTTGCCTGGCGATCGCCGCTGGTGAGACAGGTCATCGTCGTGGATGATGGCTCGGTAGATGACACTCCCGAGATCGCAGGGATAGCTGGGGCTGAAGTAATTACCAGTTCTCTCTTGGGCAAGGGCGCCTCGATGCTGGACGGGCTGCGGAAGGCGAACGAGGACGTGGTGCTGTACCTCGACGGCGACCTAACGGGTTTGCGCGAGGATCTGGTGGAAAGCATGACGCAACCCTTGCTCAACGGCCACGCCGACTTCAGCAAAGCAAAGTTTAGCCGCAGCGCGGGTCGCGTGACGGTACTGACGGCTCGTCCGCTGCTTCAGGTCTTCTTTCCGGAACTCGCTCATTTCACGCAACCGCTGGGGGGCATTATGGCCGCCAAACGGACACTATTGGAATCGCTGCACTTTGAAACCGACTACGGCGTGGACCTTGGCCTGCTAATCGATGCGCATCAGGCCGGCGCGAAGGTGATGGAAGTCGATATCGGCCATCTGGAACACGATAGCCAGACATTGGACGTGTTGGGCAATATGGCCAAGCAGGTGGTGCGCACGTTATTGAAACGGGCCGAAAAGTGCGGGCGTCTCGCCGGTGATCATATGCGAGAGATCGAAGAGGTGGAGCGGCACACCAATGCCGAGGTCGCGGTGACGATGGGGAACTTGGGCAAAGTCCAGAGTTTGGCCATGTTCGATATGGACGGCACGCTTTTACGCGGCCGGTTCATCACGGAACTTGCGAAGCGCACCGGGCGCGAGGACGCACTGGCACCTTGGCTCGATAACCACCGGATCAATGACGGTGAAAGATCGCTACGGATTGCCCAGGCGTTTGCAGGAGTCCCCAAGGAAGACTTCATTGAAACGGCACGTGCGATCGAACTGACGCCGGGGGCGGCCGAGACGGTGGTGGCGTTGCGCAAGGCGGGGTTCCGGGTGGGCATCGTAACGGACAGCTATGTGATCGCGGCCGAGATCGTGCGACGGCGGGTATTCGCCGATTTCTCGGTGGCCAATCTGGTTCGCTTCCGGTCTGGCGTTTGCTCGGGCGAATTGACACCTAGTCCTTTATTTGCGCATGACAACGGCTGCCGGGAGCACACTCTTTGCAAATACAACGTGATGCTGCATCTCCAGGACCGCCTGCAGGTGGATCGCACCCGGGTAGTGGCGGTGGGCGATGGGCTGAATGACGTGTGTATGCTGGCGGCCGCGGGCATAGGCATCGCCTTTGAACCGAAAGAGTCAATAGTTCGCACGTCCGCCAATTACGGAATCGAAGGGGACCTGCGCGGCGCGCTGGCGCTGGCCGGGCTTTAACTTTTGAGGACCTTCTGGATGTCGTTGTACAAGACAAACGCCACCAGACTAATCAGGAAAACGAAGCTAACGGTGAAGACCATTTCCTTGAGGCGCAAGCTCAAGTCACGGCGGGCGATCATTTCGATGAGTAACATCAAAATGACGCCGCCATCGAGGATGGGGATGGGCAGTAGGTTGAAAATGGCTAAGTTGAGGCTGACGCCGGCCATTAGGCTGACGTAAGAATCGAAGCCTTCCTTGGCCGCTTGGCGGGACATCTGCGCCATCCGCACGGGGCCCTCGATCGTCTTCGGCGAGAGGCGTGCTTCGAAGATACTACGGATGACGCTATAGATGAGCCCGGCGTTTTTGTAATTGTTGTTGAGCGACTCTTTAATGGCTTCGATTGGCGAAAGCTGGACATTGGTGTAAGCGGGAACGGCGGCGATGCCGATGCGGAAGATGGGTTTGGGCAGTTCCGCCACTTTCTTCATCAGGGGGGTGACGGTGGCCGTAATCTCCTGGCCCTTGCGCCGGTAGACGATGGCGAGCGGCTTACCCTCGCTGCGGCGAACAATATCGACCATGCCGGAAGGCGAACGGACGGGAACGCCGTTGATGGAAACGATGAGGTCGCCATCACGCAGGCCTTGCTTGGCGGCGTCGAGTTCCGGCTCCACGCGGGCGGCGACGACGTCGGTATCGGGCTGCCAGCCGAAAGCCTCCAGGCCCTTATCGTCGGAGTGTTTGAGCGTGATGGGCAAGGGGAGGGTTTGGCCGTTGCGCAGCAGCACCAGGCTCACGGAACGGTTGATGTTGGCAATGGCGGTGCGTCCGATGTCCTCCCAGGTGGGGTTGGCTTGGTCCTCAATGCGGACGATAATGTCGCCCGCCTGCAGGCCCGCGTTGGCGGCCACGGAGTTCGGCAACACGCCGCCGACCTTGGCCACTTTATCGCGATAATTTTCCTTGGGGAACTGCTGGCTGTACAAACCGGCCATCAGCACGATCGCCAGGATAATGTTCATGAGCGGGCCGGCAATAGCGATGATCATGCGCTGCCAGCGAGGCTTTTTCATGAAGCCGCGCGGATCGTCATTGTGCTCTTCGTGTTCGCTGCCGGCCATCTTGACGTAACCGCCGAAGGGGATCGCGCAAACTTTCCAATCGGTTTCGCCGCGGCGGATGCCAAACAGGCGGGGCCCGAAGCCAATGGCGAAGGCATCGATTTTGACATCGAAGTAACGCGCGGCCCAATAGTGGCCCAGTTCGTGGATCACGATCATGATCCCGATGAGGACGAGCATCCACCAGATACTTTCGAGGAAGGCCATGCAAAATTCTCCTATACCGTAATTGATGCCGGGACTGGCATTAGAACCGGGACGGGCCGCTTGGCGATCAGGCCTTGGGCGACGCGGCGCGCTTCCGAGTCGATCTCGAGTACTTCACCGACCGAGCGAGGGGTCCGGTGAGGGACGCGCGCCAGGGTCTCTTCGACGGTGGCGGCGAGTTGGGGGAAAGAGATCTCTTCCCGTAAGAAAGATTCGACGGCGATTTCGTCCGCCGCATTCAGGACACAGGTGGCCGAGCCGCCGGTTTCAAAGGCTTGGTAGGCGAGGCGCAGACAAGGAAACCGGTCGAGGTCGGGCGGGGTAAAGTCCCATTGCTGGGGCTTACTAAAATCGTAGCGCGGTACGGGGGCGGTTTCGCGGTCGGGATAGGTCAACGCATATTGGATCGGCATCCGCATGTCGGTGGTACAGACCTGGGCGATCACCGAACCGTCGTTAAACTCCACTAAGGCGTGCACTGTGGATTGCGGATGCACTACCACGCCGATTTCGGAGGGGGCGAAGCCGAACAGCCAGCCCGCTTCGATCACCTCAAAACCTTTGTTCATCATGGTGGCCGAATCGATTGTGATGCGATTGCCCATCTTCCATGTTGGATGACGTAGAGCCTGCGCAGGCGTCACGGAAGTCATCTGTTCTTTTGTAAACGTCCGAAACGGCCCACCCGAGGCGGTGAGAATCAGCCGGACGGCTTCGGCCCGACGGCCGGCGCGGAGGCACTGGTGGGCGCCGTTGTGTTCCGAATCGACCGGCAGCAGTTCGGTACCGGAGGCGGCTGCGGCGGCCATGACGAGTTCGCCACTGGCTACCAGGACCTCTTTATTCGCCAAACCGACGGTTTTCCCCTGCTTGACTGCCTCATAGGTCGCTTCCAGGCCGGCTACGCCGACGATGGCGGACATGACGAAGTCCACTTCCGGGGCGGTAGAGACCGAAACCAGGGCTTCGGGGCCAGTTAACAAGTCGGGTACAGAAAACGGGAGCGGCGCATCTTCCAAAAAGCGGATTAGGGCTTGGCGGACAGAATCCGAAGCGACGACAACGGCCTGGGGGCGGAATTCACGAATCTGGGAGGCGAGGAGTTCGAAGTTGGTGCCGGCGGCGAGGGAGTGGACGGCGAAACGATCGGGCATCGTCCGCAAGACGTTGAGGGTATTCACCCCGATGGAGCCAGTAGAACCGAGGACGGTAACTTGCTTCATGTACGGAACTGAAAGGGGAAAGCGCCCATTGGGGCTATTGTATCACGGGCTATCTGGAGGAGACTGAAGCGAGAGAATTAGGCGGCGGAGAGGGTGCTTCAGGGGTCTTAATGAGGTTAGTCTCGCTTTGGTGGGAGTAAAACCTCCCCGCCTTGATTCCAATCTTAGGATACTGTTTTCGGAAACGCAAGAGTTATTTTCTGAATTTTAGAAGACTTTGTTAACGCTTCTTTACTTCCACCCCAACCAGCCCCTCTAGTACCTTAATCGTCGAGCAAATGTCCTCTTCGGCGTGTCCGGAGGCGATGGCGGCGCGGAATTGCTGTTGGGTGGCGGCAGTAAGAGGTAAGGGGACATTCAGCTCATTGGCCGAATCGAGCATGAGCCCGATGTCTTTGTGCATCCAGCGGACGGAGAAGTTGGTGGTAAAGTCGCGGCGGAAGACGTAGGGGGCTTTGAAGGAGACGAGGCCGGACTTGGCGGCGGAGTTTTCGAGGATGGTGAGCATGAGCTCCGGGTCAACGCCGGCTTTGGTAGAGAGCACCAGGCCCTCGTTGAAGGCTTGGAGCGTATTGGCCAGGATCAGATTCTGGGTGAGCTTGGCATGCAGGCCCATGCCGGCGCCGCCGCAGTAGTAGAAGTTTTTACCCATGGGCTCGAAGAAGGGCTTCGCCTTCTCGTAGACGGCAGGGTCGCCGCCGATCATGAAGGTGAGCGTACCGCCTTCGGCGCCGGGGCGGGAGCCGGTGCAGGGCGCGTCGAGGAAGTGCAAGCCACGGGCGGCGAGTTTCTGGGAGATCTTGCGGCTTTCGTCCGGCGAGACGGTGGAGCAATCGACGATGACGGTGCCAGGCGCGGCACCGGCGGCGATGCCGTGTTCGCCCAGGATGACGGCTTCCGACATATCGGTATCGCCGACACAGAGGAAGATGCATTCGGCGTGGGCGCCGACTTCCTGGGGCGTGGCGCAGGCGATGCCGTTTTCAGCGGCGGCGAGTTCGGTGGCCTTGGACCCCGTGTGCGACCAGACGGCGACCTGATGGCCGGCACGCATCAAGTGCCGAGCCATGGGCAGTCCCATGATGCCGAGTCCTAAAAAGCCGAGTTTCGCCATGCCAAATTCTCCTTCAGAGGAGATTGTACCAAGCGAGGAGTTTACTTTTGGGCGAGAAAGCGTAGCAGAAGCAGGTCAGAGGCTTGAAATTGGGTCTGGACGACGTTACTCATTTCGCCATCTTCGACGGCCAGGTGTTGCCGGATGAGCGATTGGAGCTGTTCGAGGGAGACACCCAGGGCGGCGGCCGCTTCTTCGGCGGTGTAGTGGGTCTTTTGCGGGGTGCTGGTAACGATGGGGGTCGTGAGGGTCATGGGCGTTTGCGGGTCCTTAAGCTCGATAGTAGGCTAGCGGAGCGAAATTCCCAATTGGGGAAGCGTCTTAGGACCCAGACCAAAAGTCCGTGCGCCGCATGGGGCAGCGTACTAGAGCGTACACTCAGGTCAGGAGGCCGCGTTCACCACCATGGCCAAGAAAACAAAGATGCGACAGGATACTCAGGTCCTCACTGAGGGCTTCGATCCGCGGCTATCGGTGGGGTCGGCCCGTCCCGCGGTATTTCGCAGTTCGACTTATGTCTTCTCGACGCCCGAAGCCGCCGAACGGGCCTTCGATGTGGCAAGCGGCCGGGCCGAGGCCAGCGCGGGCGAGCGGATTGAGCTGATTTACTCGCGCATCAACCATCCGAACGCCGAGATCTTCGAGGACCAGATTGTGCCGCTCGAAACCGATGCGCAAGGCGCGGTGGTGTTTAACTCTGGCATGGCGGCGATCATGACGGCGCTGATGGCGAACCTGACGCCGGGCGATGCCGTCGTTTACACGGTGCCGCTGTATGGCGGCACGCAGCGGCTGATGGAGGACTTTCTTCCGGCGTGGGGCGTGCGGACGGTGCCGGTGGTGGCGGGCGACCGGGTGGCGCTGGCCACGGCGATTCGGGAGACGAAGGGCGTGAAGGTGGTCTTCGTCGAGAGCCCGGCGAATCCGACCTTAGTGATGTCGGACCTGCGCGCGGCGGCGGTGGCCGGTAGCGAGTTGGGAGAAGGGCGGCCGTTGCTGATGGTGGATAACACTTTTCTGGGCCCCGTATTCCAGCATCCGCTGGCGCTGGGGGCGGACCTCGTCCTTTATTCGGCCACCAAATACCTGGGCGGCTTTAGCGACGTGATTGGCGGCGTGGCGTTGGCGCGGGATCCGGCGCTGATCAAGGTGTTGCGCGGCTACCGGATTCTGTTTGGCAATATCCTGCCGCCGGATGAGTGCTGGATTTTGGATAGCCGTTTGCCCACGGTGAAGCTGCGGATGAACCGGCAGAGCAAGAACGCGCAGCGCATCGCCGAGCGGCTGGACGGGAATCCGGCTTTGGCGCGCGTGTACTATCCGACGCTTTTCCCCGATCCGGAGCAGCAGCGGATCTATCAGGCGCAGTGCGACTTTCCGGGCGGGATGGTGTCGATTGAGCTGGCGGGCGGCAAGGCGGCGGCGTTTGAGTTCCTGCGGCGGCTGAAGATTGGGCGCAATGCGGTGTCGTTGGGGGGCGTGGAGACGCTGGTGTGTCATCCGAAGAGCACGACGCATTCGGGTTTGAGCCAGGAGGCTTGCCAGGTGGCGGGGATCACCGATGGCTTGGTTCGGCTGAGCATTGGGATTGAGGATTGGCGGGATTTGCTGGCCGATTTCGAGCAGGCGTTGGGCGGGTGACGCGCGCCAGCTAATCTATCGCGATAGCTTTATGGCTTTGCGCAGGACGGCAAGATTAACCCCGGCGAGCGGCAGGCTTTACTGACGCTCGCCAAGAACCTCGGGATGTTGGACGCGGATGTGAAGTTGGTTGAGTCCGCGGTCAAGATCAGCGAGTAAGCGCAGTGATGCGAGCATGACCCGCATTTCTCAGCGGGACCGGATGCAGCGTTACCTCGATTGGTATGCGAAGTATTTGAAGCCCGCGCCGGCGTCGGGGGCGGGGACGGTGAGCGCGGGCAACTAAAGCTCGCGCAGCATCGCCAGCGACTCCTGCACGACGATCTCGGCGGCCCCTTCGGCGAAGGGCGAGGTTTCCACTTCATAACCGCCCTCGGCATAAGCGCTGCGGACGGGCAGGTAGCTGAAGCCGCCGTTGGTGTAGCCGGAGAACAGGGTGTGCGGGAAGGGCGATTCGGCGGAGATCTGCTGGCCAGTTTCGGTGAAGGGTTCGCCGGGGATGGCAATCAGGGCGATGTCTCCGATACGAATCGCTTGCAACTGCCAGTCGATGTGGGTGCGGCCGTAGTAGAGGCGGGCGCGGTCAGCGCGCATGCCGGCTTGGGTGGCGCGCGCGGTGGCGGCGCGGATTTCTGCTTCGGTGCCGTGCTGGCGCAGATGGGCCACTTCGGATCTGAGCGCTGCGGCTTCGGCCTCGGCTTGGTCAGGGTTAGGGAAGGTCTTTAACGGCAATTGCAGGTAGCGGGAACTTAGCGCCAGAATCGGCGTGGCTGGTTCCGCCGGAACGTCCTCAAACAGGGCAATCGTCGCGCCGGAGGCTTGCAGGCCGACGAACTTGGCTTCGCGGGGCAGGGTATCCAGATTGAGCGCGACCTTAGCGGCTTCGAGGCCCAGGATGTGGCCGAGGCGACGGTAGATGCTGAGGTCGCCGGTGAAGCCGAGGCGGGGCCCGATATCGCCGGTGGCGCCTTGCAGGAAGAGGCACTTCCCGCCCAGTTGCTCCTCGACGACGCGCTTGCACATGCCGGGATAGTCGGGCGTGGCGTATTGGGTTTGCCAGCCCATGGTGGTGGGGTGGCAGGCGTAATGGACCAGGGTCGCTACCGGGTGTTCGTCGAGGTCATCGATGCGGACGACGCGGACCGTACGGTCGACGGGGCCGTCGGGATTGCGGCCTACAACAATTTGACCATCCCCTGTTTTTTGCCGGCGGTTGAGGTTGATGTCGCAGGTGCCGGTGCCGGCGGCAATGCGCACGGGGCGAAGATTCTGCTGCGCTTGCCAGACGGCGCCAGCGATCTGTAAGGGCAGGCCTTCAAGATACTCAAGGATCATGTCGCGGCCTTCGGTGATGACGGGGATGCGGAAGGTGTTGGGGCCGGAGTGGGTATGGGTGCAGGAGAGGCGGATGTGCGACTGGGGCAGGCCGCTGATTTCGGAGATGGCGGTGAGGATGGTTTGGGTCCACTGCGGGTCGAAGCCGATGGCGTCGACATCGACGATGGCGACGGACTGGTGGGCGTCTTCGAGGACGAGGGCGGTGGCGGAGAAGGGCAGGTCAGAGCCTAAGCCGCGTTGATGGGTCTGCGCGCCCCAGCCGCCCTGGGGCGTGCCGGGGGCGGGGGTGATGTCGGTGCGGCCGGTGCCTGCGAGGAGATGCTGCATGGGCTTTATTCTACGCGTTTGTCGGGCAGCCAGAGCCAGAGCGCGGCGACGCCTAAGGGCTGGAGCAACACCAGCACCAGGAAGACGACGAAGTAGTTTCCAGAGGCGCTGAAGTGGCCGACCAAGGTATTGAAGAGAATTCCTCCGATTGCGCCGGCCGATCCTGCTAAGCCATGCACCGTGGCGACCTCGCCAGCCGCGAAGCCATCGGCGGGGACGGCGTGCATGTTGGCGGCCCAGACGCCCACGCCGAAGGTGCAAATGCTCACCGAGAGCAGCACGCCGGCCGTTCCGGAGGCGTTCTGAAAAGCGGCGCCGATCAAGACGATGAGGGCGGCGAGGCTCATCGCCATCTTGCGGGCTTCGAGGGGTTGGCGCTGCCTTTCGATGAGGTGGCCGGATAACGCGCCGCCGGCGAGCGCGCCCAGGTCGTTCCACAGGAAGGGGATCCAGGCCAGGGCGCCGACCTGGGCCAGGGTGAAGCCCTTGGAGGTGATTAGGTACTCAGGGAGCCAGAAGAGGAAGAAGTAGCCGGTGGTATCGCCGAAGAAGCGCGTGGCGACGTAAGCGAGCGCGCGGGGCTTGCGAAGGTCGTGAAAGTTCGTGGCGGTGCGTGGGGCGGCCTGGTGCCCCCGGGTGGCCATCCACCAGACAGGAAGCCATAAGAAGCCGGCAAGGCCGGAGAGGAGGAAGGCGCTGCGCCAACCGTAATGCAGGCTCAGCCAGACGACGAGCGGCGGCGCGATGACGGAGCCGATGCCGGCGCCGCTGGTGAAGATGCCGGCGGCGAGTCCGCGTTGGGCCGGGTGAAAGCGTTCGGAGACGGTCTTCACCGCCCCGGTCCAGCCGCCGGGCTCGAAGGCGCCGAGCAGGAATCGGTAGGCGACCAGACTTGCGAAGCCCGTGATGGCGGCGTGGAGGACGCAGGCGGCGGACCAGAGGCCGACGAAAAGCGTGAGGCCGCGGCGGGAGCCGGTACGGTCGAGGACTAAGCCGGAGCCGAGATACATGATGCCGTAGGCGAGCAGGAAGGCATTGACGGCCATGGCGTAGTCCATCGGGGTGAGATGGAACTCGGCGCGGATGACGGGGCTGAGCAGCGAGAGAATCACGCGGTCGAGGTAATTCAGCAGGATCATGCTGAAGAGCAGGAGCGAGATCAACTTCTGCGGGTAAGTGAAGCGCATTTACATTTGGGTGAGTAAGTAGTCGACCACTTTGTCGAAGGGGTCGAAGCCGAAGGCTTGGCCAATCGGCGCACGTAAGTTGGAATTGGCGTTGATGTCGTAGAAAATCAGGCGGCCATCGGCGGCTTCAAGATACTCGATACCGGCGACGTCGAGCTTACCGGCGGCGACGATCTTTTCGCCTAAGGCCACGGCGGCGGCGGGGACTTCCGGGTAGGGATAGAATTCCACCGGCTTGGCGGCGGCCGGAATTTCGCAGACAGATGTTTCGCCATCCGCCGGATGGCAGACTTCGGAGGGACACAAGTTGAAGGCGCCGTGCGAGATGACGCGCATGGCGTAGAGTAACTTGCCGCCGAGGAATTCCATGCGCACGATGCCTTTGGCGGGGTCGACAGGGAAATACTCTTGCAGTAAGAGTAAGTTGTCCGGTTCCCAGAGGGTAGGTTGGTCGCGAAGTAAGCGTTCGAGTTCTTCGGGGCCGTTGAGTAGGAACATGCGGGCGCCGCTGCCGCCTTGTTCGGGTTTGACGAGCGCAGGCCAGCCCACTGGCCAGTGGGCGATGGCCGTGGCGGGGTCGTTGAAGGCGAGCGACCGTGGATGCGCGATGCCGAGTTGCTGTAACAAGGCGGCCTGGGAGGACTTACTCAATTCGAGTAAGAAGGCGGCGGAGCCATTGAGTACGCGGGCGCCGCTCAATTCGAGCGATCGCATCAGCGAAAGGCACAACGGGACGGCGCGCGTGTTGCCGCGAACGTAAGCGCTGGGGCTGGCCTGGTTGAAATAGAGGGGCGTTGGGGGAATGGCTGCAGGATCGAAGGCGGCGTGCTTCAAGTCGTAAGTGGCATAAGGAACGCCGCGCCGCTCGAGGGCGGCGAAGAGGGGCTTCTGCCATTCCGGGTGCTCGTAAATGATGGTAAGTTTCATCTTACTTGGTAAGGCGCAAGCGGCCAAAGGCTTCCGGCGTATGGAAAGAAGGGTTATTGACGGCGCGCCAAGTGATGTAAGTGCGCGGATCGGGTCCGCCTTCAATGCGGTAAAGGTTCAGGCGGAACTCCTGGCCCTTCGTGGGGGCTTTGGGCGCTATGGAAGACCACGGGATTTTCATGACGCAGTGCCAGGTTTTGGTGGCTTCGTCGATTTTCGTTTTGAAGGTGAAGCCGGAGTTCCAGTCGATGGCGGCGATGTTGGGTTTGGATTTGTCGATGTCGAGGTCCACCCATTCGCCGCGCGGGGAGACTTCGAACTCCTGGTAGAGGTTGATGCGCTCGAGGTCGTGGCCGATAAACACCTCGACGACATCGAAGTCCCAGAGGCCGAGGGTTTCACGATCGAGTTGCGCGGTGGGGCGCAGGTACATGGTTTGGTAGTGGGAGGTGAAGTGGAAGTAGAGGTCAGTGGAGGTCCAGAGGCTGCGGACTTCGGTGCGTGCCTGGGGCAGGGGTTGGCCGAAGCGGTCCTGCGCGGCGACGACGAGGGGCGCTTTGCGCCAGATGGCCGCGGTGGTCTCCATGGGTGGGGGAGACTTTACGAAACGGCTTTCGAGGGTGCCGTCGGCGGCGAGGAGGGGCACAGCGAGGGAGAGGGCGAGGAGAATGCGCATTCCTCGTCAATATAACGCGGCCACGCCTAGCGCGGAAAGGGCCATTCGGAATCGCGCGGCGGACGCGGCGATGACGCACGCCATGGGCGTGGTGGCGAAGGTGGGCGGCGACCTCGGGCAATTCACGGCGCGGCGCGCACATTGTCGATCCGCGGACGGGCGCACGACCGTCGCTTGTGGCGAGCGCGACGGTGGTCGCAAAAAACGCGAGCGACGCGGGCGCCTTGTCCACGGCGTTTACGGCGTTGCCGGTGAGAGAGTCGCACGCGTTGGCGGCGAAGATGCGCGGTGTTGAGTACTTACTCGCGCGGCGCGATGGCGGCGTGGTGGAGAGTGCGGGTTGGCGGGGGTTGTTACTCGCGCCGCCCGGGTATACGGCCGATGTGTTTCTCGATCGCGCGACGGGCACTTACGATTCAACCGAGACCCGGATGGGCTTCGTCGCCTTAATGAATGACTTACACAAGGGCCGCGATTCCGGCCGGGTCTGGTCCTGGGTGATCGACTGATCGACTGATCGGCGGTGCTGATGGTGCTGGTGTCCTTGTCCGGCTTAGTGCTGATTTTCTACTTACAGAAGCGCTTGTTTAGCGGACTGCTGACCTTGGACGGCGGGGCGCTGGCTTGTTACCTGGCGTATTGGTATGGGGTGCCTTAGCCCTTGTGATAAGCTTTCGGTGATGGCGATACTTATTGGCCAATTGGCGACGGAAATACTTGGCGACGAGCCAACGATCCCCCTCCCCGTGGAAGATATAGGCGTTGCCCATAGCTTGTCGAAGGCGATTGACACCTTTGAAGGCGACTGGCAGCACGCGGCCGAGTGGATGCGCACACCGAATCTGGCCCTCGACAATCGAACGCCGTTTGCCGTTGCTCAGGAGCCAGGCGGCTATGAGCGAGTTTTGGCGGTATTGATTCGCATCGATCACGGAGTCTACGGCTGATGATGGCATGGCGCCTGTGCCGCGAGCGCTATGCGAAGCTCGATGGAATTGGCGCGGCGCGGGTGGGTGGACGGTGGAACCCCGCGGGATTGCCGATGGTGTATCTGTCGACGAGCGACGCGCTAGTGGTATTGGAGGTGCGGGTGCATCTTCGGCGTTACATTCCAGATACCTTCGTATTCGTGACAGTCGATATTCCCGCGGAACTGATTCTGCCGGTCGAAGGGTTTGCCAGTTTGGCCGAAGACTGGCGCGATAATCTCGCTTTCACTCAGGCCGTCGGGCACCGGTTTATTCGGGAGGGCGAAGCGGCCGTGCTGAGCGTGCCATCGCGGCTGGTGCCGGTCGGCCGCAACCTTCTGATCAATCCGGATCATCCGGACTTCCCGCAGATCGTGATCCATCCCGCGAAGCGGTTCGAATGGGATGAACGACTATGGGAAGGGTTGCGGGTTGCGCTTTCTGACTCTAGCTGATTCGCTCGGCTACTCTTTCTTTTTGGGGGCGTTGAACGAACGCTCCACCATGTCGTGGACATCGGTAGAAACGGCGTGGTCGCGCCAGAGCCAGCGCATCATTTCGGGTAACACGGTTTGTAACATCTTCTGGCCATGGCGCTGGATGCCCCAGGAATAATTGAGGTCGTAGCCTTTTTCGGTAAGGGCCTGCTGCAGGCGGACGTTTTGGTAGAACCAGTCCCGAGTTTGGTCGTAAGTGCCGTCGGCGCGGAGGGCGCGGTTGTCGTTGCGGCCGTCGACTAAGAAAACACGCAGGGGCTTTTTCTCGCTGTTGCGGATAATTTCGGGATAGACATGGCCGCCGCGGATATTCGTGAAACTGCCGACGTTACTGAGAACTTTGCGGAAATGATTCGGCCGCTCCCAGGCGACGGTGAAGGCGGCGATGGCGCCGGAACTGGAGCCGCCGATACCGTGGCGTTCGGGGTCCTTCGAAAGGTTGTAATCCTTGTAGAGCGCGGGCAGTAACTCGTCAACGATGACGCGGGCGTATTTATCGTCGAGGGTATTGTATTCGGTGGGGCGGTTGGTGTCGCGGTCGCCCCAGTTTTGTGGCGTCGGTTCAGGCTGGTCGGGCCGGCGGCCGGGGTTAATAAAAACGCCGATCATAACGGGGATTTCGCGGCGATAGATCAAGTTATCCATCACCACGTGAGCGCGCATATCGCCTTGCGGGGCCATGAAGGCTTGCCCGTCGTTAAAGATCATGAGGCTGGCGGGCACGGCGGCGTCGTATTGGGCGGGCACGTAGACCCAGTAAGTGTGTTGCGTGCCGGGGTAAGCTTCGCTCGGCAGCGTGAAGGGGCCGCGGATCTCGCCGGCGGGCACTCCTTCTTGGGGCAGGGCATCGGAGGCGAGCTTATAGTGCAAGTCCGTATTAGGGACGAGGGCCATGGCGGGCCGGGCTGGGGCGGCCGTTTGGCCGGAGGCGAGGGCAGCGTATAGGAAAGTGAAATAACGGGAGAAATACATGGCGTCCGCCAAGATATCACGGCTTCGCGGATCACGGCTTCGCGGATCACGGCTTCGCGGATCACGGCTTCGCGGGCTTCCACTGGTAGAAGACCGAACGCAAGTGGCGCTGCGAGACGAATTGCGGGCAGAT
>Ga0105047_10005904_pt1 | contig 20888 bp, 19 predicted proteins | sample MAT04_FD_78384 | JGI IMG/M metagenome (GOLD analysis project Ga0105047, IMG submission 78384) | Freshwater microbial communities from Lake Fryxell liftoff mats and glacier meltwater in Antarctica - MAT-04 (megahit assembly) | ecosystem: Environmental > Aquatic > Freshwater > Ice > Liftoff... | reverse complement strand
GCGTCAGCGCGAGCAGATACTCGTGGATGTGGCCCGGCCTCGCGTCACGGTGCACCATGGCTCACATGAGTCTGGGCGAAGACCCCCGAACGGTCGCCATTGCCGACGACGACCCGGGCGTGCTCATGGCCATGGCCGGACTGTTCCGAGCTCATCCGCCGTGGGATGTGGTCGGCACCGCCACCACCGGTGACGAGTTGGTGGCGCTCGTCATCGCGACCCGTCCGCTCGTCGTCGTGAGCGACGTCTACCTGCCCGAGGGCGAGTCGGCCCTGTTCCGGCGACTCGGTTCGCTCGTGGGTCGTCCGGCAGCCGTGTTGGCGATCAGCGCCCGAGCCACGCCATCGCTGCGCCGGCGACTTCGCGAGGCAGGAGCGGACGAGCTGCTGCGCAAGGGCCTCGACGACCCCGTCGCCGCTGCAGAACGCCTGCTCGGCTTGCGCTGAGTCCCGTCGGGTTGGAGCCCGGGGTCAGCCCTCGCAGGCATCGCAGTGCACGTCGGCGACCTCGTCGCCGGCGACCAGATCGCGTACCCAGTCCACCAACGGCACCCCGTTCACGACCGTGGTGTAGAAGTCGTCCTCGGAGAGCACCGTGTGGTCGTCACCGGGCGACACGTAGCTGAGCAGGTCGACCCCGTCGGCCTCGATCCGGGCCTCGTTGTCGTCGATGAGTGCGAGCAGGTCGTCCGCGCCCACGCCGGCAAGTGCTGCGAACAGGGCCTGGGTGCGGTCGTACGCGTAGTCGTGGCGTGCGAACACGATGTCGGGCGCGTGCCGACCGGCCTGCACGAACAGACCGGGGAAGCTCCATTCGGCGGCGGTCATCCCCTCGTTCACCGGCCAGTCGGGGATCGCGTTCTCGGTGCCCCAGAGCCCACCGACCAGTGCGTTCACCGCCGGGACGTCGGGGTAGGCGCCGGAACCGTCGGCGAGCACGGTGATCCGCGCGTCGGGGAGCGCATCGGATGCCAATCCTGCGTACAACGGGGTGGGCACCGCGCCGGCGCTCTCCCCCGCCACCACCACCTCTGCGGCACCCGGGAACCGGCGCACCAGTTCGTCGAGGGCGGCCCGGCCGTTCACCGCCCCGCGGTGCTGCACCACGAGGCCGTTGCCGTAGTCGGCGGCAGCATCGCCCAAGTGCACATCACCCGTGCAGTAGGGCACGAACACCATGCTCCATTCGGCAAAGGGGTTGCGTTCGTCGGTGAGGTCGAACACACCGCCGTCACCGGACGGGTCGTCGGCAACGTCGGCACTGACCTCGTACGAACCCTGGGTGAACGAGCAGGTGAGCGCCGAGAAGCACGCGCCACCGCCCTGGAAGAAGAACAGCACCTTCTCGGGATCGGCCTCGTGCACCCAGAGCGCGAACTCACTGCCGTCGGCACATCGGCAGTCGCCAGCGAGCGCCACGCGTTCGAAGTCGACGGCCGGTCCGTCGACGGTCACAGCCGGCTCCACGAGGGTCACGGCCGGCTCGCCGAGGGAGACCGCCACGTCCTGGCCGTCTGCACCGGACCCGCCGCATGCGGCCAGCACCAACACAGCCACGAGGACGACCAGCATGGACGCGCGTCGGGCATCGATCGACGGTGTTGGGTTCACATCGCCGAGGGTATCGATGCCGTCGGCCCGGTCCGGCGCGGTCCGACGCGCTCGGGCGCGGCCATCCGTCACCACGCGCTGCGCTGGCGAGGAGCGCAGGTAGGTGACGCGCTACGGTCGCCTCTCCGTGACGAGCCGCCTCGCCTCCTTCACCGTCTTCGTCGCCTCAGGTGCGGTCCTCGTGCTCGAGATCCTCGCCGGACGGCTGCTCGCTCCCTACATCGGGGTGACCCTCGAGACGTTCACCGGCATCATCGGTGTGGTCCTCGCCGGCATCGCGACCGGCACGTTCGTCGGTGGACGCCTCGCCGATCGGCACGATCCACGGGCGATGTTGCCGTTCGCCGTTGCAGCAGGCGGTGTGTTGGCCGTGCTCACGGTGCCGCTCATCCGGATCTTCGGTCCGAGCGCCGAGGGTGGCCCACTGTCGATCGTCCTCCTCGCCGCCGTGTCGTTCCTGCTCCCGTCCGCTGTGCTCAGCGCCGTCACCCCGATGGTGGTGAAGATCTGTCTGCACGACGTCGACCACACCGGGCACGTGGTCGGGCGCCTGTCGGCGATGGGTACCAGCGGCTCGCTCGTCGCCGTGTTCGTGACCGGTTTCGTGTTCGTGGCGGCGTTCCCCACCACGCCCGTGATCATCGCCCTCGGCGTCGCACTGGTGGCGATGGGGCTGGCGCTGTGGTTGGCGTTGGGGCGCCCCGGCAGCACCCAGACGATCGTCGGGTGCATCGCCGCCGTGATCGCGTCGGCCGGACTCGCCCTCAGCGCCGGGACGCCCTGCGATGTGGAGAGCACCTACTTCTGCGCGATCGTGCGCGACGACCCCGATCGTGCGAGCGGCCGAGAACTGGTGCTCGACACGCTGCGCAACTCCTACGTCGACCTCGACGACCCCACATATCTCGAGTTCACCTACTCGCAGATCCTCGGCGATGTGATCGACGCGATCGCACCCGCGCCGCAGACCATACAGACGGTGCACATCGGCGGCGGCGGGTTCACGATGCCGCGCTACCTCGAGGCCACACGACCCGGCTCGACCAGCGTCGTGCTCGAACTCGACCCGTCGATCGTCGAACTCGCCCAGGATCGCCTCGGCCTGGTGCCGACACCCACGACCACCATCCACACCGGTGATGCACGGGTGAACCTCCGCTTCGTCGAGCGAGGTACCGCCGATCTCGTGATCGGTGACGCATTCGGCGGCCAGGCGGTGCCATGGCACCTCACCACGCGCGAGTTCGTGAGCCAGATCAGCGAGACGCTTCGCCCGGGCGGTGTGTACGCACTCAACCTGATCGACAACGGGCCCCAACGATTCGCCAAGGCCGAGGTGGCGACCCTGCGCGCCGTCTTCGCCCATGTGGCGGTGATCGCGCCGGCTGATCGTTTGGCGGGCGCGTCGGGGGGCAACTTCGTGGTGGTCGCGAGCGACGAGGAACTGCCGACGGAGCTGATCCAGTCGATCAATGCCGCCCGCGGCGACGACGACCGGGTGATCTCCGACCCGGCAGACCTCGACACCTTCGTCGACGGCGCCGACGTGCTCACCGACGAGTACGCCCCCGTCGACCAGCTGATCACGCCCGCCGTCTGACCCCGGTGACGGGCTGATGGTGACGTCCGGTGCCGGGCGGGCCTGCGGCGATCGTTGGTTTGCGCGTATGACCGCTGCAGCCGTCGACGCGATCCGCATCATCCATGGCCACTTTCGCACCGTGATCTCAGGTCTCGGCGACGCCGACTGGAGCGCTCCCAGCGGGTGCGCCGGGTGGCGGGTGCAGGACCTGCTCGCGCACGTGACGTCGAACCAGAAGGAGTTCGTCGATCCGGCCCCTCCCCCGGCTGAGCCGATGCCGGTCATGACCGCCGAGTAGGCGATGGAGGCGCTCGTCGCGCCGCGCAAGGACTGGACGCCCACCGAGCTGCTGGCCGAGTACGACCGGTACACCGATGCATGGTTCGGCGTGCTCGATGCGATGCAGCAGGAACCGACGGCCTCGACGATGTCACCCCTCGCCGATCTCGGCACCTATCCGCTGCACATGGTGGCCAACGCGTTCGCCTTCGATCACTACTGCCACCTGCGCATCGATCTCCTCCGGCCCACGGGCCCGATCGCGTTCGACCTCGGCGAGCCCTCCGATGCCGAGGTGCGTCCCGGCATCGAGTGGATGCTGGCCGGCATCCCGCAGATGCAGCCCGCCGAACTGCCGGCACTCGTCACTCGTCCGCTCGGGCTTCGTCTCACCGGCCCTGGCGGCGGCGAGTGGACGCTGAACCCCGTTGGCGAGAGCGGGATGCTGACGGTCTCCGAGGGTATCGGTAGCACCGACGACGTCGCTGCCACCGCCACGTCGTCGGCGCACGACTTCGTCCGCTGGGGCACCAAGCGGTGCGACTGGCGGTCGTGTTCGACGGTGGAGGGTGACGTGGCGTATGCCGCGTCGGTGCTCGACGCCCTGCACATCGTGTGAGGCGAAGCCTCACGCACCAGCACATCGTGTGAGGCGAAGCCTCACGCGTCGCGGGCGGTGGCGTCGATGACGCGGCGGAGGTCTGCGGGCACGGGAAGCTGCTGAGCGTTCACGCGGGCGGCGACCTGTTGGGCGAGCCCACCCTGGTCGACGATCGCCCTGGCCACGGTCGAGCCGAGCCGGCCGCCGACCCCGAGCTGACCGGACGCGACTGCGGCGATCAGTGCGGTCGACACCTGGGCGGCCACCGGTTGCACCTTCGCCCAGTCGACCTGTTCGGCCATCGCTCGCACCGTCCGCGCTGCGTCGGTGCTGCGTTCGGCCGTTGCCGCCTTCACCTTGTTCCAGTCGACGCCGCGCAGCGCCTCTGCCACCTGGTCGGCGTCGGCGGCCATCGTGCCATCGGCCATCGTGCCAGCGGCCATCGTGTCGGCGGCCATCGTGCCATCGGCGATGGCCTCGTGCCCCGGTTCGCCCGGTTGGTCGCGAGCACCCGCGGAGCGCAGCAGGCCCAGCACCGCATCGAGTTGCTCCTTCGGTGAGGCCCAGATCGGCTGCACCGGCGCATCGTCGCCGCGCTTGCCTGCCTCGTACTCGTCCTTGAGGGTCTGCGCAGCCTGCTTCGCGCGACCCTTCCAGTCGGTGGAACGGAGCGACGCCGCGAGGCGACCGGCACTTCCGGGAGGATCGAAGCGGCCCATCGGCGGCCACGTTACCTGGCCCCCGGAACCGGGCTGCCAGAATCGGTCCCGATGAGCACCGACCTCCTGTACCTGCGCGACGCCTACCTCACCGAGTTCGACGCCACCGTGATCGAAGTTCGAGAGGGCGCGGTGGCACTCGATCGAACGGCCTTCTACCCCACCGGTGGTGGGCAACCCCACGACACCGGCACCCTCATCAGCGTCACCATTCTCGCCAGTCCTGGGGGGCTCGTGGTCACCGATGTCCGCAAGGAGGGTGACCTCGTGTGGCATTCGGTCGGCGAGGGCGACCTCCCGTCGATCGGCGCCGGTGTGCACGGGGTGATCGACTGGGATCGGCGGCATCGCCTGATGCGGACGCACACCGCGCTGCACGTGCTGTGCGGGGTGATCTGGAACGAGTGGCACGTACCGGTCACGGGCGGGAACATGGAGCCGTTGAGTGCGCGCATGGACTTCGAGTTCGATCCACTGCCCGAGGGCTTCGGACCGCGTGTCGAGGAGTTGGTGAACGCCGAGCTGGTCGCCGACCGAGCGATCGAGGTGTCGTTCCTGCCGCGCTCGACGGCGGTGATGGACGCCGATCTGATCCGTACCAAGGTGTCGCTGATCCCCGACTCGGTGTCCGAGATCCGGGTGGTCGACATCGTCGGCCTCGACAAGCAGGCCGATGGCGGCACCCACGTGCACACGACCGGCGAGGTGGGTCGGATCCGTGTGATCAAGCTCGAGAACAAGGGCAAGGGAAACAAGCGCGTTCGTCTCGAGGTCGTCGACGCCTGAGTCCGCGATGGTCAGGCGAGCTCATGGAAGACGTCGCTCACTGGCAGCGTCGAGAGGTCGACGGAGTCGCCGAGGTGCTGTAGCAACCGTCCGGCGATCATCTGCTGTACGAGCAGGCTGGTCGCCTCCTGCTTCGGCAGGAATCGCGTCATCGCCGTAGAAGAAACAAGCACAGCCGCTCCGTGGTTTGCAGCTCAGGGTGCACCTGCGGCACGTGGTAGCTCTCGACGAAGTGCTCGACGATCGTCTTGCAGTTGGCGTGCACGGTGTACGAACCATCGATCTCGCGGTCGTGGCGGAACAGGGTGAAGTCGACCGGTGCGAGGCGATCGGCGGTCGGGCGGATGTGTTCGTCGAAGTCGACGGCGGTACCAGACATGTCGACGAACACGAAGCCGTTCCAGCACTCGCTGCGCACGGGCGTGAGGCCGAGCTGATCGTGTGGCGCCTCCGGTGCGTGGTGCACACGGAATCCCCCGGCGTGCGGCGTGTGCTCGAGCGCCCCATCGATCGCGTACCGCCACTGGTGGTACGGGCACGTGATGCTCCTCGCACCGCACTGCGCCGCTTCGACGAGCATTGCGCCACGGTGGCCGCAGACGTTGTGGAAGACGCGGACCACGCCGTCATGGCCCCGGGCAACGACGAGCGGCATGCCTGCCAGCGCCATCGGGTACAGGCCACCCGATTGCGGTACGTCGTCCTCCAGCGCAATGCACATCCACTGCGAAGCCACGAGCGCCTCGGCCTCCGCTGCGAACCACGCCTCGCCGATGATCGCCTCGCTCGGGAGGCCACGACGACCTGCGGACACATCCTGCAACAACGTGCGATCCGTGTGCCAGAGAGTACCGGTGCGGTTCCCGCCACCCGGGAGCCGGTGCAGTCGGGATAGCTGATGACCGACCCCGGCGGCGTCGAGCGGTCTTCCCCGCCTGAGCAGTCGATCACCACTAGCCTTCGCAGCCACGGGGCGACGGGCGTTCACGCGCGACGGGTCCCGTCCGGAGCTGCAGGGCACCTGCGACTCCGGGACACATCGAACGACGAGGACGAGGGGGACGGTTGGCGCAGGACACGTTCGCGGAACTCCACGGAGCGACGTGCCTGCAGTGCGGTCACCGCACTGCCGCGGACGTGTGCCCGCGTTGTCAGCACGACACGTCGATGGCTGCTCCGATCGAGGTCGGGCCGCAGAGCGTGCGAATCGGGTATCTCGGTCGGGGTGGTGCTGCGTCACCGGCACTGTGGCTCACGTCGTCGGCCGGCGACACCCTGGTCACTGCTGACGGCCGGATCGTCGACACCTCCACCGATGCACCGACCGGCTTCGTCGCCGTCGAAGGCCTGACGGAGATCAGGAGCGACCTGGCCGCTGCGCTCGTGGCCTGCCGCAGCGAAGCGCTGCTCGGCTGGGGCAGCACTGCGATCGAGCCCACGCTCATCACCAGCCGGCTCGGGGTCGCACCCGCCGTCGACCTCCCTGGCGCCCGGCGGACGGCATGCGAATTGGCGACGGTGGGACACGCCGATGCGATCGCACTCCTGCCGCTCGGCCAGGGCGAGACGTCGTGGTGGTCAGCGCTGGCGCACCTGCGCGCCGGCGATCGCGACGCCGCCGTGCGGCACATGGGCGAGCTGCCGTCGAACGGCTACGCCGTCATCACCGTCGTGCTCCGATGGGCATCACAGCGCTGGGTGGGCGATGCTGCGTCGGCCGCTCGCTTCCTGCTCGGCAAGCGGTTGCACGGTTCGCCATCGCAGCGTCTCGTCCAGGTGAGCGTCGCCTGTGGCATCACGCCGCTGGCACGGTTCCTGATCGAGCCCGATGGCGAGCTGCCCGAGACGCTCCGTCGGGTCGTCGGGGCCTCGCCGAGTGTCGCGAGGGCCCTTGCGTTGCGCGGCGCCCAGCTCGACCAGGCCCTCGACGTCGGTCCGAACGTGAGCCTCTCGGTGCTCGACGACCTGATCGATCTCGGCACACCGCTCGATCCCGCCACCCTGTCCGACGATCAGCGACGACATGTGATCGCCCGCACCCGACCCGAGGCACTCCCCGATGACGATGTCGATCATCTCGGCCTCGGCGTCGAGCGCGACCGACGACGGCTCGCGGCCGGGCGGTTCGACGAGATCGATGCATCGCTCGCCGACCCGCACGTCCGGGGTGTGGTGCACCTGGTCGAGACCGGCGAGGTGAACGGCGACCTCTACGCCATCGACCCAGTGCGCGCAGAGCACCTGACCGCCTTCATGGCGGCGCCGTCGGCCACCACCCTGACTCCCGAACTGGTCGCCGACCCGTCGCTGTGGTCGCTGCTCGCTGCACGGCTCGACGTGCCGCTGTGGTCGTGGAAGGCCGACCTCGACCACGAGACGCAACGGTTCATCGGTTGGTACGCACTCCGCACCACGTTCGACCGCCTCGTCGCCGGCGACTGGGAGGCCGCGCTCGAAGCAGGCCATCACGCCCACCGGCTCGCGTCGGGCGACGAGCAACGACGCGACGCCCTCAACCTGATCGCGTTCGCCCACTGGCAACGTGGAGACGGCGAGGCGGCTCGCGACACCCTGCTCAGCGCGATCGGCGGCGCCGACGACGTCCCGCTGCGGGTGAACCTGGCGATCGTCGCGTCGAGCCTCGATCCCGAGTCCGCAGCGCTCGAACTCGCCCGCCTCGTCCGCGAGTCGAACTCGGCGGAACTCCGCTGTGCGGCAGCGATGCGGGCGGTGCACCTGTGGTCCGGTGACGACCTGCCGTGGACGGTGCGCCGCCACCGCCCAGTTCCGTCCACGCTCGTCGAGGCGCTCCGCCAGCTCGTGGTCGAGCCGATCGACCCCGGCGTGATGCGTCCGATCCTCGGCATGCTGTCGAATCTCGATCGCGACTGGCTCGCCCGGCCGGCCCATCTTGCCGACAGCCCGCACCGGCAGTCACTCGAAGCGAAGGTGTTCCAAGCGCGGGCTACCGGACCGCGCGAGTTCGTCGACGCGCTGACGTTCGCACTGCGCTCGTCGAACCCTCCCGAGTGGGTGTCGATCGAGCGCGACCGGGCCGTCGAGATCGCCGCCCGACACGTCTTCGACGACGACGGATCATCCGCCCTGTTCGCGCTGTTCGCGGTCCAACGCAAGATGCCCGTCACCGCCGAGCAACGCGCGCTGCTCGCGCCGCTTGCGGTGCTCGCCGTGAGCGAGCAGACCGAGCCGGGGGCCGACCCTCCGCCCGACAGCTACCTCACGCTCCTCGCCGAGGCCGATGCCCACTGGCTCGACACCCGACCCACCCCGCACGTGCAGCACGTGATGGATGCCGCATGGGAGCGGCTCGCAACCTGCCACGTGCGCTTCCTCGAGCTCGTGATCGACCGGATGGTACGAGCGGTCGAGGACCTCGATCGTCGACTGCGCCGCGACCCACGTCAGCGGCGGAACATGACCGCCATGCGGACGTCGCTCGAACCCATCCTCGACGATGCCATCGCCGCTGACGACGTGCTCAGCGAGTTCCGGCCGCACATCACCGGAGCACCCATCGCCCGCGAGATCGACGAACTGCTCCGCACCGTCCGCGACATCCGCCGCGCCAGCATGAGGATGCTCTGATGAGCGACGACCGCCGCAACCCCTACGTGCTGCTCGGGCTACCGTACGGCGCGACTCTGACCGAAGCTCGTCGGGCATTCGCACGCCGGGCGCGTGATGCGCGTTGGGGCGACCACGACGTGATCGACGCCGCCGACCTCGAGTGGGCGCTCGCCCGGATCGAGCTCGAGCACATCGACGCCGCCGCTGCGTTCGGCACCTACCGGGTACCGGCCGACGCGTCGGTACTGCGGTCACCAGCCGGGTTCGGTCTGATCGCCCCAGCGCCCCGAGCCGCGTCGCGACGTTCGCCGACCACGCCCGACGACGAGCGCTCCGTGGTGTTCGACGCTGCCCGGCTCGACGCTGCTCAGCACCTGCTCGACCGCACAGCAGCGGCGACCGGGAGGCGGCTGGAACGAGTGACGGAGGAATCCCCGGTGGTGGCCACCGTCGCGGTGCCGCCGATGCGACGCCGCGGCTGGCTGCCCGTCGTACTGGTGGGAGCAGCCGCCGCAGCAGTCCTCGCGATCGCCGGCATCAGCAGTCTCGGCGGCGGCGACGACGCCGCCGCGGTCACCACGACGACCATGGCGACCACGACCACGACGGCTCCAGCAACCAGCACCACCACGGCGGTCACCATTGCGGTGTTCGGCGGCGAGCCCGGTCTCGGTGAACCCATCGAGTTCGGCGGGATCGAGGTGACGCCCAGCGATCCGCTCGACGGCTTCGGTCACCTGTGCATGATCTTCACCATCGACGGCGATGTGCCCCTTGGTTTCATCCGCGACCAGGTCACCCTCATCTCGGGGGGAGTCGCGTTCGAGGCGGCATTGGGCATCACCACCGGTCGAACGCCGAACACCGATGTCTTCGGAGATCCGGCGCCGGCACAGCGCGAGATCTGCTTCGCCGTCGAGGGGTGGCAGGAGCGCAACACCGATCTCGTCTACGCGACGCAGGTGGGCAACTACCGGTGGAGCATCGGTACCTGACGAGCAGGCCAGCGGTGTAAGCGTCGGCGGCTGCACCCGGTCGGCCGGTGGGTCGTAGCATCGGCACCATGTCCCGCCCTGTCATCGCGCTCCCGGGTCGTCGCAAGCACGGCCATCAGGTCACCGACTTCCCGGCGAGCCTCGCGACGATCGACGTCGATCTGTACTTCGCCGACTACGCACGCGGTGTACTGCACGCAGGCGGGCTCGCCGTGCACCTGCCCTTCGATGCGAATCCGGCCGAGTACGTGGGCCTGTTCGACGGGATCCTCCTGCCCGGCGGCGCGGACGTCGATCCTGCGCACTACGGCGCAGATCCGCTCGATGGTCATCCGAACGAGCCAGAGCGCGACGACCTCGAGCTCGCGCTGCTCGAACTCGCGGAGGTCGAGCAGCTACCCGTCGCCGGCATCTGTCGTGGACTGCAACTGCTGAACGTGCATGGGGGCGGCACCCTGCACCAGGACGTGCCCGAGCATGCGCACTTCGACAAGGCCCCGAGCTCACCGATCCACCACGTCGAGTTCGCGGTCGGGTCGACATGCGCTCGCCTGTACGGCAGGCCGATCGAGGTCAACTCACTGCACCACCAGACGATCGACCGGGTCGCCGACGGGTTCCGGGTGACGGCCACGTCGGAGGACGGCACGATCGAGGCGATCGAATCGCTCGACCGACCCTGGATCGCCGTGCAGTGGCACCCCGAGATGATGCACGACGGCCACGACGATCCGCTGTTCGCCTGGCTCGTCGCCGAGGCGACAGCGCGGCGGAACACCCGAGCCTGACCCTCAGCGCTCGCGCACGTACCCGTCGCGGGTCTGCGGCAGCCGCATGTCGAGCACGCGCGACGCCACCACGGTGCGCAGGATCTGCGCAGTGCCGCCGCCGATCGTGAACATTCGCACGTCGCGGTACATCCGTTCGAGCGGGTAGCGACGGGAGTAGCCAGCGGCACCGAACACCTGCAGCGCATCGCTCACCACGGCGATCGCCGACTCGGCGGTGAAGATCTTCGCCTGGGCGGCCATCGTCGGGTCGGGGAACGCCGAGCCCGCACCGCGCGAACACGCCGCCCGGTACGTGAGGCTGCGGGCCGCCTCGAGCTTGGTGCTCATGTCGGCGAGCATCCACTGCAGACCCTGGAACTCGGCGATCGGCCGGTCGAACTGCTTGCGCTCCTTGGCGTAGTCGATCGCGAGCTCGTAGGCACCCGTCGCGATGCCGAGTGCCACCGTGCCCGCACCGACTCGCTGGGCGTTGTAGGCATTCATGAGATCGGCGAAGCCACGAGCGAACCCCGACGGCGGGAGCAGCACCATGTCTGCGGCGATCTCCATGTCGTCGAAGAACAGCTCCATCTCGGGGATACCGCGCAACCCCATGGTCGGCTCGCGTCGGCCGAGGCGGAGACCGGGCGTCTCGTCGCGAATCGCGAGGAAACCACCGATACCCAGCTCGGTGCCGTCCTCGTCGAACACGCGGGCGAAGACGAGGTGCAGCTTCGACACGCCACCGCCGGTGATCCAGTGCTTCGAACCGTTGAGCACGTACCGGTCGCCCCGACGGTCGGCGCGTGTGGTCATCTGCGAGGCGGCCGAACCCGCACCTGGCTCGGTGATGCAGATGGCCGGCTTGTCGCCGCCCAGCACCAACTCGGCAGCCAACGTCCGCTGCAGTTCGGTGCCGTACTCGATCACGGCCGAAATCGCTCCCATGTTCGCCTCGACGGCGATGCGGCCGGTCACACCGCACACGGCCGCCATCTGCTCGACCACCAGCACGGCGTCGAGGAAGCTGTGCCCCGGCCCGCCGAGCTCGCGGGGCACGGTCATGCCGGTGAAGCCTGCGTCACGAAGAGCAGCCACGTTGTGCCACGGGTACTCCTCGGTGCGGTCGACCTCGGCAGCTCGTGGGCCGATCACGGTTCGAGCGAGATCGCGGGCGCGCGCCTGCAGCTCGCGCTGTGCCGGCGTGAGGTCCCAGGGGTTGGCGCTCATGGTGTGTTCCCTCGACTTGCTGTGTGGCAGCGTTCGATCACGTCCGCCACATCGGTCTCGCCCAGTGTGGCACCGAGCCGGTCGGCCGCATCGACGACGCGCACCCCTTCCCGCGGTCGAACGCTCATCGGCCTGTCACCCGGACGGGCAACGATTCGATGCCGTTCACGAAGTTCGACCGGACGTAGCGTGGCTCACCGGTCGGCTCGATGCGGATGCCCGCACGGCCGATCTCGTCGATCAGGATCGCCAGCTCGAGCCGGGCCAGCGGTGCACCGAGGCAGAAGTGCACCCCGCCTCCACCGAAGGCAACGTGCGCTGGGGTACGCGGGCGACCGACGTCGAAGCGCAACGGATCGGGGAACACCGAGTCGTCGAAGTTCGCCGAGGCGTACCACATCACCACCTTCTCGCCGGCGGTGATCTCGGTGCCGGAGAGCACGGTGTCGGTAGTGGCCGTGCGCCGGAAGTACAGGATCGGCGAGGACACCCTGACCACCTCGTCGACCGCCTGGTCGAGCAGTGCAGGTTGGTCGCGCAACCGGGCGAACTGGCGCGGGTACTCGGCGAGGTGCAGTGCGAGATGCGCCATCGACGACCGGGTGGTCTCGTTGCCGGCGAAGATCATCAGCTGGAAGAACCGGGCGAAGTCGGTCTCGCTCAGTCGTTCGCCGTCGACCTCCACCGTGGCCAACAGCGTCAGCAGGTCGTCGGTGGGGTGGTCGAGGCGCTGTCGCCGCACCCGGCACGCGTAGTCGAAGATGCCGAACGCCGCCGGGCTGTTGAACGGCAGCTCACGAAGCGGCGTGGTGTTGCCATACGCATGTGGGTCGAGCTCGTCGCCCGACGTGCCAGCCACCAGGTGGTCGCTCATCTCGATCATCAACGCATGATCGGCAGCGGGCACACCCAGGATGTCGCAGATCACCCCGATCGGGATGGGTGCCGCAACGGCTGTCACCCAGTCACCGCCGCCGTTCGCAACGACTCCGTCGATCAGACCGCGTACCCGGGTGCGGATCGCCGCCCCGTGCCCCTGCACGTGGCGCGGGGTGAACGCGGCACTCACCAGCCGACGCAGCCGGGTGTGTACCGGCGGGTCGAGGTCGATCATCGATGCGCGCTCGCGGCGCACGTCCTCGTCGATGTCGTAGATCTGGATGTGACCGAGCTCCGAGGAGTATCTGGCGGTGTCGCGCGACACCGTCACCAGATCGGCCAGCCGGCCCACCGACCAGAAGCCTGTGGTGGTGGGCGTGCCGGGCGACCACACCAGCCCGGGATGCGCTCGCACCTGGGCGAACACGTCGTGCGGGATGCCGCTGTCGTAGAGGCCGGGGTCGGCGAGGTCGGCGGGGGCGAGCGGGCGAGCGCTCATGCGTCGGTCCCTGTCTCGGTCTCTGTCTCGAGGGCGGTGATCGTGCGTGAGACGATCGCGCGCTGCACCACGCTGCCACCGATGCGATGCAGCGACGGTGCGACCGATCGGAAGAGGGGAACAGCTCGATCGCGATCGCCGGTACCGACAGCACGGATGCCTTCGACGAGCGGCATCACGGTGTTGCGGAACGTGATGTCGTTGAACGAGGTCCCGGTGGCGTGCGAGCCGGCGACCCCGTCCCAGAAGACGGAGGCGCCCGCATGGTCGCCGACGGCGGCGAAGGCGAACGCGGCGTGCATGTCGAGGAAGCCGCAGGTGTGGCGCTGCTCGTCGGCAGCCCAACCGTCGGCGAGAGTGCGCCATCGGTCGCCGTTCACCGAACCATCCTGCACCAGGTCGATACGCCACAGCAGCGATGTGGCGTCCGCCAGGCCGAACGTGGTGGTCGACACGAGGTGTTCGTCGAGCACGGCCAGCGCGGCGGACACGTCGCCGTGCTCGAGCAGGCGTAAACCGAGGTGCCACCACACGTGGTTGCTCAGCAGCACCTGCTCCTGCCAGCGGGTGGTGGAGGGCACGAGCAGTCCAACGGCGTCGTCGTGGCGGCCGGTGCTCTCGTACACGTGGGCGAGGGCGTGCCGGGCCCAGAGGTCGTCCGGGTCGGCATCGAGCGCGAGCCGACCGTGTCGCTCGGCTTCGTCGTAGCGCCCCACTTCCTCGAGCGCGAATGCCAGCATCCCCTGCGCCAAGCCATGTTCGCGGCTGGCCGGGGCGAATGCGCCGACTGCTCGATCGGCCGACGGCAGACGCACGGAGTCGTCGCCGATGTGGAGGCACACATCGTGGGCGAACCGGTAGGCGGGGAAGTCGTCGGGCACCTCGGCGGTCAGCCGGTGCCACATGCGGGCCGCCTCGAGGAACTCGCCCTGGTGCACCAGCAGGGCGGCCGCAGCATGGGCGCGTTCGCGGTCGTCACCGCCGGCCGCTCTGACCCGGAGTCGTTCGACGTCCGCGACCACGGCTGGGTCGGACGGACGCACGCCGCCGAGCAGGCGATAGGTGATCGTGAACACGGGGCCCATCACGAACGCGTCGTCGCTGGCGGTCACTTCGTCGATGGTGGCGACCGGGTCGCCGCGGAAGTGCGACATCTGGTCGTAGGCCGACCACCAGGCGGCTCGTGACGCCTCCCCGCCGGTCGCGACCCGAGGGCCGAACGCTCCGTTCACCTGATCGTCGTCGGCCACGTCCATGATGATATTTGATACTTGATAGCGTCGCGTCCGTCGCCCGTGGGCGACCGCCGCAGTGCGGCGCAGCACCGCACGAGAGGGGACCCATGAGCGACACGACCGGCACCGGCCGGGTCGACGATCGGCCTGCGTTCGATTTCGACTTCCACGGTGCGGCCCTCGACACGATCTTCGACGACTACGAGGTGATGCACCGCGAGTGCCCCGTGTCGTGGAGCGATCGTCACGGGGGGTTCTGGACGCTCACCCGCTACGAGGACGTGCATGCCGCCGAACACGACTGGGACACCTTCTCCGTGGCCCCATCGATGATCCTGCCGTCGTTCGGGACCGATCGCCCGCTGATCCCGCTGGACATCGACCCGCCGGCGCTCACGCCGTACCGCCAGATCCTGCTGCCGTTCTTCACGCCGCAGAAGATGGATGCCCTGCTCCCCCGCACTCACGAACTGGCGCGACAACTGCTCGCCGAGGTGGAGGGCCAGATCGAGAGCCACGGCCACTTCGACGCCGCGCCGTACTGCCGGATGCTGCCGGCGATGGTGTTCGGGGAGTACTGCGGGTTCCCGATGGAGGACGCCGCCCAGTTCGACGTGTGGGTCGACGACATCGTGTTCGCCCGCACCGATGACGAGACCGTCGCCCGCCAGGCAGCCGCCGATGTCTACGACTACTTCCGCGACCTGATCGCCCAGCGACGTCGCGATCCCGGCCCCGACGTGATCTCCGCACTGCTCGCTGCCGACCATGCCGGACGCCCGCTGACCGACGACGAGATGCTCGACATCTGCTACCTGCTCTTCGTCGCCGGCCTCGAGACGACGGCGGGCACCATCCGCGCCGGGCTGTGGTACCTCGGGCAACATCCCGACGAGCTGGCTCGCCTCGCCGGTGACATCACCCGGGTGCCGGCCGCGACCGAGGAACTGCTTCGCGCACTCTCCCCGGTGCAGGCCATGGCCCGCACGCTCAAGCGCGACACGGTGATCGGCGGCATCGACATGCACGCCGGCGAACGTGTGGTGCTGGCCTTCGGCGCAGCCAATCGCGATCCCGAGCGGTTCGAGTGCCCGTACGAGGTACGCCTCGACCGCGAGTCGAACCCGCACACTGCGTTCGGTGCAGGCGCCCACCGGTGCCTCGGCAGCAACCTGGCCCGCCGCGAGGTGAACGTGGCACTCGAGGAGATGATCCTGCGGCACCCGCGATTCGAACTGGCCGAGCCGGCGCCGTGGCATGGCATCGGCCCCCTGATGGTGCGTCCACTGCCTTTGCGTCCCCTGCCCTAGATCGATGACGAAGTCCACCCAGATCTTGCTGACCCCGATCCTGTCTGGCCCTTTGGAGGCACCGCGATGAGAGCAGTCGAGCTGCAGGCGTTCAACAGCCCACTGGTGGTGGTCGAGCGTGCCACCCCCGTGATCGGCCCGGGCGAGGAGCTGATCGATGTCACCGCGTGCGGGGTGTGCCACTCCGACATCCACGTGGCCGACGGCCAGTTCGGCAGCCCGCTGCCGCTGATCCCGGGTCACGAGGTCACCGGTGTGCACGACGAACTCGGCCCGGTGATGGTGTACGCCCCGTGGGGGTGCCGCAACTGCTGGATCTGCGAGACGGGCCACGAGATGATCTGCCCCGATGGCGCCGAAGCCGGCCTGTTCGAGGACGGCGGCTATGCCGAGCAGATGCGGGTCACCCACCGCGAGTACCTCCAGCCCCTCGGCGACCTCGATCCCGTGCTGTCGGCACCGCTGGCGTGCGGAGGCCTCACCGCGTTCCGCGCCACCAAGCATTCGCTCGAGACGCTCCGCCGACGCGGGTCGGCGGCGCGAGCACTGGTGATCGGTGCGGGTGGCCTCGGCCAGTTCGGCATCCAGTACCTGCGGATGATGAGCGACGCGGAGGTGTGGGTGGCCGATCCGGCGCCTGCAAAGCAGCAGCGGGCGCTCGAGCTCGGTGCCAGCCACGCGGTCGGCACCGACGAGCTCGACGGCCGGTTCGACGCGATCATCGACTTCGTCGGAGCCCAGCCCACGCTCGAGGCGGCGGTGCAGCGCGTGAACCGCCGCGGCATCGTGATCGCCGTCGGCCTCTACGGCGGCCGCGTGCCGTTCGGCGTAGGCGCGGTGCCGCACGAGGCGCAGTTCATGTCGAGCATCTGGGGCACCGTGGCCGAGCTCGGCGAACTGATCGCCTTCGCACACCAGCACCCGGTGCAGTACACCGTGGAGCCGGTGCCCCTCGACCAAGCCGAACAGGCGCATCAGCGGCTCCGTGCGGGCGAGGTCGCCGGTCGACTCGTGCTCGTGCCCTGATCGCTCGACCTCACCTCTCGAACCCCATCGACCTGAACCAAGGAGCCGGGATGTCCTCCCCACGCCTCGACGAGATCACTGCCCTCATCGCCGAACACGGCGTGCACACGGTGGAGCTTGCCACGATCGACACCTACGGGCACCTGCGCGGCAAGCGCGTGCCGGCCCAGCGGTTCGTCCGCACAGTGGCCGAGCACGGTGCCCACATCGCCGATGCCATCTACGTCATGGACGTGCAGTGCGAGATCGTCGACAGCCCGCTGATCAACATGGGTACCGGCTACCTCGACATGCACCTCGAGCCCGAGCTCTCGACGTTCCGGGTGCTGAAGCACCGTCCCGGCTATGCGACCGTGATGTCGAACAGCATCGACCACGAGCACAAGCCGCACCCGCTCGACCCGCGGAACGTGCTGCAGGCCCAGATCGACCGGGTCCGCGGCCTCGACTACGACCCGATCGCGGCCACCGAGCTCGAGTGCTACGTCTGCAACGACGACTGGACACCTGCCCAGTCGAACGTGCAGTACTCGTCGCTCATCGACAACTTCCCGCTCGAGCGCTGCGTGGCCGACATGCGCGCAGCGCTGCTCGACCTCGACATCCCGCTCGAGTCGTCGAACCCCGAGTACGGCCCCGGCCAACTCGAGATCAACTTCGGGCCTGCCGATCCGATGCGCACCGCCGACAACACGATCCTGTTCAAGGCAACGGTGAAGGAGATCGCGCGCAACCATGGCCTGCGCGCGACCTTCATGCCCAAGCCCTATGCGGGCCAGTCGGGCAACGGCATGCACGTGCACACCAGCCTGTCCCAGAACGGCCGCAACGTGTTCGACGGCGGCGACGGCCACCTGCTGAACGACGTGTTCCGCCACTGGGTGGGTGGCCTCATCCACCACGCCCGCCCGATCAGCCTGATGGGCATCCCGATGGGCAACGGTTACAAGCGGGTGCGGGCCTACACCTTCTGCCCCACGCACGCCCACTGGGGTGGCGACAATCGCAGCGTGCTGTGTCGCTGCACCGTTGGTCAGGGACAGGCGAACCGCGTCGAGTTCCGCGGCGCCGGCGCCGACGCGAACCCCTACCTCGTCATCGCCGCGCTGCTCGCTGCAGGCACCGACGGCCTCGAGCGCAAACTCGACCCGGGCCCCCAGGCCATCGGCGACCAGTACGACGATCCGGGTGATCATCCGCTGCTGCCCGTCACCTTCGCGGAGGGGCTGGAGGCCTTCACCGGTAGCCCGCTCGCGGCGGCTCTCGGCGACGACTTCGGCGTGAACTTCCTCGCCCTGACCGCGAACGAACTCGCGTTGTACGAGGCCAACGCGGCCGGTGATCCCGATGACGTCACCGAGTGGGAGTTCGCCCGCTACGTCGAGTTCACCTGAGCCAGCGGCCGCGCACCATGGTCGACATCGCCAATCCCGAGATCTACGAACGGATCGGTATCCCGCACGACGAGTTCGCCCGCCTGCGCTGCGAGGAGCCGGTGGTGTGGCACGAATGGGACTGCTCGCGCGGCGGCTTCTGGGCCGTCACCACCCGCGATGACGTCACGACGGTGACTCGCGACTGGCGCTCGTACACCTCCGCCGAGTTCACCAACCTGTTCGAACTGAGCCCCGAGGCGAAGATCGCCCGCAAGTCGCTCATCGACACCGACGGCCACGAACACACCCGGTTGCGCCGCCTCGTCACGCCACCGTTCACGATGCGTCGCACGGTCGACTACGACGAGGTCGCCCGACGGATCACCAACGGCCTGCTCGACGCGATGCTCGACTCGGGGGCCGACGGCAGCTCGATCGACGTGGTGAAGATGCTCTCGGAGCCGCTGCCGATCCAAGTGATCGTCAGCATCCTCGGGGTCCCGGCCGCCGACGCCGACTTCATGGTCGAGCTGTCGAACCAACTCGTGCAGGGCACTTCGCACCGCGAGATCGACCCGCACGCCTACGGCAACACCACACCGCTCGAGCTGCTGCCGTTCAACAGCCCGGCGTCGCACGCGCTGTTCGAGTACGGGCGCAACCTGCACAGCGAGCGTTCGGAGTGTCCGGCCGACGATCTCGTGAGCCGCCTCGTGCAGGCCGAGATCGATGGCGACCGCCTGAGCGATCAGGAGTTCTGCAACTTCTTCCAGTTGCTCGTGTTCGCCGGCAACGAGACCACGCGCACTGCGATCTCGCAGGGAATGCACCTGTTGATGCAGCACCCGGACCAACAGCAACGGTTGCATGCCGACCCGTCGCTGATCCCGAACGCCGTGGAGGAGATCATCCGTTGTGCGGCCCCCGTGCTGCACATGCGGCGCACGGCCACGGTCGACACCACACTGCGCGACAAGCAGGTGCGCGAGGGCGACTGGGTGGTGCTCTGGTACGCCTCTTCGAACTTCGACGAGACGGTGTGGAGCGACTCACGCACCTTCGACGTCGGGCGCGATCCCAAGCCTGACCACACCTCGTTCGGCGCGTTCGGGCCGCACCACTGCCTGGGGGCGCCACTCGCCAGGCTCGAGCTGCGTCTGATGCTCGAGGAGATCGTTCAGCGAGGCGTACGGTTCGCGCCGGGCGGTGACCCCGTGCGGGTGGCGAGCAACTTCGTCCACGGCATGGTCAACCTCCCAGCGACGTTGACGGCCTCCTGAGCCGTCGGTCGCGCCCGCCGCGAGCCGATCAGCTCGACTCGGTGTCGGCTGCGGCCGGTTCGTGCTCGTGCGGGCTCGTCCAGCTCGGCCGTCACGTCGGCGATGACCCGCTACTGGAAGACGACACCACCCGGGCGTCTACCATCGACCCATGAGCCAGATGTTGGAACGAGTCCGTACCGGTGCGGGTTTCATCGCCGCACTCGACCAGAGCGGTGGCAGCACGCCGAAGGCACTCCGCCTCTATGGCATCGAGGAGAACGAGTACTCCTCCGAGGAGGAGATGTTCGATCTGATGCACGCCATGCGCTCGCGCATCGTGACCAGCCCCGCGTTCACGGGCGACCGCGTGCTCGGTGCGATCCTGTTCGAGATGACGATGGACCGTCTGATCGAGGGCTTGGGATCGGCCGAGTACCTGTGGGAGGTCAAGCAGGTGGTGCCGTTCCTGAAGGTCGACAAGGGTCTCGCCGACGAGGTCGACGGCGCCCAGATCATGAAGCCGATGCCGCAGCTCGACGCCCTCTGCGAGCGAGCGGTTGCGGCCGGTGTGTTCGGCACCAAGATGCGTTCGGTGATCCTGCATGCCGACGCAGCCGGAGTCGACGCAATCGTCGCTCAGCAGTTCGAGGTCGGCACGCAGATCCTCGGTCACGGGCTCGTGCCGATCATCGAGCCGGAGGTCGACATCAACAGCAGCACCAAGGCCGAGGTCGAGGACCTGCTGCAGCGGTCGATCCTCGCCCAGCTCGACGCGCTCGGCGCCGACCAGCACGTGATGTTGAAGCTCACCCTGCCATCGGTCGACGACCTCTACCTGCCGCTCGCGCGTCACCCGAAGGTGCTCCGCGTGGTGGCGCTCTCGGGCGGTTACAGCCGCGACGACGCCAACGCGAAGCTCGCCCGCAACCACGGCATCATCGCCAGCTTCTCGCGGGCGCTCACCGAGGGTCTCACCGCCCAGATGAGTGACGACGAGTTCGACACAGCACTCGACGTCGCGATCGCCGGCATCTTCGCTGCCTCGAACACCTGAACCTCGCTCGGCCCAACTTCATTCGGCCAACTTCGTTCAGGCCAGCCTCATTCGGCCCGATTTCGTTCGGCGCTGTCGTCTACGTTT
>Ga0105047_10005903_pt1 | contig 20891 bp, 19 predicted proteins | sample MAT04_FD_78384 | JGI IMG/M metagenome (GOLD analysis project Ga0105047, IMG submission 78384) | Freshwater microbial communities from Lake Fryxell liftoff mats and glacier meltwater in Antarctica - MAT-04 (megahit assembly) | ecosystem: Environmental > Aquatic > Freshwater > Ice > Liftoff... | reverse complement strand
CGCGATCGACGAAGCTCGCCGTCAGGACCTCGCCGACGCTGGTCCCCGCCCCGTTGAGGACGGCCATGCGGCCGATGATCACGTTGTCGATCAAGGTCGCCGGCACGGCGCCGAAGTTGCGCACCAGCAAGCCGTTGCCGCGATCGTCGATCGCCGTGTTGAACGCGACGAACAGCGCCTGCACCGGGTTCGAGGGGCCCTCCGCGGCGAACGAGATCAGCGTCGGGTTGCCGGCGTTCACGCCCTGCTGGATGACGTTGCCGAGGACCCACGCCACGCCGCCGTTCGGAAACTCGATCTCGTAGCTCGGGTCGCCGTTGTCCTCGCTGGTGATGCGGTTGCCCTCGATCAGGTTGGTGTTGGCGCGGCTCTTCAGGTTGTGGCCCACGTGCGCGTCGTGGATCCATGATCCGCGCACGGTCAGCGAGCGCACGTTGCCGATGTACATGTTGTGCGACTGCCCGTCGCCGAAGCCATTTCGCACGAAGACCGAGCTCTCGATCAGGATGTCGCTCAGCGCGTTGGCGCCCGTGAGGATGCCGTTCTCGTTGTCGTGGAAGTAGCAGTCGCGCACGGTGAGGTTCGCGCCTTCCTGGCGAATGCCGGCGCCGTTCTGGTCGGGCACCGTCGCGCCGGAGAACTCGATCCCCTCGACCGTCGTGTCATTGCCCTGGATGACCCAGGTGCCTTTGCCGCCCGCGTTCTGGCCCGCCGCGTCGAGGTGCGCGGTGCCGCCGTTCGCGCGCAGCGTGAGGTTGTTGGCGCGCCAGGTCGCGACGTCGCCGGTGTAGAGGCCGGCGTCGATGAGGATGATGTCGCCGTCGCCGGCCATCGCCGCAGCCTGGCTGGGCGTGGTCAGCGCCTGGGTGGGGCCGACGCGCAAGGTGGCGCCCGTGACCATCATCGCTGCGATGCTCGAGATCAGCACGACTCACATCCATCGGTTGCGGCGCGCAAGACTGAAGACTCTGGCGAATCGGAGCCGATTCGGCCATCGTGCGCGCCGTGGGTTCCGGCGTGTCCGTAGAGCCGTTGATCGAGGCTGCGCGACGCGCGCGCGAGAACGCGTACGCGCCGTACTCGAGCTTCCGGGTCGGGGCTGCATTGCTCGGGGAAGATGGGACGGTCTACCTCGGCGTCAACGTCGAGAACAGCGCATACCCGACCTGCCAGTGCGCCGAGCGGAGCGCGATCGGCAACGCGGTGACGCACGGCTGCCAGCGCTTCGCCGCGATCGCCATCGTCTGCGCGCGCGCGAAGGACGGCCGGCTGGGATCTCCATGCGGGCAATGCCGGCAGGCGCTCTCCGAGTTCGGGCTCGACCTCACGGTGATCCTCGCCGACGCCGATCCAGCCGGCGCCCCGCACGAGGTGCTCTCGCTGCGCGATCTCCTCCCGCGCGCCTTCACGCCCGAGAGCCTGTGAATGGCGCCCAGGAAGAAGCGCACCCTCGTGCAGGGGGGTACGGTGATCACCCCGCAAGGCGCTCGCGCCGCGGACGTCCTGGTCGACGGCGATCGCATCATCGGGATCGGGCCTTCGATCGCGCCGCGCCGCGGTGACCTGATCGTCGACGCGACCGACCATGCGGTCATCCCCGGGCTCGTCCAGGCCCGCACGCACCTCGTCACGTCGTCGATGCGCGGGATCGCGCGGGGGTACGATCGGGCCACCGCGATGCGGGAGCACGTGTGGCCCGCCGAGATGGCGCTCGACGCGGCCGCGGTGAAGGCGGCCGCGACGTCGGGCGCGATCGAGCTCCTCCACGCCGGCGTGACCAGCATCCTCGACGCGGGGACCTCGAAGCACGTCGGCGAGATCTTCCGCGCGGCGTCCGAGCTCGGGCTGCGCGCCACGATCGGCCGCGCGTTCCTCGATCGCGGCCAGGGCCTGCCCCCGAAGCTGCGCGATCCGGCCTCCCAGGCGCTCGGCGACATCGCCGCGCTGATCGATCGCTGGCACGGCGCCGACGACGGTCGCCTGCGCGTCGCGCTCGCCCCGCGCGGCGCGACGTCGTGCTCGCCCGCGCTCCTGCTGGAGCTCGCGGCGCTGTCGGCGGCGCACGATCTGCGCATCGCGCTCCCCTACGCCGAGAGCCAGAGCGAGGTCGCGGCCGCGCGCGAGATGCACGAGGGCGAGCCGATCGCCCCCCTCGCGTCGAAGCGCCTGGTCGTCGCGCACGGCACCTGGCTCACCAGCGAGGCCCAGCGCCTGCTGCGCGAGAGCGGGGCCCACGTGGTGCATTGCCCGACCGCCGATCTCGCGCTCGGCAGCGGCACCGCCAAGGTCCCGGAGATGATCCGCGCCGGGGTGTCGCTCTCGGTGTCGGTCGGCGACGCGCCCGCCACGTACCTGCTCGATCCGTGGGCCGAGATGCGCCTCGCGGCGATGCTCCCCGGCCCGCGCCACGGGGCGATACCGCCGGCCGACGTGTTCGCCTGGGCGACCATCGGCGGCGCGCGCGCGCTCGGCCTCGCGGACGAGATCGGCACGATCGAGCTGGGAAAGAAGGCTGATCTGGCGGTGGTCCGCCTGCGCCACGACGGCGACCCGATCACCGCGCTGGTGCTGGGCGCATCGTCGAGCGACGTGAGCTACGTGCTCATCGACGGGATCTTGCGGATCAAGAAGCGGGCGCTTCCGGCTCGTCCTTCGCCGGCCAGATGAAGGAGGCGACCACGCCGAGCGCGAGCATCGACAGCACGATCACCATGCTGATGTTCGGCGAGATGTGGATCGGCAGATCCCAGGGCGCCCAGCCCATCTCGTGGAACTTGTGGTACGCCTCGAGGAACATCTTCGCCGCGATGAAGAACAGGACGTAGATGATCGCCTTCTCGAGGTGCGCCAGGTACTTCGTCAGCACCAGCAAGATGAAGTAGAGCGAGCGCAGGCCGAGGATCGCGAAGATCATCGCGGTGTAGACCAGGAGCGGCTCCTGCGTGACCGCGATGACCGCCGGGACCGAGTCGAAGGCGAACAGCACGTCGGAGCCCTCGATCACCAGCAAGCACACGAACGCGGGCGTCATGTACTTGGTGGCCTTCGCGGTCAGGCTGCTGGCGAGGCTCGGATCCTTCTTTGCCTCGGCCTCGGCCTCTTCCTTGGTGACGAAAAATTTCGCGCCCATCAGCTTCGGGAACACCGGGTAGAAGCGCTGGAAGAAGCGCACCAGGCCCATCTTCTGATAGTCGGGCTCCTCGTCGCCGTCGTCGTCGCCGCCGCGCAACATCTGGATGCCGGCCCACAGCACGAAGAAGCCGAACACGAGCAGCGCCCAGGGCCCGGCGATCTTGAGGAAACCGGTGCCGATCGCCACGAAGACGAAGCGGAAGATGATCGCGCCGAGGATGCCGAAGTAGAGGATGCGGTGCTGCAATCCGCTCTGGATCCGGAAGAACTTGAAGACGGCGATGAACACCATCAGGTTGTCGATGGAGAGCGTCTTCTCCAGCACGTAGCCGGTGAGGAACATGCTGCCCCACTCGGATCCGTGGCGGTAGACGATCCAGCCGTAGAACGCGAGCGAGAGCCCGACCCAGAACACCGACCATACGCCGGCGTCTTTGACGGAGACCTCCTTGTGTCCGCGGTGCTGGACGAGGTCGATGATCAGCGAAAAAACGAACACCGAGACGAAGATCGCGACGGTGTCGAGGGGGAAGTGGTTTACGGCTGGGACAGTTGAGTCAGGCGGCATTCGTCGTCGGCTCCGGAAGGCGCGGCATCAAAAGCGATCGCGGCAATGGGGTCAAGGAAGGGTCAACGTCGGTTGGCGTATCACGCATGGAATTGGGCAAATCGTGGCGCCTGCGGGGTGTTGCGTCCCAGGCAGAGTAGGTCTAGCTTCAGCCCGCTTTCGGTCAAGCCGAGGAGCGCATTTACGGGCGAATTTATCGCCCCACTTGGAGGTCCACCGTGGCTGTTTCTCTCTCTAAAGGCGGCAATGTTTCGTTGTCCAAGGAGGCCCCCGGCCTCACCAAGGTCCTCGTCGGCCTCGGCTGGGACGTTCGCGCGAGCGACGGCGCGGACTTCGATCTCGACGCCAGCGTGTTCTTGTGCGCCGCGAGCGGCAAGGTTCGCTCCGACTCCGATTTCATCTTCTACAACAACCTGAAGTCCTCGGACGGCTCGGTCGAGCACACCGGCGACAACAAGACCGGCGCGGGCGAGGGCGACGACGAGGCGGTCAAGGTCGACCTGTCGAAGGTCCCCGCCGATGTCCAGAAGCTGGTCTTCTCGGTCACGATCCACGAGGCCGAGTCGCGCAAGCAGAACTTCGGCATGGTTTCGAACGCGTTCGTGCGCGTCGTGAACGAGACCGACAACAAGGAGATCACGCGCTACGACCTCTCGGAGGACTCGAGCGTCGACACCGCGATGATGTTCGCCGAGCTCTACCGCAACGGCGCGGAGTGGAAGTTCCGCGCGGTCGGTCAGGGCTTCAAGGGTGGCCTCGGGCCGCTCGCGAAGAACCTCGGCGTCAACCTCTAGTCTATCTTCGGTCTCGCCGGTCCTCGGGCCGGCGAGGCCTCATTTCGTCGGAGATCGAAACATGCAAACGCTCGCACGCGGTCAAAAAGGTAAGCTCGCCGATCTCGGCTCGACGGACAACGTCGAGATCGCGATCCAGGTTTCGGGCAAATCGCCGAGCGCGCTCGACGTCAGCTGCTTCGGTCTCGACGGGGACGGCAAGCTCTCCGACGATCGCTACTTCATCTTCTTCAACCAGAAGGACTCGCCGGAAGGCGCGCTCAAGATGCAGGGCGGCAAGTACGGCGCCGAGGAGAGCTTCGGCGTCGCGCTCTCGAAGCTGCCCGGCACCATCAAGCGCATGGTCTTCACCGTCGCGCTCGACGGCGCGGGCACGATGTCCGATCTCGGACCGTGCTACGTGGACATCGTCATCGGCGGCACCAGCGCCGCCCGCTACGCGTTCTCCGGGGCCGACTTCGGCCAGGAGAAGGCGCTGATGATGTTCGAGCTCTATTTCAAGGACATGTGGCGCTACTCGGCGGTCGGTCAGGGCTTCAACGGCGGCCTCTCTGCGCTGCTCAAGAACTTCGGTGGCGAGGAGCTCTCGCCCGCCGGCGCGGCGAAGCCCGCCGCTGCACCTCCACCGGCCGCTGCGCCGCCACCGGCTGCTGCTCCGGCCGCGGCCGCGGGCGCGCCGAAGGTGAGCCTCAGCAAGGTCACGCTCGACAAAAAGGGCGGCAAGGTCAGCCTGATCAAGGGCGGCGCGGGCCAGCAGCAGCCGATCCACGTGAACCTCAACTGGGACAATCCGAACGCCGGCAAGAAGGTCGGCCTCTTCGGCCTCGGTGGCGCGGCGCCTCCCCCGGATCTCGATCTCGGCTGCTTCTGGCGCCTCACCAACGGTGACAAGGGCGTCATCCAGCCGCTCGGCAACAAGTTCGGCTCGCGGCACGCCGAGCCGTTCATCTACCTCGACAAGGACGATCGCACCGGCGCGTCGAGCGACGGCGAGAACCTGTTCATCATGCGCCCCGACCTGATCGACATGGTGGTGGTCTTCGCGATGGTCTACGAGGGCACCGCCAACTTCGGCAACGTGAAGGGCCGCCTCACGCTGAAGAACGGCTCGCAGGAGATCTTCGTTCCGCTGAACAGCCCCGACTCGCGGCTGACGTTCTGCGCGATCTGCGTGATCAAGAAGAACGGCAACGAGGTCGAGATCACCAAGGAAGAGCGTTATTTCCCGGGCCACCCGGAGTGCGACGCCGTCTACGGCTTCGGATTCCGCTGGGTGGCTGGTTCGAAGTAGCGATGGTCCTCACGCTGATGCGCGGACAGCGCGCCAAGCTGTCGGATCTGACCTCCGAAACAAGGCTCAAGCTCAACGTCCACGTCGAAGGGCCCGATGCCGTCGACGTCGTCTACACCGCGGTCCTGCTCGACGAGAAGCAGGTGGCGATCACGCCGACCTCGGTGGTCAGCGATGATCAGCCGGTGAGCGCGTGCGGGTCGGTGACGATCCGGCCGCGCTCGGGCACCTCGCAGTGCTTCGAGCTCGATCTGTCGCGCGTCCCGAGCGAAGCGGCGAGCGTCCTGGTCTCGGTGGGCCTGCTGCCGAAGAAGCGGTCCGAGACGGTGCCGGCGATCCAGACCGGATACTTCTCCGTGGACGCGAGTGGCTCGACGGTCGCGCGTTACGACTTCACGAAGGCCGATCTCGGATCCGAGTCGGCGATCATGCTCGGCGAGGTCTACCGGAAGGGTGGGGCCTGGCGGGTGCGCTCGGTCGGCGATGGGTTCGCCGGCGGGCTCGCGGCGTTGCTCAGCCGCTTCCGCATCACGCCCGGCGCGGTGTCGAGCACCAGCGGCTCGGGCTCGCTCGTGCTGGCGCCTGCGCCTGCGGGGCACTGGCTCCCGAAGGGCTATCCGGGCGGCGTCCAGCCGACGGTGCCGAAGGATCTCACGCGCTCCGTCGGACTCCCGATCACGCGCTCGGCCGACGGCGCGGTGCACACCGGCACCGGCTTCATGATCAGCCCCGGCGGCCTGTTCGTGACCTGCCATCACGTGGTGTTCGACGCGGTCGATCTCTCGATCAGCGTCGGCGGCAGCAACTCGCTGCGCAAGGCCAACGTCGTCGCGCTCGACGAGGACTCCGATCTCGCGCTGTGCTGCGTGGACGATCGCAACGGCGCGGCCGACTGGCTGGTGCCGGCCGGTCCCGACGCGACGCCTGGTCTCGGCGACGAGCTCGGCTTGCTCGGCTTTCCGCTCGGCGTGGATCTCGGCATGAGCGTCACGTACTCGCAGGGCATCGTGAACAGCCTGCGCAAGAAGTCCGGCGTCTCGGTGCTGCAGATCGACGTCGGCGCGGCGCCCGGCTCGAGCGGCGGCCCGGTGTTCCGTCGCAGCGACGGCCAGGTCGTCGGCGTGCTCACCAGCGGCCTCAACTTCGCGGACCGCGGCATGCTCATCAACTTCGCCGTCGATATCCGCACGCTGTGGAGCCTCGGCTGGATCCAGCGGATGTAATCGTGGTCGATCTCGAGAAAAAGGCCCCTCCCTCGCCAAGAACGCCAAGGTCGTCCTCGAGAAGAAGAAGCTCGACGCGCACGTCGCGGCGGTCGGCCTTTGCATCGACATCAGCGCCTCGATGAAGCCGCTCTTCGTCGGCGGCGTGGTGCAAGGCCTCATCGAGCGCGTGCTGGCGATGGGCCTCAACTTCGACGACAACGGCGCGATCGACATGTTCGCCTTCGGCCTCGAGAGCCACGATCTCGGCGAGTTCGCCAAGTCCAAGAATCTCGTCGTGAAATAGCATCGGCAATTTTCTATTAATATTGCGGTCCCTCGATCTTTGAGACGGCGGTGGGTGGTGTCGATGAGCTGGTCGCCCGTTACGGGCGCGCCCTGACCGTCTACACCGCCCGCATCACCCGCGATCCCGAGCGCGCACGCGACATCATGCAGGACACCTTCCTGCGCTTCCACCGCATCCAGCCCGCCGGCGGCGAGTCCGACCTGCGGGCCTGGCTGTACACGGTGTGCCGCAACCTCGCGCTCGATCAACTGAGGAAGGACCGGCCCATGCACGTGGTCGAAGCGAGCCCCGATCTCCCCGATACCCGACCGAGCGCGAGTGAAGCGCTCGAAGCCTCCGAGGCGAAGACATCGATGATGCGCTTCCTCGCTGCGCTCCCCGAGCCGCAGCAGGAGGTCATCCGGCTGAAGTTCCAGGGCAGCCTCTCCTACAAGGAGATCAGCGGCGTGACGAAGCTGTCGGTGAGCCACGTGGGCGTCTTGATCCACCAGGGCATCAAGGCCCTGCGAGCGCAGATGGCCGAGGAAGGGGGCGCGCGATGAGCGACGAAGAGACGATGATCGAAGTGACGGCGTACGCGCTCGGCGAGCTCGAGGGCGCGGATGAAGCGCGGGTGGCGGCGCGGGTCGCCGCGGATCCGGCGCTGCTGCGCGAGGTCGAGGAGATCCGTCGCACCGCGGCGCTGCTCGAGGGCGAGCTCGCGGAGGAAGTGGCGGCGGAGCCCGAGGTCGAGGCGCCGGTCGTGCGCCGCAGGAGCCTCGCGCCGTAGGTCGCGGCGTCGATGGCGCTGGCGGCCACGCTGGCGGGCATCTTCCTGATGGTGCCGATGCACGACAAGCCCGCGATGGAGGGGTGGGTACAGACGCTGAGCCCGGCGTCGGTGCCTCCGACGACCGGGTATGTGGACACGCCGAAGGCGACGCCGACCCCGTACCCGCGTGGGGGCAACTACGGCGTTGCGAGCGACGTGACGTTCCGAGAGGCAAGCCTCATTTCGACGGCCGAACAGCTCAGGCGCCGCGAGCTCGAGGGCAAGGAATTCAACGCGGCCGATGTTCCGCCCGGCCCCGACGAGAGCCCGTTCGTCTCGGTGGACGAGGCCCCGCTCTCGACGTTCGCGGTCGACGTCGACACCACGAGCTACTCGGGCATCCGCTCGATGATCCTGTCCGGGGTCCGGCCCCCGCGCGCGATGGTGCGCATCGAAGAGATGATCAACTACTTCCAGTATTCGCTGCCGCCGCCCACGGACGGGAAGCCGTTCGCGCTGCACGTGGACGTCACGGACGCGCCCTGGAAGACGGATCATCTGCTCGCTCGCGTGGCGCTCAAGGCGCGCGAGATCCCGCGCAGCGAGCGGCTGCCGGCGAACCTGGTGTTCCTGATCGACGTGTCGTGCTCGATGGACGCACCGGAGCGGCTGCCGCTCTTGAAGGACAGCCTGTCGATGCTGGTCGAGCAGCTCGGCCCCGAGGACCGGGTCTCGATCGTGACGTACGCCGGAACGTCGGGCGTGCTCTTGCAGCCGACGCTGATCAGCGAGCGGAGGCGCATCTTCGCGGCGATCTCGTCGCTCGTCCCGGGCGGCTCCACCAACGCAGAGAGCGGAATCCAGCTGGCCTACGCGACCGCGCAGAGTGCCTTCCGCAAGGGTGGCACCAACCGGGTCATCCTCGCGACCGACGGCGACTTCAACGTCGGCGCCGTGGCGAACGGCGATCTCACGGCGCTGATCACCGAAAGGGCGAAGCACGGCGTGTTCCTCAGCGTGCTCGGCTTCGGGATGAGCTATCGCGGCGACAGCCGGATGGAGACGCTGGCCGACAAGGGGAACGGCAACTACGCCTTCATCGACAGCGTGCAAGAGGCGAAGAAGGTGCTGATGGACGCGCTCGACGGCACGCTGCACACGGTGGCGAAGGACGTGAAGATCCAGCTCGAGATCAACCCGGCCAAGATCGAGTCGTACCGCCTGATCGGCTACGAGAACCGCCGGCTCGCGGCGCGCGACTTCCACGACGACACGAAGGACGCCGGCGAGATCGGCGCGGGTCACGCGGTGACTGCGCTGTACGAGCTGGTCCCGCGCCGCACGGAGAAGGCGGGGGCGGAGCCGCTGCGGTACCGGCAGGACCTCTCGGCGGCTGCGCACAGCGGGGAGCTGTTCACGGCGAAGCTTCGCTACAAGCTCCCGGACGGCGACCGGAGCGAGCTCATCGAGCGCCCGGTGCACGAGTCGCAGGGCCACTTCGCCGGTGGCTCGCAGGATCTGAAGCTGGCGGCAGCGGTGGCGGCGTTCGGGATGTTGCTCCGCGACTCGCCCCACAAGGGCGACGCGACCTACGAGCGCGCCGCGGAGTGGGCGCGGGCGGCGGTGGGTGCCGATCCGGGCGTGTACCGAGCCGAGCTGGTCCGACTCATCGAAACAGCCGCGCAGAACCGCTGATCAGGCGACTCGACGGGCACCAGCGTCGGATTTCTATGAGGAAGCGTCTCGGGCGACTGACCGTCGCCGGGGCGCGTCAGGCCCGGTAAGGTCGCCCCCATGTCCGACCGCTACACGACCTTCGAGGAGTTCTGGCCGTTTTACCTCGGCGAGCACAGCCTCCCGGTCTGCCGCGCGCTGCACTTCACCGGCAGCACGCTGGCGCTCGGCATCACCGCCACCGCAGCGCTGAGCATGCAGCCGCACCTCATCTTCTTCGCGCTGCTCTCGGGCTACGGCTTCGCGTGGATCGGCCACTTCTTCGTCGAGAAGAACCGGCCCGCGAGCTTCAAGTACCCGCTCTACAGCTTCGTCGCCGACTGGAAGATGTGGGCGATGATCCTCACCGGGAAGATCGGCGCCGAGCTCTCGCGCCTCGGCATCGGCGCTACGGCGCGAACGGCCTGATCGCCCGCATCACCGCGAGCGCGACGTGATCGTTCCCGGGGCGCGCCGCCACCTGCACCGCGATCGGGAGCCCCGCCGAGCCGAGCTCGGTCTTCCGCGCCACCCGATCGCGCGGATCCTTCGAAGCGACGCGATCGCTCTCTTCGCTCTTCAAAACACGCGTCACCGGCACCACCCCGGCCGGCCAGCCGAGCACGTTGTACATCGTGGTGTAGATGCCCATCGTCCCGACCTCCTGCGAGGCGCCGTGGCGCAGCGCGGGGAGCGCCGACGCAGGCGACACCAGCGCGTCGATCGGCCCCAGCGCAGCGAGCGTCTCCGCGCGCAGGTCCTCGATCTCTCGCACGACGCGGAAGTAGTCGGCGGCCTTTCCGGACGCGAACGCGTCGATCACCGCGCGGGTCGCGCGCCGATTCGTCAGCGCCAGCACGAGCTCGATGAGCCAGCGTGGCTTGGTCGCCGCCAGCTCGAGCTCCGCGACGCGCCGATCGCGCGCGCCCTTGCCGAGGAAGCGCCGCCAGGACGCGCCGCGATCGGCGGTGAGCGCCCCGTAAAAGAGCCGGAAAAATCGCCGCGGATCAGCGATCGACCACGGCACCACCCGCGCGCCTCGCGCCTCGAGCGCGCGCATCGCTTCGGCCACGGCGCGGCGCGCGGCGGTGGTGCTGGGGAAGATGCCGTCGTCGTCGAACCAACCGATCGAGAGCTTCGCGACGTCTACGCTCTCGAGATCGACGCTGCGGCCGCTGGTGATCGCGAGCGCCAGCGCGGCGTCGTCGGCGTCGCGCGCGATGATCCCGAGCTGGCTCGCGACCGCCTGCTGCTCGGGCGCCACCGAGCCCTGGCCGCGATCGGGCAGCACCCCGGCGGTGGGCTTGAACCCGACCACCCCGCACGCGGCGGCGGGATTGCGGCTCGATCCGCCGATGTCCGTGCCGAGCCCGAGCGCCGCGCCGCCGGCCGCGACGATCGCCGCCTGTCCGCCCGATGATCCGCCCGGGCTGCGCTCGGGATTCGAAGGGTGGTTGGTGCGGCCGTAGACCGGGTTGTCGGTCTCCATGAAGAGGAGGAGCTGAGAGACGTTGGTCTTGCCGAGGATCACCGCACCCGCGTTCCGCAAGGCCGCCACCGCCGGCTCGTCGGCGCGCGCGATGTCGTTTTTGTGCTCGGTCGCGCCGAACGTCGCCGGCGAGCCTTCGAGCGCGAGGCACTCCTTGATCGTAATCGGCACGCCGGCCAGCGGACCGAGCGGCTTCCCCGCTGCGCGCGAAGCGTCGATCGCGCGGGCTTCGGCGCGCGCCGCATCGAACCGGCGCCAGACCACCGCGTTGATCGCGCCATCCACCGCCTCGATGCGCGCGATGAAGGCTTCGGTCGCGTCGATGGCGCTCACCTCGCCCGCGGCGATGCGGCGCGACAGATCGCGCGCGGTGCTCCGCCAGAGCTCGGACGTCATCAGTCCACGCCGTAGATCGCCGCGCGCGCCACCGTGAGCTCGGCCCAGCGGGACTGCGTGCTCGGCTCGCACATGCGATCGCCGACCAGGAACACGGCCGGCGCGGCCCGATCGAGCACGCTCTCGGCGGCGCGCAGATCATCGGCTCGGACCTTGTAGAGCGCCTCGATGCGCCCGACCTGGCTCGGGTGGATCGCGGTCTTGCCGAACAGCCCCATCGCCAGATCGAGCGCCACCTCGCGCTCCAATGTGCCGTCGCGATCGACGCCGTCGTAGACCGGGGCCGTGAGGTTGACGCCGAGCGGCCGGAAAGTGGTGACCAGGTCGGCGATCGTGCGGCCGATCGGCGTGTCGTAGATCGTGGCGCCGCGCGCCCGGCGCAGGCCCAGCAGGCCGAGCAGATCGTTGCCGCCGATGCGCGCTGACAGCACGCGGTGCTCGGCGAGCGTCCGCGCCATCGCGCGCATCTCGGTCGGATCGAAGACCTCGGCGGTCTCGAGCGTGACCATCAGCTGGTGCGGTCCGCTCGGCGGAAGCAGCGCCAGGTACTCGCCGAGGTTTCGTGGCGTGACCTTCGGCAGCACGAAGCCATCGAGGTGCCCGACGCCCGGCATCGTCAGCAGCGCGCGCAGCACCTCGGGCCCGCGCACCCGCACGAAGCGCAGCGTGTCGCTGGGCTCGATGCACGCGAGCGCCGACGCGATGTGATCGAGGGCGCGGGGCAGCTCGTCGCTCCGCACCGCGTCTTCGGTGCAGACGATCAGCGAGCGCAGATCGCGGACCTTGTGCCCGTTGACGATGGGCGACAGATCGGTCCGGACGGCCGGGACGTAGAGCGACGCGCCGAGGCGGAGGAACCGGTGCGGGCTCATCGGGCGGTCGCGACACTAGCCTTCCCGGAGGTCGAATTGCCACCCCCGAGTTTGCGGATCAACGCCGCCGCCGTGAACGGCAGCTCGGGGTCGACCAGCACCTCCACCGCGCGCTCTTCGGCGAGCAGCAAGAGGTGCCGTACGTCCGCATCGCTCGTGTCGCGCACCATCAAGAGCTCGGGCACGCGGCGCAGCATCACCCGGGTCGCCTCCGCTATTCCTGGCTTGATGTGATTTTCGTCGGTGACGCCGAAGTCCCGGCGCACGCGCTCGATGAAGGCGAGGCAGCGCGTGCGGCGCGTCGCGGCGTCGGTCGCGGGCGCCGACGTTCGGGCCGGTGTTTCGAGCAGATCGCGATCGACGTCATCGACGAACGCGCGCGATCGATCGAACGGCGCCAGCTCGGTGAGGTGCAAGCAGCCGTGGAAATCACCGGGCCGGTGGTGCGCGTCGCTGAGGATCGAGCGGCTCACCAGCCCCGAGATGGTGGCGTTGAGGATCGCGCTCGGCAGCACGTAGTCGTCCCCGGTGGCGGCGTGCGCGGCGGTGCCACCGAGGTCGGCGACCACGAAGAGCTCGGGTGATACCGCGATCGGGAAGCGCGCGATGCTCTTCTCGAGCTCGCGCTGGATCACGCCCTTGGCGGTCCACCCGTCGACGAACACCAGGCTCTCCGGCGCGTGGCGTCCGAGGATGTAGCGCAGCGCCTCCTCGTCGATGCCGCGGTCGCGGATGATCGAGATCGAGTAGTGCGCAACTGCGCGGCCGCGCCGGCGCAGGACGCGGCCGAGCGACACGCCGATCGGGGTGCCCGCCCGCGCGAGGGAGACGATGACCCGCTCGGGCGCGGTCGATCGCGCGGCGTCGACGAGGTCTGCCAGCGCCAAAAGATCGGCCGCATAACGCCGCCGGTTGCGCGCAAAGGCCGCATCGAACGCAGCGCGATACGCGTCGTTCGGCGGGTCCTCGCGCCCGATCATCTCGCTGTAGTGGCGCGCGCCGGACTGGATGAGCCGTTCCTTGGTCTCGACGTCGATCGGCGCGAGGTCGATCGGCTCCAGCAGGAACGTGACGTCGCGCGGATCGTAGCTGCCGCTGAATCCTCTCATTCGTCGTCGCCGAGCCCCGCGCCGACGCGCACGGCGGCGTGCATCGCGTGCGACAGCGGGCTCCTCTGCGGCAACACGCTCAGATCGCAGGCGGCCATGAACCCGAGATCGCTCGGCGTGTCGCCGAAGCCGAGCACCACCTCGTCGGGGAAGCCCCGCGACGCGATCAGGTGCCGCACTGCGCGGCCCTTCGAGAACGCGCGCGGGATCACCGCCAGGTTGTTGGCGCTCGACACCAGCCGCTGCGTCGCGTGGTCGATCGTTTTTTCGAGGAACGCAGCGCAGAGCGCGATCTGCGCCATGTCCGCGGCGGGGTGCTTCACCGAGAGATAGAGGGTCCGATCATGATCGCCGATCAGCCGCGCGCGCAGCGTGAGGCCATTTTCGCGGGCATGCCCGAGCACCGCGTCCTGTAGCGCGCCGAGCGGCACCAGAGCCGGATCGACGCGATCGTACCAGCCGAGATCGGGCTCGCCGCGCGCGTCCGCGATGGTGCCGCCGTGGTTCAAGATCGCCTGCCCGGTGAACGGGAGCTTCACCCGCTGATACGCGCTGAGGTTGCGCCCGGTGCACGGAATGACGTGCGTCGTGGCGAGCAGCCAGTCGACGAGCGCGCGCTGCTTCTTGGTCATGAACGATCCCGGCGAGCCGTCGCGGTTCACCGCCGCGATCTCCAGCCGCTCCCCGGGCGGGCACTTGGGGAGCGTCTGCATGATCGTGTCGTCGAGATCGAGGAAGACCAGCACGCTCATCCACGCATCCATTTCAGCGCGCCGAGCTGCGTGGGCAGCGTGTGCGCTTCGGGCAGGCGCGTCGTCTCGTAGCCGACGATCACGACGTCGTGCGACCCGGGGCGCACGTTGTAGAGGAAGTTGGGCATCCCATCGAAGTAGTTGTCGACCAGCTCGATCTTCGCGCTGATCGCGCCGCCGAGCTGGATGGGCGATCGCGTGCTCGACTGGAACTCCACGGAGTGACCGCGCGCCTCGAGCGCGTGGGCGAGCTTGAAAGGAAGGTAGAGGAACTCGCCGGTGCCGAGCACGAGCACCCGCTGGCCGGGCGCCAGAGAGGGGACGTCTCCGAGCGCCGGGAGCTCGCATAGTCCGAGTCGGCCGAAGTTGGTGCGCAGCACGTCCTTCGGATCGAAGCGCGGGGCCTCGACGTTGGGCGGGACCGAAGGAAATTCGAAGCCGTCGCGCGCGCGGAAGGAAAAGCGCCCCGACAGCGCGCTCGCGAACGCCACCGGCAGTCCGATGCGCGCACCGATCGCCGGGTCCTCCGCCGACCAGTCGGTGATGCAGGTCAGCACGACGCGATCGAGCAAAGAGGTCCGCAACACGTTGACCAGGTTGATCAACGTGTTTCCGGTGCTGATCTCGTCGTCGACCAGCACCAGGGACCGCGCCTCGCGAAACCGCGCTGCCGCGAGCGGATCGACCGGCACGTGCACCAGGTGCGACGGCGCGTGGCTGTGCGACTCCGAGAACGCCAGCCGCTCGCCGTTGCCCATCGCGTAACGGGTGCTGTGCACGAATACCGTGTCGTGACGGCCGGTCCGCGCGCGATACGCTTCGTACACCGACTGGCCGAGCCCCACGGCCGTCTCGGCCAGCGCCACGAACAGAACGGGCCCCGGCAGGTCGGGATCGATCTTGCCGGCGAGCAGCGCGTGAACGTCGGCCATCAGCGCGGGTCGCACCGGGTGGTGCTTGCCGAGCACCTTGCTGACAAAGAGGAAGCTGCGGCGCTTGTTGTGGCGATCGGCGAATCCGCACAGATCATCGAGCGGCAGGTCCGCCCGATCGACGTCGAGCGACAGCGTCCCCGACGCCAGCTCGACCTTCATCATCCGATCACCAGCGCCTGGCTGATCTGCGAGACCCGCGCGCCCGTGCGAGGGGCCGGCACGTCGCTCGGCGCGCACTGGCCGCTCACGAGGCGCACCGCCCAGAGCGGGAAATTGAGGCCCGAAGCCATCGCCACGTGGATCCCGCCCGAGGGCCGCGGGTTGATCTCCAGGATGTGCGGCACGCCGCCGAAGTCCTTGGTCTGCACGTTGTAGATCCCGCTGAGGCCGTACTTCTCCGTGGCCGCGCGCGCGATCGCGATCGCGCGCGGGTTGTCTTCCAGCACCTGCGTGCTCGTCCCCGATTGCTTGCGCCGCACCACCGCTTGCACCAGCTCGCCGTTCAGGCCGAGGCAGTCGATGCTGCGCTCGGAGCCCTCGGCGTAGCGCATCACCAGGAGCGGCCGGAACGGCTCCGGCGCGGCACCCAGCAGCCGCTCCGCGTCCTCGAGGCCGAGCGAGGTGACGTCGCCCTCCAGGATCTTCTCGAGGCCCGGCGCGCGCGGCACGAGCGAGCGATATCCGTGGCCGAACACCCCGTTGGACGGCTTCATGCAGACCCGTCCGCCTGCGGAGAGCGCGGCGACCGCCGCGCGAAAATCGGCGACGGTGGTCACGACGCGAAAGGGCAGCACGCCGCAGATCGCCGGATCGAACCCGGCGTAGAAGCGCGCCTTGTCGCCGAGCAACGTCAGCGTCTCCGGCGACGCGGCGACCAGCAAGCGCACGCCGCGCTCCTCGAACACCGCCCGCGCCCTGGCGATGCGCGCGACCTCCTTGCCCGGCACGAACACCTCGACCCGGTTCTCGGCCGCGAAATCCAGCGCCCAGCGCACGTAGGCATCACCGGTCAGCTTCTTCTCCTCGAACGCGCGCTGATCGGCGCCGATCAGCATCGCCGACTCCACCGTGTGGCTGGCGATGACGAACATCGACGGATCGGCCTTCAGCGCCTGCACCAGGTGGTGCGTCCCCGAGAAGCTCTTGTTGAACCAGACCCGCATGTCGGGTGCAGCTTACTCATATCTCGACACTCCGGCACCGCTCGATTACGGGGAAGCCGGAATCGGCTTGCGGCTTCTGGGATGGCGCTTCGGCGCGCGTCGGGGCAATGCTCGCGGGCCGCGACGCCTCGGCACCATGACTACGAACGCTCGGCCGACCTGCTATCGCTGCCACAAGCCGAGCGCGCTGTGCATCTGCGCCGACACTCCGCGCGTCGCGAACAGGACCAGCATCCGCATCCTCCAGCACCCCCGCGAGCGCTTCCACCCGATCGGGACCGTGCGCTTCGCCGAGCTGGGCCTCGAAGACAGCGTCGTCCTGGTGGACCATCCGCGCGATCGCGAGTCGAACCAGGCGCGCTTGATCGCCGGCAAAAAGAAGCTCGGATTGCTCTATCCCTCGAAGACCGCGCGCCCGCTGTCGGACCTGCGAGACGACGAGCGCCCCGACGGCCTCATCCTGCTCGACGGCACCTGGTCGCAGGCCAAGGTCCTCTACCGCGACAACCACTGGCTGCACGGCTTGCCGCACTACGCGGTGACGCCGCCCGCGCCGAGCCTCTATCGATTGCGCGCCGAGCCGTTCGAGCAAGCGGTGAGCACCATCGAGGCGATCGTGCTCGCGCTCGAGAGCCTCGAGCCGGAGCTGGGGCGCGCGCCCGCCGAGCTGCTCGGGGCCTTCGTGCGCATGATCGATGTGCAGATCGAGCTCGGGAAGAAGCGCGTCGGCCGCCAGCGCGGCCCCAAGAACCGTCGGGAGAACCGCGCGATCCCGCGCGACCTGCGCGCACCGGCCGATCGCATCGTGCTGGTGTTCGGCGAGCTCGCCCCGGGCGTGCAGGAGCGCAAGCCCCAAGGCGAAGTGGAGGGATCCGCCCGACCGAGCCGACGGCGCGCAGTGAGCGAAGCGAACGTAGCCGACGGGCTCATCTCCTGGACCGCGATGCGCCTCGGCGATCGCTCGACGTTCGAGCGCCACCTGCGCCCCGAGCGCCTGCCGTCGGCGCGCCACCTCGAGCACATGGGCCTGCCGACCGGTCTCCTCGAGAGCGGAATCAGCGTGCCCGAGCTCCAGCGCGCGTGGACCGAGTTCGTGCGCCCCGGCGACGTGATCGTGGCGTGGAACCAGTCGACGCTCGGCGCGTTCGGCGACACGTTCGAGACGCGCGACGTGTCGACCGTCCTGGTGAAGGTCGCGTACGCGAACGCGCGTCACACCGGTAACGCCACCGGCTCGCTCGGCGAGGTGATGGCGCGCGAGCAGTTTTCTCCGCATGAAATGCCCTTCCGCGGCCGCGCAGCCCTGGTGATGGGGCAGCTCTCTCGGCTGGTCGAGCTGTTGCGCAGCATCGAGTCGTCGTAGGAGCCCGCGGCGATCGATACACGGATACGTGCGCTGATCTGCGCGCGAGCAATGCGATGAAAGGCCGACCGTCGTGGTCTCAGCCCTCGCGGGCGCCGAGCTTCACCGAGGTCTTCATCTCCGCCTTCGTGTCGCGATCGCGCGCCGACATCTCGAGGATGCCGTCCTGCGTGAGCTGGTACGTGACCTCGACCCGGACCTGGCCGGAGGAGGCGAGGCGGATGCCGGAGAAGGTGAACTCACCGAGGAGCTCGTTCTTGCGCGCGTCGATCTCGTCGCCCTGGTAGATGCGCATCTCCAGCGTCTCCTGATCGTCGACGCTGGTGGTGAACGTCAGGGCCTTCTGGTTCGGGACCGCCGAGTTGCGCTCGAAGATCGTGTGCAGCTTGCCCTTCGCGTCCTCGATGCCGATCGCCATCGGGATCACGTCGAGCACCTGCACGCGCAGGTTGGAGTCGTCCTCCAGCGAGTAAGCGTACATCGCCGCGCCGATCGCGACGGCCTCGTCCGGGTTGACCTGCTTCGAAGGCGCTTTTCCGAAGAACGCGGTGACCGCGTCCTGGACCCTCGGCATGCGCGTCATCCCGCCGACCAGGAGCACGTGCTCGATCGCGGACGGGTGGAGCTTGGCGTCCTCGCAGACCCGCGCGCAGGTCTCCATCGTGCGATCGACCAGATCCTGCGTCAGCGACTCGTACTTCTCGCGCGAGAGCTTGAGGTCGATGTCGAGCGGCTGGCCCTGTGCGGTGAGCGTGACGAACGGGACCGAGAACGCGACTTCCTTCCGGTTGGAGAGGTCGATCTTGGTGCGCTCGGCGAGATCGCGCACGCGCTGGAGCGCGATCGCGTCGGTGCGCAGATCGACGCCGGGGTTCTTGGCGTGGAACTCGCTCAGCACCCACTCCACGATGCGGTTGTCGAAGTCGACGCCGCCCAGGAAGATGTCGCCGCCGGTCGCCTTCACCTCGAAGACGCGATCGCGGATCTCCACGACCGAGATGTCGAACGTGCCGCCGCCGAGGTCGTAGATCGCCACGACCTCCTTCTGGATCCCGCGGCCCACGCCGAACGCGAGCGCGGCTGCGGTGGGCTCGTTGATGATGCGGACGATGTCGAGATCGATGAGGCGTCCGGCCTCGCGGACCGCCTGTCGCTGGCGATCGTTGAAGTAGGCGGGGACGGTCACCACCGCGCGCAGCACCGGAGCCCCCAGGTACTCGGCGGCGACGTCGCGGATCTTCTGCAGGATCTTCGCGGAGACATCGGGCAAAGACATGGTCTTTTTGCCCATCGGGATCTCGACCTCGGACGTCTCGCCGGTGTCCTTGATCTCGTACGCGAAGTAGTCGTGCATGCGGTCGACCAGATCCTGGTCGTACTGCCGGCCGAGCAGGCGCTTGCTCCCGTAGACGGTCTTCTTCGGGTTGAGCTGCCACTGGCGCTTGGCCTCGTGACCGACCAGCTCGTTGCCCTTGTCGTCGACCGCGTAGATCGAGGGGATTGTGTACTCGCCCCCGCGGTACGGGATGAGCTTCACCTTCTGCTCGAGTCCCTCCACCACCGCGGCGCAAGAGTTCGTCGTACCGAGGTCGACCCCGATGATTCGATCATTCGCCATCCGATGCTGGGGAGCATAGCCGCCCCCGGACACGGGCGAAAGATGGTAGTCGTCTCCCGTGGCCGGTGGCCTCGACCTGCTCCGCACCGCCGATGCCGTGCGAAGCTTCCTGGAGACCGTCTCCGATGCGCCCTTTCTGGCGCTCGATACCGAGACGACGGGCCTCGACCCTCACGCGGATCGGCTTCTTTTGCTGCAGATCGGCACCGCCACGGCCCAGGCCCTGGTGGACGCGCAGGCCGCCGGGCCCGACGTCGTGCGGGTCATCCTGGAGGCGACCGAGGCCAAAGGGCGGGTGGTCGTGCTGCACCACGCCAAGTTCGATCTGAAGATGCTGGCCAGCTTCGCCCCCGAGGCCGATCTGTCGCGGCTCCCGGTGATGGACACGATGCTGTCGGAGCAGGCGCTCCTGAATGGGCGCAAGGCCCACCTTCTGGGCGCGGGATTCGGGCTCGCGGCGCTGGCCGAGCGCTACGCCGGCATGGGCCTCGACAAGACCGTGCGGGAGGGCTTCGTCGCGGCCCCCAACGTCGATGCGCTGGGCGAGGTCGAGCTGCGCTACGCCGCGCGCGACGTCGAGGCGACGTACAAGGTGTTCGCGGCGCAGGTCCCGCTCCTGGCCGACGAAGGACTCACCCGCATCGCAGCCATCGAGGGCGCCGCGTCCTGGGCCTTCGCCGCGATGGAGCACGCCGGGATGCCGGTCGACGCCGTGGCGTGGGGCAGCATCGTCGATCAGGCGGATCGGGAGAAGGCGCTCGCCCGGAAGGTCCTCGACGTCGAGTTCAAGGAGGTCATCGGCTTCGATCTCTTCGGCTACGGCAATCTCAACTACGACTCCGACCAGGAGGTCATCGACGCGCTCGGACGCCTCGGCGTGAAGCTCGACTCGACCCGCCGCGAGGTCCTGGAGTCGACCGGGCACCCCGCGGCGATCGCGCTGGTCGGGTATCGCGAGCACCAGAAGATCATCTCGACCTACGGCCGCCGCTTCCTCGAGCACATCCACCCGCGCACCGGGCGGATCCACTCCTCGTTCAAGCCGATCGGCGCGATCACCGGGCGCGCGTCCTCCAGCGAGCCGAACCTGCAGAACATCCCGGCCTCTTCGCGCTTCCGATCGTGCTTCAAAGCGCCCCCGGGCAAGAAGATCATCGCCGCCGACTACTCCGGCGCCGAGCTGCGGATCCTCGCCGAGATGTCCTCCGATCCGGTGTTCATGCGCACCTTCATCGAGGGCGGGGATCTCCACGCCATCGTCGCCTCGCGGATCTTCGACACGCCGGTCTCGAAGACCGAGCGCCCCGAGCTCCGCGCGCGCGCAAAGGCGATCAACTTCGGCCTCGCCTACGGGATGGGCGCCGGCGGCCTGGCGGCGCAGATCGGCGTCGCGACGGCCGAGGCGGAGCAGCTCCTCGAGGCTTATTTCCGGG
>Ga0105047_10005901_pt1 | contig 20894 bp, 16 predicted proteins | sample MAT04_FD_78384 | JGI IMG/M metagenome (GOLD analysis project Ga0105047, IMG submission 78384) | Freshwater microbial communities from Lake Fryxell liftoff mats and glacier meltwater in Antarctica - MAT-04 (megahit assembly) | ecosystem: Environmental > Aquatic > Freshwater > Ice > Liftoff... | reverse complement strand
TCAACCTTGTTGCGGATCAGCGCGTGGAGCGTGGCGGTTGTAATTCCTACGCCGCGCCCCATCAACACCACCTGATCCACTTTGATCATCGGCACTGCCTCCAAAATTTCATCGCCGCGCTTCACAAGCAAGCGGTCATGCTCCTTGTGTAACTGCGCGCCAGGTTGGGATAAATAAAGTGTGGACATGGTTTCTCCTTTTGTTCATGTCGTTGCGAGGAGGGCGCTCTTCCCGACGAAGCAATCTCCAAATTTACGGGGAGATTGCTTCGGGCAAGAACAAGGACGCCCTCGCAATGACATATTACTTAATCACCGCGCCGAGCCATTCCAACTGCTGGTCTGGTGACAGGATGCGCGTCTTCGACATATTGGCTTTCAAATGCAGTTTGCCAAGCGAACGCAACGCATCGTTATATGCCGACTCGGCAGTCTCCTGCGTTGGGCAAAGGATCACCCAATCATCTGCAAAGCGCGCCAGACGATGCCCCGTGCTGGTCATGTTCACATCAAACGGGTGCAGATAAATATTTGCCAGCAAGGGTGAAAGCGGACTGCCCTGCAAAACGCCCATCGGCGCAGGACCTGCCTTGCGATTCATCAGGTAGGCAGTGCCCGCCGCAACTGCGGCAAGTCCGGCAAATCCGCCCACAGCCCAGGCATTCCTTTTCAACAATCGCCTGCCCACCGGAGAAGAAATCGCAACTTTCATCGCAGCGCCAGCTTGTACAACCAGTCCCGAAACACGCGTACGCAGAAAACTCATCCCAACCATTGCGCCGCTCATCACTGCCTGCCGCAGCGCCGTTTGCTTCATCTGTGACACAACCATGTCTCTTTCGGGATAGGGGGAATTGGGGTCAGCCGCGCCCAGCGGCGGGTATGCGGACGGATCATCGTAGTAATAGGCGGAGCTGCCATAGGGGTTGGACTGGCGGGCAAAAGATTCCAGTACCCATTCAAAACCCTGTTTGGCATAACTGCGGGCGCTTTCCACCTGTTTGGCGAATTGCATATCCACGTTTTGCGGCGGTCCCATTTGCATCACGCCTACATCCAGCCAGGTTTGGATCAGCTCGATCACACGCGTATCCTTGATCTTGTGCGAGAGAAAGCCAAGCAGAAGGTCATGATCCAGAGTATCGAAACATGCGGCAATATCACCATCCACCACCCAGCGATTCTCCTGTGTGCGAATTTTTTGCGCGTACGAGATGGCTTGATCCAGTGAAATGCCAGGGCGAAAACCAAAACTGCACGGCAGGAATTCAGGTTCCCACAAAGGCTCAAGCGCCTGTTGCGCTGCGCGCTGTGCCACACGGTCACGCACAGAGAGAATGGCAAGCACGCGCTGTTTTCCATCCGCCTTGGGGATGGAAAAATAGGAAGGCGGCGACGGTTGGTACCTGCCCTTCATCAACATATCGCGCAAGACCTTGATCTGTGTGGTGAGGTCCTGCTCGAACTCGGCAATCGTGACTCCATCCGGTCCATGCGCGCGCTGGCGCCGGTATTTGGGAATGTTGCCGCGCACAGTGCGCCATGCCGAAAGTAAATTCTCAGGGGCGGCGATCATTTCTAGCATTTTGGTTGTCATGTGTTCCTCTCACTTTCTTCCGAATCCAATTCAGATTTGGTTGCCAATACAACATGTCCGCTGTCCAAAAAGAAAACCCACTTGCAGGCTCGCCCGTAGGTCAGGTCAATCAAACGACCTTCCTTGCGCGCCTGATTCACTGAGCGGCGGATGGGTGCTGAGTCAAAACGTCCGACAGCCACCACGCGCTTGCGCGCCACACTTCCACCGGGAGCAATATCCATGAACTCGTTCATTTGGGTTCTTTTCCATCCACAGCATCGTTTGCCAGCGCATCTGCCAGGCGGTTCTGTTCACGCGGAATATGATGAAACGTCACTTTCTCGAATTCCACAGTCAGTCCGCGCAAACGCATCTGTGCCTGACGCAGTCCTGGCGCGTGCGCCGAGGCAATTCCGCTCATCTGATGCACCATCACCTGACTATCGCTAAATAGTTTGAGCTCGCGCGGCGGGTTTCGTAAAGCGCGAATTCGTTCCAGCGCCATGATCGCCGCGGCATACTCCGCTTCGTTGCAGGTCATGCTTTTTTCACGTCTGCTCCACCAGTGAATGATCTGTCCCTTTTCATCGCGCACGATGGCGGCAATTCCACTCGCGCCACGCTCAAGTCGGATCGAGCCGTCAGTATGGACGATATAAAAACGAGGTTGTGCAGGAAAGATGTTCATGCTTCTCCAGTTTTTGTAGGTCACGTCTGCAACATAACCGACGACATTCATGGAACTGTCATGCTGCAAGCATGACCTACGTATTCGAACTTCCGCGCTCAAAGATGTGACTCAACGCAGAGAGCGGGATCATCATGCGCACGCGGCAGCAAATGGCAATCAATTGATCATCCGTGCTGATGACTTGCCATTCCTGTTCATCTTCTTTGAAGATGGGATGCAGAGATGAAGAGAGCGGGTCTTTGCATTGAAAGAAGCGCAGTTGAAACGAAGAGCCGCTGCCGGTCTGGTCGAAATTGGGACGCAGCAGGGGAACCGCTCCCTGCACCAAAGAAAGCGCAAGGAAACTGGCATCCTTCCCATCGCGATGATGAAGCGCCTCCTCCAAATCTGTGCTGGATAAGGGGTCGTAAATCCTGGTGCAGAAATCCTCCAAACGCTCTTCAAAAGTTTTGAGATTCGACTTCTGCCAGTCATTCAGAAAGCCGTGTTCGTTTAGCAGCGTGTGTCGGAACCCATCCTGCGGGCGTTTGCCGTAGTAGTATGCCCACGCCAGCACAGATTCATCCAAAGCAGAGAGCCGAAACAGCGATGGTGACGCAATCAACTCAACCGTCCGCTGGTTGAACTGCCTCTGTAGCTTAGCCAGCGCGGACTGCAAACGCTTCAACGCTTTTTTGTGTTTCTCAAGCGCCGTCACCCAGCCCGCGCTTAATTCGGTCAACTTTAGGGTGACGATCTCTTTCATCCAGGCTTCATACTTCTGCTCCATCAAGCGCACGCTGTTCTGGCGCAGGTCGGTCAGCATTTTCAATTCACGGTACAAAAAAATCAGATTGAATAGTTGAATGGCGGGTTTCCTCAAAAACGCAGGCAGACGAAACACCCAGCGCGGCGGCTTGGGCAGCGTCTGCATGGTGCGAGCCAGCGTCTCCAAGCTGACGGTGATTTGCGCGTTCCACTCCTGCTCAACAGCAGATAGGTCGCCAGGTGTAAATTGCGTTTTCTGAAATATTTTTCGCATCCGCTCCGCGATCATTTGCGAAGCGCATACTCCGCCCGGATACAGCCGCGCCTGCCGCGGCAGGGATTGAATGAACTGCGCCAGTTGTTCAAGAAATTCATCGTTCAGTTCACCGGCGTTCCTCCCGATCAAGTCCGTTTGCGCGGGCAGTTGTTTTTCCTTGAAAGCGGCATCGTATACCTGAATGGTCTTGACCCAGTCTTCCATCGGCAGGTCTTCAAAACACAGATCGGATAAATGAAGTTCAATGCCCGCTTCGCCGTGCGCGTGAAAAATGGACTCGCGGCACAGTCGGTTCATCCACACCTGTGAATTGGCGTGGCTCAGCGCAAAGTCATTTGCCATTTCCTCCACAGGAACGGGGTCGGGAATGAGCTTTGAATGAAATTCCGCTTCGACTATCTCCGCGCCCAGGCGCATGGCGCACGTTTTTTGCAATTGCTCGACATCGAAGATCAACGCCGTGGCGGATGCGCCGCAAAAATATGCCCGTCTTTCCTCCACATCCAACTGCGAAACTTGGTGTGCGAGACTTTGCGCCAGTCCGCCTGAAAGCAAAGCGAGCAGAAAATTTCCCAAAAGGGTCTGGAGTTCGCCTGCGTCGCGCGCCTCCCAGACGCCCTCTTTGTATCGGTCAAAGAGATAGACCTGTGGCAGACTCGACTGTTCTTTATCTTCCAAAATTTTCTGCATATTTTGCAGGGCGTCATGTACATTTGCGCTTGCAAGCGGGTCATCTGAAAATACGGCAGCGCTCAATAAAAGATGAAGCTTTGCATAGGGTTCATCGGTCAATAAAATTTGAACCAACGGAATGAGCATTTCCAATGCAGCAGATTCTGGCTCGGCTAGATCGGCGGCAAGGATCACATCTAAGGGCAGGGCAGTCTTCCCGCCCAGTCCGACTTCGATCAATTTCTCGTGCGAGCGCAACTCATGCAAGGCGGAACGAATACCGATCCTGATCGCTTCCGCACCTTCGCGTGTCATTTCACGGATCTGTGCGCAGGATAAACTGCCAGACCGTTTCCCCTGCTCCGTTGCGCGCACGGGGAGTAGTTCAGGTTTCTTCGCATGAAAATCCAATGTCAGAAAACGGGTCGTCGCATCCCGCCGTGAATCGCTTTGAAAGAAAATGCGCTCCACATCTGCAATGGCAGGGGCAAGCGAAGAGCCAATGGTCAACACCAGCGCGGGCGTGGAAATCATGGCAGGGGTAGTTGTCATATCATGCTCCTTTCCTTTTCTTCGCTCACAACTTTCCGAGTTGCTGCTGCTTGGCGATCAGCGCGCGGATCTCATCGTCATATTGTTTGCGCAAGTCGCCGTCGGGTGTCATGCGCGAGAGCGCCTGTTTGTATTCGGCAATCCGCTCATCCAATAATCGGATCGCGGCTTGATTGCCCATGTTGACAATGTCGCGTTCAATCAACCCATCTGCGACGCGCAGGAAGTCATCCCGCTGTACGAAAGCATCTTCGGCTTTTTCACGTCCCTGATCGAGACGGTTTTCGCGCTGAGGGCGAATGCTGCGGTTGACATATTCCTTTTCAGGGTCGAAGTAATAGAAGGTGCCCACCTGAATGATGTATCCAAACGCGGCGGCGCTGGCGAAGATGTGGCGCGCTTCCATCTTTTCTTCGGGGATGACTTCATCCGCATGATAGGCTTCGGGGAAAACATGCAGCGGATCCAATCCCTTGCGCTTCACATCGTAGTACGCCTTGTAGTCCTGCATATCCCGCAGAAGAAAAGCGGGCAGTCCATGCTGAACGCGGGCAAAGTCAATGCGATGTTTGAAGCCTGTTGATTTGACCTCATACTGCGGGTCTTCGCGATACTTGGGCGGAATCAAGTCGCTGTGTTCATCCTCCACGCCGATGATGCTTTTCCCTTCCTGACCTTGAATACCGCTGTTCGAGTCATACTGCCAGAAGGGATGGCAATACCGCACCAGGCGGTTGAATTGCTCTTCGATCTTCTGCGGCGCTTGTTTGCCATAAAACTGCGACATGGCTTGCAGCAGGGTGGTCTGCCCGGCTTCCTCGGCAAAGTATGTCTGCGCGTGAGCCTTCAAGCGCTCCGCCCATTCGCCTTCGCTCCAACTGGCAAGATGATCAAGCGTCTCGGTTTTGGATGCCTGCCCAAAGGAACGGTACACCGCCACAGGGTCGAGAACGGCGGCGTGAGTCTGGTAGAAGGATTTGATGTAATCCGAATCCACCGCTTCCACCGTCAATTCGTAAATGCCATGATCTGCAGAGGAGGGTTTCAAATAATTCTGCGCGATCTCTTCCAGCCTTTCATTGACACGCTCAAGCGATTGCTGAACAGCGGAAAGCGTTGATTTGAGTTTGCGCGCATAATCGCCCAGTTGCTCATACAGGTTTGCCGTCTGCCGCTGCGCGTGCAGTTGCAGAGTGCGCTGATTGGTCTCGCCCATCCAGGTCAGACAGTCGTTGCGCGCGCGGCTCAATCCCTCCAGCCAGGACTTGCGGAAGAAGGTCTTTTGCGCCGAGCGCACCGTGTCACCCGACATCGCCCGCAGCCGTTCACGCGCCTTGAAGTAATCGCCTTCCGCCTGCATCAGACTGGCTTCATTCGTCCCCTGCTGGCTGAGTCTCATTTTGAAGCCATACAGCGAGTGCGTAGTTTCAGGCACGTTTTCCAACGTAGCGGTTTCGGCGGTGAATTCATTCAATACCACTTGGGCAAATCGAATGCCGCGATCTATCACGACTACAAAAATTTCCTCTTTCAAAATGCGCTGTGAATGGTTGAGCAGTTCAATCGCTTTCTCACTGATCCTGCCTTTGATGTACTCGCGGTCTTTTCCGTTGCTCTCTTCCTGTACTGCCAGCAGGCGGCGGACTTCTTCCACATCCTCCGATTTGCGCGCGGCGGGTACGTTCAATGTTCCAACCTGATGCCCGTTCAACAAGTCAACAAGAACTTGTTCGTCGCGCAGACGCAGGCGTCCCATCAAGGCAGAAGCGGCTTCTTCCACTTCCTTGCGGTCTGGGTTGGCTAGGCTGGCATCGCGGATCATGGATTGTCCCAATCGCGCGCTGGAATATCCCAAAATCTTTTCAAGCGGATAGACCAGCGAAGCCGCCGCCATCGAACTGAACGATCTGCGCCTGCCCTGATATTCCTCCAGCAAAACGCTGACGTTGGCGTTGAAGCCGCGGATCGCGCCGCCGATGGATGAGCCGGTATCGAGGAAGATCGCCGAGGCAATCATGTTGAAGATGTCGTCTTCTCCGTTCAGGCGGTTGCCTGCCTGGTTGCCGATCTCCAACAGGAAGTTCATGTCAAAGGGCGGCGACTGTATGCTCAACGGCGCGCCTTCGGGGTATGCCACGTTCCAATGCGGATTTTCGATCAGGTAGTTGCACTCTTTGAACCAGGCATAGGTGTTGGCGCGAATCCGCTCGCGCTGGGTAGGCGTTTCGTTCTTGATCGCCTTATCCATGATCGAAGGCAGCATGGCGACTGATACAACCGTGGGATTCACTTCGCGCAGCAAATGACGGCAGAGATAGGCAATGTCAAAACTCATGGAACTGCCCGTCCCGCCGCAGGTGGAGAAGATGATGACCACGCGCGCGCTGTTGCGCTCCACGACAAAGCGCATCCCGTCATTCGTCATGCGCTCGGTGGCGTCAATGTGTTCGATCTGTTGAATGGACTCGCAAGCCACCTTGAGCTTGTCAATGAAAGCGGGACCTGAATTACGATCGTTGTACATTCTGAACAACGACAGCCTGCCAATCGGGCGCATCTGTCCCGCGCCGCGATTGACGAAGCCTGCCTTCAAGCGTGCCTCTCGATTCCACCAATTGCGGATCGTGGGGAAATTGTTGATGTTCGCCAGCACCGCGTCGCCGTTGAAGCCTGTCAGTTCAACCCGCTCGACAGGCAGGAACCAGGATGAAACATACGGGTCAATGGTGCTGTCTGCGTCCACCCACAGGAAGCGCAGGATCGGTACATCACCATACGCTTTGCGCAGCAGTTCTTTCAAACGCCAGCCAATCTGCGCCGAACTGGTCCCCAGAAAAACAAACAAGGTCGGTTCAAAACGAATTTCGGTTTGCATAGTTTCTCCTTTCAGTTACCGCTGTCACTCAAATACTGAAATTCATGACTGCCCATGCGAAAGAGCTCGCCGTGCCGCAGTGTGAAACGCGCGATCTGCTGGCTGTATCCTTTTCGCACTTCGCCAATGGGTTCCAGAACCATCTCAACGCCATCTGGAATTTTCTCCGCCATCACACGCGCATGTTCAGAAGCAAGTTCCGCATGTGGGATCATCACATCGCATGTCACACCGCCTCCAATCAATAGAGTGTGTTTCCCAAAGATTGTTAAGTCAATTTCCTCCGCCAAGGCAGGATTTTTTCCAATCTCCCAATGCCTCAGAGTGCCACTGACTGGCATGGGACGCGCAACTTTCCGCGCGTGACGGATGGACACGCCGCCCATAAATATCAATGCGAGAATTCCTTCACCGAAGCGAATGGGCGTTCGGCAGCGCGTCCAAATATTCGGGACTTGAAATTCAACATCCAATGTGTCTTGTGGCTGAATTTCGAATCTGTCTGCACTTCCGACCAGCAATTTCACCTGCTGGATGCCTGCGCTTAATTCATCCTGCGGGTTCAGCGTCAATTGAATCGTCTGTTCGCCTTTTTTGATCTGCACATCATCTGTCTTCACTTCCCACCCATTCGAAGCTGAGAACCGAAGCAATCCTTCGCCGCTTGAATTGGCCATGAGTGAGACAACAACATTCTTTGGTTTCGAGAGACAAGCCGCAGGCATTTCGATTTCCTGCATTGCAAGATGCACAAATGGGATCACGGTCACAGCAAAGGATTGTTCTGCTTTCGTTTGATATTCCACGCCGCGATATACAGCGTCACGCGTCTCAAAGCTGACGTGATATTCACCGCTCTCCAGTGGCAGGAAGTTGGCTGTGTAACTGCCATCTCCCTGCATTTCGAATTCCTGCACTTCTCCAAAAGGTGATGAAATCAATGCGGTCATGCGCAAGGTATCCAGCGAGTCCGCGCTTTGCAAATGAACCCGCAGTTCGATCGATTCACCGCGTACTTCCATACTCCCCAATGGCGCATCCACAACAATTTCAGGAAAAGGTAGAACTTGTATACGGGTTTCAGCGCTGACGGGGATCGCTCCTTTCCAACCTTGAATCGAAATCAAGTAGGTTCCACCCTGCTCGGTCTTTGGATAGGTCCGCGTGTAATTCCCATCGTCAGCAGCCAAATCTCCATGCGCGCCGTCGTCATAGAAACGATCCAGGCTTGTTTCTTTTCCATCCGGACCGGTGATCAAGGCTGTGAAATTGGCTTCGCCGATGATCTTTGTGAACTTTCCCTGGGATGTTTCTTCCAGCAGATTCACGACGATCTTCATTTCCCTGTTCAATGGCTGAACCGCCGCAGGAGAAACAACCTGAACCCGCAAGCGCGAGCGCAGGATCCCCCAGACTTGCATCTCCCCCTTCCCTTGTGAGCGAAACGAGTACACGCCGCCCACAGGGTCTTCCAACGTAAATAATGAAACACGCGCGTCGGTTGATTCATTCCTGCCTATTTCGCGCCCGTCGGAACCCAGCAGTTGAATATCTGTCTTTTCAGGTTTTGCGACGATGAAGGTCACAGAGTTTATGTACGGTGAAAGAGCTTGATCAATTTCCAGGGAGGGTGCAGACATGGATTTTTTGCCGCCAACCACAGTCCGGTCTTTGATCTGCCCGAGTACCTGCAAATACGCGCCCAACAAATCCGATGAATCGTTTGCGGGTACAACCATGCCCTGGGTAACCTCAGCCAGTTGATCGAGGAACGGGGTCTGAGCGGCTGAGGTCAGCGCAATGGCAATCAGCGGGGCGTTCAGCGCACGCGCCAGGTCAAGCGTTTCCTGCTCATAGCGCGGATATGGGTTTGGGATTTCCGGCTTCCCATCTGTGAGCAGGACGATCACAATTTTTTTGCTGTTGAGAGCCGCGCTTCCGATCATCTCTCTGGTATTTTCCAGCGCAGCTTTTACGTCAGTGTATCCATGCGCTGGCGGCGGATCTAGTTCCCTCAGGAGAGCGGCGCTCTGCTCTTTTGCATCCAGCGTGACAAGCCCATGTGTCAGCGTTTCTGCCTGAGTGGAGAAGATGATCAATCCCAGTGAGTCGCCTGGATCCAGCATGGAAGCGAATAGCCGCACGCCCGTGAAGCGCAGCTCGGCGGGATCGCTGGTCTTCATGCTGCCCGAGTTGTCTACGATCAGGATCACCGCAATATTTTTCACGGGCACTGCATTCACAACCGACATAGCGCCCAGCATGAAGATACATAAAAAGGCGATTACAGATACGAAATACTTCTTCAGCATGTCAGTCATCATTTCATCCTCTGTTTAGCAAGAGAACGAATCGATCAATTTGTTAAGTAAAAAAAGGCAACCAATTTCCGGTTGCCTTTCGTCTAACAATAAATTGAAATTTATGCTAATCGGGCGTTACGCAAGAACCACTGCATGGATTTCTCTGGCATTTCGATTTCCTTCAAGATCAATGGCAGGTATTTCGCAAGTTCACTTGCCGGGAGCAGTCCGGCCTCCAATACCAGGAGTTCTTCCATTGAGCAACCTATTCCTTGCGCAAATTGTGAACGTGAGATGTGTTTGCGTCTGCGCAATATGCCAATGGTTAATCCTAACATCTCTTGAGGCGCCGGTTCGGCGTCAATCGGTGAAACTTCCATCCCCTGCTGGCAGATCATTTGCGCGGCGCGCCATAATGTTTCTGCCGGGAGAAACCCTTCTCCACTATTTTTTTTATCCGCACTGGTATTTATCTTTTTCAAACAGGAATCACCTCCTTTATTAAATTCAAAAGAATTGCACTGCTCTCACCTCCTTGAATACTCGAGCTTTTGAAAAGCAAAACCTCCCCAAGCCGGGCAATTTTGACATTGCCCAACCTGGGTCTCTCACTATAAATAAAGTTTATCTCACACATGATCAAGACAACCTGTACAAAGACCTTTAGTGATCGGATGGATCCACCCCAATGGATTTACGAATTTTGCTGACCAACCCGTCTATGATCTGCTTCGCCCGGGGTTTGGTCCTGCCGATTTCATGCCCAATTTGTTCAAAGGTAAGCCCATCTTCAAATCTCAGAACCAACATGTTTTGCTCAGCAACCGTCAAGTGCCGGGCGCTGGAGAAAATGCCCTTAAGCATGATTGATCTTTCAGCGCGTTCTTCGACGGTGCGCTTGCCCTCCTGAATTAAGCCGATGGTGTGGCGGCTTCCATCAGGGACGGCAGAGGTACGCTCTGACTGGTATCCGTCTCCATGATCGTCAAGTGAATTTGATAACCGTTTACTCATTTTTATGATCCTGATCGCTTCGCTGAAAGCAATTTTATACATCCAATTCCTGGCGCTTGCTTCGGTATACAGTCCATTGTATCTGGAGGCATACTGGGTGATTTTGATAAATGTATTTTGCACAATATCTTCGGCGTCCTCCATGGTAAGTGAGTACTTATATTTCCACATCAATTTGTTGCACAGCGGCTGGCGCATCCTCGCGTAGAGTTCGTCAAATGCAGTGGGATCGCCGTTGCCAATCATTTTGATCAATTCATGAAGGCTGTCAGTATCTTTCACGGGGATCTCCTTTTGTTTAGGCTACCTCCCGGAGGGAAGTAGCCGCCAGACAACTCATTTTCAGGGTCATAAAAAGCCTCCTTTATAAATTTTTTTGCTTCTGTATTCTTAGAGCGCGATCACTGGAAAAAGTAAAGCGAAATTTCAAAATTGATAACAAAAAACCGACTCTCCTGTACTATAGGAAGAGCCGGTCTGGAATAAAAAGTAAACCCGCCATCAAGGGCGGATGGCAACTCTGACGTAATCTGCAGAAACATAGCTTCATGTCCTCATTATTGCAGACGTAAGCGTGAAAATCAACTGATGATTCTCCAATATCTGGATGATATAAGGCATACAAACAGGTCTGGGGGTTCATTTTTAGTCATTCGTATGCGGGGGACAAACAATATGCGATCGGTATTCAATCCACCCACTATTCAAAGAACATTTTAGGCAAACAGCGAGTGCTAGGATATAGCGAGAAAATAGTGACTTTAATCCTTTGATTTTTACGGTACTTATTCTATAATAAAGCCGTTGTTTACCATGTCGTAAACCCCTGATGGGGAAAATTATCTTTCGTTCAAAATTCAGCTAGAAAGTGGGTGCAAGTATGAAGATTTCGAAAGTTCACACGATCCTGGTCATTGCCATGCTTCTATTTGGGGGAGTTGTCTTTTCATCTGTTTTGAATCCAGTGTCTGCGCAAACGGCGCCGCTAACAGTTACGCCAACGCCCAACCCAACCATTACGGTATTGGAAGAACGGGTCAAAGCGTTGGAAGCGGATGTAAAACTTCTCAACGAACGAAAGGATTTGGAAAGCGAGACGCTCAAACTTCAAGCTGAAAAACAATTACTGCCCATCTATATTGGCGGGATAATCTTGGGGGCGCTTGGACTTTCCACGGCAATCGGCTCCTGGCTGGCGTATAAAAACTTCACCGAAGGAACAAGAAAAGAACTGGAAGAGAAAACGCGCAAGACCCTTGATAAGGCATTTTATAACGCCGATCCGCTGTATTACCCTGTTTACGTTCCAGACAATGGCTTTGAAACCGAAATTAAACGGCTGAAAAAACTTGGCTTCAAAGATTTACGACGATATGGCGGATTGAGCCCAGGAATTTTGAATGGGGTGATTGTGGTTCGCGTCCCCGGTGAAAATTTCAGAGACAACAGGGAAGAACAAACCTACGCCGAATCTGCTTTGAGCGCCTTGCAGGATTTCATCACAGAACACAAGGCGGATGAGAAAAATGCCGCCTTTGTCCTGTATATCACGGGAGGCAATCTTCCCAAAGTCAGTGAGTTAGCTGCGAAATACGATAATGTTGTAATCGCCAACATGCCCGTCACGATCGCGGAACATGTGTACGCATTGGTGAGGGGCTTGACAGCCTTGGAAAATAAAAAGGAGGACGCATGACCCAATTTACCCTGACCCTGCTCGACACGACTGGCATTCAAGATTACATCTTCGCCAGCAACCGCCTGCAGGAAAACATCGGCGCATCAGAAATCGTGTACCGCGCCACTACGCTGTGGGCTTTCAAGGCGCTGGAGGAAGTTGTCGGGGCGGCGCACAACATCATCAACGGGGGAAGCCTGAACTGGGGTTTTGACAAAGACAAACACGTCGAAAAAGACGAAAGCCTCAAAGCCGAAGTCGTTCAGGCAGCAGGCGGCAACACCGTCATCCTCTTTCGCGAAAAAGACGCCTCGCGTGAATTTGCAAAAAAACTCACTCTGCGCGTTTTGAAAGAAGCTCCCGGCTTGACTTTGCTTGCACAGCATAACGACGAGTTTGAATTTGGGTCAAGTCCTGCCAAACTGCCCGCCGCCATCCGCGACTTGGTCAAAGTAAAAATGAGGGCACACAAACTCTCGCGGCGCGGCTCCACGCCCCTGCGTGGGCTAGGCGTCACCGCCGTTTGCGACTCCACAGGCTTGCCCGCTGTGGCATTCCTCGGGGAAAAGTGGAAAGGTGAAAAACTTGGCTTGCCCGGCGAAGATGATAACAGCCTCGTTTCATCCGAGGCAGCAGAAAAGCGCCTTTGGCGGCAGCCTGCCAATGACCGATTGAAAAGCGCGCTCACAAACCACGCGGACAGTTTTGTTTTCCCATTCGATTTGGACAAAATCGGGCGTATCAAAGGCGAAGAGAGTTACGTGGCTGTCATTCACGCCGATGGCAACCGCATGGGTAAGCGCATCAAGGAGTTGGGGGAAAAGGCGGAAGATGACCGTCAATACATTCAAGACTTGCGCGCCCTGTCCAAAAAAATCAACGACATCAGCCTTTCCGCTTTGCAGAGCGTGGTCAGCCTGGTGGTACAGGCGGTCAAAAACGAAGCCATTCCTTCCGAGTTTGTCAAAGACAAAAATGGAAGAAAAACCGAGCAGAAATACCTGCCCTTTCGCCCGTTGGTCTTTGGCGGCGACGATGTCACATTCGTTTGCAATGGGCTGATTGGCGTCTCGCTTGCCGTTGCCTACGTCGAAACTTTTGAAGAGGAAGCAAAAAAAGCTGAAGAAAAGGACTTCCACGCCAGCGCGGGAATAGCGATTGTAAAAATGCACTACCCGTTTGCGCGAGCATACAAACTCGCCGAGGAACTCACCGCCAGCGCCAAGGGTAAAGTTCGGGAGTTATTCCCCAAGAAAGAAGAAGAGTACAAGGAAGGCGAACAACGGGATTGCTCCGCCCTCGACTGGCACTTCGCCCAAAGTGGTCTCAGTGGCTCGCTGGAAAACATCCGCAAGCAGGAATACCATTCGGATGACGGCAAGCCGATTTATCTGCGCCCTTTGGCGTTAAGTTTCGGAGAAACTAATTGGCAGAATGTCAAACATGTAATTTTGAAACTCAATAATGAATGGGCAGATAAGCACAACAAAGTACTTGGATTGCGCGAACCCTTGCGAAAAGGCGCGGACGCTGCCGAAATTTTTATCCATGACTTTGACTTGTTTACAGATAAGGTCAAATTGCCCGATATTGCGGGCGAGGTTGCACAAAAAACTGGCTGGAAAGATGATGTTTGCTACTACTTCGACGCCATCGAACTGCTCGATCATTATGTGGCTCTGGATAAGGAGGCGAAATCATGACCCCCACAGCAATCAAAATCACCCTCAAAAGCGCGGCGACCTTCGGCAGTGGCAGCGGCGTGCCCGGGTTGGTAGACCGCGAAATCGAACACGATGCGCAAGGTTTCCCCTTCTTGCGCGGTAAAACCCTCAAAGGCTTGCTCGCTGAATCCGCTGAAAACGTGGTCTTCGCGCTGGAGAAAATAAACAGCAAAACCAATTGGCGCAAGGCAAAGGATGAACTCTTCGGCACAAGCGGACGCGGTCTCGAAGAGCGCGGCAGTCTGCACATCGGCGATGCTCAACTCCCCGCCGAGTTACGCGCCGCAGCAAAAGACTGGTCGAAGGACGATGTGCTATACAGCCTGACCGGCATCCGCCGCCAGACTTCCATCAACGAAGACGGCGGACCCGACCACGCCACCCTGCGCTCGATGCGCGTGCTGCTGCCCGGCGTGGAACTGGAAGCGCCGATCTCATTTGACCGTCCGCTTGAACCTGAACAGCTTCACCTGCTCACCGCCGCGGTACTCGATTTGCGGCGCGCTGGCACAGGTCGCAACCGCGGACGCGGCTGGCTCAAAGCCGAATTGCTTGGCGATAAAAACGAGACGATGAAGGATTTATTCAAACAGTTTGAGGAGGTAATCTAATGCCTGGCTTCACCTACACCCTCACACTCACAGAACCCGTCCTGGCAAACAGCCTCGGTGGAGAACCCAACAGCGCCAACAGCCTGTTCTACATCCCCGGCGGGCTGGTGCGCGGCGCAGCAATCAACGCCTACAGTGGCACAAAAGATGCAGGCAATGACGATTTTCGCCGCCTGTTTTTGGATGGCAGAGTCCGCTTTCTGAATGCCTATCCCATCTCGAAAAATGGGCGCGCCCTGCCTACGCCATTGAAATTCAAAAAGCCCAAGTATTTTGAAGGCGGCGATTTTTCCTTCTTTGAAAATGATGAGATTTATGTCCTCGACGAGACCTGGCAAATCAACGTCCACACCCAGCGCGATGCCGAAGCCGGTCACGCCAAAGAGAAGGCGGGGGCGGTCTATCGCTACATTTCCCTGCCTGCGGGCTTGACGCTCGAAGGCGCGGTACTGGTAGATGATCCAAAAGACGCCGAGGAAATCAAAAAGCTACTATTAAATGAAACAAAGACCGTTCTGCTCGGCAAGGCGCGCACCGCAGGATACGGCACAGCGCGAATCGAAATCAAAGATTTGAATTTGAATGAAAGCGGCGAACTGTTGAGCGGACCGGTTGACCAATTCACCCTGACCCTGCTCGGCCCTGCCATCGTCCGCGACGAAAACGGACAGCCCGCGCTGGATATTGCCACGGCGCTGAAAGTGCGGCTTGGCGTTGAGGTCGAGGTTACAGAAGCCTGCCAACGCGCCGAAATCGTGGGCGGATTCAATCGCACCTGGGGTTTGCCTTTGCCTCAAGTCACCGCCATTGCGGCAGGCAGTTTCTTTGAAGTCAAAGCCAGTGTGGATGCAGCGGAACTCGAAAAATTACAGGAAACTGGAATTGGCGAACGCCGCGCCGAAGGCTTCGGCAGGGTGGCGGTCAACTTGCACCTGCCCAAAATCAAAGAAGACGAGCCGTGGCCCGATCCTGTGTCAGCAACGATGGACGAACTTGAAAAATCAACGGGTCTGGCTGAAAACGCAACCGCTAGGTTGATGGTACGACGTTTAGCGCGAAAGGAACTCAATGAGAAGGTCATTCACATCGCGCGTCAGATGACCGAAGAATACATGAGCAAGGATAACAAAGTTACAGTTCCCAACAGCCAGCTTTCGCGCTGGCGGGTGGTGGTGCGTAATGTATTGGACAGAAAAGATGAACACGGCAAACGCGATCTGCAACCCTTGAAAACTTTCCTCGCAGACAGCAAAGGCAAGACCGGCTGGAAGAAGATGGAAAAGGCAAAGGTCAAACCCGGCAAAGACCGTCAACGCCTCACAGAGTGGATGGAAGAGTGGATCGAAAAGCCCGCAAAGTTACAGGATGTTTTGAAGCCCCAAGCCGATCACCGTTTCTCCCTTGGTGAAAAGAATACCTTCACGATGAATGACGAACTCAATCTCGAATACCGCCTGCGCCTGCTCGATGCTGTTTTGGCTGTCATGGCAAAGAAGAACGGAGGCAGCAATGACTGACCGTACCTCACACCGCTCCATCCTCGAACGCTGGGTGGTCACCGGCAAACTGGTTTTGCAAACGCCTGCTCACTTCGGCAACGGCGATGCAGACCCGCTGACCGACATGCCGCTTCTGCTGGATGAAGTTGAGGGGAATCCGCTCCTGCCCGGCGCTTCCATTGCGGGTGCGCTCCGCAATTACTTGCGCGAACGGGAATACGGCTACGGCGTGGCGGAGGACAAAAAATCAAAGACCGCCGCGCTCTTCGGCAGCGTCCGCGTGACCGATGAAGAAGGAAGTCAAAGCCCGTTGATTATTGACGACGCCCCGGGTGAATCCGCTGGTTTTGAACTCCGCGACGGCGTGGCAATTGATCCCGAAACCCGCACCGCCGCCGATGAAAAGAAATTCGACATGCAGTTGCTCGCGGCTGGCAGTACCTTCGATCTGCGCTTCGAGTTGATCATCAGCAAAGATTCACAGCAATTGCGCGATGCACTGTTCACTGCCCTGCGCGGCTTGGAACAAGGCGAAATCACACTCGGCGCGCGCAAACGTCGCGGCTTTGGTCAGGTGACGGTCACGGACTGGCAAGTCTTCAAGTTTGATTTGAAAACCAAAGATGGCTTGGTTAATTGGTTGGGTTTTGATCAAGGTTTGAGACCACCGAAGGAACAGGATGGAAATGACCTCGCGTCCAAACTAGGCGCAGCTCTTCAAGAGGAAGACAAACGTTCTTCCGCCCACCTCACCGCGCATTTTGCCATTGACGGCACGCTGCTGATCCGCTCTGGCTTTGGCGAGACTGGCAACAGCCCCGACACAATTCATCTCCGCTCCAAGCGTGGAGAAAGTTCCGTACCCATCATCCCCGGCACCAGCCTGGCGGGTGTCCTGCGCCAACGTGCCCTGAAGATTGCGCGAACACTTGCCCCCAACAACGACAAAAAGACCGCGCAGGGTTTTGTAGATTCCATGTTTGGGCCATCGGAAATCAAGGTGGGCGAAAAACATGCCAAAGCCAGCCGAGTCAGCATCAAGGAAACCGAGATCAAGGCTTCCACTCAATTGGTGGTGACTCGCGTCAAGACCGACCGCTTCACTGGCGGCGCATATGAGTCTGCCCTATTCAGCGAACAGCCCGAAATTGGCAAGCCAGATACCAAGAGCGTCACGCTTGATTTGACTTTACGCAACCCACAAGAAGCTGAACTCGGCTTGCTTCTTCTCCTGCTCAAAGACCTGTGGACGGGCGACCTGCCCATCGGCGGCGAGTCCAGTGTAGGACGTGGCAGGCTGAATGGCTTGAACGCCAAATTGGAAACAAAAGACGGCACATGGGAGTTTTCCGCAAGCGGTGATCAGGTGACTGTCACCCCAAATGCGGACGAACCCGAGAAATGGGTCAAAGCCTTCAACGATGAAGTTACGAAAGCGCAGGTGAACCATGAGTAAAACACCAACTTCCACCCTTCCCACGGATGAAAACGTCCGCGAGTGGCTAGTAAAACAAATGCAAGACAACAAACTCACCTTTCTGCTGGCATTTGCCGATGATGGCGTCATCTGGGGACGCATGGACGACGGCGCATTGGTCATTGCCCATGAAACCAGCCAGAAGGAAGACAAAAAGAATTACACCGAACTGCGCGGCAAAACCCTCCAGCTGGCGCATGTTTTTGGCAAAGATATGGAAATTCGTCTCTTCCGCGATGAGATGGGTAACTGGAAATTCGCCGAAATCAAGGATGACGGCAAATTCATCACTGAAAGCCAAATTCTCTGGGGCGATAAATTGGATGATAAAGACCAGCCTGTCAATGAGAATTTCACCCGCTTGAAGGCAGAACGCAAAGGCATCCCCCCGCAGATACTTCCCATCGAAAGAAAAGAATATACTGACAGCGGCAAATACGTCCGGCTGGAAGTGCATCACATGGTGGATTTCGACAAGAATACCGGCGAGGCGTATATCAAACTCAGCCGCCTGGCTTGGCTAAGCGCGGAAGAGAAAAAAGTGGAGGTGGAAAAATGACCATTCCCGTACATTCAACCCAAATCGACGAGGAAAGACAAGCTGTTGCTCCATATAATTTTGTGCCCCTACCAGAGAAGATGGTGGAAGCAAAAACTCCACCACAGCAAGATATTTTCCATTCTGATCTTTTAACAGGAAGCATTGATATAGAGATTGAATCTTGCTCCCCTGTTTATATTCGCGGGATGTATACGACAGAACAATATAACCATCTGGGAAATAAAAAATCTGGCGACCTCACGGCGGAAGAGAAACTGGAGCGCGCTCCGTTCTATGCAATTCAACAACAACCTGCATTACCCGGCAGCAGCTTGCGAGGAATGTTTCGCGAGTTGGTGGAAATCGTCAGTTGCAGCAGAATGCGCTGGGTCAGCAAAAGTCCGACCTTCACCTACAGGGCAGTTGCTGATAAAAGCGATGACCCGCTTAAACGAAAATATAAAGATATTTTCGGCATTATGGCAAAAAACGTGAAAGCAGGTTATTTGGTCTTTGAAAATGGTTCATGGTATGTCCAGCCTGCCCTGACCGCTGAAAAGGCTGGGCTTGGAGGAAAAGACTATTATTTAAAGGTGTACGAAGAAGACATCAAGGCATCGGGCTATATTCCAATGTCAGAGGAGAATTATCGTCCACAAGTAATCGAAGTAAGTTTTCAAGAAAATGGGCGCGTTAGGAAGAGTGACGATTTAATTGAGAAAGCTCGTCAAAGAAATAACAATAAAAAAGATCCAGCCAAACCAGACATCAAAGAAGACAGACTATGCTACCTTATTCAATCAAAGAATCAAAAATTGAAATTATCAGGCTGGCTGGTAACTTCAGGTAACATGCGCGAGACAGGCGGAGAGTTGTCCGTCCGAGATAAGCACTACATTTTCCTGCCTGCCGATAAAACAACGGCACGATTGTCCATTCCAGAACAGGTTGTCGAAGACTATCGCGCAGGGTTGACGCCGTATCAAATAGAAAAACTAACCGATTGGCGGGATGGCATTCACGATGAAAGTTGGGGTTGCTTAGGGCGCGGCAAGCCGGTGTTTTATATTCCCAGCAAAGATAACCCTAAAACTATTCAATACTTTGGGCACAACCCTAACTTCAGAATACCTGTCATGTTGGATGGAGAAAACCGTGCAGCAAATCCATTGGATTTTGTGCCCGATTTCCTGCGCAGCAACCCTAATCCAGATATGGCGGATGCTATTTTCGGTTGGGTTGAAGAATGGGATGAGAAAAGTGTAGATGATCAAACAAGTAGAACACGGGTAGGTCCTGCCAAACAGCGGGCTGGGAGGGTATTTTTCAGCGATGCCATGTACGCGGGTAACGCCAATGGAATTTGGTACAACAACGGCGAGCCGATTACGCCTAAGATTCTATCCAATCCCAAGCCAACAACTTTCCAGCACTATTTAATACAAGACCAAAATGAAAGGCATGACCCAAATCAAAAGGAGTCTCTTGCCCATTACGGAACCCCTCCAACCCAAACCGGTATTCGCGGCTACAAGTTTTACTGGCATAAAGGAAGCGCCCCACAGATTAAGTACGAAGCCAAGTCTCCAGAAAAGAAACATCCAGAAAATGTATTGACCAGAATTTCCCCGATTAAGAGTGGAGTCCGTTTCATTTCCAAAATCCACTTTGAGAATTTGCGTCCAGAAGAATTGGGGGCATTATGCTGGGTTTTGATGCTTCAAGGAGAACCTAGGGAAACCTATCGCCATAAAATTGGCATGGGTAAACCGCTGGGAATGGGCGCGGTACAAATCATCCTGAAAAACTTGAACCTTTCGTTGCGTAAAGATGAAACCAGCAGCGAAGGCGAGACGGCGCTTGGACGCTATTCACAATTAATGAATAATAAAGCGTGGTTCACTCCTGCAATTGAGAAAAAGCCCGAAAGCTATATCCTCGACTTTGAAGATTTTATGCGCTGGCAAGGTGTTTTGCAGGACAAACAAACACTCTCTGACAATGAGCGTATTCAAGACCTGCTTGAACTGCTTCGCTGGCGGGGCGACACTATCGAGGACAAAGTTCTGGAGGTTACTCGATACATGGAAATTGAGCACGCCCGCAATGACAATGAATACGAGAATCGTCCTGTGCTGCCTGCTCCTAAAAAAGTTTTCGAGGGCTGGTTTCACCCACAAATAAATGTCAATAGACTGGCTGAAGAAGCAAGAAAGCGCGCAGCAAATCCCCAACCAGTTGTGAAAAAAGACTCTGGAGATTTAAAGCCTGGAGATAAAGTCAGTTGTATTGTTAATTTTGTAGAAGATGCAAATAAAGGCAACGTTCATTTCGAAAACAAAAAATACGGGAAAGAGGCTGATTTTATTCTTCCGGTCAGTGAGAAAGTTTCACAAGATCGATACCTTCCAAAGAAATCGAAACATCATTTGGAAGTTGTAAAAATGGAAAGCAGTGGAAAAGATTCTCCAAAGTGGCTTGTGTATTGCAAGAAAGCCTGAACCTCATCATCCATGCTCCGCTCCCTCCTCCTCTCCCTCACTGCCGAATCCTCGTACCCCATTCTTGGCCCTCTGGGACGTCCTGCGCAAGCCTGGTTTCTTGGGCTGCTCACCCGTTCGCACGCCTCGCTTGCCAGTAGATTACACGATGAGC
>Ga0105047_10005900_pt1 | contig 20897 bp, 18 predicted proteins | sample MAT04_FD_78384 | JGI IMG/M metagenome (GOLD analysis project Ga0105047, IMG submission 78384) | Freshwater microbial communities from Lake Fryxell liftoff mats and glacier meltwater in Antarctica - MAT-04 (megahit assembly) | ecosystem: Environmental > Aquatic > Freshwater > Ice > Liftoff... | reverse complement strand
GACCCAGAAACTTCTGATGATATTATGCAATTATTACAATTCTTAAATCGGGAATATAAAACTACAATTTTAATGGCTACACACAATTACAATTTGCTAGAGAAATTTCCTGCCCGTATAATTAAAACAGCAAATGGCAAATTAATTACTGAGCAGGCGACTCCAATAAACGGATAAGTTTATTTACTTCTGTAATATCCGAAAAAGAGGCCATATATGCTTTGCGGTTTAACACATCTTGTGCAGTAAAATTAATAAGCATTAAAGCTTGTATTTTCTGTTGAACGGATAATAAATCATCTTGCACAATACATGTTTCAGCCAATCCTGTGTCATCTACCATCATACTGTTTACCAAACAAAATCTTCCACGAAAAAGGGCATTAAGCAATTTCAATTTTATGCCCGTATTTTGAAATGTAGGCAAATAATTAATATGTGCTGCTTCAATTAATGATTGCATTTTTTCCTGTTCGGGATTAGCAATTAATTGAATGTGGTCATATTTGGCAACGGCTGCAATTAAAGCTGCATCTGGATTATTACCTACAATAATTAAAGGGATTTGGAGGGATGAAAATACTTCGTTTACAATGTACAATGCTGCAAACTTATTTTCATTAACTTCCAAATTGCCATGGTAAAGCACAAAATCGCCTTTTCCAGATTTAGCAGAAACGACTTCGTTTCCATGAAATGCAGCTAAATAATTACTATTTCTAAATCGCTTACCGTAGAAGTTCGTTTCAGTTTTCGAAATACATAAAACCTGATTCGCAAAGGCTAAGATCCGCTCAAACTTCATCAACCTGCGATATTCAGCAAAAAAATACAATTGCTTAAAAAATTTGCGTTCCGTTTTACCCAGATTCAAATAATAAACTGCTTCATTGTTGTGCATGCGCAATAATTTATTTCTAAACCGCAGTGCTTCATCATTTAAAAAATAGCAACAGTGCAATCCTTCAAACAATATCGGATAGCTGTTCTTTTTTAAATTCAACAGTAAAGCAGGGTTATCGCGCGATTGAACAATAAATGGCTTATCTGAAAGCAATCCTTTCCACATAGCAGAACGAGGATAATAATGCACTTCCTCACAAAGATTATCCAACACATCACTTTTGCCTCGACCATATTCAAAACAATGCAAATGAATTTTTACGCCAGCTGCATGCAAAGCTTTAATCTTGTAAAACACATCAATAACACCGCCGTAATCAGGTGGCCATGGTACATTAAATGAAACGATATTTAGATGCAGATTACCCAATTTGCTTATATAGTTGAATGAGTTTCACAGATTCCTTTTGCCAATTTAATTCTTGCTTTGCAATAAGTGTTTGCGCGTATAATTTTTTATAACAAACTTTATCAGTTAGTAACTTATTTATTGCATTTGCAATAGTATCCGGTTTTAAATTATCGATTAATAATGCCACTTCGTATTGGTTATTTAATTGTTCATATTCAGGAAAAGCCATCGAAACTTGGGGAACGCCAGCATGAATGTAATCAAAAAATTTATTCGACAGTGAATAGTAATAACTTAAACCCATGTGTTCTACTAAGTTAACACCAATAGTTGCCTTAGCGGTATATAGTTTTAAATCATCTGGTTTGATATATCCCAAAAAACGGATTTTTTGTTTATGCGATAATTTACTTGCTATGTCGCGCAACAAATCAGATAAATCACCCTCACCAGCAATATATAAGTCTGCGTCAATAAATGCCATTGCTTCCATTAGCGGCTCCAGTCCGCGACCAATGTTTAAAGCTCCTTGATAGAGTATATAGTTACCTTCTTGTTGTTTTAGTTCTGTGGCAGAAAGTAAAGGAACATTTCTTATAACTTCAAAAGGATGTCCATACTGGTTGCTTAAGATTTTAGCAATAGATGCTCCAACTGTATAATTATATTTAATTCGCGGTAACAGCCATCGCTCTAACGTTAGCCAAGCTTTTTTAATTAAAGGTCGTTCAACTATTTCTGGCAGTTCGGTAAAGTATTCATGTGCATCATAAACTATTGGTTTTCCTTTAATTTTAGCATTGATAAAAACAGGTAAAAGCGTGTCCAAATCAATCCCGCAATAAATATCAAACCGCCTAAATAATAAATACCAAAAAAGTTTGAAATTATATTCTAAATAAAATAATTTACCTTTTTTAAATAACACATTTAACCTAACCTGATTGTAAGGTTTTAGCGCAATTGGAACCGACCTCCTCTTTACTACCCCAATGATAGTTACACTAAAACCTGCAATTATCAAAGTACTGCAAATGCGATGCATTCGTTGGTCATACGTAATATCATTAGTAACGGTAAAAACTATTTTCTTTAAGCTTTCCAAATAAGAATATTTTCGGCAGTGTGTATTATTTGCTTATTATCAGTTAAAAAAGTCAAAGTTTCTACTACTTTTTCTTTACGCAAAGGTAACTTAAGTTGCAATAGTTTTTCAGGCATCATTGGCTTACCTTCCAAATGCAGTTTTAACCAATTGTAAACTAAAGTAAACTCTTTTTCAGACAACTCCAATTTATTTCGTTCAACACAAATATCGCAGGTGTTACAATTTACAGTAGACTCATCGAAGTAACGTAATAAATTTTTGACTCTGCATTCTGATTTGTTTTTCACATAACCCAATACCGCTTCGAGTCTGACTTCTGCACTCATTTTTAAAAAATTGAGCATTTTTGTATCAAAAAACAGGTTTTCGGCAGCAACCCTTTCTTGAACGAAATCAACTTGGGGTTTCGTTTTTAATGGCGAATATATCAGCATTCCCTGTTTATTTAAAAAATTTAGCATTTCCTTTATTTGATGTACTTCCGCATTTAAATGAAATGCTAAATCAGATTCATATATCTGAACTGCATCATCAAAAACTCCTGGTGCAGTACGCAATATCAATTTAATTATCGGCTCGTAATTTTTATTGGAAATTTGATAAGCATATAGCGTTTCCCTGTCAATGCCAATATAAACCGTAGATAATTTATTGAATGCCTCACTGATATAAATGTATCCATGCTGTTCCAATAATTTTAAGGCATTTCGTGTTTCAACTGGTTTTAATTGATATTGTTTACAAAACACCATCAAATCGAAATCGAAACTTTCGCCTGTTCCAGCGCCAATTGCGAGTTGACAATAATTACATAAATGATGATAAACTTTACGCACCTGTTCTAATGGTGGAAATTGTTTTTCAAGATTTTCACGCAACGTAGTAAAGTCATTTTCATCATATAACAATCCTGCATACGATTTATGTCCATCGCGACCTGCTCTTCCAGCTTCTTGATAATACGCTTCTAAACTTTCAGGAATATCCATATGCACCACAGTGCGCACATCTGGCTTGTCGATGCCCATACCAAAGGCGTTGGTGCAAACAATAATTCTGGTTTTCCCGTTAATCCAATTTTCCTGCCTATTATTGCGTGTATCATTATCTAAACCCGCATGATAAAACCCAGCATTTATTTTATGTCGCAATAGCAAACTGGCAATGTCTTTTGTTTTTTTCCTATTTCTTACATAAACAACACCTGTTCCTTTTACTGAATTTAATATTTCAATTAATTTTTCAGCTTTACTATCTGTTTCACGCACTATAAATCCAATATTCGGGCGATTAAAACTAGCGCGAAAAACATTTTTTATTTTAAATTTCAATTTCTCCTGTATATCATCACAAACTTTATTGGTGGCAGATGCAGTGAGCGCTGCAATTGGAATGTTGGGAAAAAATTCACGCAATTCTGCTATCTGTAAATAGGGTGGTCTAAAATCGTAACCCCATTGTGAAATACAATGTGCTTCATCAATTGCAATGAGGTTAATTCTCATTTTTTTAAATCGCTCGCGAAAAACATCTGTTAGTAAACGTTCAGGTGAAACATACAGAAATTTAATTTTACCATAAACACAATTATCTATTGCAATATCAATCTCCTTACCAGTCATCCCGCTAAACAAAGCAACAGCAGGAATATCGCGTTTATGTAAATTAAGCACTTGATCTTTCATCAAAGCAATTAATGGAGATACCACTAAGCAAATACCATCCATAACCATTGCAGGCACCTGAAAACACAATGATTTTCCGCCACCAGTGGGCAGCAGTGCAAGCGTGTCTTTTCCGTCGAGTATCGATTGAATAATATCTTCCTGCATGGGACGGAATGCATCGTACCCCCAATATTGTTTTAGTACGACATGCATTTGTGACATAGAGGAATAATTAAGGTATTTTATTTTTTTCCAGCGAAAGCGAAATTATCTTTAAATGCTGTTAATTCTGCTTGTAATGTTTTTTCATTGATGTTAATAAAATTCCATAAATCAGAATTTGTGTTCACTGAAATACTGCCTAGCTGCAAATGCTGATTAATAAAAATGCGTTCGCAATTCGGATATATATCATTTATAACAATGGCAATATCGTTTACCGCCAAATTTTTAGTTACAAGGTTATAAGTGCCAACAGGAACTTGCTTAAATGGTATTTGTGCTAAAGCTGTTGCGGCATTATCGATATGTATAAATGCTCTTGTTTGAGCACCTGTACCGTGAATTGAAATTTTATTTTCAAAATTTGCTTGCAACATAAAATTATTAATTACTGCATCAAAACGCATAGAAGGGCTGTATCCATAAACATTACCGCATCGTATAATATGGGTTGTAGCTTTGTTGCTCATACGCTGAATATGCTCCTCTCCTCTCAATTTTGAAATACCGTAATAAGTGTTAGGATTGGGTATAGTTTGTTCCGTTGCGGGCTCACTAATTCTGTCGTATACTGATGCGCTGCTCAAATAAATGATATGTTGAATATTGTTTTTTTCAGCGGCTTCAATTAATTCAGAAGTTCCCCAGTGATTTATTTGCTCGAAAAAATGAGGATCTTGATTCGCAAAAGGCGTAATTACTTTTGCTGCTAAATGATAAACAACATCAATTCCTTTTAATGCTTGATTTAACTTTCTAGCATCTAAAATATCGGCTTTAATCCATTTAAATTTGCCCTTTCCTGTTGGTGGGCCAAAAAATATATTTTCGTTATGCCGACTCAAATTATCGTAAAGCACAATAGTTTCGACAGCATCATTTTCTGCCAAAACACTAGCTAGCGCAAACCCAATATATCCGGCACCTCCGGTAATTAAAATTTTCATTGCTTAATAAGTTCTGTGTGTAAACCACATTCTGTTTTATTCATACCATACCATCGCGCTTGGCGTTCGTCCGTCATCATTTCGATACTTATTTTTCGTGTGCAAGGCTCGCAGCCAATGCTCATATAACCTTTATCGTCGAGCGGATGTTTCGGAATATTATATTCATGTAAATATGCGTAAATCATTTTATTAGTCCAATTCAACATAGGGTGATATCTAAAAGCATGATGATTTGTTTTTTCTTCAGTTTTAAATGCTGCGCGATTTGCATTTTGGTCTGCACGCACACCATTAATCCACACGTCAAATGTATTTAATGCTGGTTCAAGTGGCTGAATTTTATTAATATAGCAGCAATAATCTGGATCAGATGTAAATAAGAATCTGCCATTGTCATCTACCTGCATAAGTTTGGGTGTAGCTGATTTTACATCAATGGTAGATAATCCGAACAAGTTTGAAATTTGTTCTTTATAAATCATGGTTTCAGGAAAATGAAATCCCGTATTTAAAAAATAAACAGGAATAGATTTATCAATGCGGGAAATAATATGCAACAAGACGGTACTATGGGTTTGAAACGATGATCCTGTAAAAAGTGTCAAGCCGTTTTCCCTATACTTACGAATTTGTGATTCAATTAATTCAAACCCTTCCATATACATCTTTTCAAAATTTGGGAAAGCAAAAACTGATGAAAGTTGTTATTTATGCGATGCTTTTTGCTAACAAATCTGCAATATGCATCACCTTTATCGGCTTCTGTTGTTTTTCGATATAAGCTTGTAAATGCATCAAACAAGAGTAATCTGTTGATACAATATATTCTGCTCCTGTTGCAATTGCATCGTTAACTTTCGAATCGGCCATACCAGATGAAATGGCTTCAAATTTAACAGCAAATGTGCCACCAAATCCACAACATGTTTCGGCATTAGCCATCTCAACAATTTCTATTCCCTCAATATTATTTAACAATTTTCTTGGTGCTTCTTTTACCTTACATTCTCTTAATGCACCACATGCATCGTGATAAGTAATTTTGGCATTTAATTTTCCTCCAAGATTATCAACTTTTAACACATCAACCATAAACTCACTAAATTCAAATAAATTCTTTTTTAGGTTTTTATGATAATTGTGAACAGGGGTATTAGCATATAAATTACCATAAAAGTTCCTTACAAACCCAACGCATGAGCCCGAAGGTCCAACTACATAGCGGTCGGAGTTGGCGAAATCTGCTAAAAATTTCTTCCCAACATCTTCCATTTCTTTCCAATAGCCAGCATTAAAGGCAGGTTGGCCGCAACAAGTTTGATTTGGATTATAATGCACCTTACAGCCTGCTTTTTCGAGCACCTTAACCATATTAAATCCTGTTTCAGGAAATAACTGATCAATAAAGCAAGGTATGAATATGTCTACTTCAGTCATGAGCACAAAAGTAGCAAACCGAGCTCAAAAACAGGTATTTATTGTTAACACTAGTATAACAATTTCTTATTCCACCTCCAGCTGTTCAGTAGTAGCAATAGGCTTACCCCTTATGCAATATTCACTAAGCTCATTTGAGTTAAGGGTGGCCATGATTTCATAATTTCCCTTTTCAAGATTAATGTGATACCATTCACCATAAACCCTAGCAACTTTTTCACCATTTACATACAAATTAATATTGCCTTCACCCATTACGTGCATAGAATTAATTTTTTCGGGTGCAAATTTGAAGTTGGTGGTAATAAACTGAATATTATATCCATCCTTCAAGTCAGGGTTAATATCCATCCAAACGCTGGGCAATTCACCTTTCGGGTAACCTGCTAGCTCAATTTGTCCTTTTTGGTTTTCTGATTTTTTGGCTATAAACTCCATTTTTTTCTGGTATTTACTCTCTGCCAGGCCAGAATAGGCCACCACCAATAGCGAAAACATCAGCACAAAGGTTACTACAGTAAACGACATCCTTTTCAGCAAGTTCTTGAATCTATCTCGTAAACGGAGGTAAAATATACCAGGACCTTCCAATAAGAAAACAATTAGCGCACCGTGAATTAGTGTATGACCAATAATTTCAATCTTGCCGAATACTGATGACGTTATAAAGAAAACTACAGTAATAATGATAGCCAGCGGGCGTTGCAGCAAACAAACCAATAATAAAAATCCAAGTCCAAACTCCACAAAACCAACAGATTTCAAAAAGAAATCGAAATTTAAGCCCATTGCGAGGTTTGGGTGCTCTTTAATGAGGAATAGACTCCAATTCGGATAAATAAATTTCTCGAGTGCAACCCAACAAAGCGAAAAACCAACGGTAATATACAATAATACAAGACCAAAATCTTTAAACTTGCCGTTTTTTGCTGTCGCTAAAACAAGATAAACACCAATTCCAGCAAAAATCAAATAATCAAGCATGTGAAAAGGATGTAGTGTTATATTTCCAATTCCCCAAATTAGAATCATGCCTAACCCGCCAACAGGTACCAATCGGGGTATTAGCAAACAGAAAGCCATTACAAATTGAAACCAACCCAACCATTCAAATTTTTCAGGAACTGGAATAGTAGGAACAATCATTGCATTGCTTTGCCATGAAAGAATCAACACCATTGCCGCTGCCACTCGTAATACTATTGTTGAGTAGTTTTTTCTATTTTCGAGCCAACCATCAACACGCAAATACCAATTTGCTTTTGAAATCTTGCTATCAAGCCAAACACCAAATACAACGGTGAGTAATGTTACAATGAATAAAGTGTAAAAAAAGCGGCCTTCCATTACCTCACCCAATTTTAGTGGGCGATCGGCGAAACTGCCATCTGTAAACCATTTCACGTGTGCTTCGGCCTCATTAACATTAAAGAGAAAGCAAACTAAAATGGTTAATAAAAATTTAAAAAGTGGTGTGTTTATGCGCATATCTTATCACTTAAAACCTGCTACCCACAAATGTAAATACCTCATGTGGGCTGATAGGGTTTGAAGTGTAAAAGAAATGTAAATGGGGGAAGAAAAGGCTTTTCATCTTTATCTCATTATGATTAAGTCATAGCATATTTTAGAAATTTGAGCAACAGGTGTCCAATAATTGCAATAATTTTCTTATGTTTAGTCTTTATTGAGGTAGTATTTAATGATTATTTAGCTCTACCCCTTGTCAGGGAAGTTCCGCTACGCTCCACTTCCCTGACAAGGGGCTATACTACGTGTTGCACTTATCACTTGAACTTACATAAGCACAAATTCAAATGATTATGACTTAGCATCATCAACAATAATTGGAGAAAAACGCTGGTTCATCAAAATGGATGGTTTAGGTAATATTGCTGATGAAAATATTATGTCTAGCACAAGTGACTTGCTAAAAACAAATGGTGAAACAATGATTTACCAAAACGAAAAATTTATTTATTCCGGAACCGGCAATCCAGAATCATTAATTTATACAACAACACCTGAACATTCAAGTAATGAAGTTGCAATTGCAATTTTTGATACTTTATTGCAAATGCAAACTTTTAAGCAATGGGGTGGCACTGGGTTTGACCAATTTAATAAAATACTTGTCGATAGTAATGATGATTATTTATTATTAGGTGCAAGCATGTCGTTAAATTTTGATTTACCGGGAAATTACAATAGTGGTGAGCGTTTTGATTTTTGGTTATCTAAGGTTGATAAGGAACTCAACCTAGTTTGGAGTAAAAATTTTGGAGGCAGTTATTCGAACGGTGATTTGGGTGGAGGCCGTTTTTTTGGCAACATGGTTTTAAGTAACAATAAACGCTATTGCTTTTTACAAGTAGTAGTGCCAGATATTTTACCGGATTACGATATTTCGTGTGGAGTTAGTGAGGGTATAGCTTTTTTCGATGCATGGATAGTTGCATTCGATTTGCCTACGTCAATTGTTAATTTACCGATAACAAATGATATTCAAGTTTTTCCGAATCCAAATGCAGGGAGTTTTACAATAGAGTCATCGTTGTTAAAGTCAGCCTGTGTTGTTGCTTTGTATTCGCTAGATGGAAAAATTGCTTAATAAGAAAAAATTGATGCAGCTAATAACAAGTGCTTTATAAACACGCAAAACCTAAATACAGGTTTTTATTATTTGGTAGTTACCGATGGTGAACAGTTATTGCGAAGTTCAATTATAATTGAATAATTGATTAAATTTGAAAAAAATAAGGTTGTAGAACTAAAATGCAGGCAATTAAAATTAAAAACTATTAGGCACTTTTCCAACCAACAAAATGGAATCGGTACGTTAACAAATTGTTAATTTTCACATTTATTTGCCTCAAATAGAAAGTAATGCTATAAGATAATATATCTTCATAATAAAATTTACAAAGCATGAAACAACTCCTACTTTTTACGCTCGGATTAGTTAGCTTTAACGGTTATTACACCTTAAACGCCCAGACCATTTGCAACCCAGCAGGTAACATCCTTATTTACTCCAATTACGATGGTGGCGATTTCACTATTAATATAGACGAAAACATTCCAAATTTGCGCATTGGGCTTTGTTCTTATGCAGATTTTCATGTTACTATAACAGGAGCTTATAGCAGCAATGTAGTAGAAGTGTTATATGCCGGTTACAACGCAGATTACACGACAAGTGTTACAGGTGTAGATGCTGGAATAGTTTCCATATTAAATTTCCCTCCAGTAACCTTATTCGATGCAGATGGTTACGGTTTTATGATTTGCGCCTATGAATGTGATAGCACTTATGTTCCAGGAGGATGCAATACTGTAGATCAGGCAACTGATTATTTTTTAACGTATTTGGACGGCTCGATTAGATATTCGAATTATGAATATGGTATTTATGCTGGCACATTTAATATGAGTGATGGCGGAAATTGCTGCTTTGGTGCTGTTGAGCCTTGTGTTATTGCAGTTGGTGCTGGACAAGATGGTGAAATTTGTGTTGGTGATAGTGTTCAGTTAAAAGGAACAGGCGCTGTAACCTATAGCTGGACACCTGCAATTGGTTTAGCGGACGCAAGTATTGCTGAACCGTATGCATCACCAGCAACAACTACAACGTATATTTTATTTGGAACAGATGCTGACGGATGTTCTGGCACAGATACAGTAACCGTAATTGTTTATCCATTACCACTGGTAACAATTAGCATATCAGGTTTTGGCACGTTAACCGCAACAGGAGGTGGCACTTATCAATGGTATTTTAATGGTGAATTAATTGATGGCGCTGTTGGTGAATTTTATATCGCTGAAGAAAATGGATTCTACTCAGTTGAAGTTACCTCAACAGAAGGATGCGTTGCCTTGTCAGAAGAACTTTTTGCTCAACCAATAAGCATTGCTAATTCGTATTTAAATCAATTTATCAATTATTACCCAAATCCAGCTAATGATGTTTTAAACATTCAAGTTACATCTGATTTAATAGTGGAGCAAGTTGTAATTTACAATATTAATGGTCAACTTATACAAACTTTAATTCCAACGGTAGGCAATACAATCACAATTTCTGTTGAAAGATTTTCTGCTGGCTTGTATACGTTTAAACTATTCACCAATCAGGGCTTGGCAACAGCTCAAATTATTTTGGAATAAAAAAAAATAAATAAAAAATTGAGGCTGATTGTAAAAATAATCAGCCTTTTTTTATGCTATATCGCTTAAGCCGCAAATACATTTTTCTCTTATCGCCCAAATCTGTTCAAATGTATACGGTATATGTTCTTGTGCGATCCATCTTTTTAGAAACGATTGATGCAAACTTTCCTTAAGTGAAATATCAATCGCTGCATTCAACTCAATTATCTGCATTAAATCTGCTTCAAATTGTAATGTAGATTTTGCAAAGGTGTAATCGTAAATATTATTGCCATGCATCAAATAACAATGTGCTTCTGGTATTCCATGCAAATTAAATTCTTGTAAAATTCCTGCTACTTTAGGGCTATTAGTTGATGTCATTAAAAAAATTCCGACCACTAATTTAATGTCATTTCGGCCATGTTCCTCGGCAATGGTTTTAAGTAAAGCATGTTTTGTACTGCAAGTTCCGTACCTATCATCTAATACGCAAGTTACTTTACTTTTATTGGAATTTCGCTTATAATTTAAATGTGCAATTAATTGGCAAACATCTTCAAAACTTTTACAATAATCATCGCGTAGCAAATTCGTTAAAGGAGCATCCTGCGTTAATATAAAATTAAAGGACTGATTATTATTCGAATTATTCATCTGCAACAAATGCAAAATTAATTCCATCATTAGCTAATGCAAGGCGATAAATTGTTTTGCCTTTTAACTCTTTTACAGTAATTATTCTAGTCCAGTTTGATTCTAAAGCTTTGTAGTTATACATCCAAATCTGATTGTCGCGTGGCATTAATAATTCGCCCTTTGCGGTCCACACAAAATCTTCGCTAACAGGAGGAATAGCAGCAATTAAACTGCTTGTTTGCGTATTTAAATCAAATCGTTTTATCATCCATTCTTTATTCGACGATTTTACGATATAACTAATTGCTTGTTCACCAGGAATTACTTTTATGCATCGGCCAATATTGCTATCAATTATTTTAGGGTTTTGCTTTTTTACATCTGTAATTATTAAAGTTGGTGTATCGGTAACTATAAAACAGCCATAGCGTTTATCGTCTATTGAACCATAATAACCAATGCTATCTATATTTTCGATAAACAATTTCGGCCTGGTGCCATCTAGTTTAAAAACCCACATCCTTTGAGTAGAATCTTGCTCCACGCGAACAACTGTAAATCCCTTCCCATTCGCTAACATTACTGGCGAATATTCACTTTCTACTGTGTTAGTTAATTGCTTTGTTCCTCCAGTTGCTATGGAATAAGCATATACGTCAGATTGCGTTGTGTCTTGTATTGCAACATAATAAATTGCTGACCCATCAGCAGAAAATGAAGGCTGATTATCGTAACCTTTGCGATTAGTAAAATTCTTTAATTCGGTAAGCGACCATTTACCATCTAGCGTTGCTATTTTGCCATAATAAATATCTACAGATGGCAACTGTGCCAAAACTGATGAAGCAATAAGTAGCATGCATGCTGAGAGTAAAAAACGCATAAGTTTGTATTTGGAACAAATGTAAAAAAAATATCCGCCAAAGGGCGGATACCTGCAATCAACTTGAATTTTATTTAAGCTAATATCTTAATGCGCTTTATTTATAATTAAAAGCTATCGTATTGCCTGCTTGATCATATTGCTGCGCCCATACTTTTTTGTCGTTGCGATATTGAATTTTATACGCTAAATCGCCATCGGCATCATAAACCTTCCATTTTCCTACTTTTTTTCCATTTTCGTAATAAGCTCTTGCCGTAATTTTGCCAGCTAACGAGTAAGTTATCCATTCACCTGTTTTTAAGTTATTTTCAGTATAGCCTTTTTGCATTACTGCACCATTTGGATAATAGTAAACTACTTCTGTTATATCACCAGGCAACTGTGTAAAATGCATTACCTCAGCATTAACATTGTTTGCGCCTAACGCAGTTGCAGTTAGTAGCATGAAACTTAGTAGATAGGTATTCATAGTCTTATTTTTTTGTTAACACAAATATAACGATGTTTTAACATAATATTATCATTTTGTTCATATTAAATTTACATTAGCCAATCCATAGTTTTACTATTTATTAACATTAGTATTTATTTCTTCGTACAGAAATAAAAAATTATCTTTGAAAAAAATTGAGAAATGTCTTACGAATTAACAGGTAAAATGCTAGAGATTTTCCCAACCCAGGAGGTTTCAGCATCTTTCAAAAAGAGGGAATTTGTTGTTGAAAAAAGCGAAAGCACCGGCGACCGAGTATTTACTGACACGATTAAGTTTCAACTTATTCAGGACAGGTGCTCATTGTTAGATGCTTATCAGCTTGGTGATGAGGTGAAAGTTACCTTTAATATCAAAGGTTCCAAATGGGAAAAAGAAGGCCGCACCAGCTACTTTGTTAACCTTGATGTTTGGAGAATGGAAAAAGTTTCCGGCGCAACTAGTCAACCAGTTAGCAATAATACCTTTGCTGAACCGGCGCCGCTGCCAGAAGCTGAGGACGATCTGCCGTTTTAATTTGAAACATGCAGGCTCCCGGTAAACTGACTTCGCAACAAAAACTTCGTTACGGGAAATTATTTGCACTATTGCGCAGGCGTAAATCGTCAGCAGATGATGTATTGGCAGAAACGACCCATGATGCCGTTTTTGCCAATACGAAGTGCTTAGATTGTGCTAATTGCTGCAAAACACATCCTCCATTATTAAAAGAGAGAGATATCACGCGCATTGCTAGCCACCTTCAAATTTCGCAATCGCAGTTTATTTCAACCTATGCTATGCTCGATGAGGATAATGACTGGGTAATGCATACAGTTCCCTGTCCGTTCCTGATGCCTGATAATGCTTGCAGTATTTATGCTGCGCGACCACAGGCTTGTCGTGAATATCCACATACAAACCATAAAAAGCTATACCAAATAGCTGATATCACATTAAAAAATGCAGAAATTTGCCCCGCTGTAGCACCAATTTTGGATGCTATGATTGCTAAACTACCAACTAAATGAGAATTCTAGGCAGCATACCGCACAAAGTTTTTAAAATCAGCGTGTTTAGCTGGAACGAAAAATACTTAGTTAAATTAGAAGCAGGTTTTTTCGAACAAACTTACAAATTCCGAGAAGCCGATTTTTCTAGCTGGGAACAACTTATCCATTTTTTTGATGAAACAATGCTTGCAGATGTGCATGCCACATTCAAAAAAATGTCGGAAGACGCCATGTTAGCCGCAAAAAGAATGCACCAAAACACTTTATAAAAAATTGATATGCATTTTTATAAATCGCTTGCTGAAATTGGGTTAAGAAGTTTTTCTTATTGCTCGTTATTATTCAAAACAGAGTCTAATAACTGATCTACTGAACTATATTTGTATTGATATAACTTTTGGTAATACTCGTTTGCCATTCTATCGCTATCAAAATAAGGATACACATCGTGCATGCTCTTTTTAACAATTTGCTGCCATTTGTCGCGATTTTCATAATAGGTAGGCACCACTTCGTTTTCAAGCACCGACATTAGATTTTCAAAATCATAATTATCAATACTCACGTTATCCATCGTGTTGTGGTCGGCAGCTGGAATAACAAAGCTATTTTCACCATGTATCGAAAACTCAGGTATCCATCCGTCTAAAACACTCACATTAACAGCTCCATTCATAGCAGCAGTCATTCCTGACGTACCTGAAGCTTCGCGAGGCCTGCGAGGCGTATTTAACCAAACATCGGCGCCACGTTTTAACAAATAACTCAATTCTATTTCGTAACCGGTAACAATCGCGAGATTAGGCCTGTCCATTGTAAACGATATAATATCGTTAAAGGTATTGATAGCGCCATGATCAAAAGGATACGGCTTACCCGCCCAAATTACCTGCACCGGATACTTTGGATTATTAACCAAATTGAAAAAACGCTCTTTATTGCGAAACAACAAGTTAGCGCGTTTGTATTCCGCAAACCTGCGTGCCCAAACAATAGTCAGCACATTTGGATCAAATATTTTGCCAGTTTGGTTGGCAACCACTTCAAATAATTCGCGTTTCAATTCTTGCTTAACAGTTATCAATCCACTCTCATCTCTATTAATGAAGGCTTGATTCAACTCCTTATCTGCCCAAAACTTTTTTTGTTGCGCATTAGTAACACTAATTATATTGCAGGTGCCTTCATAGTCCTTCCACATCTCCTTACTTACTTCCCCATGCAGTTTACTAACACCGTTAGCAATTTTGGCCATGTAAAGCGCTGATGGCGTATAGCCTAACATGTCGCCTTCTGTTTTAGTAACTAGCCTTATAAGTTCTAAAGGCACTCCGCTAAAGAATCCCATCCTATCCATCGTGTTGATGTCGTGCTCTTCATTTCCTGCTTTTTCAGGTGTATGCGTAGTAAACACAACGCACTTGCGCACCTCATCTATATCTTTCAATTTACTAAAAAGATAAAAAGTCATTGCTAAGGCATGACCTTCATTCATATGGTAATTATCAACACCGCCTAGCATTTCAACCACTTTTGCACCGCCAATTCCTAAAATCATATTCTGAGCTATGCGCACATCATGGTCTTTATCGTATAACCGATGGGTATAATTGCGAACCGACTCGTCGTTTTCAGGAAAGTCAGTACTCAACAAAAATAGTGGTGCACTACCAAAAGTTTCGGGTGCTAAATAATAGGTTTTTACCAAAACATCTTTGCCATCAATTTGCATAGTAAACTGAATATCAGTCTGTTGCAAGAAGTTATATAGTTTCTTCTGAAACTGAACTGCCATAAAACCATGGTCGTCGCGCACTTGATCGTAATAACCATGTCGCCACAGAATTCCAATTCCAAAGAGGTTTTGTTTTAATTCATAAGCACTGCGCATATGGCTGCCAGCAAGGTAACCAAGTCCACCGCTGTATATCTTCAATGCCTGATGCACGCCAAACTCCATGCTGAAGTATGCAGTGCGTTGCTTATAAGCAGGATTTATTTCGTAAGGCAATTGCCAAGTACTGTGATGTATCATTTTCTTTAATTAAGAATAAGTTGCGAATATATGCAATGTGTAGAATCATTGCGATGGTTGGTAAGGTTTTGATGTGGATAATACACTGTGTTCATAGCGACTTTCAGCCTGTATTGCGCAACCAAGTTGGGCTGTATTGTAGTGCAGATGGGAGTTTTTGCATTGTTGACAATAAGTAAACAGCTCGCTTACCAAAAAAAATGCCCCCGAAAATGCTGTCGATTAAACAAACATTGCTCGGGGGCTATTATTAAATTTATAGTGATAATTACTTGCGTTTGCCTTTGTAAGGCTTCATTTCACGGCTACCACCTTTATGGGCTTTCTTTTTAGGAAACTCTTGACGTTCATTTTGAATTTCAACGCGCACTCTTCTGCCACGGAAAACAAATCCGTTAAAAGATTGCACAACGCGCTGACTAACAGATGTAGGTACTTCAAAGAATGAATAAGCACCTTTTAGTCTGATATCACCAATTTCATGCGCTTTAACTGTACCAACTTGTTTAATCATTTCAACCAAGTCTTTAGGACCTACATTGTCCATTTTACCAAGGTTGATAAACATTAAATCGCTATCGCCTTTTTTATTAGCATATTCCCGCACTTCGCGGCGTTCACCAATGTTTAAGTCTTCTGCAAAACGATAATAATTGAGGAAACGATTGAATTCCAATGATGCAAACTTTTTAATTACCTCATCTTTGGTCAAATCGGCAAACTCCTTTTCGATTACAGGCATGTACTTCGATATTTCCGATTCATTAACTGGCACTTCATGCACGCGGTGAATGAGACTGAGTAACTGTTTTTCGCAAACTTCAATCCCCGTAGGCACCATCATTTGCTTAAACTTCATACTAAGCTTGCGTTCCAATTGCTTAATTCGGTAAAGGTCTTTTTCAGAAATCAATACGATAGAGATACCAGTTTTACCTGCTCTAGCCGTTCTTCCGCTTCGGTGCGTATAAAAATCCATATCATCTGGTAAGTGCAAGTTGATGATGTGGGTAAGATTGTCCACATCAATACCTCGAGCAGCTACGTCGGTGGCAATAAGCATTTGCAATGTTTTCTCCCTAAAAGCTAACATTACCTTATCGCGTTGCATTTGGCTCAAATCGCCGTGCAAACTATCTGCATTGTAACCATCCTTAATTAAACGCTCTGCAATATCTTGGGTTTCTGCTTTCGTGCGGCAAAAAATGATACCATAGATATCAGGATTGTAATCGAGGATACGCTTTAATGCAGGATATTTGTTTCTTGGTTGAAGAGTATAATACTGGTGCTCGATATTTTCATTAGTTTGGTTAACATTTCCAGCTGAAATTTCAAGCGGCTGACGCATGTATTTCTTAGAAATAGACTTGATTTCTTGCGGCATAGTAGCAGAAAACAACCAAGTAAACTTCTCTTTAGGCGTAGTTGCCAAAATTTCATCAATATCTTCCTGAAAGCCCATATTGAGCATCTCATCGGCTTCATCTAATACAACATATTTAACATGTGTAAGGTCAACTGCCTTTCTACCAAGCAAGTCGATTAAACGACCTGGAGTTGCCACAACAACTTGAACCCCTTTGCGGAGTTGATCAATTTGTAAGCGAATATTGGCGCCACCGTAAACGGCAACAGTATAAAAGTGCTTAGTTTGAGCAGAAAAAGCCTTTAGGTCTTTCTCTATTTGCACACATAACTCGCGTGTTGGAGCAAGTATAAGCGCTTGTGGCTTTTTTGCTGTTTTATCAATTAACTCGATAAGCGGAATTCCGAAAGCAGCTGTTTTTCCAGTGCCAGTTTGAGCCAAAGCAATTAAATCTTTAGCCGATTCTAACATGGCAGGAATAACTTGTGCCTGGATTGGAGTAGGTGTAACAAACCCCATAGTTTCGATAGCTTCTGCCACTTCAGGCGAAAGCGCTATCTCTGAAAAATTTTTCATTTCTTGTTGAATATCAATTATTTATAACGTTTATATAATCTGTCGCCTCACATAATTAAACGCCAAAGATGCAGGTAGGACAGATACCGCGATATCAGGGAGAATTAGCAATGCTGGCGCAAAGATAGTCAATTTTGACGTAAACTAAGTGATAATGCCTTGTTAAGCAAGTGTTTAGGCAATAATAATTGGTAAAGCTTCATGCTGTTTTTTGACAAAACAATAAAATGTTTAGGTTTTGTTGACAAAAATTTGCCAAAATTGTAATCCCCACTTAACTCATTTAACTTTAAGCCATAATTCAAAAAACTATGCGCAAAATTTATGTATTGTTGTTTATCTCCATCCTAACAACCGCTGCAGTTAACGGTCAAGTTAATCGATGTTCAACTGTTGAGCACGAGGCCATTTTAAAGGCAAAGGACCCAAATTATGACGCTAAACGTGCAGAAATCGAGGCATTTACTGCTCGAGTTGCCAAAAAGAAACTAACTGGAATGAAAAGTGGTGCTGACGTGATAAAAATTCCGGTAGTATTTCATGTGGTTTACAAAACTGCTGGACAAAACATTTCTGATGCATTGCTATTGTCGCAATTAAATATTTTAAATGAGGATTTACGTAGGATAAATGCTGATACAACCGATACGCCAGATGCATTTGGCGATGTAGCTGCAGATTGTAACATTGAATTCTGCCTGGCTCAAATAGATCCTAATGGTAACATTACTACAGGAATAAATCGCTACGAAACAGACGTAACTTCGTTCAATACAAACGATGATGTTAAGTTTGCTGCAGAAGGTGGCGCTGATGCTTGGCCTGCCGATAGTTACCTGAATTTCTGGGTATGTAATCTAGGTGCAAGTTTGCTGGGTTACGCACAGTTTCCTGGCGGTCCTGACGAAACTGATGGTGTAGTAATTCATTATAACCACGTTGGCGACAATCCAGCAGGATATCCTTACCACTTAGGCAGAACTGCCACCCACGAAGTTGGCCACTGGTTAAACTTACGCCATATTTGGGGTGATGACACCAATTGTGCTGGCTCTGATTTAGTTGACGATACACCAAATCAAAAAGTTGAGACTTATGGTTGTCCAGGGTTTCCAAAAACAGACGTTTGCTCTGCAACATCACCCGGCATTATGTTTCAAAATTATATGGATTACAGTGATGATGCCTGCATGAATATCTTTACTGAAGGTCAGAAAGAACGTATGTTAGCATTGTTTGAGGTTGGCGGTTCACGCTATAATCTTACGAATTCGGAGGGTTGCGGATTGCAGCCTTACGATGCGCAAGCTATTGCATCGTTGCCTGGCGGAACTGTTTGTGCGTTAACCGTAAACCCACAGGTTACCATTAAAAATCATGGTCTCGAAACATTAACATCTTTAGATATTATTTATTCGATAGATGGTGGAGCCGCAACTACCTTCAACTGGACTGGTTCATTGTTATCAACTGAGGTTGAAACCGTTAGCTTGCCTGCTGTTACTGTTGCAGAAGGTGAACATACCATGGAAGCAACACTTGAAAATCCAAATGGCTTTATTGATGCCGACATGAGCGATAATGTAACAGAAACCGAATTTTTGGTGAACTTATCCTCACTCCCATTGCCTTTGTCTGAAGGCTTTGAAGCCAGCGGATTTCCATACGATGGCTACACAATAGCTAATCCTGACGGAGGCGAAGGATGGGAAAGAACTTCAACAGCAGCAGCTATTGGCACATATTCTATCTACATCAACCACTTTAACAATAATGCAATCGGCGCTATCGATCAATTTGTACTGCCTGCTTATAACCTAACTGGAGCTGCCGAAATCGTGTTTACTTTCGATGTAGCCTATGCACTTTATACGGCAAGCGGCGAGTTTTCTGATACACTAGAGGTATTGGTGAGCGACAACTGCGGTACTTCATGGTCTAGTGTTTACAAGAAGGCAAATCCTGATTTGCAAACTGCGCCAGTGCACACCATTAGCTTCAAACCTGAGGATGATGAATGGAGAAATGAATCGATTGACTTAAGCAGCTTCCTTGGCAGTGATCAGATATTTGTGAAGTTTAATACTATTTCTGACTATGAAAACAACCTGTATATCGATAATATCAACTTGAATGATGGCACAATACAAAGTATCACCAATTTGAATGACTTTGCGGTGAGTTTATATCCTAACCCAACTAGTGGGGATGTACAATTACGCTGCAATTTGCCAATTGTCGGACTAGGCACAATATCAATAAGCAATGTAGTTGGTCAAGTTGTGTATACAAGTGATGTTACAGTGATGAGTGGTATTAATGTGTTCAACTTAAACACAGCCGCATATCCAGCAGGATATTACAATGTAAGCATTATAGCAAATGGGCTGCAAGCTAGTGAAAGCCTAATTATTGAGTAATAGCATGACTAAAATAAAAAAACCGACTTGCAGATGCAAGTCGGTTTTTTTATTTTAGTCATGCGGCTATCTATGCTGCCGCCCTTGCAGGTCTGGATTGGGTGAAGTGTCGGACGTGTCATAATAATGTTACCCCGCTGGGGTTGGGTGGGTGGATGTATGGGGGTTGTTACAATAATGTTACCCCTCTGGGGTTGGAAGGGAGGATGTAGTGGGGTTGTTACAATAATGTTACCCCGTTGGGGTTGGGTGGGAGGATGTATGGGGGTTGTTACAATAATGTTACCCCGCTGGGGTTGGATGGGTGGATGCAGTGGGGGTTGTTACAATAATGTTACCCCGCTGGGGTTGGGTGGGAGGATGTAGTGGGGGTTGTTACAATAATGTTACCCCGCTGGGGTTGGGTGGGTAATATCGGGTATCAGCTACCAATTTTGATAATATTAGCGTTACAAGAAGCACTATATTATGATTTGAAAAGATGTTATGTTTTCACTTAAACAAGCCCCGTTGGGGCGATAGTTTGGTTTGAGTTAATTGCAACTTTGAGGAAAACCCAAAAGTGACTATACTTGTCTAGATGTTTATGATTGAAACTTCCTTTTCGGCGCCAACTACAAGTGTGAAATCCTTGTTGAGTAAGTAATGAAGATGGTAGTCGGCAACCGAGCCATTTTTCATCAACATGCCGTCGAT
>Ga0105047_10005899_pt1 | contig 20898 bp, 16 predicted proteins | sample MAT04_FD_78384 | JGI IMG/M metagenome (GOLD analysis project Ga0105047, IMG submission 78384) | Freshwater microbial communities from Lake Fryxell liftoff mats and glacier meltwater in Antarctica - MAT-04 (megahit assembly) | ecosystem: Environmental > Aquatic > Freshwater > Ice > Liftoff... | reverse complement strand
TAAAATTTGTTTTGAAATCATGTGATTTGGGGCTGTATTATAATTTGATGTGCTGGAAAAGCTAATCCATCATATTAGTTTCAGGAATTAATTCGGAAATTGATTTAGGATTTATCTCTTTTTGCTTTTTACTTGATGAAAAAGTACCTACTTAGCAACGCGGTCTCATGCACACCAGAAAAAATAAGCAATATGTGCATAAAAGATCAAGGCTTTATAACAATGCTGGCGTTTCTAAGCCAGAGGTATCTCCTCGCAATACAAGGCATGAAAGAGTACAGCAAATCCTGACAGTTTGCCTTGCTGTGTATTGCTACGCACATGCCATTCGCACATACCTCCGGCTAATAACCGCAGGCGTATTTTTATAAGGCCGGTCCCTTCTAAGAGAATTTTCATTTATGGCAACATTGCGGAACAACGGTTTGGCCTTTTACAGTGATATTCAGGGTGTAGGGATCGGCCTTATAGGAATTTCACAACAGATGTAGGCGAAGGTAAACAGCGCGGGCATGTGCGTAGCAAAACACCAGCCTCACGTGCTGTCAGGCTATGGAAAAATCTATCAGGCCTTGTTTTGCGAGCCTTACCGAGTCGTACATCTGTGTGAAATTTATATTAAACCTTGATCTTTTGGTCCTTTTGTATCAAGACAAAAGAACAAGAAAAAAAATAAAAAAACAGAATATAAACTTGTGTTTTCTTTTCCCAGCACATCAAAATAATATTTAGCCGTGATTTGTCAAATACAGATAGCTAAGCCAATAGCCCTTTTGTTTTTGAATGAATTTTTGAAGTTAATGACTTCTGAACCCCAATCCCTTATTTTTCGAGCGATTGTAACACAATGGCCTTCATTTCACCGGAATGGCTTTCCATAGCCTCAACCAGCTTAAACTGAACCCTTGCTCTTACCAGGTTATGATCAGGATACTGTGTGCGGTAATAAGTATCTCCGTCTAAAAAGTCGGTCAGAAACCGAAGTCCCATAATGAATGTCATGAACCTGGCTGAGAATGCCAGATTTTCAATTTCAAATTTTGAAAGTGTTTGACGGGTACTTTTAATAAATCCCTGAGTATAGGCCTCATAAATGGCCAGATTGATATCAACTTTCGACAAATCTCTTTCATCTTCCAAAGCTGTATTTGCGCCTGTACGGATTGCATCACCGAAATCAAATAAAATGCTTCCAGGCATCACCGTATCAAGGTCAACTATACACATAGCATGGTCAGTTGCATCGAATAAAATATTATTGAATTTGGTATCGTTATGAGTAATCCGGATTGGGAGCTTTCCTGCTTTAATAAGGGCCGGGATAGAAAGCATTTGTTCAGCCCTGCTTTTAACAAAGTCAATTTCTGTAGGAATTTCCTTTATACGATCAACAGGGTTGGCTTTTAATGAGTTATTGAAGTTGCCAAGCCGTTTCTCCATATTATGGAAATCAGGAATGGTATCATTTAGCCTTTCTGACGGCAGATCAGCTAGCAATGACATGAAAATACCAAATGCTTCACCTCCTTTAAAGGCAATATCCGTTTTTTCGACAAAATCATATCCATGCATGTTGTCTAAAAATGTATATAAACGCCAATATTGCCCATCTGCATCAAGGTAATACTTGTTTCCATCTCTACATGGAATAATTTCCAGGACTTTAAAAATGAGATTCGGATTTTCTGCCAGTTTCTCAGCTAAATGTTTTGTAACAATGGAAATGTTATTCATTAACCCCACTACATTTTTAAATATATTATTATTTATCCATTGCAGGAAGTAACCCGGATGTTCGGGTGAAGATGTCTTAATGAAGTATGAATCATTAATATGACCGGTAATTATTTTTTCAAATTTCTGAAAGTCACTTTTAATGTCAAAATGAGATACTATTTCTTTAATATTTCTTTCCATAATGTTATTTCCAGAGTTGAGCGGGGTAAACGCCGGCTTTAATAAGTTGGGCCAGTTTTTCGATTACCACCGGTTTGTCTTCTTTATAGGTAACTCCGAACCACTTGGCACTGCTCCTGAGTACTTTTACGTTCGCCTTTGAACTGTTGATCAGTTTATCGATGGCGCTTGGTATGTAAAATTCGGCTTTCAGATTGTCGCTGTTTGTTTTTACGAAGTCGATGAACATGGATTCGGTTTGTTTGAAATACTCGGGAGTAAATCCCCAGAAATTCATCGAAACCAATGTTTCTGGATTCAGAAAAACAGATATTCCATCTGCTTCCTGGTAAGCAATTCCACCATCAACATACTGAATGTTGGTACGTTCTGTTACTGTAACCAGGTTTTGATTTACATCTTCCTGGCAAACACCACGTGATACTGTGCCGTTTTCCGACATAGTATTCCCCACCTGATAACCAACCAGCGAGTATTGGGTTTGCTGATCAGCAGTTAATGAATTCAGGAAATCAGCCATGGTTTTAAAGGCATCAGCACCATAAAAGTCATCGCCGTTTATTGCTGCAAAGGGTTCGTGGATAATATCTTTAGCCATCAGTATGGCATGAGCAGTTCCCCAGGGTTTGGTTCGTTCGGATGAAAAAGATATACCAGCGGGTACATTATCGAGTTCCTGAAAAACGTACTCAACCGGAATAAAAGGTTGTAACTTGGAGATGAAAATATCCTTAAAATCCTGTTCGAAGCTTTTACGGATGATAAAGACTACCTTTCCGAAACCTGCACGGGCAGCATCGTAAATAGAATAATCAATAATTGTTTCGCCCGATGGGCCGACAGGATCAATTTGTTTCAGGCTGCCGTAGCGGCTGCCCATGCCGGCAGCTAGTACTAAAAGAGTTGGTTTCATATGCTGTAAATTTATTAGTTGCGTATTTTATGTCCTTTAATTGCGAAAAAGAAGATAAATAAGTAAATCGGGACCATCAGCCAGTAAGCCTGCTGATTTCCGAATGATTCCACCAGTTTTCCATATCCAAGCGGAATTATGGCGCCTCCGGCAATACCCATAACGAGTAATGCTGATCCTGCTTTTGTGAATTTGCCAAGGTCGGCAATAGCCAATGGGAAAATAGCCGGCCACATAATGGCATTTGATAAACCAAGCAGTGCGATAAAAGCAACGCTGGTTAAACCTGAAGTAAATAATGCTGCCAGGGCAAATATAACACCCAGAATTGCTGAGGTTGCCAGCGCTTTACTTTGGCTGATGAACCTTGGGATTGTTGCTATACCAATTATATACCCAACAACCATTGCTAAAAGCGTAAATGTTGTAAATGTGCGAGCTGTGGCCAGGGGGATATCCTGCGACAGTCCATAAAGAATAATGGTATCACCTGCCATAACTTCCACACCCACATAAAGGAATAGGGTTACAAAACCGAGCCACAAATGCGGAAATTGATACCAGGCTGTTTTGTGCGTTCCTTTAAATGAAGTTGTGTCTTCTTCCTTATCGGTATCAACATCAGGAAGATGAATAAATTTTAATCCGATAGAAAGCAATACAAGTGCAATTGCGATAATGATATAAGGAACGATTACTTTATGTGCCAGAGTATCCAGAAGTGGAACGCGTTCGATGCCGGTAATTGATTTCAGCTTTTCGACAACATCAGTAGTGTTTTGATTTAGAACAATAGCACCCAGAATTAAAGGGCTGATGGCTCCGGCTATTTTATTGCAGATCCCCATAATGGCAATACGCTTGGCGGCACTTTCGCGGGGACCCAAAACAACAACATAGGGATTGGAAGCTGTTTGTAGTAAGGCAAGTCCGGTTCCTTGAATAAAAAGTCCTGTGAGAAAGAGTCCGAAAGTGCGGGTTAATGCAGCCGGTATAAATACAAGGGAGCCTATTGCTATGATGAAAAGCCCCAGTGCCATTCCATTTTTGAAACCTACTTTATGCAATACCCACGACGAAGGAGGTGCCATGAAAAAATATGCAATATAGAACGCAAGCGTAACAAAATAGGCCTGCACATTATTTAATTCGCAGGATATTTTCAGAAACGGAATTAAAGTGCCATTTAACCAAGTAATAAATCCAAAGATAAAAAACAAAGCTCCGATTATGGAAATGGACAAAATGTAATTTTTGCGATCCTCAGCAGTTGATGTCATAGTAACGGGATTTAGTTTATTTGTTATTGTTTACTTTAGATTTGCTATTTATTTGATATTGAAGTGGACTCTTATCCTGCTTTAGATTTGTTTTTACCATCTAACATATTCTAACCCTTCAATAGTTTTTAAACCCTTGCCCTTGAAGGGTTTAGTTCATTGATTCCCATTATGCCTTACTCACTATTCACTCTTCACTTTCATCTAACTAAAATTAACCTGCTGTATATGAATCTATTACAAAGTCCATTTTTCTTCACTTCTAAACTTCTTTATTCCAGTTAGTTCCAATTAGCGCGATAATTACCGTGTAAGTCTATTCTCTATTCATGCGAATCAAGGGTTGAATTCATGTTTTATCTATAGGGCATTAACTCTTCCAAAGTTTTAAACTTTGGAAGAGTTCGCCTGGCAGTTACAATTTCAAACCCTGATTCGCATTATTCACTATTCACTATTCACTATTCACTATTCACTACTCACTATTCATTATTCACTCTTCATTTTTCACTCTTCATTTTTCACTCTACTTCGTATCTCACAAACACCTCAATAGCCTCATATTCAGCCATTCCTAGTTTATCGTATAAACGGGCCGTATCTTTATTACGTTCTTCAGCGCGTTGCCAGAATTCGCGTTTATCGGCTCCCATAAACATGGCACCGTCTTTCTGCGACTGATGTCTGAAAATGGCATTCCTTTTGATTATCACTTCTTCCGGACTGAGGGGGACGGCCATATCAACCATTTCGATATCCCATTCCTGCCATGCTCCGCGGTAAAGCCACACCCGGCAATCTTTCATCCAGTACTCATCTTTCATCCGTTCCAGTGCTTCGATAATAATATCAATACAAACACGGTGTGTCCCGTGTGGATCGCTCAGGTCGCCGGCGGCATAAATCTGATGCGGTTTCAGCCAGCGCAGAAACTCCATGGTAATCTGTATGTCCTTTTCTCCGGCAGGCGCTTTTTTAACGGTTCCGGTTTCATAAAACGGGAGATTGAGAAAATGAACATTTTTTTCAGGAAGCCCGATGTAGCGGCACGATGCGGTTGCCTCGCCCCGGCGTATCGAAGCTTTTACGGCCAACAGTTCAGCCGGTTCAACGCTATCTTTCTTTTTATTAAGGTAGAAATCGGTTGATTCCTGGTATAAAATCTCAGCTTTAGGTTCGACAATGTCGTATATTTTTTCATAATTACGAACAAAATCAAGATACCGGATCGCATCGTCATCGCTTACGGCTATACTTCCCGATGTTTGATAGGCAACATGAACATCGTGGCCATGTTCCACCAAACGGGCAAAAGTTCCGCCCATTGATATAACATCATCGTCGGGATGCGGGCTGAAAAGAGCTACACGTTTTGGAAACGGCAAGGCTCTTTCGGGCCTGGTCGAATCGTCAACATTCGGTTTTCCTCCCGGCCAGCCGGTAATTGTTTGTTGCAAGTCGTTAAAAACTTTAATATTTATTTTGCTGAAAATATGGCTTGTAATCAGATCGGAAAGTCCATTATCATTATAATCGCGTTCAGTTAACTTTAAAAGAGGTTTCCCTGTTTGTGTACATAGCCAAAGAACAGCCTTACGAATCATGCGATCTGTCCATACACATTGCCCTACCAGCCAAGGTGATTTAAAGCGGGTAAGTTGTGCGGCGGCAGGAGGATCGATGATAAAAGTAATATTTGTGTGATTTTGCAAACAACTTGAAGGCACAATATCGGTAACCGGACCTTCCACAGCTTTTGCAAATATTTCGGCTTTCCCTTCGCCCCAGGCCATGAGGAAAATTTCATTTGCTGCCATTATTGTTCCCACTCCCATGGTAATGGCAAAATGTGGTACATACTCCTCCCCGTTAAATGAATCAGCGGCATCTTTTCGGGTTAATTTATCGAGTGTTACCAGGCGTGTTTTCGAATTGATTGCCGAACCAGGTTCATTAAATCCGATATGACCGGTTCGCCCTATGCCAAGCAATTGTATCTCAATGCCTCCTGCTTCGGAAATCTTTTTTTCATACTCACGGCAAAATGCAGCAACATCCTCCTGATCAACACTACCCGAAGGAATATGGATATTTTCAGGCTTAATATCAATATGCTTAAACAGCCTGTCCCACATAAAGTGGTTATAACTTTGCTGATGCTCGTGTTCCAGGGGATAGTATTCGTCGAGGTTAAAAGTGATAACATTGGCGAAACTTATTCCCTTTTCCTTATGCCACCTTATCAATTCATTATAAACCATAAGCGGAGTTGAACCTGTTGCCAGTCCAAGAACCATGTTTTTACATGCTTTTTGGCGTTCGAGAGTTAATTCTACAACCCTCGCAGCTATTTCTTTTGATCCTTCCATGGCAGAAGGAAAAATCTTCACAGGTACTTTCTCGTAACGTGTAACCAGAGCATCATCATTCAAGGTCGATGAGTTCAATCCTGCGGAATACCCTTTTATATCAGCTAATTTCATGATTCGATTTAATTTTTTGTTGCAAGCTTGTTTTCCCACAGTTTGGCAGGAGTTTCTTTAGCAATAAGGTAAGGTCTCATCCGGTACCACCAGGTGTAATCCTTGGCAGGGATAAGGTATTTTTCCATCGGCCAGGCTCCCCAACTGTCGTCACCACCAACTCCGCATTGCAGATAATCGAGATTCAAATCGGTAAATGTTTGTTTTTGAAGCAGGTTGCCGTGTTTGCCTGCTTGTATAAAGCCTTTCAATTCATTGTATGCATATGGAAGTGCGCTGAATCCCAGGTTTGGAGTTCCTTCAAAATAAATTCCAACCGATTTTCCATCGTTAATTGAAACCCATTTTACATCGGTACGATATCCGTTTTCCTGTGGGCGAACATACGGAACATACATTTCGTCGGTAGTTGAATGATATTTTCCCACATAAGCTGCGGTTTTGCGGTCAACATAGTTTTCGAAAGGACCACGCCCCAGCCAATCTACCTGGTTAAGTGATCCGTTTAAACGCATGTTCACTCCGAGCCTGGGAATCCACGGCAGGTTTTCGTCTGCTTTCATGCTGTTTTCAACCATTATATCGCCTTTTCCAGTAACGGTGTAATGTGTAGTCATTGTACTATTTACACCTGGAAACGTGAAACTTACAGATATTTTTATCGCCTTATCATTTGTTTTGTCAAGGACAATCGAGGTTACTTTCCTGTTTTCACTAGCATCCCACCAGGGTTTGCATTTTACAAACATTTTATTGCCTACATCATTATCAAGTGGCACCCTGCGGAAATTGGGAAGCGGTCCTTTTTCAATCACCGTTCGACCTTCATAGGTAAATGACGAGATGGTCCCCGAAGTTTTATCGAACTCAACTGCAAATATTTTGCCTTTAACTGTGATGGTATTACCCGAATTGGAAGCTGTCATTGATGGAAACGACGAAGCTTTCAATTCCGATGGCAAAGTAGTAAATGGCAGTTGAAACTGTTCGGAGGCGATACTAAAACCTTTTCCAAGCAAAGGGCGATCATCTGAAGTAATAAGATTAAGGTTCAGATGGTATATCTTTCCTGGTTTGGCTGAAGGTGCTTTCCATGAAACAGTATAGTCGCGAGAAGCACCGGGAATGATGTTATCAGTAACTAAAATTCCTTTGGAAACAGGATTCCCATTTTCAGTAATCACCCATTGTAATTGTGTATTTTTAAGATCAATAAAAGCATATTTGTTTACCATCCGGAAACTGGGCTTCTTTAAATCGATAGCACTGAATTTTACATATTGATATACTTTTTTAACTTCCGATAGTCCGGGATGCGGCAGGCGATCAGGAAAAACCAATCCGTTTGCACAAAAATTGCCATCACTCGGAACATCTTTTGGACCGAAATCGCCTCCAAAAGCCCAGTATTTGCGTCCGCTTGAATCAAATTTCTGCAATCCCTGGTCAACCCAGTCCCAGATAAAACCACCCTGAAGCTGTTCATTGTTATCGATGACATCCCAATAATCAAAAAGGTTTCCTGTACTGTTGCCCATGGCGTGAGCATATTCGCATTGTATCAAAGGTCTGTCCTGTTTTTTTGAGGCATACTCAAGAATTCCATCAACACGCATATACATTGGACAAAAAATATCGGTGTTCCAATTGAGTTCGGCTCTTTCGTACTGCACAGGTCTGCTCAGGTCGCGGGTTTTAATCCATTTGTAGGTGGCCTGGAAATTGGTGCCATTGCCGGCTTCATTTCCTAACGACCATATTATTACCGAAGGATGGTTTTTATCGCGTTCGAGCATCCGGCGGGTTCGGTCGATATGGGCATTTAACCAAACCGGATTATTACCAAGTGTTTTGTCAGGATCATAGCCCATGCCGTGTGATTCGATATTGGCTTCATCAACCACATACAACCCATACTCATCGCAGAGTTCGTACCAATACGGATCATTCGGGTAGTGGCTGGTGCGAACGGCGTTGATATTGTTTTGTTTCATGAGCTTTACATCAAGGAGCATCATATCGCGGGGAATAACATGCCCTTTTACAGGATCGAATTCATGACGATTCACCCCTTTTAGTTTCACGGCTACACCGTTTATCAGAAGCAGTCCGTTTTTTATTTCGCTGGTGCGGAAGCCGATACGGTTGCTGAGACTTTCAATGCACTTCCCGTTCTGATCAATTAGTGTAAGTGTGAGAAGATATAATTCTGGTGTTTCAGCGGTCCATTTTTTTGCATCCGGAATTGCTTTTTCGTAGTGCAAACTATCTTTCCCCAAAGCCTGGCTCAGCGAAACTATATCGGTTGAAACAGGCTGCGCCGTATTGTTTTTATCATAAAGGTTTATCTGAAGTTTCAGGTTTTTTGCATCTTCGGTTGATATTTTATTGAAAAGGACATCCAATTCCAGGTTCCCTTTGGTGTAATTTTCCTTCAGGTTTCCTTTGGCGAAGAAATCGCGGACATACATTTGTGGCCGCGCATAAATAAATACATCCCGGTTTATTCCGCTCATCCGCCACATATCCTGACACTCGAGGTAGGAACCGTCGCTCCAGCGGAAAATCTGGAGTGCAAGCGTATTGCTACCGGCTTTTAAATAAGGGGTGAGGTCAAATTCGGCGGGTGTTTTCGAATCTTTACTAAAACCTATATAATTGCCGTTGAGCCAGATATAAAAGAATGATTTTACTGCCCCGAAATGAATAAATACGTTTTTGCCTTTGAAGGTTTCAGGAACTGTAATTTGTGTCAGATATGTTCCAACTGGATTATAGTCGTAAGGAACATGCGGAGGTAATGGATTCTTTGAGTAAAATTCGTAAGGGATATTGGTGTAAATAGGGTAGGAGTAGCCTTGCACTTCCCATGTTGATGGTACATCAATCAATGCCCATGATGAGGCATCAAATCCGGGTTTGAAAAATCCTTCAGGAACCTGGGTGTAGTTATCCGAAAGTTTGAATTTCCATTTCCCGTTCAGAAGCTTATAAGCTGATGATTCTGCGGGGATATTTTTAATCGCTTTAGCTTCAGATTCAAAAGGAATATAGGATACATGAGGTTTAACTGTATTTAAAGTTGTGAGCCATGGGTTTTCCCAGTCTGGTGCTGATATTTGCTGAGCATTCAAGATATTCTGAAAGCATAGGCATAATAGCAATGTTATAAAAAATAGAATCTTCGGATTTTTCATGCTAAAAGCTAATTAGTGGTTTACTATGCTATCTATAGGGATTTAATCTTTTCCTTAATATTTTGATGTGAATACTGTAGTATTTCTATCTAGTAAACAAGAGTAAATCGCATATTTTATCTGAGTAATCAAATGTTAATTCTGGAACACCTTATTCATTACCATGGCAACCGTACCCATCAATCCTGCATTAGGGCCAAGTTCAGATGTTAAAATCTGTGCATCGCGGCGAATTTTTGCAATGGTGTATTTGTTTAGGTTTTGCTGAATCGGGTCGATAATATAATTTTCAGCTTTGGTAAGTTCTCCTCCTATGATGATGAGTTCAGGGTTAAAAAGGTGAATAAGTACGGCGATGCCCCTTCCAAGATGTTCGCCCATATTAGCCAGCAGTCCAATAGCGAACTGGTCGCCGCGTTGTGCGGCTGACAAAACAGTTTCGATGGTAATTTTTGAAGTATCTCCTCCAACCATAGTGGGTATAACCGTTGTTGCTCCATCCGTAATTTCTTTACGCGCCTTCTTAATCATGGTTGTTCCCGATGCCAGGGTTTCGAGACAACCTATCTTTCCGCAATAGCAAAGCTGTCCGTCTGTTTCAACCTGAATATGTCCGAATTCGCCCGAAAAACCTGAGTTCCCCTTGTATAATTTGCCGTTTAAAATCATGCCCAATCCAATATCAGTGCCTATATTCAGGCAAAGAACATTTTGTTTGCCAAGTGCCAGCCCGAAAGCCTGCTCGCCCAGAGCCATTGCTTTTGCGTCATTTTCTACAAAAACAGGGTAATCAAAGAAATTTTCAAATTGGATTGTAACCGGTTTGTCATCTCCAAGATACCTGTAGCTGATTCCGGTATGCAAATCATTTAAACCGGGGAATGCCACTCCGATACCCATCAGTTTTGATTTGTCAATTCCGGATTCCCTGATAAAATTGTACACCTCTTCTTTGAGCGTTTTCATAATATCGGTTGAAATATCAAGCCCTTCGTCAATAACTTTAATGTCAACCACTGGCTGGTTGTTGAAATCGAACAAGCCAAGGCGGATGTGGTATCTGCTTACATCCACTCCCATAACGAAACGGGCTCCGGAATTCAGGCCATACAGGTTTGGTCGTCGGCCCCCGCTCGAATTACCTATTCCTTCCTCGGCAAGGAACCCGCTTGCTAACAACTCATCGATCGCCCGAGTAATTGTAGGCGTACTCATGTGTATTATTTTGCTTAGCTCAGGTATCGATTTGCATCCATTATGATATAATTCCTTTAATATTAATAATTTAAGTCCGTTTTTCTTCGCACTATTAGTTCTAGGGTCAGCAGAGGTGATTCCAAAAAGCATGCTTTTTTTCATGATATTGAACTTTGTAGATTATGGTGAAGCTTATAATCGTATTTTTGTTTGCTGTAAAGCGTGTAAATTTACAACAATCATTAATAATAGCAATAAACATAGTTAAAATAATTATTAAGATTGATGAGGATTTTATTCTTTTTTTTCGGTAGAGGGAAAAACACTGAGTATAATACTGATAAACAGTTATATATAAATTATTTCAGCACGAGTATCTTCTGCACATAAATTTATAAAGGTGAAAAAATTAATCTTTTTTTACGAAAAGGACAATTATATAAACCAGATTCAGTGCAGATGAAATTGTAATTAAATAATCAATGCAGTAATCATTCCCAGGCCGAATAAATTTAATGCTTTGAAGCCATTCCCATCTCCCCATTTCCTTGTCTCCTTGTCCCCATCCCTCAGTCTCCCCATCTCCCCATCTCTCTCCCTATCCCTTCAGCAGTTCCGGATGCTCCGCATATACTTTCAAGATAAGTTCCCCGAATAATGTATTCACCCAGGCAAACCAACTCCTGGTATAATCGGCAGGGTTATCTTTATTAAACGATTCGTGCATAAAGCCTTTACCTGCATGAGTGTTTTTTAGCATATAAAGACAATGCTTTATTTCATCCGGGTCATTGCTGGTTAAGGACTGCATAATAATGGTCATTGGCCAGATTTTATCTTTTGCGGTATGCGGGCTGCCAATTCCTGAAGCAGCTTTCCCTTTGAAATACCATGGATTGTCGGCACTAAGAACAAATTTCCGGGTATTTCTGTATAGCGGATCTTTTACATCCATACATCCCAGGTAGGGTAGGGCAAGCAGGCTAGGCACGTTGCTGTCGTCCATCATCAACCGGTTGCCGTAGCCATCTGCTTCAAAAGCAATAACTTTTCCATAGTTCAGGTGGTCGGCTATTGCATACATTGCTATAGCCTGTTCTACTTCATTGGCCAGTATCAGACAGTTAGCGGCAAGAGTTTTATTTCCGGTTATTTTATCACACATTTCACTTAGTTGCCGTAACGAAACAACGGCAAAATAATTGGAAGGAATCAGGAATGGAAAAATAGTTGCATCATCGGATGGCCTGAAAATGGAGCATATCAGGCCAACAGGGCGTATCGGGTTTCCAAATCCGTTACCGGGAGGTGTATCAGTTTGCCATGAGGTTGTTCGCCGGAACGAATAGGACCCTTGGTTTTCTTTCCGCTGCTGGGTTTTAAACGTGGCGTAAACCAGTTCCATGGCTTCGTTCCATTTGCTGTCGAATACTGATATGTCGCCTGATGTTTTCCAGTACGTATAAGCAAGCCGTATTGGGTAACAAAGCGAATCAACCTCCCATTTACGTTCGTGAATACCCGGTTTCATTTCGGTGATATCTGATATCCAGCCGCTCACTTCGTCGCCATACATAAATGCATTTGCATAAGGATCGAGCAGAATACATTTTGCATGACGGTTAATAACCCCGGCAATTAACTTTTTAAGAGGTTCATCCTTGGCTATAAGCGGAATATATGGCCAAACCTGCGCCGATGAATCCCTGAGCCACATAGCTCTGATATCACCGGTAAAAACAAAAGTGTCGGGTTTGCCATCAATTTCAGTATGAATAACTGTGGTATCGAGGGTATTCGGAAAGCAGTTTTCGAAAAGCCATGCCAACTCCGGATCGGTAATATTCTTTTTAACTCTGCAAATAGTTTCTTCAACCGATTTGCTTATAAAATTCCTTTTCCCGGTTAAGGGGCGCAGACTTTCGAAATCAGTTGTTTGAAAGTTGGATGGGTTAGCGTATAAATTGCTGTACCCGCTTAAGGCAAGTCCTGCAACTCCGATTCCTGTTGCTTTTAGAAAATTTCGTCTCGATTTCATAATCTTTTCGGGATTTAGCTGTGTTAATCAATATTTAGTTAATCAGTTCAATGTAAAGTTCTTTCAGGTATGAGTCGGGCGAAGTTACCTTTTTCTCGCTTATATCAAATACCGGCGGCGGCTATTCTTTTTACAAATATGCGAAATTCCAACGTAACACCCGCTAAATATATAACAATGTACCAATGGATAATGGCGGGAAATAATTCTACATCAAAGACTGCGAATCGATCTGGTTGGCGTGCTGGAAGCCATGTAAAACTCAGCTTGAAAATTACGAGTGTCGCCTTCGAATGAATACACTTCCATAAAAGGCAAAAAAATGGTGTTACAGCTACCGCACTTTATTTTGTCCCATTAAAAACCCGGGCAGAAGTATAGAAAACAGAAGCTAACCAAATGCACACAGGGTAATAAGAAGTTAAAGATTTTCTCGTTCGTTGAATGGTGTTTATGGAATGCTGCTGTTATCGGGTTAACTGCGATATGGGCAAAAGCAAAAAACGCCACCGGATTATCCTGGTGGCGTTTTTTAGTATGGTAAACTTCTTATTAACCCTGAAGTTTAAAGTAGATAGGCATATTGAAAAGAACGCGAACCTGTTTTCCGTTTTGTTTACCAGGACGCCACTGTGGCATCATTTTAACAACGCGAAGAGCTTCTTCGTCGCAACCACCGCCAATACCGCGAAGTACTTTTACATCGGTTACGTTGCCTTTTGAGTCAACAACAAACGAAACATAAACAGTACCCTGAATACCGTTTTCGGTAGCCTGCTGAGGATACACGATATTTTTGGCGAGAAAGCCATTGCGTTCAGTTTCACCACCTGGGAAAGAAGGCATTTCTTCAACAATAGTGAAGACTTCTTTCTTTTCCTCAGGTACTTCGATTACTTCTGCTTTGGTTTCAGCAATAGCAACTTCTTCAACAGCAACTGCTTCGTTAGTCGAAGTTTTTGCCAGATCATCCTGGTTAAAGATGTCGGCATCTTCCACAACTTCTTCGGTAGTAACTACAGGAGCCACAAATTTTACTTTTTGCTCAAGAGCTGCTGGAGGAGGAGGTGGAGGAGGGGGAGGAGGAGGAGCGTCTTCTTTAGGCCTGTCCATATCAATAAACTCAGCACCTGCTGACTTCTCGACATAACCGGCTCTGCTTTTTGCATAATAACTTGATGCAAGGGGATAGGCCAGTCCTGCAAGTAAAATTGCAATGGCTATCAGTAATGCCCTGTTCATGTGCTTATTATACAATGTACGCAAAATGTACGCTCCATAAGTTTTATTCCTGCGCTCAAAGACGATTTCGTCCATTGGAGCGACATAAACTTCTTGCTTTGTCATTTTTGTATCTAATATTAAATGTGAACAACAAACTTTGTCAACATCTGATGCGTTATTTTGCCGGAGTTGTTACCGGTTTTCCACTGATCATCTGGTTTTCAGTATCACTGATATCAACTACTGCGTAGTTTGCAACCGCGCAGATTGACATTTCATCGATAATGTCGACTAGGTTCTTGTATTTAGCCTTTTCGTCAGCCTTTATCAGGATGATGGGCGCATTTTTGTCAGATTTCTTTATTTCCTTTATTTTCCGGGTTAAAGTTGAATCTGACATTACCTCAGTTCCTTTGATTACCTTTTCCCTCTGTTCGGTAACAGCTTTGAAAACTATTTTATTACGCTGTAAGAGAATTTTCCGAATTCCGTCCTTACTGTAATCAGTAGCAGTCAACTGGGGAAGTGGTAATTTAGGATCAGCAACACCAAAGTAATAGAATATTTTATCATCACCTGAGATTAAAATATTGATGGTTCTGTCAGCTGCAATTTTAGGTGCATCTTTAGGGTCATCCTTCTCTGTCTTGTCAGGCATGGTAATGTCCATTGCTTTGGGCTTAGCAAAAGCCGTGGTTAGCATAAAAAAGGTAATCAGCAAGCACATCAAGTCAACCATGGGGGTCATGTCGATATGCGTCGAAAACTTTTTGGCTTTCTTTTTGCCGCCTTTTTGTTTGCCTTCCGCTTGGATTATTTCAGCCATATTACGATTTCTTTAGATTATTAAGATTATGAAAACTATTCTTCCAGTTTGGCTTCATCCTTCATCAGGTTAGTGACCAGATTAAACTTATTAACCTGGTTTTCCTGTAGAATATCCATTACGTGTTTTACAGCTTTGAAATCTGCATCTCCATCGCCTTTAATGGCAACTTCGGCATATTGATTTTGCAGTCGGATAAAACGCACCCATAAATTTAGCTGATTATCAGTTGAGTCAACCGGAATACCTGTTTGAAACACTTCGCGTTCTTTTGAATCGCTTGTGTTCAAATAAGCTTTCATTTTTTCCATTGGCATCCCGAAGGAAGCGCCTGTTGAAAATGTTTTTAACTCCTTTTCAGTAAAACTTAGTTTGAATTGTTCCGCCATTTTCTTCAAAACTTCTTTTCTGATCAGTACGGATGTATCTGCTCCATTATCAAAAGTGAGGAACACTTTATTATCCTTTCCGACAAGAATCGTAATGACATTCTTATCTGGAGCAACTTTTTCGCTAACGGAACTGGGAGTATCAATTTGTGTTGCTTCCGTAGGGCGAAATGAAGTTGTTAACATAAAGAATGTAAGCAATAGGGCAAATAAATCCACCATAGGCGTCATGTCTATATGTGGAGTTCTTACCGGTGCTTTAATTTTTGGCATGGTTTCTTTTTTTTAGTAGTAAAAACCGGGCGCAATGCGCCTTGATTCAATAAATGCTTAGAACAAACCTTATTTGGCCTGGGCTGCAAAAGTCTGAGTCAGACTGAATCCAGCTTCGTCAATTTTGTAGGTCATACCATCAATTTTCGTTGAGAAATAATTGTAGAAAATGATAGCGAGTGTTGATCCTGTGATACCAAATGCAGTATTGATAAGGGCTTCGGAGATACCAGTTGCAAGAGCAAGAGCATCAGGAGCACCGGCCTGAGCCAAAGCGGCAAATGCACGGATCATACCAAGTACAGTACCAATAAGACCGATAAGTACAGAGATTGAAGCAATGGTGGATAACATAACCAGGTTGCGCGACAACATCGGAAGTTCAAGAGCTGTGGCTTCTTCGAATTCTTTCTGTAAAGAAACAAGTTTCTGATCTTTGTCGAGGCGGGTGTCGGACTGCAGTTCTTTATATTTAATCAAACCTGCTTTCATTACATTACCGATTGAACCTTTTTGCTTGTCACATGATACGATAGCCTGGTCAATCTGGTTGTTTTTCAAGAAACCCTGAAGATTGGTGACAAATACATTTGCTGGGCCAGTTCCCTGAGCCTTGCGAAGTGTTAATGCTCTTTCGATAGTGAAAGTAAGGAGAACAATAATAATAGTGATCAGCAGAGGTACAATCATACCCCCTTTGTAAACCATCGCCAGGTAGTTGCCCGGTATTGGATGGCCGTCCGGATTTCCGCCTTCAAAGTTAACAGGATTTCCCAATACAGTATAGTAGATCAGGAATGCGAGTGCCAGTGCAATTAAAATTACTCCAGTTGCGAAAGCTGAACGAAGTGTTTCTTTCAACGATTGACCGTTTTTGCTCATTGTGATAAGATTTAAGATTAGTGAATGGTATTTAATTGTTTTTGGGTGAATTCAGTAGTAAACTTATCGCAAAGATAAAAGATTTTCTCTTTTAAAAAAGACTTTGACTTGCGAAGTTTGATTTTTATTGCAAAAAAGTAATTTTCAGTAAAATGTTATTCGCTAAAGATGTTTTATTTTACTGAAAATCAGTTTAATGTGTTATTATTGTTTGAAATTTTTTGGCTTATATTCCGGACAACGTGCTTTCAGATCTTTTAAAGCACTCATGGCATTCTCATATGTTGGGTCAATTGCCAGGATTTTATCCCAATACTCAGCCGATTCGCAGTATTTTTTGTTAACCAGGTAATAATACCCCAGGTAATTATATGCTTCGAAAAGGTCTTTCGAATACTTTACAGAATCGGCACCAGCCTTTTCTACCAGTATATCATAAAAAGGCTTGGCAAGTCCTTCTTTTGTTTCGGGATCCAGGTTAGAGTAGATTCTGGCACGGAAAAGATAAGCAGGCTCAAAATCAACACTCATCCTGTTTACGTTTGCAAAAGCGGAATCAGCTTCAGCCCAGTTTTGGGCGTAATAGTAGGCCAGACCCATCTTCCAGTAATCATTGATGCCGGCATTAGGATACTGAATTTTTATTTTATAGGTATCACCTGCGTTCTGATATTTTTTCGCTTTGCTGTATAAAGATGCTATTTCAGACAAAAGATCAAGATTGGTGCTGTCTGCTTCAAAGGCTTTGGTGAGGCTGATAATACCTAAGGAATCCTGACCGTTTTTAAGCAGAATGCGACCATCATAAGCATAATCTTTTGATGTGATCTTTTCGGCAGGCGCATTTTTCATAAATTTCTCCATATAAAACTTTGCCTTAGGAAACTGTTTTTCTTCAAAATAGGAGTATGCCAGTGCACGGTTCAGGTCATTGAAAGAGGTAGAATCCATTGCCATAATCTGGCGAATCTGCTCAATAGCTCCCGGATAGTCTTCGGTTTGTATCAACATATTGGCATACCTGCGTTTGGCAGCGATATTGCTGCTGCTGAGATCAAGGTATTTTTTGAAATTTTCTTTCGATTTTTCCTTATCCTTTGTTTTGGCATAAAGGAATCCCATTTCGAGGTAGGCAGGTGCGAAGGATGGATCGATTGCAATAGCTTCCTGGTAATAGGTAAGAGCATCCTGGTAGCTATTAATACGTGTGTACAATTGGCCAAGTCTTACGCGAGCTCTCTTGGACTGTGGCGCAAAATCCTGTGATCTTTTATAATTTTCCGCTGCTTTACTTCCGTTATTAAATGTATTTATCCAATAATCGCCAAGCACCAAGTATAATTCCGGGTTTTTAAGATCAAGTGAAGCAGCTCTTCTAAAAAAGCCAAGAACTGTTGCACTATCCTTACTGTTAACAGTTACATAAGCTTCGGCCAACTGAACCAGAAGCGTTGCCTGTTCAGGTTTGCTAAGTGCGGATTTTACCTTTCTCGCAGGAAGAAAAGTTTGTGCCTTGGCGAAATTTTCGTCGGCCACTGTTTTGTTCTTCTCTATAAGTGCAACTTTTCCAAGTCCGACAAAGTTAAGAGGTTCGTTCGGATTGGCAGCAATACCCTTATTGTAACGTTCAACAGCTTTTTTGGCAATTGCTTCGAACGAAATATTGGTAGGATCAATAAAATAGGAGGCTAATTGATTTTCACCACTATAATAGTAATACTTGCCATTGGCTGGCTCTGCTTTGATAAGGGCATTAAAAGCATTATCAGCAGCCTCAAATTGCTCCTGGTTTGTCATATTTAAGGCCTTATTTAAATCCTGGCCCGATGCAATACCTCCGATTATCAGCAAACTTACGCCAATGAAGGTTTTTGTGATCATTCTCGTAACTCGTAACATAATGTTTCCTCCTGTATGATTGATGAATTAGTCTTACTGCTTACTTTTTTATTTCTATTAATCTGATCGGCATGGTTGCAGGTACAAGTCCTGATTTTAAAATAATCCGCTGCCCCTGATCGCCTGCTACAAATGATGCAAAACCCGTGCCAAGACCTGAAAATGTTTCCCTGCTTACCATATACACATCGCGGCAAAACGGGTAAGAACCTTCTGCAATGTAACCCTGGTATGGTTTACAATAGTTTTTAGGATCTGTCCCTACTTCCATAATACGAACATCTTCAAGGAATTTCTCCGAAAGACTGTCCTGTGTATCGCTAATCCAGTTTACGCTTATAATTCCTAGTGCGCTTCGGTTATCTTTCACATATTTAATAACCTCAGCATTGTTATTTACGGCAAAGCAATTGGATGGGAATTTTTCGGTTAAATTAAACTTTTCGCGAAAATAACGCACATTGCCTGATTTATTGTTATCAAATACAACATTTATAGGACGATCAGTTGATTTGGGATTTATCTGTTTCCAATTCGTGATTTTACCCCTGAAAATATCTGCAAATTGTATGTCTAATATTAAGGTATCAGGATTAGCTTTGTTTACAATCAATGCCAAAGCATCATGAGCAACCTTGGTAGTGCGGGCCACATATTTCTGTGCCGACAGGTAATCTTTTTCGGCTTTCGTCAGTTCGCGGGTAAGTACTATAGTGCGAACTGAATCATTCATAAAATCTGCCAGAACATCAATTTCGGGTTTGTAAAAGGATTTGATTTTCGCATCCGGATATAATGACTCAAAAGTATAAAGCTGAGTATCATAAAGTAAATGGAATGATTCATCAACACTTATTTTTATATTACCCCTTGTAGGTGTTTCGATGAGGGGTTGAACTCCCATCGGGTTATGGCACGATGCTATCAGCAACATCAACGTTGCGGGTAACAGGAAGAATGGATTAAGAACAATGCGTTTCATATTTCTACTCCTTTAATCGTTAGGTTCAGTTTTCTTTGTAATCATTTTAACCAGTCTGTAAAATCCATAGGCAATCAGAAATAATCCAAATGAAAATTTCATTGCCGGTGGGAGATCGGGGAATTTGTTGGTAGCCAGAATCACAACTCCTAAGCCTACATAAATAGTAGCCATAAGGTAACCGAAGTAAATCATGAATTTTGAAAGCCAACCCTTGCTAAACAACATACCAACCCTTTTTCTCTGTATCTGAAATACTTTTTAACAAATTAATTTCCTGATCCCCAATAGGTAAATGTCAAATTAATTACAACTGCTAAACGCTTTTTTAAGACGCATAAGATTGTCTTTCAGTAGAATCCTCAAAATTAGTAAAAAAATGATGAATTCATCTATATGACGGTGTGCAAAAGTAATTTTTTTTTCAAAATTTGAAACATTTTTTTAATCAAATGATATATATCATTCAATTCGTTGCTTTTTGACTATTGTGATCAGGTTCAAACTCATTTGATGTTAATTGCAAACAATGGATTTTTAATTGCTGCTAACTGTAAATCAGTTTATTGCTATCATTGGTTCATAAAAACGTTTCTTAAAAGTTTGTTTACAATACCTAAGATGAATACTGCGGTTAAATTCCATAAATATCCTGAATATTTTTTATAATAAATTTGTATGTATGGTTTTACAATCTAAATTTGCCGACTTGATTTATATAAGTTAACTTCTAAAATACCCCAAAAATTAACACTATGAAAAACAATGTCCTGCTGCTGACAGCAATTTCGGTTGCTTTGATCACAGCATGTAAGAACGAAAAAAAAATGACGGAAAATCCATTCTTTGCTGAGTATTCAACCCTTTATCAGGTTCCTCCGTTCGACCAGATTGATAGTACGGATTACATGCCTGCTTTTATCGAAGGCATAAAACAACATGATGCAGAAGTAGCAGCCATAACAAACGATGCTGCTAAACCTACTTTTGAAAACACCATTCTGCCATTTGATAAGTCAGGAAAAACGCTTAACCGGGTTAGCAAAGTGTTTTTCAATATGACGGAAGCAAATACCAATGACCAGTTACAAAATATTGCTGTTAAAGTATCGCCTTTACTTTCGAAACACAACGATGATATTTCGATGAATGCAAAACTGTTTGCACGTATTAAAGTTATTTACGACAAACGCAAGGAATTGAAACTTGATGATCAGCAGGTACGTGTAATCGAAAAGTATTACCGCGATTTCGAACGCAGGGGGGCAAATCTGCCAAAAGAGAAGCAGGATCAGTTGCGAAAAGTAAACGAAGAACTTTCGATGCTTTCGCTAAAGTTCGGTGACAATCTGCTTGCCGAAACCAATAAGAATTTTAAGTTGATAGTTGATAAAAAAT
>Ga0105047_10005898_pt1 | contig 20898 bp, 20 predicted proteins | sample MAT04_FD_78384 | JGI IMG/M metagenome (GOLD analysis project Ga0105047, IMG submission 78384) | Freshwater microbial communities from Lake Fryxell liftoff mats and glacier meltwater in Antarctica - MAT-04 (megahit assembly) | ecosystem: Environmental > Aquatic > Freshwater > Ice > Liftoff... | reverse complement strand
TTTTATTGAAACCAATTGGAGGGAACAATGTCAAAAACTTTCAAAATAGCGGTTCTGCCGGGTGACGGCATCGGTCCTGAAGTAATGAATGCAGCGCTGAATGTTCTGGATGCTGTTGAGAACAAATTCGGCGTTAAATTCGAGCGCACTCACGCCAATGTAGGTGGTGCTGGCATTGACAACGAAGGCAAAGCTCTGCCAGAAACAACTGTCAACATCTGCCGTGCTGCGGATGCCATCCTGTTCGGTTCGGTCGGTGGTCCCAAATGGGAAACACTGCCACCGGAAGAACAGCCTGAGCGTGGTGCACTACTGCCGCTGCGCAAGATCTTCGGTTTGTACGCCAATCTCCGTCCGGCCATTATCTTTCCGTCACTGACAAATGCCTCCTCGCTGAAAGAAGAAATCATTGCCGGTGGTTTTAATGTACTGGTTATCCGCGAACTGACCGGGGGTATCTACTTCTCCCAGCCAAAAGGAATCGAAGGTGTTGGCCGCGAGCGCATCGGCATCGATACCCTGCGTTACAGCGTACCGGAGATTGAGCGCATTACCCATGTGGCATTTCAGTCTGCCATGAAACGCGACCGCAAGGTCTGCTCTATTGATAAAGCCAATGTTCTGGCCTCTTCAGTATTATGGCGCGAGATCGTCATAACCATCTCCAAAGAGTATCCGGAAGTCAAACTGACCCACATGTATGTGGACAATGCCGCCATGCAGCTGGTCAAAAACCCCAAGCAGTTTGACGTTATTCTCTGCGAAAACATGTTCGGTGACATCCTTTCCGATGAGGCCGCCATGCTGACCGGCTCACTGGGCATGCTCCCTTCCGCATCACTGGCAGAAGGTACCTTTGGCATGTACGAACCTTCCGGCGGTTCAGCACCGGATATCGCCGGTCAGGGCATCGCCAATCCGATTGCCCAGATACTGTCCATGGGCATGATGATGCGCTTCTCCTTCAACATGATCGAGGCCGCCGATGCTATTGACAACGCCGTATCCAAAATACTGGACCAGGGATACCGTACCGCTGATATCTACCAGAACCAGCCTGGTGAAAAGCTGGTTGGCACTGCAGAGATGGGCAAGGCGATTATTGCAGCACTGTAAATGATAAATTTCTACGTACACATATAATAGATCGGAGATAGTGATGAAAGTCGGAATAGTCGGTTGGCGTGGTATGGTAGGTTCCGTTTTGATGCAGAGAATGCGTGAAGAAAATGATTTTGCCGGTATCGAGCCGGTCTTCTTCACCACATCCCAGACCGGCCAGCCTGCCCCCATGAATGCCGGAACTCTCAAGGATGCTACGAATATCGCTGAACTGAAAAAGCTGGATATCATCATCACCTGCCAGGGTGGCGACTACACCAGCTCTGTCCATCCGGAGCTGCGCAAACAGGGATGGAACGGCTACTGGATCGATGCAGCCAGCACCCTGCGCATGGAACCGAATGCCGTCATCATTCTCGACCCGGTTAACCGCAATGTGATCGATGCTGCACTGGCCAACGGCCAGAAGGATTTCATCGGTGGCAACTGTACCGTAAGCCTGATGCTGATGGCACTGGGCGGCCTGTTCCGTGCCGGCCTGGTGGAGTGGATCACCTCCATGACTTATCAGGCCGCTTCCGGCGCAGGCGCACCCAACATGCGCGAACTGCTGGCCCAGAAAGGTGCGCTGCACAATTCAGTCATCAATCTACTCAAGGACCCGGCCTCTGCAATTCTGGATATTGACCGTGAAGTTACCGCCACCCTGCGCAGCGACGAGTTCCCGACCAAGGCTTTTGGCTATCCGCTGGCCGGCAGTGTTCTGCCATGGATCGACAAAGAGGTTGAAGACGGCCAGAGCCGCGAAGAGTGGAAAGGATTTGTTGAGACAAATAAAATCCTGGGAACAACTACTCCGATTCCGGTCGACGGACTCTGTGTACGCGTCGGAGCCATGCGTTGCCACAGCCAGGCCATGACCATCAAACTTAACAAGGATCTGCCTCTAGCCAAAATTGAAGAACTGATCAAAAACGATAACCAGTGGGTTAAACTGGTCCCCAACACCAGAGCTGACTCACTAAGCCAGCTGACACCGGTGGTAACCTCCGGCACTCTGACCGTGCCGGTCGGACGTGTGCGCAAGATGAAAATGGGACCGGAATACATATCGGCCTTTACCTGCGGCGACCAGTTACTTTGGGGAGCTGCCGAACCGCTGCGCAGAATGCTGCGTATCCTGGTAGAAAAATGAAATCACAACTTTTGAACAGCTGTTCAGTTTTATAGATACAACTAAAGCGCCCTGCTTGGGGCGCTTTCTTGTTTGAAAAGGAAATTATGAAGACAAAGCAGAACAAAGCAGAACTGCTGGCCCCGGCCGGCTCGCTGGAGTCCTTTTTTGCCGCCATGGAAAAGGGTGCCGATGCCGTTTATGCCGGGTTACAGGAATTTTCCGCCCGCGCCAGAGCCAAAAATTTCAGTGTCAGCCAGATGGAACGGATGGTGGCCTATGCACATAGCCTGGATCGCAAAGTCTATATCACCCTCAACACACTGGTCAAGGAAAAGGAACTGCCGCATCTGGTGGACACCCTGGCTGCTCTGACGGAAATGCGTGCCGATGGCGTAATTGTCCAGGATCTGGCGGTTGCAAGGCTGGTTCGCAATCACTTTCCTTCTCTGGAACTGCATGCCTCGACCCAGATGACCGTCCACAACGGACCGGGCGTGCGGATGTTGGGGGAACTCGGCTTTACCAGAGTGGTATTGGCCCGTGAACTGGCTCTGGATGAAGTGGCCGCCATTACGGCCTCAACTGATGTGGAAATCGAAACTTTTGTACATGGCGCACTCTGCTTCTCCATCTCCGGCCAATGTTTCTTCTCCTCCTACCTGGGTGGACACAGCGGCAATCGAGGGCGTTGCGCCCAGCCCTGCCGTCGGCTTTACGACCATCGCGGCAAACAGGGGCACTATTTTTCCACCAGTGATCTCTCAGCCATTGAAATGATTCCGGATCTAGTTCAGGCGGGTGTCAAATCGCTTAAAATTGAAGGCAGGATGAGGTCAGCAGAATACGTGGCCTGTGTTGTTGAAGCCTATCGCATGGTGATGGATGCGTCAGAAAAGGACCTTAAAGAAGCTGTTCGCGCCGGCAAGGAACTGCTGAAATACTCCTTCGGTCGGACACCAACGAAAGGCTTCCTGTCCGCGCAGCAACCGGACGATATTGCCAATCCCTGGCAAAAGGGTGGTACCGGTCGTTTTATCGGCCAGATCAAAGCGATCAAGGACAATCGTCTGACCTTCGAAACACGCGATCACCTCTTTGTGGGAGACCGACTGCGTGCCCAACCCAAGAGCGACATGGCCGGCCAGGCCTGGACCCTGAGAGAACTGTTCTGCAACCGTAAAAAAGTCATGGAGGCTCGCCCAGGCAGTACGGTTGAGGTGGAAACTCCTTTTCGTTTTTCCGTGGGCGATTCGATCTACAAGGTCTCTTCGCGCGAAGCATTCACCATGAGTGAAAATGCCTGTAACCGTCGTTTGCAGGCCATCAAAAAGGATAAACTGCCCTGTCAACTTAGCCTTTCGTTAGCCCCCACCCCAACCCACCTCCCCCTTCTGGAGAGGGAGCACAACTCCTACTCCCAGTGGGGGGAGGCCGGGAGGGGGGATGACTCTACTCTCTTGATACAGGCCGATGTGGCCGGGAATTTATATGATTTCCAGTTTCATCTAGGCCAGCTGGAAGAAGCGCGTTCCACTGATATGCATGGTGTGCTGTTGTCACAATTTTCCAAAACCGGAGATGCCCCATTCCGTCTGGACTCGCTTCAAGCAAACTATTTTCCGCCTGTTTTGATACCTGCTGCACATTTCAAAGAACTGCGCCGCCAGCTTTATAGCAATCTGGAAGAGGCTGTTACCCAAAAGTTCAACGAACTGAATGCCAAGGCCCGCCGGACAGCCCTGAATGACGTTATGTCCGTGAATCCGGCTGATCATTCAGGCGCTCAATTTTCCGGCAACCGCGAAACACTAACCGTCATGATTGATCAGACTCGTGACTGGCGTTTCCCATTTCAGCTGGGAGCCGATTTCACACTAATGACACTGACCAAGGCGTCTATCCATCAGCTCCCCTCATCGGTCCCGCGCATGCGGGATTCGGAAGATAAAATCATCTGGCAACTGCCGTTCATTATCTTCGAGCGTGATATTGAGCTTTACCGGGATACCCTCAAACAACTCTATCGAGCCGGATTCAGACGTTTTGAGGCCTCCAATATTTCACATTTCAACCTGCTGCGTAAGTTTGAAGGCATCCACATTTCCACCTGGCACCGCTGCTTTTCTCTGAACAGTCAGGCACTTAAATCATGGCAGGAACTGGGAGCTGAAACCGCCACACTCTACATTGAAGATGATGCGGAGAATCTCTCTGATCTGCTTTCAACAGGTACCGGCATCACACAAAGAATAGTTGCTTATGCGCCTTTGCCGGTCATGACTACCAAAATTAAAATGAAGGATGTGCATAGCAATACACCTCTGCAATCTGATCGCGGAGAGGAATATCGTGTAACTACCCGTGACGGCCTGCAGACCATAACGGCAGCTATCCCGTTTTCTCTGACCGCTCGTCACCATGAATTGCGCCACAACGGTTGCCGTGCCTTTCTGATTGACCTGCGCCAGGCTGATAGAGATTCCTGGGGCAATATTATCGGCGCCTTCAAGGCCAGTCGGGAACTACCGGGAACAACTGAATTCAATTATGCACAGGGTCTGGTTTAAGTGAGAATCCCGGTCGTCATATTTACGCTGCTTCTATTACTGACAACAGACGTCTTTGCCGGTCAGACTGTTGTCGGCATGGTACGTAACGTCTATGATGGCGATACTGTGTTGATGACCACCAAAGAACAAAGCAAACTGAAGGTTCGGCTCTATGGAATTGATGCCCCTGAAACCGGTCGTCCGGAACAACCCTATGCCCGGGTCGCACGTCGGACCCTGATGTACAAAATCATGGGACGTGAGGTAACTGCCGAAATTATCGATTCTGACAAGTACAACCGCGCCGTGGCAATTATCAGGTACCAGGGACGGGGCATTAACCGGGAAATGGTCAGCGAAGGTATGGCATGGGCCTATCGTCAATACCTGCAAGGGCCTTATGTTTCCCAGTATATTAATTCAGAAGAATGGGCCCGCTCCCGTCACAAAGGTTTGTGGCGCACACCCAATCCACAACCGCCATGGGAGTGGCGCAAAACGCACAATAATGGCGGTCGTCACAAACGCTGATAAAGACATTTTTTTATCTACACCAGTTTTGGAGATACCTATGAGCCTTTCTGAAGAGACAATTACAATTAACGAAACCTTGAAGACCATCAAGGCACGACGCAGTATAAGAACATTTGCCAAAGATGAGATTCCTGATGAACAGATCAGAATCCTGCTGCAGGCCGCCAATGAGGCTCCATCGGCCCATAACCAGCAATCCTGGCGTTTCATCGTCCTCAAGGGAGATAAAAAGCAGGGACTGGCCGATCTGGTTTCAGAGGCCGCACCGCGCTTTTCCAAACCGGCTCAGGCACTGCTGCGCATGTCGGCACGCAGCATTGCCAGTGCACCGGTTGTGATTGCCGTTGCCAATTCTGGCGACCTGATCGACCATGGCACCGAACTTTTTAGTGGCGAAAGAGAACTTGCCGGAGATTTTTTCAGGACTATGGAGATTCAGAGTTCTGCAGCTGCTGTTCAGAACATGCTGCTGGCAGCGACCTCGCTCGGACTGGCTACTGTCTGGCTCGGCATCATGTTCCTACTAAAAGATGATGTTCTTCGATTTCTAGAAGAACCCTCCGGCGAATTTATGGCGGTAGTTCCTGTCGGGCTGCCTTCCAGAGCGGCCGGATCTCCACCTAAAAAACAGTCTTTTGAAATGAAAGTCACTTACCTGGGCTGATATGACTGTTAGCAAGGGATGCATTTATTGCAATAAATACTTCACTCTTTATGGCCAGGAGAGTATATTGGCGCCAAATAATATTATTCAGCTGTTCAGGCTCAAGGTTGAAGAATAAAGGAAACATTTGAGCCTTTATCTCCATTCGTCTTAAGCCTAATCGTCTTTTTTACCCGGGGTGAATGCTCTTGGCCGATTTCCTGATTCATCTTCTGCTGGTTGCTATTATGCCGCCGCTTCTATTCGGCATTATCAACCGCACCAAAGCACTGATTGCAGGCCGCACCGGCCCTCCCCTGCTTCAGACATACTATGACCTTTATCGTCTGCTGCGCAAAGGGACGGTCTTCAGCAAGACCACCACCTGGGTTTTCAAAGCCGGTCCGATCGTAACACTGGCCACACTGCTGATAGCCTCTCTGCTGATCCCGCTCGGTAACCACCATCCACCAGTTTCATTTAACGGCGACATGATCCTGTTTGCTTATCTGCTGGCACTGGGTCGTTTTTTTACCACCATCGCCGCACTTGATACCGGCTCCTGTTTCGAATGGATGGGATCCGTACGGGAAGTCTCATTTTCCTGTCTGGCCGAACCGGTAGTCTTTATCGTTCTGCTTTCCCTGTCGCGGCTGTCAGGATCTCTCTCACTGTCAGGACTGCTGACCTATTCTTCTGCCATGCTCTGGATGACCTCCGGAGCGGCCATGATTATGCTGGTTGCCAGCCTGTTTTTTATCCTGTTGGCCGAAAACTGCCGTATCCCCTTTGACGACCCAAACACCCATCTGGAGCTGACCATGATTCATGAAGTCATGGCGCTGGACCACAGCGGACCGGCCTATGGCATGATTATCTACGGTGCCACTCTCAAGTTGTTTATTCTTGGAGCTTTTTTTCTGCATGTCGCATTGCCGCTGCGAATTTCAAATGGTTACCTGGATTGGCTGTTTTTTATGGGTTCAATTATCCTTCTCTCGGTCGTAGTCGGGCTGGTTGAATCTTGTATGGCCCGCTTCCGCATGACACGGGTTCCACAGATGCTGCTGTCCGCCTGTGTTCTGTCCACTTTTGCCATGATACTGGTCCTGAGGTGACAATATGAACTTCGTCGCAGACCAGTTTCTAGCAATCGTTTTATTGATCAACATTGTAATTCTAGGTACCCGACGCATCGATATTGCCATTCGTGCCATATCCATCCAAGGAATCTTCATCGGATTAGTACCAATTCTAATGCACAACTTCAGTTATCATCTGCTTGCCATGACCCTGCTGGTACTGGCTGTAAAAGCCATTTTCATTCCGTGGCTGCTGCTTAGAGCTACCAGAAAGGTTCATTTTACCGAAGACGTCCGACCTCTTTTCGGTTATAGCGGCAATATTATCGCCTGCGCACTGACAACTGTTCTGGCCTTTGCCATTGCTACCCACCTGCCTCTGACTACAGCCCATCAGGGACTGCTGATCGTACCGGTTTCACTGGCAACCATACTGGCCGGAGCCATCAACCTGGGCACCCGTCGAAAAGCCATCGATCAGGTTGTTGGCTATCTGCTGCTTGAAAACGGCATCTTCCTGTTCGGTCTACTGTTGACAGAAACCATGCCTTTAATGGTCGAAGCCGGGGCTCTGCTGGACCTTATTGCCGGAATCTTTGTCATGGGCATTATTATCAACCATATTAACCGTGAATTTTCTTCCATTGATACCAGCCATATGACAGCACTGCGGGAGCCAGAATAATGCTGCCTGTCACTCTACTAATACTGCTGCCACTGCTGGGCGCTATAACGGCCCTGTTGATTCCTTCCAACCAAAAACGTCCCTGGGTGCTGCCGGTTGTGGCATGTCTGCATCTAGCACTTTCCTTTATAGCTGTTTGCTATTCAACAGAGAGCTCAACCAACGACTGGATTCATCTGGATGCCATCGGCAAGGTTTTTCTACTGGAATTTTCGTTACTCTTCTGCGCTTGTTCTTTTTATGCCATTGACTATCTGCAGTACCGGCACGAACGGGATAACCGTGTCCTCTGTAGCGGAATGCTGGTCTGTCTATCGGCCATGTCACTGACTGTTGTCGCGCACCATTTGGGCCTGCTCTGGCTGGCCATCGAGACCACTACCCTGACAATGGCTCCCATGGTCTACTTCAATCACAATGCCCGTTCCATTGAAGCAACCTGGAAGTATATGCTGATCTGTTCCGTCGGCATTGCGCTGGCCTTGTTGGGAATATTATTCCTTGCCTATTCAACTGTTGTAGCCGGACTGGAACCATCCTTAATTCTGGAAGAGCTGCAGGGTTATGCATCCAGGCTACCCAAAGTCTGGCTGAATGCTGCATTTATCTTTATGCTGGTTGGATATGGGACCAAAATGGGCCTGGCACCCATGCACACCTGGAAACCGGATGCCTATGGCGAAGCGCCCGGTATAGTCGGAGCAATGATGGCTGGAGGTCTTGCAAATTGCGGATTTCTAGGATTAATCCGAATCTATCAGATCTGCATGCATTCTGGCGATGTGCGCTTTTTTCATTATGTACTGACAGGTATGGGGCTGTTTTCTATCGCAGTTGCCGCTCTTTTTCTGGTACGCCAAACTGACTTCAAGCGAATGCTGGCCTATTCTAGTGTGGAACATATGGGACTGTTTACACTGGCTTTGGGGCTTGGCGGAAAAGCACTATTCGGCGCCATGCTGCACATAATTGCCAACGGCCTGGGTAAGGGTGTTATGTTCCTGATCTCAGGCAACATCCATCGTGCCTTTGCTTCCAAAAATATGGAACTTGCCCAGGGGACAATGAAACGAGCCCCCTGGAGTGGTGCGCTATTCCTGCTCGGCTTCTTCGGTTTAACCGGTTCACCACCTTTTGCAACTTTTGCCAGCGAGTTTTCCATTTTCTCCGGAGCATTAGAGCAAGGTCATTTACTGATAGCGATTACACTTGCCATACTCTTGTCCGTGGCTTTCCTGGGCATGTCGTTTACGGTTCTGCCGGTTGTTTTTGGTGATCCGCCGGCTAAAAGACAACGCACCAAATACAAAGACACGATCTTACTGATTGCACCTTCCATGACGCTATTGATTTTGCTGGCAATCATCGGCATCTGGCTGCCATCTCCGCTGCTGGATATTCTCAATTCTGCAACAGCACTTCTTGAGGTGCCCAAATGAGCGCAGAACTCCTGATTAAGACATTCCTCAACGGTGAAAGTATCCCTACTCATGAAGTTCCCGAGATGGCACTGGAGGATTTTCTTCAGGCCATTGTTGAGTTGACCGGTCAGCAGTGGCATATCTGTGGCTATTTCGGCGTGGTGGACCAGGAAGGTGTTGCATTGTGGTGTATTCTGTCCGGTTCAAATATGAGGCTGGGCGCGATCAGATCATGGGCTGAAAATAGTCTGCCCAGCATTACATCGGTCTGTCCTGAAGCACACCTTTTTGAACGTGAAATTGCCGAACAATGCGGATTAATCATTGAGGATCATCCCTGGTTCAAACCAGTCCGCTATCACCATTCCATGCGTCCCGGCCATGATGCCTGGGGCCGCAGCAAACATGACGTCATCCTTCCATCAGTGGGTGATTTTTATCGGCTGGAAGGCCAGGAAATCCATGAAGTGGCCGTAGGACCGGTACATGCCGGTATAATCGAGCCGGGGCATTTTCGCTTTCAGTGCCATGGGGAAAAAGTCTATCACCTGGAAATTTCCATGGGGTTTCAGCATCGCGGTATTGAACAGGCGCTTATCAATGGTCCGCACCCCGCCACCATGGCTCAGATTGAGACCATTGCCGGAGATACAACAATCGGCCACGCCTCTGCCTATGCCATGATTATGGAAGGTTTGAGCCATTCGGAGCCATCTACACAGGCTGAATCCATCAGAGTTATTGCACTTGAGCTGGAACGCCTGGCGAACCATTGCGGAGACCTTGGAGCACTGGCAGGTGATGTAGGCTATCTGCCTACCCAGTCTTATTGTGGCCGTATCAGAGGCGATTTTCTTAATATGACAGCGGTTCTCTGCGGCAGCCGTTTCGGCCGTGGCCTGATTAGGCCCGGTGGTGTAAATTTTGATTGTTCCGACAAGCAGGTTACAGAGCTTCTGCATAGACTCAATGATGCACTTATCGACTATACCGGTGCTGTTAATCTGTTATGGGAATCATCTTCCGTAATGGCCCGCTTTTCCAAAACCGGCCAGGTCAAACGCGAAGATGCAATGGCACTTGGTATGGTTGGTCCAGCGGCACGGGCCTGTAATATTGATCGTGACATTCGACGCGACTACCCTTTTGGCCTCTATCGTGCCTGTCATCTTGCTGTGAAGATCGAATCAGGTGGTGATGTACTGGCAAGGGCTCAAGTGCGCTGGCAGGAGTCTCTGGCCTCCATGGAGTATATTCATGACCGGCTCAATACGCTGTCGGGTGGAATTTTACTAAAACCTTCTGTTCAATCTGGAAGTGAATTACTATCTGTTGCTCTGGTGGAAGGATGGCGTGGCGAAATATGTCATATTGCTATTACTGATAAAACAGGGAAGTTTCTACGCTACAAAATTACTGACCCCTCATTTCACAACTGGAGCGGTCTTGCCATGTCTCTGCGCAATGAGCAGATTTCTGACTTTCCACTCTGCAATAAAAGCTTCAATCTTTCCTACTGCGGCTTTGATCTGTGAAACAAAAGATTACATTCTGTTTTTCCTGGTGGTTTCCATTGCATGCTTAACCCTGGCCGTAATACGTACAGGATGTGACGGCTTCATAATATAGTCCGCAAATCCCCATTCCAGTGCGGTCTGTTCTTCTTCCGCCGCTGTTTCAGTCGTAAGCGCTATCAATGGGATATGATCTGTCATTGGATTGTTCTTAATTGCTCGTAAGAGAGCGTATCCACTCATACTTGGCATATATAGCTCGGTAACAATCAGTGCCGGCCTTTCTTTCATTGCAATTTGAAAAGCTTCAAGACCATCATGAGCCAAATGTACTATGAAACTCTGACTGGAAAGAGCAAATTGTGTGACTGACGACGAAGAAACCGAGTTATCAACCACCAGAACGGTATTATTATCACTGCTGATGACACTGCTTTTTAGATAATTTATTGCAATCGCATCCAGAATCTCTTTTCGAGATGAAAATACAGGAATAATATTGCAGCCGGTAAAACGTGTCAGCAAATCCATTGTTTCCTGGTCAAACGGACCATTTGTGGCTACCGCCAGCATATTTTCATTTTGCTTCAACGGGAATATTACGTTTTTAATAGCAAAATCAGCCGGAATCATGCTCAGCATTTCCTGATCAAAACTGCGATGGGCAAAATCCCTGGCCATTTTAAAATTGAACTGCTTGGCAAGTGCCTCAGCCAGCTCATCCTGACTGAGAACTCCCATCTTCTCCAACGCTGCGCCAAGACGAATTTTTTGTTTTTTCTGAACGTCTAAAGCACGCTTTAAGGTGGTATTACTTATGATACCGGTCTGCACCAATATGTCGCCAAGTTGTTTCATATTATAACTCCTGTCAATATGCAGACGCCTGTAATATTAGGAACATATCATATAATAATATCATTGCAATATTTTGATCTCGGAATTTTATTATAAAATGTGGCACATAAGTTGTTGGAGTTTAAATTCAAGACTATCAGATACAAAAAAACCCGGAAGTATTATCTTCCGGGTCTGTTTTTTGTCTATGAAGCTTAAACTAGTTAGGGTAAACGGAAACCTTTTTACGGTCACGTCCCATACGCTCAAACTTGACAACACCTTCAATCAAAGCAAACAATGTGTGGTCACGACCGCAACCAACATTATTGCCGGGATGAATCTGTGTGCCACGCTGACGATAAATAATGTTACCAGCTAATACCGGCTCGCCACCGAATTTCTTACAGCCAAGTCGCTTACCATCCGAATCTCTACCGTTCCTTGAGCTTCCGCCCGCTTTCTTATGTGCCATTTCCTTTACTCCTCGGAAAGAATTTAATTATGCGCTGATTTTTTCAATCTTGAGAACAGTCTTGTGCTGACGATGACCACGCAGTTTGCGGGTACCTTTACGGCGCTTTGACTTGAACACAAGAATCTTCTTGTCTCTGCTCTGTGTTGCGATCTTTGCTGTCACTGTAGCACCAGCAACATGCGGTGCACCAACAACGATCTTATCGCCGCCAATCATCAGGACTTCGGCAAATTCAATGCTGTCGCCCACCGCTCCGTCAAGTTTTTCTACCTTGAGGAACTCACCTTCACTTACCTTGTATTGTTTGCCACCTGTCTTGATAACTGCGTACATATCTATCTCCATATCCATCATTTTTAAAAGAGTTATGGACTATAATAAAGCAATCCCATTCTGTCAAGCTTTTTTATCAATCACTTACTGCTTCTAGCTTTAGCGGGCTTTAAAATAAATCCCGAATTTCAAGACTTTATTTTCTGCAGTGCTTCATCAGAGGCCTTTTGTGCCGCTGCAACACAATCGTTAAGCCCGATTCCACGGTAGGAATTCCCGGTTAAAATCAGTCCCGGCAAATCACGCAACCTGTCATCTATAGCTTCCAGGCGCTTGGCATGGCCAACTGTATACTGCGGTATGGCCTGTTCATGCCTGAAAATACGTATAAAAGATGGATCAGCCGTAATACCCATCACATCACGCAAATCCTTCTTTACTCTTGAGACAACCTCATCATCACCCAGGCGGATATATTCCGGGAAACACGCGCCACCCATCATACTGCGCAAAAGAACCTTACCTTGTGGTGCGCGATTTTCAAACATGCTCGAATCCCAAAGCGTTCCAAGTATGCTGCGCCCTTCTTTTTTGGGAATCAGATAACCGAAACCATCCAGAGGATGTTTTATACGATCTCGTTCGTAACCAAAGCAAACTACGCTCATCGTTGCATAAGGTATCTGCCGAAGAGCTCCTGACAACACAGCATCCAGACCATCCAGCATGTCTGCCGTATTAATGGCGGGAGCAGCTGAAACTACAATGTCGGCAAGATATTCAGTTCCATCAGCGCAAGTAACGCAATAAGACGATGTGGCGCTCCTTTCAATTTTTTGCACACTTTTATCGGGTTGTACAACATTACCAAGAGATACCACCAATGCATCGGTAAGATATTGAATTCCCTCACGGAAAGAGGTGAGTACGCCGCCCGGCCCCGCTGCGCTGGCAACAGACTTGCCTTCGGCCCGCTCCTTTTTCTTTTTTTGGGCCAGCAGAATCATCGCCCGAACCAGACCTCCATATTCGCGCTCCAACTCCGCTATGCGCGGAAAGCAGGAAATCAGCGACATTGTTTCCGGATCACCGGCAAAAATACCGGAAACCATCGGAGCAATCAGCTTGTCCAGTGCCTCTTTACCCAATCGTCTGCGACCGAAATCTGCCAGAGTTTCATCTACACCTGCCGGTGCATTTGTAATAAACGGCGTCGGTTCAAGCGCCAGCCTTAGTTTTCCAGGCCAGGATATCAGTCTGCTTTTAAGAAACGACGCGGCACCTTCTGGTAGTCGATGCAATTCCTGGTCAGAGTAAATAAATCGCTTTCGCGCATTATCATTGCTGCGATGCAAATGATCACTGACACCGATCGACTTGCAAAGCTCAAGAGTCTGGGGTTTGCTGTCCAGAAAACCGTTCGGCCCCCATTCGCAAGTATACCCCTCCTCGTGAATACTCCAGATCTTTCCTCCGAGCCTGCTATCCCGCTCCAAGAGAGTCAGTTCCAGATCAATTCCGATCTGACGAGCCTTTTCGCGTAACAGCCAGGCTGTTGCCAGACCTGATATGCCACCACCTATTACAATTGCTTTTTTCATTGAACACCTGTTTTATTTAAACGTACCTAGGCCGTTTTTTATTGGAGTTTTTCTTCTGTGAGTTTTAGCGGACCTTCCAGTAAAACACGATAACTGCCTGAGCCCCAGGAAGGTTTTGTGACAATTTTTAAATTCAATGTCTGCTGTTTTTTCAGCTTGAGTTCTTTTACTGTTCGCTTGGTAGCAGAATTTCCAAGTACGTCAAAGAATCCGGTCAGTTTTTTCCATTTGCCATCCAGAATATAAAAATCAAAGTCAATCATTGTGCCGCTGTTTGTCTGCATATCCACTGTCATTGTCAATGTGCCGGGACCGGCAGTAAAACGATAATATTTTTCAACCTTTTCTTTCCCGTCCACATCATCACTGATTTCAGGAGAGGTTAATGTCCTGAGGCAGCCCTTTGGCACCTGCTGGCAACGTAACTAGGCAGATCAGACAAACGGCACAAAGCATAAACGCAGATTTAACAAATAACATTTTAATACCTCCACTTTTACAGATCAATAGATATCAAATCCATTTTATGAACTGTTGATAATATTATCCGTATAGACTTTACTGTCAAGCATACTCTTTGTTACGTTACTTAACTGGGTTATAGTGTTTTATTTGGTACTGAAGCGATCAAGATTGACAGAGGAGCTAACTGGGCTTACATTTGTTAAATCAACAGGAACGGTTTTATTTGAAAGGAAAATATTCCACCATGTCTCAAACTGATTACTACAAGGTCCTCGGAGTAGAAAAAAGCTCCTCCGCAGACGATATCAAAAAGGCTTTTCGAAAACTGGCTGTCAAATATCATCCGGATCGCAACCCGGGCGATAAGTCTGCTGAAGACAAGTTCAAGGACCTTAATGAAGCTTATGCCGTTTTATCTGATCCGCAAAAAAAGGAGCAGTATGACACATACGGCTCCAGCGGTTTCCACAAACAATACAGCCAGGAAGATATTTTCCGTAATTTCGATTTCGGCGGAACCTTCCGAGATATGGGTATGGGCGGTGGCGACGACATATTCTCCCGTATTTTCGGCGGAGGTGCCAGGGGTGGACGCAGAGGATTTAATGACGGTCCGCAAAAAGGCCCAGATCATGAAATGGAAACAGATATCAGTTTCCGTGATGCCGCACAGGGAGCAGAAAAGGTTATCGCATTCCGCCGCAACTCCGTTCGTGAGGAGTTGAAGGTCAAGATTCCGGCCGGTGTTGAAAACGGCAGCAAAATCCGCATAACAGGGAAAGGTGGACAGGGAGGAGCTGGTAGTCCAGCTGGAGACCTGTTTTTGATTATCAGAGTATTGCCTGACCCGGTTTTTGTACGTGATGGCGGCGATTTGATTGTTGAACGATCAATTCCACTGACAGCAGCCTGCCTGGGAATTTCACTTGATGTACCGACTCTGGATGGTGATAAACGAATCAAGGTTCCGGCAGGCATACAGCCCGGCACCAAAATCAGGTTGAAGGGTTGCGGCATCAAGCAGCTTGGCTCAAATGCAAAAGGCGACCTATATGTCAAGATCGCAATACATGTTCCGGAAGCTTTAAATGAACAACAGAAACGACTGATTGAAGAGTTGGCCAGAAACGGCCTTTGATCTAAAACCGAAATGACAAACATAACCCTCCTGAACAAAATTCCGGAGGGTTATGTTTATTTTATTGAAGACATTAATACAACCGCATGTGCCGAAATACCCTCGCCCGTACCTGTAAAGCCCAAACCTTCTTCGGTAGTAGCCTTGACATTTATCTGCCCCACTTCTGCATTAAGTACCTTGGCAATATTTTCTCTCATTTTTGAGATATGCGGCGCCATTTTCGGCAGCTGTGCAATAATGGTTGCATCCAGATTTCCAAGCACATATCCACGTTCGGCAGCAAGTTTTCCAACATGCTCCAGCAGTTTCATGCTGTCAGCACCCTTAAATGCCGGGTCAGTATCAGGAAAATGTTTGCCGATGTCACCTTCGCCAATGGCACCCAGAATTGCATCCGCAATAGCGTGCAGCAGTACGTCTGCATCGGAATGTCCAAACAAGCCCTTTTCCCAGGGTATATCCACGCCACCCATGATAAGTTTTCTATCAACAACCAAACGATGTACGTCGTAACCGTGACCGATACGCATCCTGTTATCTCCGCTTTCTATCTTACTATAACTTAAGCCGCTGATGCTGATTTAGACAAACAACCATCTTGCTATTCACGCTCAGCTTTCAACTCCCTTGCCATTAACTCCATTACCGCTTGTCGCGCCGGCTTATCAACATGCAGAATCTGATAAACCTTTTCTACTATCGGCATCTCAACTCCCAGTTTAATTGACAGGTTGTAAACAGATTCCGATGATTTAACACCTTCCGCAACCATCTTCATTTCAGCCAGGATTTCTGTCAGTGTCATACCCTGACCCAGTTTGAAACCGACTGAACGGTTACGGGACAGGTCACCTGTGCATGTCAGCACAAGGTCACCCATTCCGGCAAGCCCTGAAAAAGTATGCGCATCTGCTCCCATTGCCAGTCCCAAGCGATTCATTTCTGCCAGGCCTCTGGTGATCAGGGCGGCTCTGGCGTTATGTCCAAATCCTAGACCATCGCAGATGCCGGCAGCAATTGCGATGACGTTCTTGATTGCACCACCAAGCTCAGCGCCGATATAATCGCTGTGCGTATAGGCGCGAAATGATGGATTACTGATGACCGTCTGTACGCGAGCGGCGCAGGTCTCACATTTAGACGCCGCCAGAATCAGTGTCGGTAATCTTTCTGCAACTTCCCTGGCAAATGTTGGCCCTGAAAGAGCCACATATCGAGAGAGTATATCTTCCCCAAGTATCTCGGAGCATATCTGTGAAACTGTTTTCAAGCTATCCAGCTCAATTCCTTTTGACGCATTGACAATGATCGTATCAGGCCCGATCAAACCAGCAACTTGGGCCAGAACACTACGCATGACCTGTACCGGAGTTACCAGCAGCATAATGGTGCAGCCGGACAAAGCTTCTTCCAGATTACTGCTGAATTTGAGCGATTCATTTAGAGTAACACCCGGCATATAGACAGAATTGACCCGTGTACTGTTCATTTCCTCCACTAGTTTTTTTTCATACGCCCATAAAATTGTGTCATTGCCGTTGCGGGCCAGCAGATCTGCAAGTGCTGTTCCCCAGCTGCCGCCACCAATTACAGCTATTCGCTCAACTTTAGTCCTCGTCATAATATCCTTCCTCTTCTCGCAGATCATAACCTTCGGCCAATGCCTGACGAGCTGTTTCCAGACTGTCCAGAATAACTCTCCTGATAAATGGATGCGTACTTTCAGGCCTTAGTCCGCCGACAAGGCTAAGTGCTACTGCAATTGCCTGTTGTACCAGATTTTCGTCGCAACCTGTCTGCTGCATGTAGTCAGCTGTCATCAGAAGGCGTTTGATTAATTCCGCCCGCCGTGGAACGACTAGCTGCTCACACAAAAGTTGAATTTCAGTTTCCAACAAATCTTCAGCAGATCCAGTAACTTCCTGTTTCTTGGATTCCGATTCCACCCGCTCTGCTGAATCATAAACTGCCGGTTCGGATAACAACCATCCCTCAAAACAGGTGACATCAAGCAGTTCACTGCTGCCTGGGAGAAAGCCCGCAATTTTATCCACAAACCCTTCCAGGTGAGTCAGATTGAATTTGGGGATCATATCTTCCGGCTTGATCAAGCCGGTTTCAAATAACCTGAGATCCACGTAGAGATCAGGCGGCATCAAATAACCCTGTTCTCTGCTATGATATATGGCGTCATTTAATACTGACATGGCATAAGCCTGATCAACCGGTTCAAGCAATTCCCCGGCCGTTATTTCCCGCAGAACAGCCTCATACTCTACTTCATCTTTCATCCTGTAGCTGAGAGCATTAATTACACCTTCAAGGTCACCGACCAGAAGTAGTAATACGGCAAAACCTTTTTCATCTTGCCGCCAGGAAAAAAGTTGTGATCTTGCGCCATATATGTCGATCGGCCCTACCTGTATGTGATGAAAAGGTTTGGGTGCGACAAATATTCCAGGCAACTCCAAGGCTTCACTGATACCAAGAAACGACAATCTTTGAATACTGCGACGGATCAATTTGCCAACATCACCATCGTACCTTTTTTCTGCTCTTTGCAGGACGGACAGTGATATGCCGCTTTTAATTTTTCCAAGTGCTGTAATTGTTTCACGAACAATTTCCGGACGTTCAAATCCAAGCAATATATCCAGCATTGCTACTGCTTCTACTGTCTCAGATTCAGAAAGACAGATAATCATCCGTTCCCTGACATCATCCGTTGCATCAAGAAAAAGGTCAGTAAAACGGACCAGACCTCGCTCTCCATCCTTAAAACAATCAGAGATAAAGCCTTCTATGGAACTGGCTCCATAACCGGTCATTTTTGCAAATGGTGGTGCTGTTACATCAATACCGGATTCCTGCAGGACATCCAGCAATGCCAGGCGCCCATCATCCTCAAGGTCTTTACGTTTCAGCGTAATTTGCACCAACTGATCAATCCAGCTTGAATTGTCAAAAAAGTCCAGCATGCAGGTGTAACGATAAATTGCAGTACCGTTTTTTTCCTGCCACAACTTGCGAACCAGCGGACGTAGCGCTCGTCTCCCTGATTTTTGGAGACGCTTTCCGATGCGTTCCATCTGATCAGTAGTGAGATCATCACGTTTGAGATAATCCAGCAGACGAATAATACTTCTGCGCTCCCGCAGGGATGTATCAATTTTAATTGCTTTGGCCATAGCTAAAAAGACGTTGCGATGCAGGGTTAAGATAACTTTGTATCTGCAACCCTACTCTTGAATCTCCTCCATATCTTCATCTTCTTCTTTCTCGGCCAGCCTTGCAACAGCCACCACTTTTTCCTTTTCTTCGGTGGTAATCAGGCGGACACCCTGAGTGTTACGACCAATAACCGAGAAACCTGATACCGGCACCCTTAGAATTTTGCCGTTATCTGTAATTACCATCAGATCGTGATCATCAGCTACCTGCATGACATTGACTACCGGACCATTGCGGTCGGTCGTCTTGATCGTGATGATACCTTTGCCGCCCCTAGTCTGATCGCGATACTCTTCAAGATCGGTACGCTTGCCGTAGCCATTTTCACAGACAGTAAAAATGGTTGAACCAACAGCCTCGTTGTCGACTATTTCCATTCCGATAACGTGATCGTCGTCATTCAGGTTCATGCCGCGCACGCCTCTGGTTACACGACCCATGGAACGGGCATCGTCTTCGTTAAAACGTATTGCCTTGCCGTTTCTTGAAGCCAGAAAGATATCCTTTTTACCGTCGGTCAAGGCAACTCCGATTAACTTGTCTCCATCATCCAGTTTGACGGCAATAATTCCGCCGGCACGGACATTGGAATATTCTATCAGCGGTGTCTTTTTGACGACACCATTACGTGTAGCCATGAAAAGGTACGTATCTTCGCTAAACTCTTTGACCGGCAGAATCGTGGTAATCTTTTCATCCATGGCGACATTAACCAGGTTGACAACCGCCTTACCCTTTGTTGTGCGGCTTCCCTCCGGAATTTCATAAACCTTGAGCCAATACATACGGCCGGCATCGGTAAAGCAGAGCAGGTAATCCTTTGTGGAGGCGATAAAGAGTTGTTCGACAAAATCCTCTTCCTTGGTTTTCATACCGGTCTTACCCTTGCCGCCACGACGTTGCGAACGGTACAGGTCCACTGCGCTACGCTTGATGTAGCCGGTGTGAGAAATGGTCACTACCATCTCTTCATCTTCAATGGTGTCCTCCAGAGAGATGTCAGCGGTCTTGTCGGCGATTTCTGAGCGACGCTTGTCACCAAAACGCTCTCTGATCTCAGTCAATTCGGTAACTACAATTTTCAAGATCTCGGAGTCCGATGCCAGAATCTCGCGCAGACGGGCGATAAACCTCATTATTTCTTCGTATTCGGATATTATTTTATCTCGCTCCAGACCGGTCAGTCTCTGAAGTCTCATTTCCAGAATTGCCTGAGCCTGAATATCGGAAAGCTGTACAGAAGAATCCATACCTACCGGTCTTGGCAGATTCAATCGCTCCAGGAATTCAGGATCGGCAAACTTGCCCTCCATCAATCCCTGTTTCGCCTCTGGTGGGTTTTTAGACCCACGAATCAGCTCTATAACCGCATCCAGCCAGTCCAGAGCAATTTTCAAACCTTCCAAGATATGGGCACGAGCCAACGCCTTCTTCAGCTCGAAATTTGTACGACGGGTAACCACCTCACAGCGATGCTCGACAAAGCAATCCATCATCTGGCGCAAAGTCAGTACTCGTGGTCGATTATTAACAATGGCCAGCATAATGATGCCAAAGGAAGTCTGAAGCTGGGTATGTTTGTAAAGCTGGTTCAACAGGACCTCGGCATTCTCGTCCCGCTTTACTTCAATTACTATGCGCATACCTTCGCGGTCTGATTCGTCGCGAATTTCAGTAATGCCTTCAACTTTCTTTTCCTTGACCAGTTCAGCTATTTTCTCAATCAGGCGAGCCTTGTTGACCTGGTAAGGCAACTCAGTGATTATAATTGATTGGCGTTCTGTTTTTTTGGCTGCCTCAATATGGGCCTTGGCACGGATTTGGATAATACCGCGACCTGTTGAGTATGCATCATAGATCCCTTGACGACCGTAGATTGTCGCTCCAGTAGGAAAATCCGGACCTGGAATTATGGCCAGTAACTCCTCGAAAGTTGTTTCAGGATTATGAATAGTTGCAATTATACCGTCAATTATTTCACCCAGGTTGTGCGGTGGTATATTTGTCGCCATACCAACTGCAATACCGGTTGAACCGTTTACCAGCAAGTTCGGGAATTTTGCCGGCAATACGGTCGGTTCATTCATCTCATCATTGTAGTTGGGAACCATGGTAACGGTTTCTTTATCCAGGTCGGCCAGCAACTCATGGGTAAGCTGACGGAGGCGGATTTCCGTATAACGCATAGCCGCTGCTCGGTCACCG
>Ga0105047_10005897_pt1 | contig 20899 bp, 18 predicted proteins | sample MAT04_FD_78384 | JGI IMG/M metagenome (GOLD analysis project Ga0105047, IMG submission 78384) | Freshwater microbial communities from Lake Fryxell liftoff mats and glacier meltwater in Antarctica - MAT-04 (megahit assembly) | ecosystem: Environmental > Aquatic > Freshwater > Ice > Liftoff... | reverse complement strand
CGTGGGATCACGTAGCGTCACGAAGACAAACAAGGTGCTCGGCCACGACCACGCGGCCAAGAGCCTCTTGAAAATAGACAGCGATTTCTCGGCGCTGGTCTCGTCTCGTCTCGTCTCGTCTCGACGTGCCCGTGCCCGTGCCCGATCTCGGCGCTCACTAAAACATCCTCCGGCAAAGCCGGAGGGTTTCGATGTGTGAGCCGCTGGAAGCGGCTGTGATGTGTGCCGCTCACGAGCGGCGGTTGGGAGCCACCTGAAGGTGGCTGCGGCCTACTTGATCAACGACAACTGATCGAGCCGCTTGTCCTCCTTCTCCTGGTTCCGGATGTACTCGCGGATGACCGCTTCGTTTCTCCCTACGGTCGACGCGAAGTACCCACGTGCCCAGAAGTGCTGCCCGACGAAGTTGCGCTTCCGCTCGCCGAACGTCCTCGCGATGTGCATTGCACTCTTTCCCTTGATGTAGCCGACGACGTTCGCGACGGCGTACTTCGGCGGAACCGATAGCAACAGGTGCACGTGATCGATCATCAAGTGCCCTTCCTCTACCCGACTCTCCTTGTGCTCCGTAAGCGCGCGGAGGACTGGTCCAAGCTCTCGCTTGATGGCGCCAAAGATCGTCTTGCGCCGGCACTTCGGAATGAAGACCACGTGGTACTTGCATTCCCATTTCGTGTGATTCAGGATCTCGTACTGTTCCATCTGAGATCCCCTTCGTGCGCTTTCAGCGGCTCACGAAGGGGACTCTCTCCCGGAAACACCCCCGGAGATGTAGAACATCGGATGCCTCCCCGGCATAGCCGGGGGGTCTCCCCTTGACTAGGCTACGACCGTGCCCTCGCACCACCACGATCTCGTCGCGTGAGGTCGTTTCACACCAGTCTCCTAGCCCTCAGTCGCGAAAGAGTAGGTTCGCCACGATCTCCCAGCGTTCCTGTTCCTCGTCGTCACGGGCGTCCTCGCCCTTGACCTCGAGGACGGTGAATTCGGCCTCGAGGGCCTCGAACTCGGCCATCGTCAGCTGCGGGGTCCGCTTGCCGAAATACCCGTGTTTGTCCCGGTATTCGAGGTAGCGCTTGTGGACCGCGGGGTCCTTCCGGCCGGAGGGCGGGGAGCTGCTCATGGGGGGCGGAACCTAGCACGGGACCCGTGTTACGCTCCGGCAGGACTCGGATGTCGGACAACGACGAATCCCTTCCACGCCTTCTGGGTGGGAGATACCAGCTCGATGCCAAGCTCGGGGCGGGCGGCATGGGCGTCGTGTATCGAGCGTCCGACCTGACCATGCATCGGTCGGTCGCGGTGAAGCTGATCCGCGGCGTCGACGGGGTCGCGCTCGACGAGGAGGTGGCCGGCCGCTTCCTCCGCGAGGCGAAGAACACCGCGCGCATCCAGCACGAGCACATCATCGAGGTCTTCGACCTCGGCCGCAGCGATCAGGGTGACATGTACTTCGTCATGGAGCTGCTCGAAGGCGAGTCGCTCTCCACGAAGCTCAGACGCGACGGCAAGCTGCCGGTCGCCGTCGGCGTCCACATCGCGCGGCAGATGTGCGCGGCGCTCAACGTCGCGCACGCCGCGGGGATCATCCATCGCGACCTCAAGCCGGCCAACGTGATGCTCATCGAGCGCGCCGGCCGTGGCGATTACGTGAAGGTCCTCGATTTCGGCGTCGCCAAGTCGTACACGCCGGACCAGCAGACCCAGCTCACGCACACGGGCATGCTCGTCGGGACGGTCGAGTACATGGCGCCCGAGCAGATCATGGGGCGCACGGTCGACGGGCGCACGGACATCTACGCGCTGGGCGTCGTGATGTACCGGATGTTCACCGGCAAGGCGCCGTTCCGCGACGGTGGCGTGCCCGCGCTGATCCACGCGCACCTGAACGTCTTCCCGAAGCCGATGACGGACACGGCGCCGGAGATCCCGGGCGCGCTCGATCGTGTCGTCCTGCGCTGCCTCGCGAAGCAGCCGGAGCAACGCTACGAGTCGATGGAGGAGCTCTCGCGCGCGCTGGTGAGCGCGCTCGAGCCCTCGGACCTCGGCCTCATGAGCCTCGAGTACGAGGGCGACGACCCGTACGACGCCGGCGACAAGACCGAGGTCGCGAAGCCCTCGCACGATCTGGTCACGAAGCCGCGCCCGGCGCCGGCGCGTCCCGCTCCGTCTGCCGCGCAGGCGCAGCCGGCCCATCGTCAGGCGCCGCAGGCCCCTCAGGCGCCGCAGCCTGCGCCCGACGAGCTGTACGACGACGCGACGGTGCGGATGGACCGCCCCGACGCGGACGACGTCGCGAAGCGCGTCGCGGCTCAGGCGGCGGAGATTGCCGCCGATCGCACCGCGATCATGTCGCGCGAGGAGTCGACGGCCAAGCGCTCGGTCCCCGATGCCGTGCTGCGCCACGAGAGCTCGGCGCCGCGCGAGTGCGCGATGTGCCGGACGCTGAACCCGCCGCATGCGCGCGCGTGCAACGCATGCGGTGTGTCGCTCGCGCAGGAGGACCAGGAGGCGGTCCGCGCCCGCGTGACGGCGCCGCGTACGGCGCACCTGCCAGCACCGCAGATGCCGCCGCCGACGTCGGGCGCGTACCTTGCGCCTCAGCCTTCGTTCGGGCATTCACCGGCACAAGGCACGCCGGGGGTTCCGCAGCATTCGCAGAATCTCGGCGCGCCACGAGCACCGATGCAGAGCGCGCACTCGATGCAGAGCATGGGCTGGGGAGGGGCGCAGCCGCAGCTGCAGCAGGCGCCGCAGCCGCCCGCGAGCGCGTGGCAGCGGTTCCTGTCGTGGACAGGGCTGCGCGGGCGCTGAGGCGCCGCTGTGGGGAGACGCTGAGAGGACCGCTCCGCTCGACTCAGACGACCGGGGGCCCGTCCTCGGGCTTGTCGTCACCCTGGGCGTCCACGGCCTTCTTCACGTTGCGGGCCTTCGCGATGACGTAGCCGAGCGCGAGGATGCCGGCCGAGAGGAACGCGAGGCCGAAGGCTCGCTTCAACTTCAGGTCGGCCGTATCGGCCGACGTGCCGTCCCCGGTGCTGGTCGCGTAGGAGCCCTCGCCCCCGGCGCCGCCACCGCCACCGCCGCCACCGCCGCCACCCGCGCCGCCGCCGACGCCGCCCGCGCCGCCGCCGACGCCGCCGACGTTCACCTTCGAAGCGGCGCCCATCTCCCCACCGCCGCCACCGCCGCCACCGCCACCGCCGCCCCCGCCACCGCCACCACCGCTGCTGCCGCCCTGTTCGCCACCGCCGCCGCCACCCCCACCGCCGCCACCGCTTCCGCCGCGCTCGCCGAGCTCCTGGCTGCTGTCACCGGAGTTCTTCTTCATGCTGGAGCCGAGCATCTTCCAGGCTCCGGCAGCGATGAACATGACGCCGATGATGATGAGGGCGTACTCCACCATCGTCGCGCCGCGGACGCATCGGCCGCGCGGGCGTGGCCGAGTGGCCGATCGAGGAGCAGGGGGCGTCGGGAGCATCGGTGGCCTCGCTGCGATCATACGAAAATTCGCGGACTCTTGTCCTATCCTACGCCGCGTGCCGGACGAGCTCGCTCGGGCAGTAGGGGTTTCGAAGCGATACGCCGACTGTGTCGCCGTTCGCCCGTCCAGCGTCGTGTTCCACGCGGGCCGCATTCATGCGGTTTGTGGCGAGAACGGGGCGGGCAAGAGCACGCTTCTCAGGATCGTCGCGGGGATGGTGGTGCCCGACACCGGCCGCGTCGAGGCGTTCGGCTCGAGGCTCGCGCCGCACACACCGCGCGAGGCGATCCGTCGCGGCGTCGGGATGGTCCTCCAGCACTTCGCGCTGGTGCCGGTGTTCACGGCGCTCGAGAACATCGTGCTCGGCGCCGAGCCGGTCTCCGCGCTCGGCGTCATCGATCTCGCGTCTGCGCGCCGCAAGGCGGAGGCGGTGGCCAAGGAACTCGGCGTCGACCTCCCGCTCGATGCGACCGTCGAGTCGCTCGGAGTCGGTGACCGACAGCGCCTCGAGATCGCGCGCGCGCTCTTTCGCGACGCGAAGCTGCTCATCCTCGACGAGCCGACCGCTGTCCTCACCAAGGGCGAGGTGCTCGCGCTCTACGCGACCCTGCGCCGCCTTGCCGACGCGGGTACGGGGGTGGTCGTCGTCACGCACAAGATGGACGAGGTGCGAGCCCATGCCGACTTCGTCACCGTGATGAGGCGCGGTGAGGTCCTCTTCACACGCGAGATGGACCGCAGCGCGGGCGCGGACGTGGACGCGCAGGTCGACGAGGTCACCGCCGCGATCATGGGAGCCGGCGCGGCGAAGCCGGGGACCAGAGACGACAAGCCGGAGGCCGCGACCGAGAAGGGCCGCGAGGTGGTGCTCTCGCTGAGCCGAGTGAGCGTCGGGCGGGCCCTGAGCGACGTCTCTCTCGAGGTGCACGCGGGCGAGATCGTCGGCGTCGCTGGGGTCGAGGGGAACGGACAGCGCGAGCTCGTCGCCGTGCTCGCACGGGAGGTGCACCCGGACAGCGGAGAGGTGACCGGGGCAAGCGCTGCGATCATCCGCGAGGACCGGCAGGTCGAAGGGCTCGTGCTCGACGCCACGCTCCGCGACAACGCCGTCCTCGGTGAGCTCGGTACGTTCACGAACAAGGTGGGCCTGCTCGACCTCGGAGCACTCGAGGCCGAGGCGGCGACCCGCATCGCGCGCTCCGGCGCAGGCGCCGACCTCGACCGGACCGCACGCTCGCTCTCCGGCGGCAACCAGCAGAAGGTCGTCGTCGCCCGCGCGCTCGCTCGCGTCGGTGCGAAGCGCGCGCGCGCGCTCGTCGCGGCACAGCCGACGCGCGGCGTCGACATCGGCGCCAGTCACGACATCCACGCGCGGCTCCGCGAGGCTGCCGCGGGCGGGGCAGGGGTGCTCATCCTGTCTGCCGATCTCGACGAGTTACGTGCACTCTGCAACCGTGTGCTCGTCCTCGCGCGCGGTCGGATCGTCGCGGATCTCCCGCCCACCACCTCCGACGAGGAGCTCGGGCGCAGGATGCTCGGCGTGGCCGACCCGAACGCCCGCCCGGAGGCGGCCTCGTGAAGCTCACCTCGTCGCGCTCGCTGCCGGCCGCGGTCGCGGGGCTCGCCGTCGGCTGGCTCGCGTTCTGCGTTCTCGTCTGGCTCTATGGCGCGTCGCCGCGGGCGATGGCGGGCCTCGTCCTCGAAGGCACCTGGGGCACGAGCTACGGCGCCGGTCAGGTGCTCTTCAAGGCCACTCCGCTGCTCTTCACGGGGATCGCCGTCGACCTCGCGCTACGCGCGGGCCTCTTCAACATCGGCGCCGAGGGGCAGCTCGCCGTCGGAAGCCTCGCGGCAGGCGTCATCGGCGCTCATCTCCCGTCGGGCACCCCCGCGCTCGTGGCCTTGCCGCTCGCGCTCGCGGGCGCGATGGCCGCGGGCGCGCTCTGGGCGCTCGTCCCCGCGCTCCTCAAGGGGCGCTTCGGAGCGCACGAGGTCATCTCGACGATCATGATGAACCGCATCGCCGACAGCGCCGTCGGCCTTGCGCTCGGCGCCGGCGGCCTCGCGCTCACCGGCACGGTGCGCACCGCGGACGTCGTCCCCGGAGCGCGCGTGGCGCGCCTCGATACCTGGCTCCCTTCGCTGAAGGGAAGCGCGGCGAGCTTCGCGCTTCTCTTCGGCATCGCGGGCACGTTCCTCGTGACGGAGTCGTATCGGCGCACGCGCTTCGGCCGCGAGATCGGCCTCATCGGTCAGAATGCGCGGGCGATGGCGGCAGAGAAGGTTCCCGTCCGCGCGCGTCTCGAGCAGGCGCTCGTGGTGTCGGGCGCCATCGCCGGCGCGGCGAGCCTCGGCACAGTCCTCGGCTACAAGGGCTACTTCGAGGAGGGCCTCGGCGCTGGAGCGGGGTTCGGCGGGCTCGCCGTTGCGATCCTCGGGCGGGGCAGCGCGGTCGGCCTCGTGTTCGCCGCGCTCCTCTTCGGCACGCTCCAGCAAGGGGGGCTGGCCGTGAATGCGTTCGTGCCGAAGGAGCTCATGGACGTCCTCACCGGGGTCGTCGTGTGTGCCGTCGCGCTCGCGGACGAGGCCATCGGTCGCCATTCGGCGATGGCGCGGCGGACCGCGGCCGAGACGGTCGTGTCATGAGCGCGCTCGACGTCATTCTCTCCGGCACGATGCTCGCGCAGACCGCGCGCATGACCATCCCTTACGGCTGCGCCGCGCTCGGCGGCGTGCTCAGCGAGCGAAGCGGCGTCGTCAACATCGCCCTCGAAGGAACGCTGCTCGCCTCTGCGCTCGCCGCCGTCGCTGCGTCCCACGCGAGCGGAAGCGCGCTCGTCGGCATCGCCGCCGGTGTCACGTGCGGCGCCGCCGTGGGCCTCGTTCATGCGCTCCTCGTCGTCCGCGGGCGGGTCGACGCCATCGTGAGCGGCATCGCGCTGAACCTCGTCGCTGCAGGAGGAACACGCTTCCTGCTCCGCGCGCTCTATGGCTCGAGCTCCAACTCGCCCCGCATCCAGGGGCTCCGGTTCGGCGAGGGCTGGGGGCTCCTCGCGCGAACGCTGCTCGACCCGTTCCTCCTCACGACGCTCGCGGTCGTGGGAGCGTCCGCGTGGATGCTCGCGCGCACGCGCTTCGGTCTGCGCCTGCGCGCATGCGGAGAGGATCCGTCGGCGGCGCAGGCCGTGGGCGTGCACGTCGTCGGGATGCGGACGGCAGCGGTCGCGCTCGGCGGCGCGGTGACGGGCCTCGGCGGGACGGCCCTCGCGTACGATCTCCACCAGTTCCAGGCTGGGATGAGCGGCGGGCGCGGCTTCATCGCGCTCGCGGCCGTCATCGTCTCGGGCTGGCGGCCCTGGCCGGCGGCGGCCGCATGTCTTGCCTTCGCCGCGCTCGATGCGCTCCAGATCGTCCTGCAGAACCAGACGAAGCTCCCCTCGCAGGTCCTCGCGATGCTCCCGTTCGTCGCCACGCTGGTGGCCCTCGTCCTCGTCAGCAAGCGCCGCGGAGGACCGCCGGCGGGGCTCGGAAAGCACCCGGCGTGAGCGCCGGGCGCGTTGCCTTCAGCGTGCGGCTCCCGCGATCCGCACGCCGTCCCTGAACACCGCCCACGCCTTCGACCCGCCCCACGGCTGGACGATCGCGTTCTCGTGCGGAAGGTCCCAGACGACCATGTCCGCGCGCGCGCCCGGGGCGAGTGCACCTCGCGGGTGAGCCATGCCGCCCCCCCAGAGGCCGAGCGAGGCCGCCGCAAGGCGCGTCGCGCCGAGGATCGCCTCGGCCGGCGTGAGATCGTACATGCGGACGGCAAGGGCCATCGCGAGCGGAAGGCTCTCGGTGGGAGCCGTGCCCGGGTTCGCGTCGCTCGCGACGACGAGCGGTACGCCCGCGGCCCTCAGCGCCGCAACCGGAGGGGGAGCCTGCGCGAGCGTGAAGCTCGCGACGGGGAGAAGGACCGCCGCCGTTCCGGCCTTCGCCAGCCACGCGATCCCGGCGTCGTCGATGTGCTCGACGTGATCGGCCGACTTCGCGCCGAGCTCCGCGCAGAGCTGGGCGCCGCCGACGTCCGCGAACTGGCCGATGTGCATCCGGACGCCGAGCCCGGCGCGCTTCGCCGACTCGCAGACGATGCGAGCCTCGTCGACGGTGAACGCATTCTTGTCGACGTAGACATCGACAAACGACGCGAGCTTGGCCGCGGCGATCTCCGGCACGAGCGAGCTCGCGGCGCGCAGCACGTAGTGATCGCGGCTGCTCCTTGCGCTCTCCGGCAGCGCATGGAGCGCGAGGTAGGTCGCGACGACGTGGGGAAGGTCGCGGCGGGTGCCGGCACGAGCGATGGCGCGGAGCTGCTTGCGCTCGCCGTCGGGCTCGAGGCCGTAACCGCTCTTCACCTCGCAGGTCGTGACCCCGAGCTCGGCCATCCGGCCGAGGCGCGCGGCGAGCACGTCGGCGATCTCCTCCACGGTCGCCGCCTCGATCGCCCGGAACGAGGAGAGGATGCCTCCGCCCGCCGCGGCGATGGCGCGATAGTCGGCGCCGGCCATACGCATGGCGTACTCGTCGTGCCGCGAGCCGACCCAGGCCGCGTGCGTGTGCGCGTCGACGAGACCCGGGGTGATGACGCGATCGCCGTGGTCGACGATAGGAACCTTCGCGGCGCTCTCGCGCGGGCCGACCCAGCTGATCGAATGCTCGTCGTAGACGACGACGGCGTCCTCGACGACGCCGAGCGGGTTGTCGCGCGTGATCCGCGCCGGATCCGCGGTGACGACGCGCTTGGCCGCGATGCCGACGAGGCTCACGAGGTGCCTCCCGCGAGGCGCCCCGCGAGCTCCGCCGTGACCGGCGCGGTGGCCTCGAACACGCGGGTGAGCTCGGCTTCGGTCTTCAGGGGCGCGGGCCGCACACGGCGGCGCATCGCGATGGCGCGGGCGAAGGCCTCCTCGCAGCGGGCGCGGAACGCGGGGCTCCGCTCCGCCTCGCGCACGAGCGCCTCGTGGGCCTCGGCGGCGAGGTCGGCGCGCGAGCAGACGAGGAGGACGTCGCAGCCCGCGGTCACTGCACGCACCGCGGCCTCACCGGTCGGCATGGTGAGCGCCTTCATCTCGAGGTCGTCCGAGAAGAGGACGCCTGCGAAGCCGAGCTCCGTGCGCAACAGGTCGATGCAGATTGCACGCGAAAGGGTCGCCGGCTGCTCGGGGTCGAGCGCTGGATAGACCACGTGAGCGGTCATCATCGAGTCGATCGCGGGGTTCTTCGCGAGCGCGCGGAACGACGCGATCTCGATGCGCTCGAGCTCGGCCTTCGGGCGCTCGACACGCGGCAGCGCGAGGTGCGAGTCGACCGTCGTGTCGCCGTGCCCCGGGAAGTGCTTCGCGCACGACAGGATGCCACCGCGTGCGAGCCCCTCGGCGAACGCGCCGCCGAGGCGGGCCACGCGCTCGGGGGTCGTCGCGAAGGCACGGTCGCCGATGATCGGGTTCTCGGGGCGCGTGTGCACGTCCGCGACGGGTGCGAAGCTCATCGTGAAGCCGAGCGCGGCGAGCTCGCGCGCCTGGGCCTCGGCCACGCGGCGAACGAGCGCCTCGTCGTCGAGGTCGCCCACGCGGCGCATCGGCGGCAGCTGCATCGCCGGCGGGCCGAGGCGCATGACGCGACCGCCCTCCTGATCGACCGCGACGAGCGGCGGGAGCTCCGCGCCCGAAGCCTCCGAGATGGCCGCATTCAGGGCCGCGACCGCGCGCATCCCGCTGGCGCCAGGCTCGATGTTTCGCCGGAAGAGGACGACTCCGCCACGCTCGCCGGCAGCGAGCAAGCGCCGCTCGTCCGCGTCGAGCTCTTTGCCTGCGAGCCCGACGACGAGCATCTGGCCGCAGAGGACGGACAGGGAGCCCACCATCCGCTATGGTCTACCAGCTTTCGGTCATGAAGCGGTATTCCAAGCCGTGCCCGGCGCACGTATCAGCCGTCCGTTCCACCACGTGCTCTTCGGCGCTCGCACCTGCGCGCGCGCTCGTCCTTGCGTGCATGCTCGTGGGCGGCGCGGGGGCGTGCTCCGGCGCGAGCACGAGCGGCCCGGGCGGCGCTCCCGCACGGCCGCAGCCCGCGGAGGCACTCCCTCCTGCCGCCTCCGCCTCCGCGCCGGCAGCGTCGTCGGCTCCTGCCGCCTCCGCGCCGGCCGCGCCGGGGACTGCCGTCCCGCGTCCGACCAAGCGCCTCACGGCCGCCGAGGCCCGACGCTACATGGTCGCGCTCGTGAACCGCGACCGCGCCACGCAGGGGCTCGGTCCGGTCGAGCTCGATGACGGCGCTCCGACCGTCGCGGGTCAGGCCCACGCGGAGGACATGGCCCGGCTCGGCTATCTCGGCCACTGGGGCAGCGACGGCTCCGTCCCCGAGCAACGCCACACCGAGGCCGGCGGCTCGGACATGGTGCTCGAGAACGCGCTCTGCTTCACGGACGAGGCCAGGCGCACTCTCGACCCGAAGGCGCTCATCGATCCGGCTCAGGTCGAGCGCGCCGAGTCGATGTTCTTCGACGAGGTGCCGCCGAACGACGGTCATCGCAAGAACATCCTGAAGCCCGGGCACACGAAGGTCGGCATCGGTGTCGCCCAGCCCATCGCCACGCCGACCGAGCTCCCCGTGCCGTGCTTCGCGCAGGAGTTCACCGACGGGTACGGCTCCTACGCTGCGCTCCCGAAGCGCGCGAAGGTCGGCACCGTCGTGCGCGTCGAAGGCTCGCTCGCGGCGGGCGCGAGGCCCACGGGGGTCGGAGTCGCGAGGGTCGTCAAGCCCGGGCCGATCGCGGCCTCCGATCTGAACAAGCGCCGGAGCTACCCGGTGCCGAAACCCTTCCAGATGTACTGGGGTCCGGGCTTCGTCACGCCGGTGCCGGTGAAGATCGACGGCGGCAAGCTCGCCATCGACGTTCCGCTCTCCGATCACGCGCAGCCTGGCCTCTACGAGATCAGCGTGTGGGCCAAGCTCGGCAAGTCCGAGGAGCACACCATGGTCAGCCTGCGCACGATCGTCGTCGACTGAGCGCGCGGCTCACTTGTCGTCGTTGATCGCCTCTTGCCAGTCGCGCGCACAGCCGCGACGCGAGTAGGAGGCGGGGCCAGCGCACGCGGTCGTGGAGCGCCGGGGCCCGATGAGCAGGCCGGCTCCGCGCCCGAGGAACGGGTAGTGTGCACGCAGCTCGCGATCGACGAATGTGATGGCGCGCTCGGCATCGGCGTCGGCCTGGAGAACGCGCAGCTTGAGCATGAACTGCTCGCGCATCTCCGGGTCATCGGTCATTGCGTACGCGCGCTGGAGGTGATCGATCGTCGCCTGACGTTCGCCGGATTTGCTGAGGATCGTCGACGCCGCGAGGGAGCGCTGAGCGTCGGCGCCGAGCTCCACGCCGCGCGCGAGCCCCATGGCGCCGTCGGTGCGCCATCGCTCGATCTCGCTCTTGTCGGTCAGGTAGAGCGGTCCCATGAACGCGACGAACTGCCCGTAACGGACCCAGACCTTGGGGTCGTAGGGCCGCTCGCGTGTCCCGCGCTCGAGATAGCGACGGATGGTTCGCGCGTCCGCCTCCGAGGCGCTCACACCGGCCATCGGGTAGAGCAGGATGGTGTCTACGAAGTCGTAGATCGGCGGAAAATCAGGCTCGAGCGCGAGGATGCCGTCGATGTAGCGAGTCACGTCCGTGAACGCGCGCTTCTCCTGCCAGTGGAGGCCGTACTCGAGGATCAGCTTGGCCCAGAGGACGTCGACCGCCGCGGCCTTGTAGCCGAGCGTCATCGCGCGCAGCTGGCTGGGGGGCGGGAGGAGGAACACGTCGTCGCGCTGGCGAACGGCGTGAAAGTCGGTGGCCATGCGCGGCTGGACGAGCGCGATGCCGAGCACGCCGACGAGGACAATCGCGATCGCGGGGAGCACGTTGTCGCGCCGGCTCATTCGAGCTCCGCCTCGATGTACATGCCCGGCGCGACGGCCGGCTTGTCGCCCTCGCCACGCCGCACGGCCCCGCGGATCTCGAACAGGCTGAGGACCCCGTCACCGTCGAGGTCGCCGCGCGACTGCGCGACGAAGGCCGCGCCTCCTGCCGTGCTCTCGAACGAGAACGAATACGCATGCGGGACGCCCTCGGGCGAGGGGCGGAACGCGAGGTCCTTCCAGGTCGGTCCGTCCCAGGTGCCGGGCTGGTCAGCCTCCTTGATGCCGCGCGGAGGAACGGCCGGGGTGAGCGGCGCGCCGTCGGGGAATCGCTGGTTCGCCTCCGCGTACGTCACGGCCGCCGTGCCGATGCGCCCGAGGCCCTCGATGGGCTCGACGAGGCGCGAGGAGTGGAGATCGCGCGAGAACGCAGGGACGGCGACGGCGAGCAGGGACCCGAGGATCGCGACGCCGATGGCGAGCTCGACGGGCGTGAAGCGCCGCATCGCTACTCCTCCACGTCCTTCTTCGTCATCGTCTTTGCCACCTGGGCGGTGAGCCCTTCGTCCGGCGCGACGGCAAGAGAGAGCGTCGATCGGAGGCCGTCGCCGTCGAGATCGCCCTCGGCAGAGACCAGCGCCTTCGCCGTGGCGCCCGCGCCGTCGGCCTCGAACGAGTACTGGTAGCACTGCGGCTGGACGATCGAGAACCGGAGCTCGCGCCACGGGCTCGCCGACCAGTCGGCGAGGTTCGATTGATAGCGACGCCCGCGGACCGAGAGCGCGTCCTCGGGGACGGGGACGCGCGAGCTCGGCGGGAAGTGCCGCATGGCGTGCACGGCGTTCGGCGACGCGCCCGTGGGCTGCGTCGCGTCGGAGCTGTTGTAATACTCGGCCGAGGCACCCGCGAGGGAGGTGACCGAGCTGATGGCCTCGACCGTCTTGGCGTGGCGCACGTACCGCGCGAGGGCATACATGGCGACGGCGCTGAGCACGGCGGCAAGCGCCAGGAAGTTCATGAGCTCGATCGCCGTGAACCCAGGGGTCCAGCGGTGGCGCATCGAGACGGCCTTCACGGGCCGCACGATAGCGTTAACGCGGGCTTCTGGCACGGTCATCCAGCGGCGGCCGGCCACGATCAGGGCGGACTGGCATCGCTGGCGCCCTCGTCGTCCTCCTTGGGTGCGATCGACGGCGCGTTGGCCGGGAGGCCTCGCGAAGCGGCCGCGGGCGGCCGGGGAAGCCCCGGAGGTGAGGGGATCGACCTTCCGAGCTGCGGGTCCGACTCGCTCATTTCGACGAGGTCCTTGGCAGCCTGCTGTGCGAGCGCGTGATGAGCCCGCGTGTAGCAGCGCAGGCGGATCTCGAGCACCGGGCGGAGCCACGGCGGGGGCTCGAACGGCTTGAACGCCTCGACGCATGCGGCGGGGTCGGGGAGCATCGACGCGACCGACACGGCCGCGAGGAGCCGCTCCTCGCGCGAGGCCTCGATGGCGAACGGCTCGCGGAGAGCATCGTACAGGATGCGCGCGCTCCGCGGATTCGTCGCTGCGATGTCCTTGGCGAGCGTGAGCGAGACGGTCAGCAGGCGACGGGGCAACCAGGGGGTCGTCCGCGCGGACACGAACACTCGCGCAAGGGCGGCCGCCGCGCCGTCGTCGTCGTCATGGCGAACGGCCCAGAGGGCGTGAAACACGTCTCGGTGGGGCAGCGGCGCACGCTCGACGAGCGGAGGGTCGGCCTCTGTGCCCGCACGTGCCGCACACTCGGCCACCAGCAATGTCTCGCCGTAGGAGACGTCGGCCTCCGGTCGCGCGAGGTCCTTCCAGGAGCTCAAGCTGACCGCATATTGGTGGTCCTTGAACGCCCGCATCATGAGCCCGAGCTTGCTCTTGGTGTACGACTGCGGCGACGGCGCGAGGGCGGCATCGGAGTGGAGCTGGAACAGCCAGCGCTCCTCCTGGACTCGCGTCCTGTCGACCTCGCCATCGATCGCGGGTGTGCTCGTGTGCATCCGGCGCGAGAGGTTCAACAGCTCGACATCCACGTTGCGCGAATGCCCGACGCTGCGCGCGAACGCGAACTCGAGGAAGTTCTGGTCGTCGGTGTTGACGGCGCCGAGTTCGTTCTTGGTGAGGATGTCGGCGAGATCGGAGCGCGCGACGAAGTGTCCGAGCACGCCCTCGAGCGAGCTCGTGTTCCATACGGCGCGCAACGCGCTGGCATACGGCTCCTCGGTGACCGCCTTGCGCAGCCGAGCCGCGTCGAGGCGTGCATGCTCGGCACGCGCGATGAGGAGCAAGTCACCCCCCATCGTCTGCCAGACCTCCACGTCGGGGAAGACCCTGTGGAGCGTGACGATGACGGTCGCGACGGCCCAGCCGTCGACCTCGTACGCCTGCATCCACTGGACGAACATGCCGCCGGGAGCCGTTCGCTGCGCCGCCGCACGGTAGTACTCCTCGGTGTACATGCTCGAGATGCCCGCCCGATAGGGATTGGACGGCTCGGAGAAGATGACGTCGTAGCGGGCCGGCGTCGTGCGGAGGTACTCGCGCGCATCCGCGAGGTGGATGTGGACCTTCGGGTTGTCGAGCACGCGCTCGTTCACTGGCGCGGCGTCCCGTGCGACGCGCAGGATGGCTGGCTCGAGCTCGACGACGTCGACGCGGTCAATGGTCGGAACCGTGCCGATCCATCCTGCCGTGCTGCCGGTCCCCAGGCCCACCACGAGCGCCGACCTCGCATGACCGTGGAGCAGCGTGGCGAGAAGGCCGCTCATCACCTGTGTCGGGGCGTCGATGAGCACGTGGCCGTCGGACTTGCCGTTCACGACGAAGCTGAAGCCCGAGGTCTGCGTGAGCGCGACGCTGCTCTCGAGGCCGTCCTCCTCCCAGCGAACGTCGCGAGCGATCATGTGCGTCCAGACAGGAAGGGCGTGGCCGCTCTCGTCGATCCGCGCGTCGGCGCGACCTGCGCCGATCCCTGAGTGACGCCAGAGCGCGGTCGGGCCGACGGCGAGGAGAAGCGCCGACGGCAGCCAGGCCATGGCCCAGCGGGCCACTGCGCTCGACAACGCCGGGGGCGTCGCGCGAGCGTCCATCATGAGGGCGACGGTCGCGCCGACCGAGAGGGAGACCACCACGAGCTTCCACGACCCGACGGCCCCGAGCAGCGGGATGAGGCCGAAGCCTCCGGCGAGCGAGCCGACGATCGAGCCGATGGTGTTCGCCAGGTAGGCCGCGCCGACGTCGCGTCCGACCTTGCTCGAGCCGCGCCCGTAGAGCCCGATGACGAGCGGGAACTGGATGCCGGAGACGATGGCGGCCGGCAACACGACGAAGCCTGCGACGACCGCCCACACCGCGGTGCTGGCGCCGAAGCCGACGCGGGCGAGGGGACGAAGCAGGAGGGTGACGATCGCGAGCCTGTCGCCGACGGCATACGGGATGGCGATGAAGAGCGCCTCGAGCGAGCAGGTGATCGCAAACCACCGGAGTGTCGCCGGCACCTTCGTGCGCGCGTAGATGCCGCCGCCGATCGCGATGCCCACGAGGGCGACCGCGAGGATCAGCCCGAAGGTGTACGACGAGCCACCGAGGAGCGGGCCGAGCATGCGGTACCACGTGAGCTCCATCAGCATGAAGGAGCCGCCGACGAGCGCCGACGCCGCCGGGGGAAACCATCGCGGGAGCTCGGCCGCGCCGCTCGCGACGGGCGCGCTGCTCGGCTCGGCCTCGGCAGGCTCGGGACGCGCCGCCGGTGTCGTCTCGTGGCGACGGGCGATTCCCCGCGCGAGGACACCGATGAGGAGGTTCACGAGCGCGGCCATCCACAGCGTGAGGCGCGTCCCGAGGACCTCGAGCAGGAGGAAGTTGGCGAGCACCGCCCCGATCACGGCGCCGAAGGTGTTGACGCCGTACAGCGTTGCGACGCTTCTGCGAGGTCCGTCGTCGTCTCGCTCCACGGCACGCGCCGCTGCCGGGAGAGTGCCGCCCATCAGGAACGTGGCGGGGCCGAGCACCACGACGGAGAGCAGGACGCGCACCACGGTCGCCCCGGCCCCGCCGAGCGCAGCAGAGCCGCCGCCTGCGAGGTAGACCATGTTCGCCAGCCAGACGAGCGCCGGCGTCGCGCCCGCCGCGCACGCGACGGCAATCTCGAGATTCGCGTACATCGCGAGGGGGTTCGCCGCGGAGTCGGCGCGCTTGCCGAGCCGCGCTCCTCCGAGACCGAGCCCGCCCATGAAGATCGCGAGCACGGCGGCAGACGACGCCGTCGAGGCGCCGAAGATCAGTCGCAGCTCGCGAAACCAAGCGACCTGGTAGACGAGCGCGCACGCCCCCGAGAAGAAGAGAAACGCTGCAGTGCTACGGACGCCGAACTTCACGCGCTGATGAGACCGCAGACTCACCGAGGCGCGCAAGGCGAGATCCGAGGACGCGCACCTTCGAAATGAGAAGCGCCCCGACGTCACGTGGACGGCGGGGCGCGGCAGCTCGCTAGACGAGCAGGCGAGCGGTGACTAGCTCATTCGTCGGGGTCGATTTCGGCGATCGACGGAGAAACCGTGAGGCGGTTTTCCTGGATCTTGCCGCTGGCCGTGAACGTCGACTTCGTACCGTCGCCGTTGAGGTCGCCTTCGGCGATCGCGGAGAACTCGTTGCCGTTCGCCGAGTACGTGCCGGTCGCCGTGTAGTTGTACGCGTAGTACTGCGGCGCATTGAGCTCGAACTTGAGGCAGGGGAAGCCTGCGTGGTTCGAGAGGTCGGCGGCGTTACCCCAGTCCGTCTTCTGCGACTGATACTTCTTGCCGACGGGGGCGGCCGCCGGAACGGGCGAGCCGGCCGGGCCACACATCGCGCGGAGCACCGCGGTCGACGTGTTGACGACGAGGACCGCAGGGGCCATCGTTTCACCTTCGAACGCCGTCTGCGCGTCCTTGCCAATCTGGCCGAGCGAGTTCTTCGCCTCGGCGGTCTTCGCGTTCGCGATGTACTTACGGACGCCGTACACGGCGAGGACGGCGAGGACGCCGACGATCGCGACGACGATCATGAGCTCGACGAGTGTGAAGCCTTCCTTCAGCCTCTTACGAATGACGCGATTTCCCATAGTGCGATGCTCCCTTTGTCGGCCTCACAATGCCCAGTCGCGTGCAGGCCGAGACGCCCGCGGTGGGAAAATGACGAAGAAGACGACTTATTCGCCTTCGTTGTTCACGAAAATCGAGTTCTGCCAGGACGTGCCGACGAGCTCGGTGAAGAGGCCGCCGTTGCCGTCGAGGTCTGCTGAGGCCGTGACGAAGAACCAGGGCGCGGTACCGACGGCGGGGATCGTCACGAAGGCTACCGGCTGTCCGATGATGCCCGGGGGTGCCGCGCCGAAGGCGCCGGCGCTGGTCGCGTATCCGAACTGAACCGGTCCGTCGACGTGGACGGGCAGGAGCTCCCACTTCGCGGTGCCGCCGTTGCAGTTGGTGTCCCAGGGGGCCTTCGTCTGCGTGGTGCCCGACGCCGGGAAGGGACAGAGGTTCGTGCCGAGGTCCGCGTAGATGCCGCGCTCGACCTTGTAGGACTCCTGCGCGATGCGGACGCCAGCGACCACGTTCTTCGCCTCGGTCACCTTGCCGGTGAGAACGAGCTTGCGGTAGCCGACGACGGCGATGACGGAGAGGACACCGACGATCGCGACGACGATCATCAGCTCGACGAGGGTGAAGCCGGCGCGCGACGCACGTGCAAGGCGCACCGAGAGAGAACGAGACGCGAGGCTCGGCACTAGACTCTTGTGAGAGGTATCTACCGGCATCCGTACGCAGCCCTCTAGCAGTCGACGTGCCATCTCAACCTCCCCGAGGACAGAAGCCCTCATGCTACCCGGAGCCGGGAAAAACGAAAGAAACTGGGGCTGGTAGGGAACACGCCGACATCGTGGACGGACAATTTTTGTCACTCGCCGTCAGGAGCGCGGACGAAAATCGCCGGTGTCCGATGTCGGTGTTCGGGCGCGCCCAGGGCGCGTCTTCGCGCCCGTCGAGGAGGCTGAGCGAGGCTTTGCTCGCTCAGGGCGCGTCTTCGCGCCCGTCGAGGAGGCTGAGCGAGGCTTTGCTCGCCCAGGGCGCGTCTTCGCGCCCGTCGAGGAGGCTGAGCGAGGCTTTGCTCGCTCAGGGCGCGTCGGGCTTCCACGACTCCGTGTCCGTGCTGCTCACCGGCTCCTCGTCGTCATCCTGCAGGGCGAGCTTCTGCATCCGGTACCGGAGGCTGCGGAGCGTCACGCTCAGTGACTTCGCCGCGGCCGTCCGCACGCCGCCGGAGCGTTCGAGCGCCTGGAGAATGAGGCGCCGTTCGACCTCGCCGAGCACGCTATCGAGCTCGCAGCCCTCCTCGGGGAGGGTGACGAGCGCCGCGCTCGGCTGCGCAGCGGCGCCGCTCACCTCGTGGGGGAGGTCGCCGAGCCCGATCTGCTGGCCGCTCGCGAGAGCGACCGCGCGCTCCACGATGTTCTCGAGCTCGCGGACGTTGCCCGGGAAGTCGTAGGCGTCGAGCGCGCGGAGAGCGTCCGACGAGAAGCCGCGGATCTGCTTGTTGTGCTCGCGCGAGCAGCGCTCGAGAAAATGCTTGGCGAGCTCGCCGACGTCCTCACGGCGCACGCGCAGCGGCGGCACCTCGATCCGGATGACGTTGAGCCGGTAGTAGAGATCCTGGCGGAACCTGCCGGTCTTCACGTCCTCCTCGACGACGCGGTTCGTCGCCGCGAGGACGCGCACGTCGATGGTCGCCTCGTTCGACTCACCGATGCCGCGCACCTTCTTCTCCTGGAGGACGCGGAGAAGCTTCACCTGCACGCCGAGCGGCAGCTCGCCGACCTCGTCGAGCAGCACGGTGCCGCCGTCGGCCTCGCGGAAGATGCCGAGCTTTCGCGACGTCGCGCCCGTGAATGCGCCTCTCTCGTGGCCGAACAGCTCGCTCTCGACGAGCGCCTCGGGGATCGCGCCACAGTTGACGACGAGGAACTCGCCCTTGCGCTGGGAAGCGACGTGGACGGCGCGCGCGATGCGTTCCTTGCCCGTCCCGCTCTCGCCGGTGATGAGCACGGTGCTCCTGCTGTCGGCGACGCGCGAGATGAGATCGAGGATCTTCCGCATCGGCTCGGAGTGACCGAGGAGGTCCTTCGGGTTCTTGCGGTCGACCTGCGCGCGGAGACGGACGTTCTCGGCGATGAGGGCGCTCTTCTCGAAGGCCTTCTGGACGAGCGCGCGGAGCTCGGCGGTCGCGAACGGCTTCGTCACGAAGTCGTAGGCGCCGCGCTTCATCGCCTCGATGGCGGTCTCGACCGTCGAGTGCGCCGTCATCACGATGACCTCGCTCTCGAGGCTCCGCTCCTTCGCGAGCGTGAGCACATCGAGCCCGGAGCCGTCGGGCATCATCAGGTCGGTGAGCACGACGCCATAGGGCGTCGGCGCGTTGCGGATGGCCTCGCGTGCCGTCACGAAGCCCGGGCAGACGGTGACGTCGTACTTCTCGCGACGAAAGAGGATGGAGAGCATCTCGCGCAGGCCCGGCTCGTCGTCGACAACGAGGATGCTTGCTCGTTCGCTCATCGAGGAGGAAGGATACGCCAGAAGTGGCCGCCCGCGCGTCGCCTCACCGGCGGTCCGCGACATACACCGCGGAGTGAGCGCCTTGATGGGCGAGCCGGAAGCCGCGCGCCTCGAGGAGCGGGCGAAGCTCGGCCGGGGCCTTCCACGTCAGGACGGCGTCGTACGGGTCCGAGAGCTTCGCGAACGCGCGGAGCCGGCCCGCGTGGAAGGCCTCGCATTCCGGGGTCCGCCCGGCAATCCCGTGCTGCGCGCACGAGTAGCTCAGGTCGATGAACTCGGGCGGCGCGGGCGGCCGATCGTGGAACTGATACGCGTGGATCGGGAGCGTCGCGAAGACGTAGGGAGTCATGCCTCCGCGTTCCATGACCGGCCAGGCCCAGGCGTGCAGGTAAGGGCGGATCAGCCAGTGCTCGCTCTCGCCTCGAGGCGCGAAGTCGAGCGGCAGGAGCCGCGCCGCGCGCGGGATTGCCTCGGCACCCGAGACGTAGTCCGCGAGCCCGCGGTCGATCACCGCGTACTTGCGCGCGACGAGAAAGGACTGCGCGCACAAGAAGAGCATCGAGACGCCGACGAGGACGCGCGGATAGGGCAGCGGCGCCTGGGCTGCGACGAGCACCGCGGCGATCCAGAACAGCGGCACGAACCGGTGCTGGAGGAGCGCCCAGTTGAACGCGGCTCCAGGCAGGACGACCGTGGCCACCGCGTAGATGCCCGCGAGAGCGAGGAGGCAGAGGAGCAAGCGTTCGCGTGAGCGGAAGGCGGCGACCGCGCCGGGCCCGACGACCACGAGCGCTCCCAGCAGCCCGACCAGGCCGGTCGAGGCGACGCCGCGGAAGCCATCGAACGCGAGGACGCCGAGGCCCTCGACCCAAGGGGTCCAAGCGGTCGGGGTGATCTCGCGCGCGACGCCCGCCTGGGTGAGAAAGAGCGCGGCGGCGATCCCGAGGGCAGGAAGGAGCGGGAGCATCGCGGCCACCGGACGTTGTCGCTGCCCCCATGCGACGAGCCCGAACGCGGGCAGGAGCGCCGCACAGACGAACGGATGCGCGAGCACCGAGAGCGCGAGGAGCGCGGCGCACGCGAGCCCGCGACGCAGGCTGCCGGTGCCCCCGCCTCGCAGGGCGACGCCGAGCGCCGCGACGCCGAAGGGAATGCTGAGCAGGAACTCGAAGAAGCCCATCCCGAGGGCGAGGCCGTGGACGGTGAGCATCACCGGCGCGGCGAAGAAGGTATTGCGCGCGTCGCGGTAGGCACACGCGTACGCGACCGCCGCCGCGAGGAGCGCGATCACGAGTGTGACGTAGAGCTTCTGCGCGGTCGGGGCGGGCACTCCCGCGGAGAACAAGCCGTGCAGGACGAGGTCGCCCAGCGTCGGCGGCATGTGCGACGGATTGCGGTCGAAGAAGCGCACGTAGCCGTACGCAGGGTCGTCGAAGCGCGCCGCCATGTGCGCGAGCAACAGATGCTGCGGCCCGTCCATCGTGGGCAGCCGCGCCGAGAGCCACACTGGAACGCACGCCACCACCGCGGCGAAGGCGACGGTGGCGTACGAGGCGTGCGGCTGCTTCATCAGGGCGGGGGCGCGCACGTTACCGTCGCGCGAGCGCGATGAGCGCTCGAGTCGTCAGTCGCGGAGCTTCGCCGAGACCGCCTTCGTCTCGCCGGCAGCGATGGTGACGGAGACGGACTTCTTCAGAGACTCCTCGGCATTGACGAAGAGGACCGTGTGCGTGCCCGCAGTGACCGACACCTTGACGCGCGGCGTGGGGCCGAGCGGCTTGCCGTCGAGGAGCACCGTCGAGGCGGGGCGCGAGTTGATGTTGAGGAACGCCTCGCCGGCCGCGGCCGCGGGCGCGGCGGTCTTCGGCTCCTTGGGGGCGG
>Ga0105047_10005896_pt1 | contig 20905 bp, 22 predicted proteins | sample MAT04_FD_78384 | JGI IMG/M metagenome (GOLD analysis project Ga0105047, IMG submission 78384) | Freshwater microbial communities from Lake Fryxell liftoff mats and glacier meltwater in Antarctica - MAT-04 (megahit assembly) | ecosystem: Environmental > Aquatic > Freshwater > Ice > Liftoff... | reverse complement strand
CCCGCCCCGTCCTGCCCCCGCGACGCCCGGCCACTCGCCCCATTTGCCACATCCGCCCCGCGCCCCTATCATCCCCCGGACGCAGAGGGGGAGGGCCGTGCCTCTCCCTCTGAGCCGCTCAGAGAGGGACCGCAGCGAGTGACCCGAACGTGATCCGAGGTGCTGGCGCGCGCCGTCCAGGCCGCATCGCCGTGGTGCTGGCGCTCGTGCTGAACCTCGTGGCCCTTCCGGCAGCGGTACCCGGCGTCTCGGCGCAGGGGCTGGACGACCGCATCTCGGATGCGCGCCAACGGCAGGCGGCGCTCCAGCGGTCGATCGACCGCCAGAAGCAGTTGCTCGCCGATCTGAAGGCGGACCAGGCGTTGGCGCAGACCTCCCTGGGCAGCACCGCCCGGTCGCTCAATGGCATCAACGCTGACCAGGCGTCCATCCGCAAGGAGATCGCGCAGGCGTCGGACGCCATCAACAACGTCCAGGCACGGCGCGACGGGCTCCGCGACGAGCTGCGCCAGCTCGACTGGACCCTCTCCCTCCTGGAGCAGGAGATCGGCGACGGCGACCGGGAGCTCGATGAGCGCCGGCGGCTGCTGGGTGCTCGGCTCGCGGAGGCTTATCGGTCCCAGAACACGAGCCTCCTGGAGCAGGTGCTGGCCGACGAGTCGTTCTCGGATGTGCTGACCGCGGCCAATGCGTACCTCTCCTACGGCGATCAGGACGCACAGCTCGCCCAGGCCATCGCCAAGGATCAGCGTGCCCTGGACTCGCTGCGGGCGCTCACCACGGCGACGCGCTACCGGACGGACACGCTGCGCCGCGACACGCAGGACGCGGAGGCGGAGCTGCGCGGCCAGAAGGAGCGGCTCGCCCGCGCCAAGGAGCGGCTGCTGGCACTGGAGACGGAGACCGAAGAGATCCGTGACGGGCAGCTGGCCCAGTTCCGCAAGGTCACCGGCAACGCCCGGAAGCAGGCCGCGGCCGTGGCCAGCAAGGCCGCCGCGGAACGCAGGCTGGACAAGCAGATCGCCTCGCTGGTGGCAGAGGCCAAGCGCCGCGCGGAGGCGGCTGCACGGGCCGCGAGGCAACGGCAGCAAGAGCAGCAACGGCAGCAAGAGCAGCAGCAGGACAACGGCGGCGGCGGCGGAGGCGGCGGTGGACTGGGCGATGGGGCGGGTGGCTACAGCTGGCCGACGACCGGCATCGTGACCCAGGAGTTCGGCTGCACGGGCTTCTCTTTGGAGCCCCGGCGCGGTAGCTGCGCCCACTTTCATGACGGGATGGACATCGCGAACGCCCAGGGGACTCCCATCCGCGCCCCCGCCAACGGGGTCATCGCCTTCGTGGGCTGGAATCCCTTCGACTCGTCCGATCCCTCCTACATGCTCGTCATGGGCCATGCGGGCGGCTACGAGTCACGCTTCATGCACCTGCAGGCGCGGGCCGTCGTGCGGGCCGGCCAGAGCGTGCGGATGGGCCAGATCATCGCCTACATGGGCAACACGGGCAACTCCACGGGCGCGCATCTCCACTGGGAGATCTATCGCGGCAACACGCCCATCAATCCGCGCGGCCTCGTCTGACCCGACGGCGACGACAAGACCTTCCGGCAGCACCCGCCGATGCGGTAGCATCTCGACCGTGAAGCGCACGACAGCCATCGTTCTCGCCGGCGGTGAAGGAGAGCGTCTCTCGATCCTCTCCGGGGTCCGGGCCAAGCCCGCTGTCCCGTTCGCCGGCAAGTACCGGATCATCGACTTCACGCTCAGCAACTGCGTCAATTCGGACATCAACGACGTCATCGTCCTGACGCAGTACAACCCCCGGTCGCTCAACGACCACATCGGTGCGGGCCGTCCGTGGGACCTGGACCGTAGCACCGGTGGTATCCGCCTGATGCAGCCCTACATCGCGCGCAACCGCGCCGCGGAATGGTACCGGGGCACCGCGGACGCCGTGCTCCAGAACATCCGCGCCATCGAGGAATCCGCCTCGGACATCGTGCTCATCCTGGCCGGCGACCACATCTACAAGATGGACTACCAGCCGTTCGTCCAGCAGCACAAGCGCAAGCGCGCGGACGTGACGATCGCCGTCAAGCGCGTGCCCATCGGCGAGGCACACCGGTTCGGCATCCTGGCCATCGATGACAACGATGTGGTGACCGAATGGCAGGAGAAGCCCAAGCAGCCCAAGAGCGACCTGGCGAGCCTGGGCATCTATGTGTTCTCCAAGCGCGCCCTGCTGCACTGGTTGACGGAGGACCGGGCGGACTTCGGGCGCCACGTCATCCCCGACATGCTCGCCGGGGATGCCCGGGTCTTCGGCTACCGCTTCGATGGCTACTGGCAGGACGTCGGCACCGTGGAGAGCTACTGGCAGACCCAGATGGAGCTCCTGGACGACCACCCGCCGCTGGACCTGTACGACCGCGACTGGGTCATCCACACGCGTTCGGAGGAGCGCGCGCCGGCGCGTATCGGGTCCACGGCGAACGTCCACCGGAGCCTGATCTCCCACGGCTGCCTCATCGCGGGCACGGTGGAGCACTCTGTCCTGTCGCCCGGCGTGCGGGTGGACCCGGGTGCCATCGTGCGCGACTCGGTGATCATGTTCGACGCCCACATCCGCGCAGGCGCGGTGGTGGACCGGGCCATCCTGGACAAGGAGGTCTCCGTCGGACCAAATGCCGTCATCGGCACCGGCAACGACTTCGACACGCCCAACCGCGCGGAGCCGACGCGCCTCAACACGGGCATCACGCTCGTGGGCAAGAAGGCGATCATCCCGGCGGGCGCGCGCATCGGCCGCAACGTGCGCATCGGCGAGGGCGTCCGGCCCTCGGACTTCACGTCCCGGACCATCAAGAGTGGCGGCAGCGTGGAGGCCAGGCGCACGAAGGCGCAGGTCCGGCGAGACAGCGCATCCGCGGTGGCGCCGGAAGCCGCGCCGGAGACGCTGAGCGCGTCTGACGGCAAGGGTGGCGTTCGCCGGCGCGGCGGATCGCTCATCGCAGGCACCCGCGATCGCTGACCCCCGCGTCGACGCGGCGACCGTCGACGGCTGGCTCGAGGACCTGGGGCTCGCGACCATCGACCGCGGCGAGCGCGACGGCATCTGCTCCTGGGACCTGCTTCTGGACGGGCGTCGTCGGCACGACATCCGCGTCACGCTGATCCTCGATCCGGCGCTCGCCCTCGTCTGCTGGGTCCACTACGGGCCGCCCATCAACGACTCGTTCCGGATCTCGTATCGGAAGCTGCTGCGCTGGAACGACGAGCTGCCGTTCGTCAAGTTCGCAGTGGCCCCGGACGAGCGGCCGATCCTGACCGCGGAGCTCGCCGCCGCCCACCTGGATCGCGAGGCGATGGGCCTGATGCTCGCTCGCCTGATCACCGTGTGCGACATGCTGCTCGACGACTCGCTCAGGTGGCTCCACCCGGGGGCCAAGCGCGCCCCGGTGCCCGTCCGGCCGTCCCGCCACGAGGCGCTGCTGGACCGGTACGCGGAGGCGCTCGGGGAGCTGAACGCGCCCGCGGGGGACACGCCGGACGCCTGAGCGGGCGTGCCGCGCTGGTACACTCGCGCCCATCCCGACGGGGGTCGGGCCCACCCACAGCAAGGAGTCGACCGCGCCTCATGGAACGTCCGGTCATGTTGCGCCGCCATCCGTCGCACGCCATCCTCACGGGGGATTCGGCGGACGTCTACTTCGCCCGCGCGGACGAGATCCTGGAGAAGGAGGGCAGGGACCCCGTCGTGACGATGGAGGTCTTCTCCCGCCAGCCAGGTGTCCTATGCGGCATCGACGAGGCGAAGATCCTGCTGGCCCACGTGCTGGGTGACCAGCTGGAGGACGAGACCGTCGTGGAGGCGCTCTCGGATGGCGATCGGTTCGCGTCCAGGGAGGTCGTGCTGCGGATCAGCGCCCGGTACCGGGCTTTCGGCCTGTACGAGACCGCCATCCTGGGCATGATGGCCCAGTCGACGGGTTGGGCGACCGCGGCCCGGGAGGTCGTGGAGGTCGCGTCGCCGGAGCCCGTGATCGGGTTCGGGGCGCGCCACGTCCACCCGGACATCACCGACTCGCTGGACTACGCGTCGATCGTGGGGGGTTGCGTGGGCGCCTCCACGCCCGCAGGCGCGCGCCTGGCCGGCCTCGCGCCCACGGGCACCATGCCTCACTCGCTGGTGCTCATCTTCGGTGACACGGTGCTCGCAGCGCAAGCGTTCGACCGACACCTGGACGCGGATGTTCCACGCATCGTGCTCATCGACACGTTCAAGGATGAGGCGGAGGAGGCACTCCGCGTGGCCAACGCGCTCGGCGACAAGCTCTACGGCATCCGCCTTGACACTCCATCCGAACGCGGTCGCGTGACCGCGGACCTGGTGCTGGAGGTCCGCGCGCGCCTGGACCAGGCGGGCTACGAGCACGTGAAGATCATCGTCTCGGGGGGACTATCGCCGGACCGGATCCGCTACTTCAAGGACGCGGGCGCCCCGGTCGACTCGTACGCGGTGGGCTCCTACATCAGCGGCGCCACGCCCATCGACTTCACGGGGGACCTGAAGGAGATCGACGGCGTGCCGATCGCGAAGCGGGGCCGGATCCCCGGCCGGACGCACAGCCCGCGCCTGGAGCGCGTGGACCTGACCGCCTGGCTCGCCTCGGGCGGCTGACGCCGTGCGTGCCCGGCGGCCCCGGCCCCGGGCTCACCCCTGACGCCCCCGCGACCGCTCAGCCCGCGTGTGGCACGATGGTCGGGTGACCCACGACCCGGAGCCGCAGCCCGCCCCTGACGCCCCACATGATCCGGCCACCGTGCCCGATGCCGCGGGCGACGCGCCGGACCGCGTCGGATCGAACCGGGCGGAGGGCCCCTTCACGGCCGAGTCCCCGCTCGATCCGCTCGACGAACGTGAGTCCGCCTACGGGCTTCTCCAGCGCGCAGACGAGCTGACGCGCGGGCGCCACCACGCGCAGGCCGCAGTGCTGCTGGAACGTGCCCATCGCCTGGAGCCCGGCCGGGGCTCCATCGTGGAGGCGATGGCTCGCGCGCGCTACAACAGCGCTCAACACCAGCTGGCGCTGGAGTCGTTCGAGGAGCTGCTGGTCATCGACCCGTCATCCCACTACGGCCACTATGGGCTGGGCCAGTCACTCAAGCTGCTGGGCCGACCCGATGCGGCGCGCACCCACCTGCGGCTCGCCTGCGCGCTGGCCCCCCAGTCCACCCTGTACCGGGCAGCGCTCGCCCGGCTGCCGTGATCACCCGACCCCATCGGAGCACCACCGTGACGATCCGCCGCTCCCTGCCGTTGCTGCTCGCGACCGCGCTGCTCGCCACGGGCTGCGGCCTGCTGCCCATCCGGAACCCGCTGGCGCCGCCCGCCTCGCCCGGGCCGGTGGCAAGCCCCGTGGTCGCATCGGCGCCGCCGACCGCCGAGCCGACGCCCCGGCCGACCGCCGAGCCCACGCCCCGGCCGACCGCCGAGCCCACGCCCCGGCCGACGCCCCGGCCCACGCCGACGCCGACGCCGACCGCCCCGGTGACCTCGGTGCGCTTCGATGACGTGGGCTTCGACAGCCCGGCCTTCACGACTCCCAGCGAGCGGACCTGGCGCTTCGAGGCGGAGGGACCCGGCCGGGTGGTGGTGACGCTCGGCCCGACGACCGCCGGCAAGGTGCGGCTCTGCCTCTGGGAGGGTCCCGCGGACGCGCGCCGGGACACCGATTGCCTGCTCACGGACGGCCGCAGGCTGACGCGGCGCATCGGGGAGGGGACCAGCCGCTGGAACGTGTCGGGCGTCGGCCTGGATGTCAACGTGGTCCCCACGGCTCGCGTCACCATCGCATTCCCCACGCGTTCGCCCGCGATGCGCATCGGCGGCTTCCGGTTCCAGGGTGTCGGCAGCCCGGGGTACGCCGGCGCCACGCTCGTGGTGGAGAGTGGCGCCCGCGGACCCATCTCCGTGGACGCCTCGTGGACCAGCGCGCGACCGTGGCGGATCACAGTGCGTGACACCGTCCGCGAGCGGACCGTCGCCAGCGATCGTGGCCGGGGTCGCGGCGCCACCCTGACCACAAGCGAGCGTGCCGGTCGCTACGCTATCGAGATCATCAACACGGAACAGTTCGCGGACGTCGAGGTGCTGCTCGAGGCGGATCTGCGCTGGCCGTAGGATCCCGGCCGACCGCCACGGCCGGCGTCGGGTGGCCGACCGCCACGTTCGGCGTCGGGCGGGCGAGCTCTACGCGGTGATCTCGCCGCGGGCCAGCAGACGATCGAGCCAGAACAGGCCGATGAGCGTCTTGCCATCCTCGATCTCGCCCCGGTCAGCCATCGCGACGGCGTCACGCACCGGCATCCGCACCAGGTCGATGCGTTCGTCCGGCTCGGGCCCCGCATAGCCCTCGATGGCGGACAGGTCCGTGGCGAGGTAGAGGTGCATGGACTCGCTCGCGAATCCCGGCGCCGGGAAGAACCGGCCGAGCAGGCGCCAGGACGCCGCCCGGAACCCGGTCTCCTCGCCCAGTTCACGCGGCGCCGCGAGAGCGGGGTCCTCGATGGCCCCGGTGGCGTCGCGATCGAGGGTGCCCGCCGGGATCTCCAGCAGCACCCGCGCGGCGGGGGTCCTGTACTGGCGCACCAGCAGCACGTCACCCGAGTCCACGGCGACCATCGCGACCGCGCCCGGGTGCTCGACCCAGTCGCGGGTATGCCGCCCGCCGCGCGCATCAGCGATGGTGTCGACGCGGAACGTGAGGTAGCGGCCAGCGTGGATCACGCGCCGGTCGACGGTGGTCTCGAGGAGCTCGTCATCCTGCATGTCCGCAGGATACGGCGGCGCCCGGGGCAGGGCGACACGGCCGGGCCGGAGCGCCGCGGCCAGGGTGAACCTCGTCCGGCGCGCGCGGGCTCCGGTCATGGTACCTCCGGGTCATGGAGGGGTGAACACCCTGCTGGGCATCATGCGGCCTGTCGGTGCCACCCGATCGAGCCCGAGCACTCGTCCCGCCGCCCAACGGGTCGCATCCCGTGCAGCACTCGGAGATCCCACCATGAAGCGCTTCTCGATGATCACCTTCCGCGTCGCCTGCGTGGCCGCGTTCGTCCTGGCCCTCGCGGCCCCGTTCCGTTGGGGTCTTTGACCCCCTCATTCGCCCCTTGACCGGGTCCGGCGGCAGTCGATCGCAGCCGCTGCCGCCGGCCCCCACCTCCTGCCGGCTCGCCCCAGGGCGGGCCGTTGTCCATGTCTGGAGCACCGATGCTGCTGCTCTACTCCATCGCCGCCGGCCTGCTCCTGGGTCGATTGGCGGGTGGTCGTCTCGACGGCCTGACCACCATGCGCTTCCGGCTCGCGCCGCTCGCACTGGGCGGGCTGCTGTTCCAGCTGGTGCTGTTCTCACCGGCCGTCACCGAGCGTGTCGGGGACCTGGGGCCGGCGCTGTACGTGGCCTCGACCGTCGCGGTGCTCGTTGCCCTGTTGGCCAACCTGCGCTTGCCGGGCCTCTGGATCCTGGCCGTGGGGGCCGGCATGAACCTGCTCGCGATCGTCGCCAATGGCGGCTACATGCCCTCATCCCCGGAGGCGTGGATGGCCCTCAATGGCCTCGCTGAGCTGCCCACGGACGCCTACACCAACTCCGCCATCATGTCGTCGGCGACCGCGTTCCCGGCTCTGGGCGACATCTTCGTGTTCCCCCGTCCGCTCCCGCTCGCGAACGTGTTCTCACTCGGCGATGTGCTCATCGCCGTGGGTGCCATCGTGTTTCTTGTGCGACAGATGCGCACCGCCGTGCCGACGGGGCGCGCCTCCGCCTCCACGGCAGGCCACGCAGCCGGCTGATGGATGAGCGCGACGCCGCCGGTGACGCCGCGCTGAGCCGAGTCGTGCGATCGCTCCGGGAGCTCGCCGCGGCGGTGGACGCGGACCTGGGCGCGACGCTCTCCCAGGCCGACGCCGACGGCGTGTACCAGCCCGTCGCCACCAGCCATCAGGACAGGGGCGGCACGCGCCGACGGCCGCGCCTGTTCGGTGCTGAGCGACCGGACCGCGCCGCGGCCCGAGCGATGATCGCGGTGCCCGATGCCCGGAACGCGGTCCTGCTCCTTGAGCGGTCCCGTTCGGAGCCGTTCAGCGCGGACGACCACGCCGTGGCCCGGCTGTTCGCACGCCAGCTCACGGACCAGGTCGTCGTCGATGGAGGTGGCGGTCGCGCCTCGGTCTGGTCGCGCCAGCTGGAGGCGATCCAGTCGGTCGCATCCCAGCTCACGCGGCTGTCGACCGTGGACAGCGTGACCACCGCCCTGTGCGTCGAGACGCGTCGGGTCATCCCGTATGACAACGTGCGGGTGCACCTGTTCGCCGCCGACGATCGGACGCTGGAGGCCGTGGCGTTCCGAAGCCATGACGCGGCGTACGCCGGCGAGACCGTGGACGGGTTGCGCATCACGATCGGGGAGGGCCTCACGGGGCTCGTCGCGCAGACGGGGCGGCCACTGCTTCTGGCGGATGTGGCGCGCGACCCACGCGGCGTGGACGTGCCCGGTACGCCGGTGCTCCTGGAGGAGTCGATGCTGCTCGTGCCGATGCGCCAGGAGGCGAGGGTCATCGGCGTGATCACCCTGATGCGCCGGGGGCTGGGCATGTTCTCCGAGGACGACCTGCGGCTTCTGAGCGTGCTGGCGGACCAGGTGGCCATCGCGGTCGAGAATGCTCGACTGCTCGCCGGCCGGTCGCGACTGGTGGAAGAGCTGCGCGCCCTGATGGAGATCGGGCAGGCCGGGTCTCTCGCTGCCGATGCGTCGACGCTCGCGGGCACGCTCGCGAGCACGCTACGGGGCGCCGCGCGCAGTGACGGGTGCGCGATCATGCGCTGGGATGACGGGGGCACGCGCCTGTTGCTGCTGGGCATCGACGGCCACGCCGACGGCCGCAGGTCGCTGCCGGACATGGAGGTCGTGCGCTATCCGGCCAGCCGACTTCTACTGGATGGGTCTCGGCGCGTGCTCACCATCCATGACCTGGACCTTGGCGCCAGCGAGCGAGCGCTGCTGGAGGCCTGGGGCGCCGTCTCCGTGCTTCTGCTGCCCCTCACCGTGGCCGGCCGCATCGTGGGTGTCGCCGAGTTCGCCTCCGCGGCCCGGGTCGCCGCACCCGGACTCGACGAGCTGGAGCTCTACAGCGCGATGGCCAACCACGCAGCGGCGGCGCTCGAGAACGCCCGGCTGCTGGCCCAGCTCCGCCAGGCGGCGGACGTCGACCAGGTCACGGGCCTGAACAACCACCGCTACCTCCAGGAGCGCCTGAAGCAGGAGGTGGCGCGCGCGAGCCGCACCGGCGCGCCGCTCAGCGTGCTGATGATCGACCTCGACGGGTTCAAGCTCATCAACGACCGGCACGGTCACGCCGATGGGGACCGCGTCCTGCGCGACGTCGCCGCGATGCTCAAGCTCACCGTGCGCACCAACGATGTCGTGGCGCGCTACGGCGGCGACGAGTTCGTGATCCTGATGCCGGACACCGATGAGGAGGCCGCCCGCCTCGTGGCCGACCGCGTGGTCAAGGGCATCCGGGGGCAGGTACACGCGCTCTATGAGGGCGCCGAGGGCCGCGTCTCGTGCTCCGTGGGCATGGCGGTCCACCCCATCGATGGCCGGACCGCGGCGGCACTGCTCAAGGCGGCGGATGCCGCGATGTACGGGGTCAAGCGCGCCGGCGGCTCGCGTGTGGGTCGGCTGCGGGCGCATCCCGCGGGCGGCCGCGGGACGCCGCCCATGTCCGTCCTGGGCTGAGATCGGCGCCGTACCCACGGATGCGATCGGGAGCGACTGTCATGTGGACGCAAGGTGCACGATGGTGTGCGGCGTCCGCATGACATGTCCGAGGCCGTAGCATGCACGGCCAGTGGGACGCCAAGGCTCGGCTGCGCGGCGCTTCCGCAAGCCGACGGTCGGTCACCCGAGCTGGCCGCTCGACCGGACACGAGACGGCCCGAGTCCCCTCCTCGGGCCGTCTCTCGTGTCCGGGTCCGTGCGACCTGGCCGGATCCGGACCCAGCGCTGCATCCGACGCCACCTACCGGGCCGCCACTGATCAGGCCCGCTCGCTGACAGACGTGAGGCCCTCCTCCGGGACGGTGACGGCAGCTGCGCCGGCGGTGATGTAGGCGGGTGCGGGACCCTCCACGTCCAGCAGATAGCCGATGCCCTGGAAGGTGCGGATGCGCCCGGGCTCACCCGCGGGCGTGCCCAGCTTCCGGCGCACGCGGCTGACCCAGACGCGCAGGTACTGGAGGTCGTCGCGATACTCCGGACCCCACACCTTTGTCAGGAGCTCCGTGTGCAGCACCACCTTGCCGGCGTTGGCGGCGAGATGCTGCAGGAGCAGCCACTCCGTGCGGGAGAGCTGGACCAGCTGCCCATCCCGGGTGACCATCCGGCGCTCGAGGTCGATCTCGACGTCATCGAAGGCCACGACGCCCGACCCCGGGGCCGCCCCCGATGCGCGCCGCAGGACCGCGCGCACGCGGGCGGCCAGCTCGTCGGGGTGGAACGGCTTGGCCACGTAATCGTCCGCGCCGAGGTCGAGGCCCTTCGCCTTGTCCGCCGTGGAACCCTTCGCGGTGAGCAGGATCACGGGCACCGGTCGGCGCTCGCGCAGCTGCCGCATCACCTCGATGCCGTCGAGGCCCGGCATCACGATGTCCAACAGGACGACGTCCGGGCGGACCTCTTCCGCCTTGCGCAACGCCTCCTCGCCATCCGATGCGGTGATGACCCGGAACCCTTCGCCGCTGAGGGCGATCGAGACCAGCTTCGTGATGCGCGGCTCGTCGTCGGCGACGAGGACCAGTGGCTGCGTCGACATCGGCGTGGCCTCCCATGCCCGGTCGGTGGAGCGGAGGGGCCACTCCGGGGCGTGGACCCTCGCGGTCATCGTACGTGGTCTACGGTGCCACGGCAGCCAGGGCGGCGCGCATGGAACTGACAAGAAAAAGACGACGGCCGGGAACCCTGGTGACGGCCGCCGTCTCGGTCCATCATCCGGGCCTGGGGGGTCCCGGGGCGTAACCTGCTCTGGCGGGGACATTGCAGCGACATGACAAAAGGTCAGACGCCATCGGCGGTGTCCGTGGGCTCGCGTGGCTCGTCATCCCTCATCCGTCTCGTCGCCTTCCGCGGGTACGTAGCGTGGCAACCAGAAGCCGAACTCCGATCCGCCACTCTCGCGGGGCTGAGACCAGATGCGCCCGCTCATCGCCTCCACGAGCCGGCGGCACACGAATAGACCGATGCCCGCGCCGCCCGCCACGCGCGCCGTGCTGGTCGAGCGGTAGAAGGGCGCGAAGATCGACTCCGTCTCGTGATCCGGGATCCCGGGCCCGCGGTCCAACACCCGCACCGCGACCCCGTCCTGGTCGCCCGCGCCCACCGTGATCTCGACGGGCTGGCCGGGCGGGCCGTACTTGGCGGCGTTCGAGACGAGATTGCGCACGACCTGCTGGATGCTCGTCTCGTCGCCCATCACCGCGGGCAGGTCGCGCTGCACGTCCACCCGGAGCTCCGTGCGCGGCCAGCGGGGCGCCTCAGCGGCGATCACGTTGGGAACCACGCGCTGAAGCAGGCTGGGCTCGCGGACCAGCTCAAGGCCCTCGTCGAAACGGGCGAGCACGAGCAGGTCCTCCACCAGCCGGTACAGCCGGTCTGACTCCGCCACGATGTCGTGCAGGATGTCCGCGCGGACCTCCTCCGAGAGGCCGCGCTCGGGCTGACCCAGCACCGTGGCGGCGGCATAGATGCTGGTCACGGGCGTCCGCAGCTCGTGGGACAGGAGTCCCAGGAACGCCTCGCGCAGCCCCTGACCCTGACGGAAGGTGGTCACGTCGCGGATCACCAGCACGCTGCCCGTGCCACCCACCTCATCCGTGGCGTCGGTGGCCGGTTCGCCACCGGCGGGATACGCCGAGACCTCCACCCACGTGCCGGCTCGGCCGGGCAGCCGGAGCTCCTCTGGCCCGAACGCCATCCCGGTGCGCGTCATCGCGGCTGGCGCGACCCCCAGGCGCGAACGGATGGACTTCAAGTCAGAGAGCGGGCCGCCGAGGAAGTGCTCCGCAGCCGCGTTCGCGGACACCACCCGGCCATCCGGTCCGAGCACGACGATGCCCTCACCGATGGCCGCGATGACGGACTCCAGCTCGCCCGCGCGCGCCCGCTCATGGCTCGCGAGCTGGCGCACCTGGAGGTGGAGGCGCGCGTTCTCCATCGCCTTGACAGCCCGCTGGGCGAGGACCTCCGCGACCGTCACGTCCGCATCCTCGTACCGGCGCGCCGCGTCGAGCGTCCCGAAGGTGAGAGCGCCGAAGGCCCCCTCACGACCCAGCAGCGGCACGATGAGGAAGCGAGTCACGCCGGAGGTTGCGATGACGTGGGCATGGCGCTCGTCCTGGGCGGCATCGAGGACCCATCCGGCGTCCACATCGCGGACGATCGGGCGAGCTTCGCGCATCGCCTGCGCGATGGGGTGGTTCGACTCGGGGCGTACGGGCCACGCCTCGAGCCCGGCGACCAGGGCGGCATCGGCAGGATCCGCAGGATCGGCGGCGGCCACGAACCGGCGCACGCCGCCGTCCTCCAGGAGGTCCACGATGCACACGTCACCCAGGAACGGGATCGCCGCGCGGGCCATGGCCACGAGCGTGGCCTCGTAGTCCAGCGTGGCCGCCAGCGCCTGACCGGCGCGAACGATGAGGTCCAGCCGCCGATTGGCCTCCTCGGCCTCCCGTCGCGCTCCCTGCTCGCGCTCGAGGGCGGCGGCGCCCTGGACCGCCTGCGCGGTGAGCGAGCCGATCGCGTCGAGGAACTCGGCGGTGCCCGCATCGAACGTCTGCTCGCGCGCGAACGCCCAGCCCAGCACGCCCAGCAACCGGCCCTCGCCCACCAGCGGTTGCGCGGCCATGGCGACCGTGGGTGCCTCCGGCACGAGCGTGCGTGCCGCTGGGTAGCGGGCAAGGTACTGGGCGCGGTCGCCGACGAGGACGGGCCGCAGGGTCCGGGCCGCCTCCGCGGCAGGGAGTGGCGCATCGCGCGGGATGGTGTGGAATCCCAAGATGGCGGCATCCGGGTACCCCTCCCACGCCGCGGTCCGCAATCCCTCGCCATCCGCCTCGGGCACGAAGTACGCGCCCCGGTCGGCGCCCACGACCCGGATGCTGGTCCGCAGCGCCTCGCGCACGATTGCGTCCCGCGCGAGCCCTCGGTTGAGCGCCGCGGACAGCTCCGCGAGTGCGGTCGCGCGCCCGGCGGACTGCTCTGCCGCCAGGCGCGCGCCGCGCTCGGCGGCACGCGCCTGCTCCGTCGAGAGGCGGCCGCGCAGGCCCATCTCGCACAGGGCGGACATCAGCACGCCGCCCAGCACGAACAGCGCAAGGCGGATCTGGTCCGTGGGCGAGCCCACACCCGGCCCGTCAGGCGGCAGGAACCACACGGCCTCACCGCCGACGATGAGGGCGGTGGCGAGCAGCCCGGGCAACAGGCCGCCCACGACGGCAGCCACGATGACCGCCAGGTACGGGACGACGAAGCCGACGTCGAGCCCGAGGTCGTGGAGCCACGCCTTGGACAGCTCGGCAGCGATGGCGAGCGCAACGGCCAGGCCGAGCGAGACGGATCGGGGCGTCGACGGCAGGGAAGCAGTCCTCGGGCAGGGCGCGGACGGCGATCCGACGCTCATGGGCCGTCAGTATCCCAAGGACGTCCAGTGACGGCAACGACCGGCGTCACGGGACCGGTCAGGGCGCGTGCGGCGCACCCTCCGCGCCGGGTGGGAAGGGCGTCTCACGCTCCGCGGCCTCATCGAGCCGGTGCATCTGGCGTGTGGCGCGGCCGAGCCGGACGACGGCTCGGGCATGCTCCGGCGTCCCGACGGGGTGGATCACGGTCGCGAGCTCCGCGAGCCGGATGCGCTCCAGCGTCTCGTCCATGATCGCGTCGTCCCGATCCACCGACATGTCAGTACCTTGCCACCGTGGGAACTCGCGGGGACGGTCCGATCGGACCGCTGTTGCATGGCGCGGGTCCTGACCTTCGGGGGTCAGGGGGCCCGGGTGGGCCGAGCGACCCCGGAGTCTGACCCCTCCGCCTCAGGTGGAGGGCTGCGGTCGGGAGAACACCACGAGGTCCGTGCCCACGCCATCCGTCAGGATCACCGACCGCACGGTGCGGTCGCGTGGCAGCACGAACGCGACGCTTCCCGTGCGTGTGCCGGCCGGAGCCAGCGTTCCGGCGCCGAGCGGGTTGGTGGGCGCATCCCCCAGCGGGTCCCAGCGGTCGCCCGCCTCGTCCTCCAGCTGCCAGTGGGCGGCGTCGTAGGGCAGCCGCGAGGTGGCGGTGAGCCGGACAGTGGCGACGAGCACGCGCTCATCGGCCTCGACCTCCACGCCTGTTTTCGTGGCGGCGCGCAGCGCCTGGACCGTCACCCGGCCGGCGGGCCGCCCATCGACGACCACAGGGGCCGACGCCCGGATGCGGGCCAGCCTGGGCGCCGTGGTCGGCGACGGGGCCGGGGTCGCGACCGCGACCGTGGGTGCGGCGGTGGCCACGCCAGCGGGTGCCTGGGAGGCGCGCGGAGCAGCGGGTCCGCCCGGCACGGTCGGGGAGCGGGAGGGGAGAGGAGACGTCAGGGCGCCGATGCCGGCGTCTGCACCACCTGGCGCGGGCAGCAGCACGGCCACTGCGACGAGGAACGCGAACGCGGTCACGCCGATGGTGACGACGGCAGCCATCAGCGACGCGATGGTAGCGGGACCACCTGTCGATCGGCTGCGCGACCCGGTCCGCACGGGTGTCCAGGTGGCCATGTCAGGCGCCCTCGGTGCGTTCGGCGAGGGCGAGCGCTTGCAGCGGGTCGCGCGCCCTGGGCGTGCGGCGGATTCTGGCGTGGGTCATGGGCTCTCCGTGTCAACGACGTGGGGTCCGCAGCACGACCGGCGGGCCAGCGCGATGACGACCAGCGTCAAGGACGCCGCGGCACGGATGCTGGTTCCATCGCGTCGCGTCGCATCACAGACGCATGCCAACCCGAACGCGGCAGGCGCCTCAGCGCGAGACGGGCGGGCGAAGCGCCTGCGTGGCGCGCTCCCAGCGCTTCACCTGCGCCCAGGCGACGCCCACCTCGTGGACGGCTGCGTGGTAGCCGGGAGCACCCGGATCTGTGTCCCGTCGGTGCATCATGGCGGTCGCGTAGCGACGACGCGCCTGGTGCAGGGCGGCCCAAGAGTCGGCGGATGGCACGTGCGTCTCCAGTTCGACCGACAGGTTCCGGGTCCATGGTCCCACACCCGGTCGAAGCATGGCTCTGGGTGGCTCAGCAGGTCGACGCCGGATGTCGGACCATGGACCCATGAAGACGAGGACCCCGGCCGACTGGGATCGGTTCAACGACCCCGTGGTGGAAGCCTTCCGAGCCAATGGCGGCAGGGTCCCCGGGCGCGGGCCGACGTTGCTGCTGACGACCATTGGGGCGAAGAGCGGTGTGCCCCGGATGCTGCCGCTCAACTTCAGCCGTGATGGCGAGCGGTACGTGGTCATCGGCTCCAAGGGCGGGTCGGCCACGCATCCCCACTGGTACCTCAACCTCGTGGCCGACCCCATCGTGACCATCGAGGTGGGGACCGACCCGGGGATCGAGGTCTTCCGGGCGCGTGCGTCGACCGCCGAGGAGCCGGAACGCACCCGGCTGTTCGACGCCCAGGTGGCGATCATGCCGTTCTTCGATGGCTATCGACACGCCGTCAAAGCCCGGCAGATCCCGGTGGTCGTGTTCCAGCGCCTCCCGGACGACGACCCGGACGGCGATCTGGCCTTCAGCGCCGACGGCTGACGGCCATGCCCGGCACCACGATCGCGCGGGTGGAGGTCTTCGGGTACGACCTGCGGTACGCCCACGGCAGTTACGTGATGTCCGGCGGGCGCGTCATCGACACGCTCGCCTCCACGGTGGTGCGCATCACGACCGCGGATGGCGCCGTGGGCTACGGCGAGACGTGCCCGCTGGGACCGACCTACCTGCCCGCCCACGCGGCCGGGGTGCGGGCGGCGCTGGGCCTGCTGACGCCTGCCGTGGTGGGCGCCGATGTCACGGATGCGGCCGGCGTGACCCGGCGCATGGAGGCTGCGCTCCGCGGCAGCCCGGAAGCGAAGGCGGCGATCGATGTCGCCTGTTGGGATGCCTTCGGTCGGACCGTCGGGCTGCCCGTGCACGCGCTGCTGGGCGGTGCGTTGCAGTCGGACCTGCCGTTGTACGTGGCGGTACCCCTGGGGACACCGGATGCCATGGCGGCGTTCGTGGAACGCGAACGCGCCGGTGGCGTTCGTCGGTTCCAGCTCAAGCTCGGCGGATCCCCCGTGGACGACGCCCGGCGTGCAGGGACCGTGGTGGAGGCGACCGGCCCCGGGGACGAGATCCTGGGTGACGCGAACGGAGGGTGGCGGCGCCAGGACGCCATCATCGCGGCACGCCTGATGGAGCCGCTGGAACGATTCCGGATGGAGCAGCCCTGCCCGACGCTCGACGAGTGCCTCGCGGTCCGCCACGTGACCACGCTGCCGATGGTGCTCGACGAGGTCATCACGGACCTGGGCGTCTTCACGCGCGCGGTCGCGGCGGAGGCGATGGACCACATCAACCTCAAGATCGGGCGCGTGGGCGGCCTCACGAAGGGCCGCCTGATCCGGGACGCTGCGGTGGAACTGGGCATCCGGCTGACCATCGAGGACGCATGGGGTGGCGACATCGTGTCCGCGGCCGTCGCGCACCTGGCGGCGGCCGTCCCGGCGGAGGCGCTGTTCGCGGTGTCGTTCATGAACGACTGGACGCTCGAGCACGTCGCCGGACACCAGCCGCGTTCCGCCGGCGGGAGAGGTCCCATCCCGGCCGGGCCTGGGCTGGGCATCGACGTGGATGACGCGCTCCTCGGCGCGCCACTGCTCACGGCGCGCACCTGAGACCCGGCATCTGACGCCCGGCTGTAACGCGTGCGACCTCGCCCCACGCGCCTTCAGGAGCCGGCGGAGGGCAGGATTCCTGCATGGCACTCCTCATCCGACTTCTGCTCACCAAGATCCTGCCCGCCCGGCTGGCCTGGGTGGTCGCCGCGTTCGTCTTCGGGCGTGCGCTGGCAGCGCGCCGCGAGACCACGACCGTCACCACGCGGCGCGACGTGCGCTGAAGCGGCACGACCCGCGGCGCGCCAGTGCGCCACGCGTCAGTGCATCGCCCAACCACCGTCGATGTTGAGCGTCTGGCCGGTGATGAACGACGCCTCGTCACTCGCGAGGAACACGACGCCGTTCGCGATGTCCTCCGGCAGCCCGCGCCGTGACAGCGACTGCAACCCGGCCATCTGGGCTGCGACCGTCACCTGGTCAGGGAACATCGTGATCTCTGCCTCGGTCCGGATGGCGCCCGGGGTGATGGCGTTGACCGTGATGCCTTCCGATCCGATCTCCCGCGCCAGGGTGCGCGTGAACCCGATCATGCCGCCCTTGCTGGACACGTAATCCAGGAGGTGGCTCTGGCCGGTCAGGAAGGTGACCGACGAGATGTTGATCACGCGGCCGTGGCCCCCCGACCGCAGATGCGGGTGGGCCGCCCGGAAACACAGGAAGCAGCCCTTGAGATTGACGGCCAGGGCTCGGTCCCAGTCGGCCTCCGTGACCTCCGTCCAGGGCCGGTGGGCATCGGTGACCGCGGCGTTGTTGACCAGGATGTCCAGGCCCCCGAGGCGCTCGACGGTCGCGCTGACCAATCGTTCCACGTCCGCGGCCACCGACACGTCCGCCTGCATCGCGAAGGCTCGGCCACCGCCGCCCTCGATCTCGGCCACGACCGCCTCCGCGTCCGCCGCGCGGGTCGCGTAGTTGACGCAGACCGCCGCGCCCTCACGCGCCAGCCCGCGGGCGATCGCGGCGCCGATGCCGCGAGCCGCCCCGGTGACGAGCGCCGCACGCCCGGCAAGTCTCATCGGACCGCGAACCGTTCCATGGCGGCACGGTCCAGGACAACGCCCAGACCCGGCGTCTCCGGTGCGATCATGTTCCCGTTCTCCACCTTCACCCATTCCTGGAACAGCTGGTAGAGCGTCTCGGTCTGGTAGGTCGGGTCCGTCATCTCCACCATCTGGATGCCCGGGAAGGCGGCACCCAGGTGGATGTGGACCTCCGGGAAGACATGCGGGAACACGGGCACACCCAGAGTGGACGCCAGTGCGCAGATCTTGGCCGCCTCCGACAGGCCGCCTGCCACGGTCGCGTCCAGGCGCAGCAGGTCCGGCGAGTGATCGAGGAGCAGGTCGCGGAACGCCCAGCGGCCCGTGCTGTCCTCGCCCAGCGCGATCCGCGCGCCCGTCTGCTCGCGCAACTTGACGGAGAGCGCCACCAGCTCCGTGGGGAACGGATCCTCGAGGAAGGCGATGTCGATGTCCGCCCACGAGCGGACGGTGGGCACGACCGACGCCAGGTCACGGAAGGCCCAGTGGACATCATGGGCGAGCGCGATGTCCGGGCCCAGCACCCGCCGCGCGGCGCGCAGTCGGACCGTATCCTCGGCCAGCTCACCAGCAGCGAGCTTGACCGTCCGGAACCCCTGCTCGGCGTAGTCCGCCATCTCCGCGTCCAGCTCCGCCTGGGTCCGGTCCGACGCTGGATAGCCGCCCGCCACGGACACGGGCACCCGCTCGCGCGCGCCACCCAGCAGCTTCCAGATGGGCAGCCCCGCCGCCTGTCCCTTGAGGTCCCACAGCGCGATGTCCACGGCCGACAGGGCGCGCATGAAGATGCCGCGCTGGCCCATGGGCAGGTTCCGGTAGTAGGCGGCCTCCCAGTGGGCTTCCGTGAGCAGGGGGTCCTTGCCCACCAGGAACGGCGCCAGACTCCGGTCCACGATCGACGTGACCGGGCTGTTCCGGGTCATGCCGAAGCCGATGCCCGTCTGGCCCGTGTCGGCGGTGATCTCGACCACGATGTACTCACGTGCGTCGAAGCGGATCTCGCCCATGATGATGGGGCGGGGCAGGGGCACCACGCACGTGGTGGCGGTGACGGCGGTGATCCTCATGGCGCGGAGGGTACCGTCCAGTCCGGCCATGCGTCCGGGTCGTCGAGGGTCTCGTCCGCACGGTCCTCGTTGGGCCCCACGATGGCCAGCAGCACGGCGGGCTCCTCGCCCAGCACGCGCAGGCCGTGGATCTCGCCGGGACGCGCCACGAGGAACGACCCCGGACCGAGCTCCACCTCGGCGTCGGCCGCGAGCCGGAACCCCAGGCGCCCCGACTGGACCGCGAACAGCTCGCTCGCGTGGGGGTGGTGATGGGGGATGGTCCGGAAGCCCGGCGGCCAGCCCAGGAGCACGGTGCGGACGCCCTCGTCACCCACGAGCGAGAGACGCCAGGGACCTGGGCCCTGGGCGCGCGCGAGCGCGACCAGCTCCACGAGCGGGTGGGCGATGGCGTCGACGTGAGGGACGTACGGCATGGCCTACCAGACCGACCAGCCGCCGTCGACGACGAGCAGCTGACCGGTCACGTACTGCGAGGCCTGGGTGCCCAGGAAGATGGCTGGGCCGACATAGTCATCAGCGCCGCCCAGTCGCGCCATCGGCACCATGTCCTCCTGGAAGCGCTCCAGCCGGGCACGTTCGGTGGGCGTGAGGTCCGCGTCCTGGTCGCTGGTCACGATGCCGCCCGGGCTGAGCGAGTTGATGGTCACGCCCTGGCGCGCGAAGAGCGGCGCGAAGTAGCGGGTCAGGCCGTTGATGCCGTGCTTGGTCGCGAAGTAGGACGAGACGTCCCAGTCGGCGTCGTAGTAGCGGGGATCGGGCGCGATCGAGCCGTAGACCGAGGCGATGTTCACGATGCGGCCCCAGCCGCGCTCCAGCATGCCCGGCGCGAACAGTTGGATCAGACGGAAGGGCGCATCAAGGTTGAGCCGGAACGCCTGGTGCCAGTCATCGAGCGACACCGTCTGCCACGGCTGCCAGATGGCACCGCCGGCGTTGTTGATGAGGATGTCGATGGCGCCCGCAGCGTCCGCGAGGCGACGCACGTCCTCCTCGTTCGTGACGTCCGCGGGGATGGCCGTGACGCTGCCGCCGAAGGCCCGGGCGAGGCGCTCGGTCTCACCCAGGCGCTCCTCGCCCCGGGCACAGATCACGATATCGGCGCCCGCCTCCGCATAGCCGATGGCGAGCGCCCTTCCCAGGCCACGGCCGGCGCCCGTGATGAGGGCGCGGCGGCCGGTCAGGTCGAGCAGTCGGTGGCCCATGGGTCTGTCCGCGGTCAGTAGACGAGGAGGCCGCGGGCCAGCTCACCGTCCGCGAGCGCCCGATGCGCCTCATCGATCTCCTCGAGCGGATAGCGCTGGGTGATGAGCTGGTCGATCTTGAGCCTGCCCTCGAGGTACAGGTCCACCAGGCGCCCGAAATCGTCCGAGGGCACGGCGGACCCATAGCGGGAGCCGATGAGCTTGACTTCGTTGCCGATGAACCGGATGGGATCGACGGACAGCATCGCACCCGTGGGCATCAGGCCGAGCATCACGACGGTGCCGCCGTTCTGCACCGCCGACCAGGCCTGCTGCACCGCGCGGTTGTCGCCCACGGCGACGATCGCGTATTCCACACCCCGGCCGCCCGTGAGGTCCTTGATGGCCTGTGTGAGGTCGGGCTGCTTCGCGTTGAACGTGTGCGTGGCACCCATCTCGCGCGCGAAGTCCAGTTTCCGGTCGACCGTGTCCACGGCGATGATGGGGCTGGCACCCACCAGCGCCCCGCCCTGGACTGCATTGAGGCCGACGCCGCCGCAGCCCCAGACCGCGAGGCTCGCGCCCGTGGGGACCTTGGCGGT
>Ga0105047_10005895_pt1 | contig 20905 bp, 17 predicted proteins | sample MAT04_FD_78384 | JGI IMG/M metagenome (GOLD analysis project Ga0105047, IMG submission 78384) | Freshwater microbial communities from Lake Fryxell liftoff mats and glacier meltwater in Antarctica - MAT-04 (megahit assembly) | ecosystem: Environmental > Aquatic > Freshwater > Ice > Liftoff... | reverse complement strand
GAATACAGGCAGTCCGTACATACCGGGACAGGTGACGGATGACAGTGATAGTGGTGTGCAGTTGGAGAGTACAAATCCGGGTGAGCCGGGCGATACAGGTGGACCTGACGACCCTACACCGGTACAAATACCAAGTATAGATATCGTTAAGTCTATAATCAGTGTGAATGATGCGGTAAGTCAGATACCTGGAAATAAAGATGTTAGGTTTAGATTTACGATACAAAACACAGGAAATATTGATCTTAGCAATATAGATCTGATTGATCCTATAATGACAGAATTATTACCAGTGTGGGTAGGAATTACCAATAACCCTGTGCTGATATTCAGTAATGCAACGGCTACACCGGTGTTGAATGGTTCATTCAATGGCAATAGCCAGTCAAATATGTTTACAGGCACATCAGGGTTACTTGAGCCAGGACAGTCGGTCACTGTAGAATTGACAGTGCAGATTAATCCGAATGCATCACATCCGAACTACCCTTCCCTGACAAATCAGGCTACATCAAATGGAGACGCAACGTTGTATAATGGCAGTGTAGTCACCGTAACAGATGTATCAGATGATGGCATCGATCCGCAAGGGACGAATCCTGAATATCCGGGAGATATGGGAACTCCAAATGATCCAACGCCACTGATTGCACCAGCCATTTCATTGGTTAAGAATGTAGTTGATTATCAGAATCCATTAAGCGGAATATCCGGGCATTATGACGTAATAATAAATCTTGGGTTAAAAAACGTTGGTAATGTACATCTTAGCAATATTCGACTCATGGATACCATAGAGCTGAATAAATATGTTGGAGTGTACTATGCAGGATTAGCACCTGGTACACAGCCGGTGATAATAAGTTCAAATGCAACCACCAATCCGGTGATCAATGCAGGTTTTAACGGAAGGATAAGTAATCCTGGCATCTTCAATGGTACCACAGGACTCTTGGCTCCGGGCCAGGAGATGGTGGTACAGATCAGAATAGAAATTGACGCCACCTCACCAATGATTCCGGATTCCCTATGGAACCGAGCTACCGCGTATGGAAATGCCACCCGAAACACGGGAGTCGATTATGTTGACCCTGCAACTGATAGTCCGATTACAACAAGCGATAACTCAGATGCAGGAACGGAACATGAAAGCACGAATCCAAATCAGCCGGAAGACGATGGAACTGCACAGGACAATACTTTGATTGAAGTATTAGGCCAAATAGGAGATTTTGTATGGAAAGATTTGGATGGAGATGGCATACAGGATGCCGGAGAACCAGGAGTTGGAGGAGTAGTTGTAGGTTTATATGATTGCAGCAACACTCTGATCAGATCTGTCACTACAAACTCAAATGGTAAATATGTCTTTGACAATGTATTGAGAGGTTTCTACAAACTAAGGTTTGATATCAGTGGCTTACCGCCGGGTTGTGCATTCACAACAAAAAATGTTGGTAGTGATATAGCTTTAGATTCGGATGCTAATTTGGCAGGATGGACGGATTGCTTCTTCATAAATCCAGGCCAAAGAGATACCACCAGAGATGCAGGATTACTAATACTTTCGGCAATCGGAGACTTTGTGTGGCATGATCTGAACGGTGATGGACAACAAAATTTCGGCGAACCGGGAATACCTGGCATTCAGGTGAATCTATGGCATGGCACTGGAGCATATGCAGCCACGACATATACGGATGCGAGTGGAAAATACCTGTTTGATTTTCTTTACCCTGGCAGTTATTATCTTGACTTCATCAGTCCTTCAGGGTATGAAAGAACATTTTCCAACAGAGGAAATGACGCCACAGATAGCGATGTAGATGGAAGCAATGGACCAGGGACGACAGCTACTACAGTACTTACACCGGGCGAGAGAGATATGACATGGGATGCAGGCTTCTACAAGTGCGTGCCTATAGGAGATTTGGTTTGGTACGATATCAATAAGAATGATGTTTGGAATACCAATGAAAACGGAATCAACGGTTTGAAAGTAAATCTATGGAGGAATCATTTTGGTACCTGGGCCATCTGGGAGTTTAAATACACAGGACATAAACCAGGCACACCATCGGATGATGGTTATTTCAACTTCTGTGCTCCACCGGGCGAATATTACATCGAAGTCATTTTGCCGCCACTGGGACTTGTAAGAGCAAGACCAAATATAGGAACAAATGAGGAATTTGATAGCGACATCAATTCAAATAACAGATCAGATGTGTTCACAATACTTTCGGGTCAGACAAAAACTGATTTAGGTGCAGGATATTATCCGATGGCTACAGTAGGAAATCTGGTCTGGAGAGACGATAATCTGAATGGTGTGCAGGATGCCAATGAGCCAAAAGTAGAAGGAGTAAAAGTCGAAGCGGTGGAAGTATCTACCGGCAAAGTAGTTGGTTTTGATTACACAGATGTGACTGGAGAATACATGCTGGATTATCTGGAGAAACAACAGTATTACCTTAAATTTACACCACCTGCGGGTTTTGGAGCAACAATAGCGAGAGCAGCAGCTGACAACATGGATAGTGATGTGGATCACAGCTTCGGTCCGAATACCACCCGATCATTCTCTATGGAGCCTTCCATGGTAAATGATAATATAGACATGGGTCTAGCGTTTGGAGTGCTTCCGGTAGATTGGCTGGATGTTAACGCAAAAAGAGTCAATAATACCCATTTGATAACTTGGAGTACAGCCAGAGAAGTGAACGTGAGCCATTACATAGTGGAGAGAAGAGTTGATACTGAAAAGGAATTTGTAGCGATACCGGGCAAAGTCAATGCCAATGGCAACACAAACTTGATCAGCCATTACAAACTAACAGATACTGAAGTAGGAAGTCCGGGAACATATGTATATCGAGTAAAACAAGTAGACTTCGACGGTCAGTTTACATACAGCAGATGGGTAAAATTGAGTCATAGTGGAGAACAGTCCATAGATATGTATCCAAACCCTGCCAGAAATGAGACGAATATACAAGTAGTATTATCGAATGATTCCGAGGTTAAAATAGAATTGCTGGATGCGGCATCAAAACTGATAAAACTAGTCAAAGCCACATCAGTTCAAGCAGCAGGTGATGAAATCTATCATTTAAATCTTGAAGACGTTGCAGCTGGAGTTTACAACGTAATAATCACCATAGATGGTGTCACTTCTCAAAGGAAATTGATAAGAATACAATGATGATCTTTTAGAGATATCTAGTATTTAAAAATAAAACGGTTGGCACCTTAAGCAGGGCCGACCGTTTTTTGTTTTATGCGTTATCAATATTTCTTGTATTGTGTTGGAATATAAAATCTGCTTATTTTTTACTACCTTAGCAGCCCGTAATAAATATTGGTATCAAGTGAAAATTTATCCTTTTAGCGCATCTTACCCTAATGCAGAATTAATCTCATCAGCAGATGCCTTTTTTGGTGCAGTGAGTAAAGAATATATCCAATATAAAAATGCCGGGTTTTTTATCAAACGAAAGAAAAAAGCGCTATTTATATACAGGATTACAGGTAAACAAACTTTTACAGGCATCATTGCAGGAAATGATATTTCGGATCTTGAAGATAATAAAATATTAGGTCACGAACACACCATAACTGAAAAAGAGCAAAACATGCTTAGCCTTATGTTGCTGCGCAAAGCAATGATTAAGCCTGTACTGTTGGCATATGTTTCAAGTATAGAAATTGATAATTTTATAGGTAGTTTTATCAGTAATTCATTACCTGAATATACTATTGAGCTTACCAATCCAACTGAACGCCATATTTTCTGGGCAGTAGATAAAGATGAAGATATCCATATGATAAAAAGCTTATTTAAAGAACATATACCAAAAGCGTACATTGCAGATGGCCATCACAGGTCTTCTGTCACAGCAAGATTAGTCAAAAAAAAGTATCTTCATGACCATGATAATGATATTCATCCCGGATTATTATGTGCATTTTTCCCGTTTTCTGATCTGACCATATATGATTTCAACAGGGTAGTGCAACTCCCTGATCATATGAGTACCACGAGATTTATGGCGCACCTTTCCATATATTTTGATATATCGCCTGCTATTATTCCAAGTAAACCTGTTACAAAACACCAGCTTACTTTGTACATTAATCAGGAGTGGTATATCCTGAACTGGAAAGAATCTGTCATTGGAATTTATAATGATAAGTCTAAGGTATTGGATGTGGACTTATTTAATGACTATGTCTTAAAAAATATTCTGGATATCTCTGATATAAAATCTGCAACAGAAATCAAATATGTCGAGGGTGTCTCAGGTTTGGAAGGCTTGATGGGAGCAGCAAAATATCCTTCAAGTGTCGCTTTTTGTTTATTTGCAGTGACTAAAGAAGAACTTATAAGCATATCAGACGCCGGCGGAGTTCTGCCCCCCAAAAGTACCTGGTTTGAACCCAGAATGAAAAATGCTATGATCATTAAAGAATTTTGAAGTATTAATACATTCTATAATTGGAAATACATATGATACAAAAGTTCAGTGCTGAATACATTTTTACCGAAGACGGTAAGCTTACCGCGGGGAAAGTTATAGTGACAAACGGATCTGGTGATATACTTAGTGTTGACAATACTATAGATCATGACGGGAGTTCAGTGCACTTTTTTAACGGATTGATTATACCCGGATTTGTTAATTCACATTGTCACCTGGAATTGTCACACATGAAAGGAAAAGTAGATACTGGCACAGGATTACTTCCATTTCTTAAAAATGTTGTTACTTTCAGAGATATTAATAAGGATGTTATTGATCAGGCTATAAAGGATGCCGATGAAGAAATGTATCTTAATGGAATAGTGGCAGTGGGTGATATTTCCAATAAAATTGATACATCGCATGTGAAATCAGGAAGTAGAATGGATTATTATACTTTTGTTGAAATGTTTGATTTTTTACAGCCTTCCATGACCGACAGCACTATTCAACAATATAAGAATGTTATGCAAGGTCAAAGCAATGTGCGATTTAACAAAAAAAGTTATGTGCCTCATGCTCCATATACAGTCAGTCCGGATCTTTTTAAATTTATCAATGAAAACAATACATCTGATCAAACCATAAGTATTCATAATCAGGAAACGCTTGCTGAGAATGAACTTTTTGAAAAAGGAACTGGTGGCTTTGTTGATTTTTACAAAGGGTTTGGCTTATCTCTGGACCATTTTAAACATTCAGGAAAATCATCTATACATTATACCTTAGCTAACCTTCAACCTGAATTTAAAACTATTTTCGTACACAATACTATGACAACCACAGATGATATACATTCAGCAATTTCATGGAATCAGCAAAGTTTTTGGGCTACCTGCCCTAATGCCAATCTTTACATTGAAAACAAATTGCCAGATTATAAAATATTTACTGGGACAAAAGCGAAAGTGACAATAGGAACGGATAGCCTTACCTCCAACTGGCAGTTATCAATTTGGGAAGAAATCAGGACGATCAGAAAATATCAGTCATACTTGCCTTTGGAAACATTGTTGACCTGGGCGACCATCAATGGTGCTGAAGCTCTGGGATATGAAGATCGACTGGGAAGTATCACAATAGGTAAAAGACCGGGATTGGTTCTTGTTGAAGGTCAGGATGCATTAAGTCATAACAACAGAATCAGCCGGTTAATTTGATGGTATTGGAGTTATTAAAACTATTTTTACTCTTAATGATTGGTTTTTATTCGGCAAGTAGTTCAATTGATGATCAAAATTAGAACAATATTTCTTAGATTAACTAAACTGTGCTATTTTATTTATTGGTTTTTCTCTGTTTTCATTACTTTTGCAAATCATTTTAGATAAAAACAATTGATAATGGCAAATAGGATAAGAGTAAAAGACATTTTTTCAGCAAAAACTGATCAAAAATATACGGTTATGGGTTGGGTGCGTACATTCAGAAACAACCAATTTATAGCATTAAATGACGGATCTTGTCTGGCCAATTTGCAGGTTGTCATAGATTTCGAAAATGCAGATCCTGACCTGATCAAACGCATCACTACTGGAGCAGGAATAAGTATACATGGTACACTCATCACCTCTCAGGGAAAAGGTCAGAGTGTAGAGTTGACTGCTGAAAATATTGAGATTCTTGGAGACTGTGACCCAGACACCTACCCTATCCAACTAAAGAACAGACCTAGCCTGGAATACCTTCGTGAAATAGCTCACTTAAGGTTCAGAACCAATGCTTTTAGTGCCATTTTCAGAGTGAGGCACGTGTTATCTTATGGTATTCACAAGTTTTTTAATGATCGACATTTTGTCAATATCCACAGTCCTATCATCACAGGAAGTGATGCGGAAGGTGCAGGAGAGATGTTTCAGGTCACGACGCTCGATATTAACAATCCGCCAAAAAACGAAGACGGAACCATTAATTTTAAAGAAGACTTCTTCGGCAAAGCAACCAACCTTACCGTTTCAGGTCAGTTGGAAGCAGAATTGGCAGCATTGGCACTGAGCAATGTGTATACTTTTGGCCCAACATTCCGTGCCGAAAATTCCAATACTACCCGCCACCTTGCTGAGTTCTGGATGATAGAGCCCGAAGTAGCCTTTAATGACCTCAATGACAACATGGATTTGGCAGAAGATATGCTCAAATATTTGATACAATATGTATTGGATCATTGTGCAGAAGATCTGGCCTTCCTGGAGCAGAGACTCCTGGAAGATGAAAAGCAAAAACCACAGACTGAGCGTTCGGAAATGTCTTTAATAGAAAAATTGAAATTCTGTCTTGAGCAGCCTTTTGAGCGATTGACATATACAGAAGCCATTGAAATACTTAGGAACTCAACACCAAATAAAAAAGGGAAATTTCAATATCCCATCGATAAATGGGGAGCTGATCTTCAGTCAGAGCACGAAAGATATCTGGTAGAAAAGCACTTCAAAAAACCAGTCATCCTAACCAATTACCCTAAGGAAATAAAGGCTTTCTATATGCGTATGGATGATGATGATAAAACGGTGAGAGCGATGGATGTACTTTTTCCAGGTATAGGTGAGATCATTGGTGGCTCTCAGCGTGAAGAGCGGTATGATAAACTGCTGAAGCGCATGGAAGAAATGCACATACCTGCTGAAGATATGTCCTGGTTTCTGGATACGAGAAGATTCGGTACCGTACCACATGCTGGATTTGGATTGGGATTTGAGCGACTAGTGCTTTTTGTGACTGGTATGACCAATATCAGAGACGTTATTCCTTTCCCAAGATTCCCGGGCAATGCAGAGTTCTAAATTAACTGGTATTTCTTCATTTTTTAAAAATATTTCAAAATATTTCTTTGAGCTTATAGTAGTTATATTTGGGGTATATCTGGGATTTATGGCCAATAATTACTCCGAAGATCTGAAACAAAGGGAATACATCAATACTACCATCAAGGAAATGTATGTCAGCCTCGATCAGGATATAGATGATGCTATTTTGAATAAAAAAGGTCATGAAACAGGTTTGAATAGCGTAAAGTATTTTGGCAAGATTTTCAGGGGTGAAGAAGTAATAAAAGATTCTTTTGATCGACATCTAATAAACCTGACCAGAAGTTATGTAAGTATCCAAAATACTGCATCCTTTGAAACACTCAAGTCCAAAGGGTTGAACCTGATTACCAATGATACGCTGAGATCTCAAATTATAAAGCTCTATGATTTTCAGTTTGATGTGCTTCAGAAAATAGAAGAGACTTATGCAGAGTCACAATTATTTACAAATTTCTACCCTGATCTGATGGAGATACTTGACCAGTCTTTATATTTTGATAACGCCGGCCGGTTAGAAAAAATTGCTGCTCCCCTTGACATCACCAATGCAGAAAAAAGCAGATTGGTATTGATGTTAAAAAGACTTACATACACCAGAAACTTCAATATATCTGTGTATGATGAGGTCATCGGAGATATGAAAGATCTGAGAATCAGTTTGGTAAATGAATATCCGTTTCTCAAATAACAATGATATCCGCCCGTCCTTATATCAAGTCAGTTTTTTTTCAGGAAGAAGCAACCAAAAATAAACGTGGGTATCCTTATGATATTCCGGCTATCCGCCAGTGCGAAGACATAAAATTTCACGCAGATGTAACTTTTTTTATCGGCGAGAATGGAAGTGGTAAATCCACGCTCCTAGAAGCTATCGCTGTAGCTTATGGTTTTAATCCTGAAGGCGGTACGAAATCTGCACAGTTTGAAGTGCATAATACGCACTCCGATCTGTATAAGGAAATCAAACTTTCCAAGAGCTACAAGACACCGGGTGATGCATACTTTCTCAGAGCGGAGAGTTTTTATAACGTGGCTACCAAAGCAGAAGAGTTTGGCGTATTAAAGTCCTACGGTGGCAAATCTCTCCACGAACAATCACATGGCGAGGCCTTTCTCGCTACCTTGATGCACAAGCTTACCGGCAATGGATTGTATCTTCTCGACGAACCCGAAGCTGCCTTGTCTCCGGCACGTCAGTTGACAGCCATCAGCCTGATTCATCAGTTGGTGCAACAAGATTCTCAGTTTATAATTGCCACCCACTCACCCATCATTATGGCCTATCCCAATGCTAAGATTTATGAATTCAGTGCTGAGGGCGTCAAAGAAGTCAGGTATGATGAGACAGAACATTATCAGATCACGAGGTCATTTTTGGATAATCCTGAGGTAAGTCTAAAGCTGCTGATGGAGAATGAGGAGGAAGAGTGATGTAATAGATTTAATTTGGATATAAGTCATTCTAAATATGTCAATTTAGTTGATATTCTGATATTACATCTCAAACACCACAGGTGGATTGACCAAACGATATCTCACATCGAGTACGCTGGCATTGATGAATAAGGTATCTTGTAAGGTGGATTGACCATAAGCTTCGTGGATGTGGCCACAGATGTGAACTTTGGGTTTTATGATATTTATAGCATCCTTTAATACTTCACAGCCTACCTGCATACCATGTATAGTCCGATCCAATACGCCATGCATAGGACCATGAGTGATAAGTATATCCGTATCGTGCAGTATCAGATCCCAATGCTTTTTAATATCTGCTCCCCGATGTCTGTTAAATGCCCAATCAAAAAACCATGGTGTAACAGGCGACCCCCAAATGTTTACACCATCTATAGTTATTCCTGAGTCATTCAGATAGATGACATCCTTAGGTATAATGGATTCAATTCTTTCCGCTTCAGCCCGCTCAAAGAAAAAATCGTGATTTCCGGCTATGCATATTTTGTGTTTGAAATTCTGTTCACTAAACCAATGTAGAAAATCCTTTACTTCACTTTCACTACCCCGACTTGAGAAATCACCTGCGTGGATAAGCACATCTCCAGATGGCAACAAAAGCTGATCGTGGTATCCGTGCGTATCGGAGATAGCAATTATTTTCAAGGGTTTTGTAAATATTCTTTTACAATATTCAATTCAAACCATCTCTGGCATTCATCCAAACTTGACTCGCCTGATGCCACTTTGATGGTAAAATCGTATAGAATTACTTTTGGGGTATTTTTATTAATTCTATACCCATTTAAGTCTAAGAATAGAATTGCAGCCTCAAGACCAGTCCTTTTATTGCCATCACTAAAAATATGATTGGCAATAATATTGTACACATACAAATCTACTTTATCACTCAAATTAGGGTAAAGCGGCATACCAAACATCACAGAACTTACTACTTCTATTAAATATACTAATGCTCCTTCATTTAAAAAATTAGCAGGCTTAATATACTGACCGCCATGTCTGGCAACTGTTTTTCTATTGATCAATATCAATTCTTCCGTGGTAAGATATCTAATCACGCCAATTTTCTGAATACTTCATCGTATTCTTCAAAATGTTTATCAATTAATGATTCGATATATTGCATATCGTCAAAATCTTCATTTTTTTTAACCTTAGATTCTACCAATTCTAATAAAAATTGATGCGTAATAATCTCACTTTCGATCAAATCATGAATGAGATGTTTAATTTCATTTTTACTCAGAGTCTTAACATCAATTACACTTGCCATGATATAAAATATTTAATTACCTAAAACGATTTTAATTAAGTTTTGGTTCCAATCCAATTTGAGAATAAATTTTTTGGGGGACACTACAGTCAGCTGATTAAAGCAGATCAAAGTGCATCAATTTTTTAAACCTGCCCAATCTCTCATCGATCTCAGGCATAGATAGTATCTGCAACTTGTTCAGACTGAAATCTTCGACACAAAATGATGCCATCGCAGATCCGACTATAATGGCACGTTTCATATTTTCCATGCCGATATCATCTGTTTTGGCAAGATAACCCATGAGTCCACCGGCAAAGGTATCACCAGCTCCAGTAGGGTCAAAAACCTGAGCCAATGGCAATGCAGGTGCGAAAAATATATCATCATCAGAAAAAAGCAAGGCTCCGTGTTCTCCTTTTTTGATCACCAAGTACTTTGGTCCCATTTCATGGATGACCCTAGCGGCATTGACTAGTGAATGTTCTCCTGATAATTGTCTTGCTTCTTCATCATTGATGGTCAGAAGATCTACCCTGGCTATTACTTCTTTTAGCTCGTCCATGGCAATATCCATCCAGAAATTCATGGTATCGAGAGCTATTAGTTTTTGACTTCCGTCCAATTGGTCCAAGACACTTTTCTGAATGGCTGGTGTAAGATTGCCGAGCATCACATATTTGCTGGACTTGGCAGATTCAGGTAGTATAGGATCAAAATCAGCCAAAACATTGAGATCGGTTACCAATGTATCCCTGTTATTCATGTTGTTGTGATATCGACCTGCCCAAAAGAATGATTTACCACCTTCTACGATTTTCAATCCATCCATATTGACGCCCCGATCCTTGAGTCGCTGCAACTCATAATCAGGAAAATCGTCTCCAACTATAGAAACAAGATGAATATTATTGGTAAAATAAGATGCTGACCAGCTAATGTATGTGCAGGCTCCGCCGATGACCATTTCTGCTTTGCCATAAGGTGTTTCTATCGTATCAAAAGCTACGGTTCCCACAGTAAGAAGACTCATAAATATTTATTATTTGAAGGGACAAAGGTAGGATTTAACCCCTAATTATCTTAGAAATTTGGTAATTAGTGAAAAATATTGTTCCATTTTTTAACAATATTTGGAATTTGGTTTCTGCAGCACTGCTTATTTCACTTTTTTACCAAATATAGTGTTCATAAGTCGATGAGAGAAAACTCCGGTTTCTTTGTAAATTTTATTTTGAAAACTTAGTTCCAAACCGAATAAACACACCAGTCCAAAAATAAAAAGAAAGCTCCTTAGAATCAAAAAAGGTTCAAGCCAATGATCAAAAAAGGGTTCAATGAGAAATATTCTTGCTATCGTAATGCTTAATACAAGAAGAAAAGATGCATTTGCCATTGCTTTTATGGTCAATGAAATATCGTTGGTTTGTTTGCGTTTGCAAATACTATATAAACCTACATAAAGCGGATTGGTGCTGTCCATTTTTATCAATTGTTTCAAAATATCCTTCGCATTCTGAAATTTTTTAATCTGAAAAAGACAAGCAGCTTTTCTGAAAAGTAACTCATTAAATATGTTTTGATTTTTAAATTCAAAAATATTTTCAACTATTATTGACTCCAGAACAATATCAATTTTGGATAAAAATCTTTCATACCTACCGACTTCAAAAAGACACAATAGATAATCTATGTCAATTTCTATACGCTCGTCAAAATATAGGGATGAAATGGCTTTAGGATTTTCTTCATAAAACCTTACTTTGTCTCTGTAAGCAGATGCATCAAGTCTGAAGTAATTGAGGTAAATATTTCCTGCATCAAAATTCATGGTGAAATAATGCTTATTTTTTAAATTTGTTCAATGGATATATTAAAATTTTACTGGGACTCGCATCAGATTCTATGGATGCGATCTGAATATTACACAAATATAAGCCATCCGTTACTATATTGTCAATATATACCATCTCTGTTATGGTCTTTTTTTTATTGGGGATCAACGGCCACTCCCAGTATGCCTTATGTGCCATGAGCTGGCCGCCATCTTTTTCTCTGTCCACAGATGGTAGGTCTGTGATAAGATGTATAACGTCTCTTTTATTCAAATAGTGAATGGCATCTTCTGAAAAATAAGCGGGATTGGTACCTGAATAATCTTTTTTCAGTTTATCACTGCTATTGGGCAAAGTTCGGACTATGATGGCAGGAGTTTTCACCTTATTTTCAAGCATATGTTTTAAAACCGATGCCGTGATAATGCTATCTTGTTCGCCAGATTTATCAGGAGTAACGGTTACCATAATACGCCAAAAAATGAAATTCTGTCAGACATTGGTTGATGGTAAATGCTTCGGCAGTAATGTGTCCCACACATTGGTTTGGATACGATATCTTATAGTACTTATTGGGAAAATTTTAATGTAAAAAACTACTTGCCTGATGGATCAGATTGGAAAGATGGATTTCCAGTGAGACAAGCAGTGCTAATGATACCTGAACCGGGAAGTGCTGACTATATTATATTTCACCATTTGTGGAAAAACCTTCCAGATGACGGTCTTAATTTCCATAGAATCGTGGGTCTATTAATGTCTAAAGTTAGTTTTAAAAATCAATATCCTGATGGAAAAGCAATCTTTAAGGACAGTTTATTTGCAAATGGTTTCTTCCAAAGTGGTTTTAAAGCGATCAAACATGGAAACGGAAGAGATTGGTGGGTCTTACACAGCACAGAATATAATGATTCCTTACACATTTATCTAGTTGACCATACTTGCATTCATTTAATACAAAAATATGATGGTGCTACAAAAAACACACAGCATTTTACATATCAAGTAGGTTATTTTTCACCAAAAGGAAATAAATATGTCACGCATGAAGGTGTAGGATATGAATATGATACGATGTATTTGAGTGTATATGATTATGATCGTTGCTCTGGTATAATGCAAAAAAAAGAAGGAAAAACTTTCACAAATCAGAGACAATTACTCTATGGTGCAATTTCATTCTCACCAGATGGTCATTATCTTTATGCAACAGATGGATTGAATATGTACCAATATGATATGTTTGCCGATGAAATATTAGAATCAGAGCAGATCATAGCAGAGTATGACGGTAGCATATTTAAATATAATGAATGGGATTTTGGTAGGGATTTGATTTTCAGTTATATGGTGAGTGGACCTGATGGTAAAATATACAGTCTTACTCCAAGTGGTACTCGTTCACTTCATACGATAGAATACCCAGAAGAAGAAGGGACAAATGCCACGGTTTTACAAAATAGCATAAAGCTACCTAAACAAAATTTTAATTCACTTCCCAATTTTCCACATTTCAGAATAGGTCCATGGGATGGAAGCCCATGTGATACGCTCGGTCTTGATAATATTCCTGTGGCAAAATTCAGATACGAGCAAGATACCTTAGATCACTTGCGGATAAGATTTACGGATTTGAGTTATTTTGGCCCCGAAGAATGGTCATGGGACTTTGGTGATACTACAGGATTTGCAGGAAGGAAGCCGTATTGGCATCGTTTTCCCGGTCCCGGTGTGTATAATTTATGTTTGAGTTTAGTCAATAATAATGGGAAACATACCTATTGTAAAAACCTTACCATAGGTAGTCCTGTATCCACAGATGATACAAAAAGTACAATACAACTGACGGTATTTCCAAATCCTGTAGAAAACGATCTTTTAGTGACACTTTCGGATTTTATTCCGACACAGGGGAGTATTGTATTTTATGATATCTTTGGTCGACAGATATTCCGGCAGCGCATTTATTATGGCCTAAACAATATTAATTTGATGCAATTGGCACAGGGAACATATTTTTATACTTTTTTCGATAATGGCAAAGCCCTGAGTTCCGGTAAAATATTGAAAATGTGATACCATTGTGTAGTATTAAATTAAGTTCATTGATGCCTTCCATTTTTAGTCTTATCAGTTTCTCTTATCTAGTCCCCAAAGCAATTTTTCGCTGATGGTTTTCATAAAAGTCTGTCCTTTGAGTTGTATAAAGCTGATGTAGAAATTGCCTTTCCTTATTTCTATATGGTGAGTAGAAGTAATAGTTTCATATCGAGAGTCAAGAGTACACATAAAGCTATCCGTTCGACCTTCGACCTTTAATGATATGCAGAGGGAATCGGGAATGACGATAGGCCTGACATTAAGATTATGTGGTGCAACTGGAGTTATCACAATATTCTGAGAATCAGGAAATATGATTGGTCCACCACAACTTAATGAATAGCCTGTAGACCCTGTGGGGGTGCTGACGATAATACCATCTGCCCAGTAAGAGTTTAGTAGTACGTGATCTACATATGTATGTATGGTAATCATGGAGGAAGTATCTCTTTTATTCAATGTGAAATCATTAAGAGCATAAGGAAATTGATCAAAAAGTGGCAGATTGCATGTCAGTGCGAGCAATGATCGGGATACTATGCTATATTCATTGTGTACAAGTTGTTTTACTGCTTTTTTGATGATTTTTTTTTCTACACTAGCCAAAAAACCAAGCCTGCCTAAATTTATTCCTAACACGGGAATTCCACTATCTTTAAGCAGAGTAATTGCTTGGAGTATTGTCCCGTCTCCACCTAGCGTGATCATGATATCAGGACGATGAGTGATTAGATCGCTGTTTGATTCAACGGTTGCAAGATGTATTACTTCCTGATTATATTTTTTTAGTTCATCTAGATATGGGCGAAATACCAATAATTCCACTTCATATTCTATTGCAGTACTCAGTAAGGCATTTACATACTCAAATTCAGCTGCGTCTTTTATACTTTGTCCATAAATAAGCCACTTCATCAACTACTTAATTTTCAGGATGATTAAAAAGTTTTTGTTTGGAACATGTGTCTTGCTATTTTTAGATTCAAAGACTTCAGATCGCTGAGACTTACGTTAAAAAGAGGGGTAGCATTGGTGCCAGAAGCACTGATTACTTTGACATAACCTACTACCATGGTCCAGCCATGGAGTGTGGCCAGCATAGGGTCAAGTGTAGTTAATATACTCCCATCCCTTTTGCCGCGTTCTATTTCTTTGACAGTAAGTTTGAAAGGAAGATTTTGCATATCCTGTAGTTTTACATGATAAATACTGTCCTTGACGGCCTCTGTAAGTTTTGCTTCATTCGTGCCGTCTGAAGTGGATCTCACTAATGCAAAATATTCAAGCAAGGCTTCAGAGTATAAGTAGTTTTGTTCGCAAAATGACATAAAAGCATCAAAAATGGCTATAACACTTTCCAAGCCAGTTTTATCTTTATGCTTATCTATGGTTTCATAATATTTTTGAATCAAAAGTTGAAGAGCTTTGAATGTCACGGCAAGATATAAGTTCTCTTTGGATTGAAAATAGGTATACAAAGTAACTTTAGTTATGTCAGCCCTATTAGCTATTTCCTCCATTTTGGCATTCTTAAAACCAACCTCGCTAAATACCTTTTCTGCAGCGAGAATAATGATGGATTCTTTTTGATTTTTCTTTTCGTCCTTCATGTAAGTGATTGATCTGGAAATATTAGTACAAATAATGATCCATAATTGCTCAAAGGTAAGCAAAAAAGAATCTGCATTATCATTTAAAATTCACTTATGGAGAGACAACTTATTTAATTGCTACGAATTTAAAACCATAAACTTATTTGGAATTAAAAATTATACACCATAATAATAAATTGTTGTACCTTTGCAGCCATTTTTAAAATTTTATTATTTAACCGCTGCCGTAAATAGAAAATCGGCATACAAATTTTTTTAAAATGGTAGAAGATAATGGTCTTGAACAAGATCAAAAAGATGAGGTAACTGGTGATATTGAAGATATTTCAGAAGTTCAGTTAGAGCAGACCCCTGAAAATAATTCTACAGCACATGACGACTTTGATTGGTCATTGGGCAAAAGAAACACTTTTAAGTATTCAGATACAGAACACAAAAAATACTTTGAGCAGTATGACCAATCACTAAATTCTGTTTCAGAGTTGGAAGTGGTAAAAGGTAGAGTGACATCCATTCATAGTGGTGATGTAGTTTTGGATATCAATTATAAATCTGACGGATTAGTACCCCTTTCCGAATTTAGAGATACACCTGATCTTAAGATTGGGGATTATGTTGATGTTTATGTAGAAAATAAAGAAGACCTTAGAGGTCAATTGGTTCTTTCTAGAAGAAAGGCTAAATTGTTGAAGGCATGGGACAATCTTGTAGACTCTTACAAGAACGGTACCATCATAAAGGGACTCGTCATAAGTAAGACCAAAGGTGGATTAATCGTCGATTGTTTAGGTCTGGAAACGTTCCTTCCTGGGTCTCAGATTGATGTTAAGCCGATCACAGATTACGATATTTATGTGGGCAAAACCATGGAATTCAAAGTTGTTAAAATCAATGAGGCAATTAAAAATGCAGTAGTTTCCCATAAAGCTCTGATAGAAAGTGATCTTGCTGAGCAAAGAGAAACCATTATTTCTGGTCTTGAAAAAGGACAGGTTCTCGAAGGTGTAGTAAAAAATATTACAGATTTCGGAGCATTTATGGATCTTGGTGGTGTGGATGGTTTACTTTATATTACAGATATATCGTGGGGTAGAATCAATCATCCAAATGAAGTATTGTCACTTAACCAAAAGATTAATGTGGTTGTACTTGATTTTGGCGAAGATAAGAAAAGAATATCTCTTGGTCTTAAGCAACTTACCCCGCATCCTTGGGAGGTATTGGACAATACTATTTCTGAAGGCAGCGTAGTGAAAGGCAAAATTGTAAACATTGAAGACTATGGTGCTTTCCTTGAAATCATCCCTGGAGTGGAAGGTCTGATTCACGTTTCAGAAGTAAACTGGAGTAATCAACCCGTAAATGCAAGAGATTTCTTTACTTTAGGTCAGGAAATGGAAGCAAAAGTTGTCACAATAGATAGAGACGAAAGGAAAATGTCTTTAAGTGTTAAACAACTTACAGAAGATCCTTGGAGTATTGTTTCTGCTAAATATAAAGTAGGCACAAGACACATTGGTGAGGTGAAAAACCTTACTCCATATGGTGTTTTTGTTGAACTTGAGAATGGTATAGGAGGAATGGTACATATTTCAGACCTTTCTTGGACAAAGAGATATTCACACCCTTCTGAGTTTACAAAAGTAGGAGAAAAGATTGATGTTTCTATTCTTGAAGTGGATGAAGATAACAGAAAACTGTCTCTTGGTCACAAGCAATTGGAAGAAAATCCTTGGGATACCTTTGAAAACGTATTTCCTGTAGGATCATATCATGAAGCTACAATAGTTAAGAAAGATGATAGAGGCGCTGTAGTACAATTGCCATATGGTCTGGAAGCTTATGCTCCGATTAAGCATATTAAAAAAGAAGATGGGTCAACTGCAGGAAACGAAGAAACACTAACTTTCAAAGTCATTGAATTCAATAGAGATGACAAGAGGATTATTGTTTCTCACTCAAGATATCTAGAGGATATTCGTAAGGAAGCTGATCAGATTGTAGAGTCTGAGAAGAGTAAAGAAAAGGATGAAATTAAGAAAACCGTTAAAGCAACACAATCAAAAGTTGAATTATCAACCTTTGGAGATATTGAAGGGTTTTCAGAATTGAAAGAGCAAATGGCCGCTTCAAAAGTTTCATCAACTGCTGCTGAACCTGCTGAAGTTGTGCAGGAAGAACCAAAAGTTGCTAAAGCTTCTGTTAAGGGTGACGATCTAAAAAAAATCGAAGGTATTGGTCCAAAAATTGAGGAATTACTTCACAATGCTGGAATAATAACTTTTGCAGATCTTTCCAAAGCTGAAGTAGAAGCAATCAAAGAAATTCTCAATGCTGCTGGTTCACGTTATCAGATGCATGATCCTGCTTCATGGCCAATGCAGGCAGAAATGGCTGCAAATGGTGAGTGGGAAAAGCTTAAAGAATGGCAGGAGAATGCCAAAGGTGGTAAAATAGAAGAATAGTATCGACAGATAAGAATGGTAAAAAGCCTCTGAAATTAATTTTAGGGGCTTTTTTTTATTCAACAATTTTATATATTTGATGTTTGAAGTTTTTTCTGTTATAAATTCTAAATAATTTTGAAAAGAGTAGGCGTAATTGGTTCGGGGTTTTCTGGTTTAGCAGCGGCTGCAAGTCTTGCTAAAGCAGGATTTGATGTCACAGTGCTTGAAAAAAATAGTGAGCTGGGCGGTAGGGCAAGAAAGTTTGAAGCTCAGGGCTTTACTTTTGATATGGGGCCTTCTTGGTATTGGATGCCGGAAGTATTCGAGCAGTTTTTTAATTTATTTGATAAGAAGTCGTCTGATTTTTATGAGTTGGTTCGTTTGGACCCTTCGTATGAAGTTCTTTTCGGTAAAGATGATAAAGTAACTTTGCCCGCTGACTTTGAAAGTTTAAAAAAAATCTTTGAGTCAATGGAGACTGGTAGCTCCAGAAAACTGGAAGAATTTCTTGCAGATGCAGAATACAAATATAAGGTTGGGATGAGTGAGTTTGTGTGGAAACCTGGGCATAATTTTATGGAGTTTGCAGACATTAGGGTAGTGATGAGTCTATTTAGATTACAAATGTTGTCTTCAATATCTTCTCAGATCGATAAACTTTTCAAAAGTGAAAAAATACGAAATATTCTTAAGTTTCCTGTTCTGTTTTTAGGCGCCACACCTGAAAATACGCCCGCATTATATAGTTTAATGAATTATGCAGATTTAAAACTAGGCACATGGTACCCAATGGGTGGAATGTTTAAAGTTATTGATGCTTTTGTTGAAATAGCAAAAAATCAAGGAGTTAATTTTATAATGGATGCTGAAGTAAAAAGTATTTTAGTAAAAGATAACTTGGCGCATATTATTAATACAGAAAACAATAGTTATACATTTGATTATATAGTAGCCAGTGCTGACTATCATCATGTCGAACAAAAGCTATTGCCTGAGGAGTATAGAAATTATTCTGAATCTTATTGGCAGAAACGAACTATGGCTCCTAGTTCATTATTGTTTTATTTGGGTCTTAATATTAAATTGGAAAAGGTAAAACACCACAATTTATTTTTTGATCGTGACTTTGCACAGCATGCCCATGAGATATATACAAAACCTACTTGGCCTAGTGAGCCGCTCTTTTATATGTGTGTTCCATCGGTAACAGATGAATCTTTAGCTCCTGAAGGTAATGAAAATGTTTTTATGCTGATGCCGCTTGCTCCGGGTCTTGAAGATAACGAAATGCTAAGGGAAAAATATTTTGATATAATATGCCAGAGATTTGAAGATGTAACCGGTATAGATATCAAACCAAATATTATTTATAAAAAGTCGTATTGTGTCAATGATTTTGTGTCTGATTATAATGCTTTCCGCGGCAATGCATACGGATTAGCTAATACTTTAAAACAGACTGCATTTTTAAAGCCAAAATTACGAAACAAATTTCTTTCAAATCTGTATTATACCGGCCAACTGACTAGCCCGGGCCCTGGGGTGCCCCCGTCAATTATTTCAGGTCAGGTTGTGGCAAGTGAAATTATTAAAACCAATAAATAAAAATGTATGGATTTGTATTCTAAGGTTTGTTATGATTGTAGTCGATTAATTACCCACCAGTACAGTACATCGTTTTCACTTGGAATAAGGATGTTTTCAAAAGAACTTCGTATGCCGGTGTATGCCATATATGGATTTGTTAGATTTGCAGATGAAATTGTGGATACTTTCCATGATAAGGATAAAAATAAATTGCTTTCCGATTTTAGGAACGATACGTTCAAAGCAATTGTGGAAAAAATAAGTCTTAATCCCGTACTTCATACTTTTCAAGAGGTAGTGAATAAATACAATATTGATCATTGCCTTATTGAAGCTTTTCTTGACAGCATGCGCATGGATTTGGATAAAACCATTTACGACAAGGATGATCTTGACAAATATATTTATGGTTCAGCCGAAGTAGTAGGATTAATGTGTCTTAAGGTATTTTTAACCGGAGACAGTGATGAATACGAAAGACTAAAGCCTTATGCTTGTGCGCTTGGGGCTGCTTTTCAGAAAATAAATTTTCTTAGAGATATGAAATCTGATTTTCAGGAGAGAGGAAGAGTTTATTTCCCTGATATTAATTTTCATAACTTTTCTGAGTTTGAAAAGCAACAAATTGAAGATGATATTCAAAATGACTTTTCAATTGCATATAAAGGAATAATACAACTACCCCGGACGTCAAGGCTGGGAGTATATTGTGCATATAAATACTATCTGAATTTATTTTATAAAATAAAAGCGCTGCCTGCTAATACGGTTATACAAAGAAGGATTAGGGTTAGCGATAAACGGAAACTCTATTTACTGACTACTTCAGCTTTTGAAAACAAATTTGGATTACTTTAATTTTGTTTGATGGCCTGAAATTCAAGGTTATGCAAAATTTAATTTTACATTTTTAGAATTGATGAAATTATATTAGAAAAGAATTAAAAAAAAAGTCCACCAAACTTTTGCGAATTGTAAAAAGCTATTACCTTTGCGACCCCTTAATGAAGGGAATGAGAATATTGATCAACAAATTGGGAATTAGTGATAGAGAGAGATAGAGAGATAGATAGAGGGGATAAGAAATTAGAGGAATATTGGTATGTGGTATGATTAATAATTTTGGGATGTGTGGAAAAAAGTAATTTTTTTTAATAAAAAGTTTGTGGGTTGAGAAAAGGTTATGTATCTTTGCGGCCCGTTAAGTTTTCGATGATATAGATTGTTGAAAATTGGTTGAAATAATGAATTTGAGATTT
>Ga0105047_10005894_pt1 | contig 20907 bp, 18 predicted proteins | sample MAT04_FD_78384 | JGI IMG/M metagenome (GOLD analysis project Ga0105047, IMG submission 78384) | Freshwater microbial communities from Lake Fryxell liftoff mats and glacier meltwater in Antarctica - MAT-04 (megahit assembly) | ecosystem: Environmental > Aquatic > Freshwater > Ice > Liftoff... | reverse complement strand
GAGGTTTGCGGAGATTTTGCCCCGTTGCGGGGCAAAATCTCCGCTTATTTCTTTCTCCCCTCCCCATTTTGGGGAGGGGCCGGGGGTGGGGTAGAATTTCCCGCGATTTATTGAAAAGATACGTAAATTATGCTTTTCTCCGTGTCCACAGTGCCTCCGTGGTTAATATTTATGAGAAATTTGCTGGCGGCACTTATTTGATGTGGGTCAGGTACAGATTGACTTTGCCGCCCTGGTCCGAGGCCCACAGAATGCGGCTGCCATCCCAACTCCAGGTGGGGTGGCAGTGCGAACTCTGGGTGTGCCACGACGTGCCGTGCGCGCACAGCGGGGTGAGCACGGCCTTTTCGCCGGAGATATCCACCAGCACCAGTTGGTCCAGGTCGTCACCCACCAGTACGGAGTTATCTGGGTTGGCGTGGTAGTGGTTGCAGTAGAAGGGCATATCAATCTTGCGCACCAGGTTGCCCTTGCGGTCGACCAGGCCCACGAAGGGGATCATGCTGTTTTCATTGACGTGCACGTCCTTGGCGACGGCCTGGGTGCGGTCCGAGGTAATGGTGCCGTCGTGGCCGGGGCCACGGTCGTCGAAGAAGACATAGCCATCCTGGGTCCAGAATTCGTGGCCGATCGAGTCTTGCTCATCCTGGCGGAAGCAGGGTTTGGCTTCACGCGAGGCCAGGTCGAGCAGCCAGATGCGCTGGGTCACCAGGTTCCAGGGGCCTTCGTGACAGTACGTCCCCAATGTGGGGTCATCCGGGCACCACTGGAAGTGGCCCACCTGGTGTGTGTCTTTGAAAGCATCGAACCAACCGGAACCATCCATATAGGCAACCGTGATGCGCCCATCTTTGACCTGGTAGAAGCGCTCCTTAAAGCCGGTGTAATTGGGGCCATCCTGCACGTGCATGTTTTCGTTGCGGCAGAAGGCAATGTAACGCCCATTGCAGGCAATAGAAGGCGCGCCCATGTTGTAATCGGCGTTGCCTTCATAAAGCACCCAGCTTTTGCCGGTAGCCGGGTCCAGCGCTTTCATCTGGTTGCCCGCGCCGTATACCACCACCTTGCTGTCGGGGGTTTTGGTCATGCTGCCGGTGGGCCGCAGCGAATCGGGCTCGTCCGAAAGCTGCGTGATCAGCCCGCTGCCCAGGTCCATTTTGTAGACGTTGTACTGGGGGGCCTCATGCGGCAGCCGGTTCAGGCCCGATGCGCGGTCGGAGCGGAAGATGATCTCGTTTTTGTGAATGTCAAACGAGTTTTCGGTGAAGTATAGGTGCACGTTGTTACCGGTGGTGGTGAGCTGAATGATTTCACGCCCGGTGAGACTGTCCTTGAAGGACCGCATTTCCGATTTCCAGGTATCGCCGATCATAGGGGTTTCCTCTTATCGTTAAAAAATATAACCACTAGGCACGGAGGAGAAAATGCTTTTATTTTCTTTGCCAGTGTTCGTGCCTCTATTATGCCAGGGGACGGATTTCCATTTTGAAATCCGTCTGGCCGGGGGCCAGGCGCACGGTCAGGCGGGTGAGCACGCCTTCGCGCTGGTGAGTCTGGCATTCTTCGGCCAGGCTGTGCGCTTCAAAGACCGCGCCGGCCGGTTCGAGAATGCGCAGTTCCAACGCGCCGCGCTTGCCGTTGATGCGCGCGCTGTCGCCAGAGAGGGCCACCTGGGCCCAGGTGACGAAGGCCTCTTCTACGTCCAGCGGGCTGCCGTCAAAGGCAAACTGGTCGGAGAGCGTCACGGTGCCGGCGGCAGCATCCAGCGCCAGAGTGCGCCGGGCCTGGCGCAGCGCGGGCAGGGCATAGGCGCCCTCAAAATCAATCACCACCGATTTTTCGCTGCCGGTTTGCTGCGGCACGCCAATGGTCCCGTGGAACTGGCGCTTGCCGCCAAATTCGGGGCCGGGGGTTTGCAGCGCGCCGCCAATGCGCGGCACGTTGTGCCCGATGGAATTGGTGAAAATGTTCTGGTAGCGCGGTTGGCGGAAGTATTCTTTGCTGTACATGCCGCGTCCGGGGTCGACCAGCAGGCTTTCGCCGTCCAGGTTGTAAATGAAGGTGGCGATATCGGTATGCGAGTGATGGCCATCGGTGTGGCCGGCTTTGGCCGTCAGCAGCACCGTTTTGCCGCCGGCGGTGCTGCCGCTCAGCTTGGCCAGACCACTGTGCGGCAGGAAATGATCCGCGAACGCCCCCGCCGGGAAGGCTGCGATCTGCCCATCCCACCAGGCGGCATCGCGCAGGATGATGGGCAGCTTGGCGGTGGATACGCCGAACCCTTCTGCGCGGGCGGGGTCCAGCAGCAGGCCGCGCAGTTCGGCCACCCCGGTGCGTTCGGCCAGGCGTGAAACCACGCCCAAGGCCAGGGCTGTGCCTTCCACAGCGTCGCCAAAGTTGACGTAGGTGCCCTGCGCGAGCGCCACCACCAGTGGGTAGCGCGCAATATCCACCAGGCGTGGGTTGGCCAGCAGGTCCAGTTCGCCGCCGGTTTGCTCGCGCAGCAGTTCGGCCAGGGTGATGTAATACATCAGCCCGTAGTTCCAGTAACCAATGCCCTCAATCGAGCCGCCATCGGCCTCGAAACCGGTGGCGATATAGGCCTCAAACCCTTCCAGCACCTGGGCAATGGCTTCATTGAGGGTGCGCGGGTCGTGCTCCAGACGCATAAAGGCCAGGCCAATCGAGCCGTTGCAGACGCCATTCCAGTTGAGCGGGCCTTTGTACCACCAGTGTTTGCGCCCGTAGGCCAGGTAGGGCTTGAAAATGCGCCGCTGCACTTCCTGGCGCACGCGCTGCACGACTTCAGGCGCCAGTTGGTCGCCGATCAGATACACCGTTTCGGCCAGGGCAGCGCCGGTTTCGGCGCAAAACAGATCGATGGCATCCGGTTCGCGGGTGAGCGCGGTGTGGGCGCCCCAGGGTTGGCTGCGCGGTGAAGGTTTCAACTCCCAGAAGTCGGGGCCCTGTTCTTCGTGCGCCGGCAGCACCCAACTGGTTTCTTCGCAGATGTTCCACAGCAAATCGTGAATGAGATCGCGGCGGGTTTCATCGCCCAGGATGAATTCAAAAACCGCCCGGCTGAGCAGCGAACGTTTTTCAAAGAATACCTTTTCGTAACCGCGGCGAAAGCCGCTGTGTTCGAACTGGCGATAGAGGGTGTAGGTTGCGCCGGGGATGGCGTTGAGGTTGGGGGCCTGATGGCGCAGGTAGTTCAAAACCAGCGCGGCGCCCGGCGATTGGCGCACCTGGGTCAACAGGCGCTGCCGATCTTCCTCGGCCCGCTGGCCAAGTAGGGGTTCAATATGCAGATTCATAAAGTTCCTTCACAAAATGGGTTTACGCGAGAAAGTCGGCTCGCTGTGGGGTAAAACAGTCCACCAATACGGTCTCAGCGTAGGTTGCAATATAATGCCGGACGTCGCCCGGCACGTAATAGCTGTCGCCGGCCAGCAATCGCACCGGCGCGTGGCCTTCCATATAGAAATCAATTTCACCCGAAACCACGTAACCGATTTGTTCATGCGGGTGACTGTGTTCCCACGATTTGGCGTTAGCCGCGAAGCTGAATTGAACCAGCATCAGGTTGTCGCTGTAGCTTAAAATGCGGCGCTGCGCGCCATCCGGGGTGATGAAAGGTGTTTCTGCGCTGGCATGGGCAATGAGTTTCATAAACGCTCCTGAGGTTGAATTAGCCGGCAACCATTCCGGCGAGTTTGATTTCATCGGAGCGGTGGCAGGCCGTCCAGTGATCGTGGCTGACTTCGCGCCATTCGGGCACCTGCGCTGAGCAAATATCCTTGACATAGCGGCAGCGCGGGTGGAATTTGCAGCCGCTGGGCGGGTTGCTGGGGCTGGGCACATCGCCAGGCAGTAAAATGCGCGACATGGCCCGGTCGGGGTCGGCGCTGGGCACGGCCGAAAGCAGGGCTTCGGTGTAGGGGTGGCGCGGTCCGGCATATAGTTCTTCGGCGGGGGCCAGTTCCACAATGCTGCCCAGGTACATCACGGCGACCCGGTCGCTGATGTGCTCGACCACCGAAAGGTCGTGCGAGATGAACAGGTAGGTCAGGCCAAAATCTTTCTGCAGGTCGCTGAGCAAGTTGACCACCTGGGCCTGAATCGAGACGTCCAAGGCGCTGACCGGTTCGTCGCAAACGATGAAGCGGGGGTTCAACGCCAGGGCACGCGCGATGCCAATGCGCTGGCGCTGCCCGCCAGAAAAGGCGTAGGGGTAGCGGTTCATGTGCTGCACGCGCATGCCCACCCGTTCCAGTAGTTCGCGCACGCGCGTGCGCAGTTCATCTCCGCTCATTACACCGTGAATTTTGAGCGGCTCGGCGACGATATCCATCACCGTCATGCGCGGGTTAAGCGAGGAATAGGGGTCTTGAAAGATGATTTGCATCTCGCGCCGGTAGGGCTTCATTTGACCGCGCTTCACCTGGGTCAGGTCCACCATCTGGTCGTGATAACGGTAATGGATCTGGCCCGCGGTGGGTTCCATGGCGCGCAATACCAGCCGCCCGGTGGTAGTTTTGCCGCAGCCGCTTTCGCCCACCAGGCCCAGCGTTTCGCCCTGGCGGATGAAGAAGCTGACCCCATCTACAGCGCGTACCTGCCCTACCACGCGTTTAAAAACGCCCTTCTGAATCGGGAAATACTTTTTTAAATCGTTGACTTCGAGCAGAATGGGAGTGGTGTTGTCCATCAAATTTTTACCTCAATAATTTTCCTGGGGCAGCCGGCACGGTTTACTGAAACAGTGTGCAGCGCACGGTATGGCCGGGTTCAATTTCCACCAGCGGCACATCGGCCGGGCCGGAACAGGCTGGTTTTTTGGGCGCCGAACAGCGCGGGAAAAACGCGCAGCCTTTGGGAATGGAGAAGGGGTCTGGTACGCTGCCGGCGATGGGAAAGAGGCGTTCTTTGATGGTTTTGCCCATCTTGGGGATCGATTTGAGCAGACCAAGAGTGTAGGGGTGGGATGGATTGTGGAAGATGGTGCGCGATGGCGCCATTTCGACGATCTTACCCATATACATGACCGCCACCCGGTCGGCCATTTCGGCCACCACCCCCAGGTTATGCGTGATCAGCAGAATCGACATCTGGAACTCATTTTGCAGAGATTTCATCATCTCCAGAATTTGAGCCTGAATGGTGACATCCAGGGCGGTGGTGGGCTCGTCGGCTACCAGCAGGCTGGGGTTGCAAGACAGCGCCATGGCGATCATGGCGCGCTGGCGCATGCCGCCCGAAAATTGGTGCGGATACTCACTGGCGCGCTGTTCGGGGTTGGCAATGCCCACCGCTTTGAGCATTTCCACCGTGCGCAGCATGGCTTCCTCTTTCTTGACGCTCTGGTGCAGTTCCACGGCTTCGGCGATCTGGCTGCCCACGGTGTGCACAGGCGAGAGCGAGGTCATTGGTTCCTGGAAGATCATGGCAATTTCATTGCCGCGGATCGAACGGATCAGGTCGCCGCGCGGGTCCACTTTGGCCAGATCCACTTTTGTGCCGTCGCGGCGCGTAAAATTGATCTCACCGCCGGCGATGCGGGCGTTTTTTTGCGGCAACAGCCGCAGCACAGAAAAAGCCGTCACGCTTTTGCCGCAGCCGCTTTCACCCACCAGCCCCAGGGTTTCACGCGGAGCAATGGAGAATGTCACCCCATCCACCGCGCGCACTTCGCCATCTGAGGTAGTGAAATAGGTCTTGAGTTCCTTGATCTCGAGCAGAGCTTTGTCGTCAGAAGTCATAGGGCACCGCCTAATGCGAATACGGGTCGGCCGCATCGCGCAGGCCATCGCCGAAGAAGTTGAAGGACAATACTGTGATGGCTATGGCGACTGCCGGGAAGAGCAGCCAGGGGTAATGGCGAATGGACTCGAGGTTTTGTGCCTCATTGAGCAGCACCCCCCAACTGATCAGCGGCGGGCGCAGCCCCAGGTTGAGGAATGACAGGGTCGATTCCGCCAGGATCATGCCGGGCATGGCCAGGGTGGTGATGACAATGATGTGCCCCAGTACCGCCGGAATGAGGTGGCGGAACACAATCCAACCGTCGCTGGCGCCGGAGAGCAGCGCCGCGTTGACGTACTCTTCTTCGCGCAGGGTCAATACCTTACCGCGCAGTTGGCGGGCCAGCCACGTCCAGCCGATGAAAGACAGGATGATGGTGATGGCAAAATAGACCTGCTGCGGCGGCCAATGCTGCGGCAGCGCCGCGGAGAGGGCCATCCACAATGGAATGGAGGGGAACGAGCGAATTACCTCAATCAAACGCTGGATCAAATTATCTACGGTACCACCGTAAAACCCGGAGACGGTGCCCATGATGGAGCCGATGAGCAGGCTGAGGGTGACCCCAATCAGGCCAATGGTCAGCGACATCTGACTGCCCAGGAAAATACGCGACACCACATCCCGCCCCTGGCGGTCACTACCCAGCAAGAAAGCGCCAAACTTCTTATCTTCCAATCCGTATAGGTGCAGGTCGCTTTCAATAAACCCCAACAACATGTAGGGTTGGTCGTGCACAAAGAAACGGATGGGCAGCTTAACACTCTCATCTGCGGCGTAGGTGGTTAACAGCGTGTCGAGATTTACATGCTTTTGCAGCCCATTAATATACAGACCGGTGCTGAAATCGAACCTCAGCGGCATGGGCGGCACATACAGAAAATCGGTCAGGCGCTGGTCGCCGCCGTAGGGCGCCAGGAAATTGGCAAATACCGCGGTCAGGTAGAGTAACACCACCACCACCCCGGCGATAATGGCGGCGCGGTTGCGCTTGAACTTGCGCCACATCAACTGGAATTGCGAGAGCGCAAAGCGCGCCTCGTCCGACTTGACCGCTTCGGCGTCGGCCGCCAGTAATTTTTCCATTTGTTCGTTGGTTGCGCTCATTCTAAACGGATCCTTGGGTCTGCCCAGGCGAGGGCAATATCAGCCAGAAGGTTTCCGACCATCAACATCAGGGCCAGAAAGACCAGGAAGGAACCCGCGAGGTACATATCCTGGCTGGTGAGGGCGCGGACAAACATCGGACCGGTCGTGGGCAGGGTCAGCACGATGCCCAGCACCGTGGCGCCGTTGACCAGGCTGGGTAATTGCATACCCATCACGCTGATCAGTGGGTTAATCGCAACCCGGACCGCGTATTTATTGATCACTACATTTTCTTTCAGCCCTTTGGCGCGGGCGGTGGTGATGTACTGCTGGCCGAGCACCTCCAGCAGGCTGCCGCGCATGATGCGCATCAACTGCGCAATACCGGCGACGCCCAGAATCAGGGCAGGCCAGAGCAGGTGGCTGCCCAGATCCAGCACTTTGGCAAGCGACCAGGGCGCCGATTCCATGTTGGATGAATACAGTCCGGTCACCGAAATATTGAAGACAAAGATGCCAATGGCCAGGTAGATCAGACCAAGCATAAAATCGGGCATGGATAACCCTAAAAAGCTCAGGAACGTCAGCAGATTATCACCCCAAGAATACTGGTGGGTGGCTGAATAAATGCCAATGGGGATCGCGATCATCCACATGATCATCAGCGAAAGTACCGAAAGCAGCAGAGTCAGCGCCAGGCGATCGCCGATCAATTCGGAGACGGGGCGCTTCCATTCAAAGGAGTAGCCAAAATCGCCGCGGGGGAAGCCGCTGATCCATTTGAAGTACTGTACGGTAATCGGTTCATCCAGGCCGTAAAGGCGGCGGAGAGTATCCATGGAGGCATTATCGGCGCCCGAGCCCGAGGCGGCAGCCTGGGCCTGCAGCGAGGTCATAAAATCGCCCGGCGGTAGCTGGATGATGATAAAGGTGAGGATCGAGACCAAAATCAAGGTGGGGATCATCCCCAGCAAACGGCGTACGATGAAAGAGATCATACCGCGCTCCTGAAAACCCTCCTCTCCCGGTTCCCCCTCCCCGGGTCAGGGAGGGGGAAGAGAGGCTTGAGTGAGCGTTGGGCAGGTTGCCTGCTCAACGCTCACATTGGTGAGACTTTATTTCTTGTAGAAGAATGTGAAAGGTTTCTGGTTGCCAGGGGAGAAGAAGATCCAGTCAGCCGTGACCTTTTCGGGGACATTTTTCATGCTGACAGCCACTAGGGTTGGGTTCGGTATGCCGCCCACCGTCTGAATGGTCCAGGCTTCTTCGGTTGCCATCTTGATCATTTGCTTGCCCAATTCTACCAACTTGGCCTGATCGGTGGTGCTCTTCATGGTCAGGTAAAGCTGCTGAGCTTCGGCCAGCTTGCCGGTGGGTTTGATACCCTGGGCGCCATTGGTCTTGAAGTAAGTACCGTAGGCCGGGGCCATCCACGAACGTTCGTCGAAGGGGAAGATGTAGATGGGATCGACAAAGGGTTCAAGGCCGCGGTCGGTGGACCAGGTGGCGATTTGAACTTCATTGCCGGTGGCGCGCGGCCAATACAGGTCGCGAGACATGGCTTTGACGGCGGTCTTGACGCCCACCGCGGTCCAGTTTTCGGCCACGAGTTGGGTGGCGTCTAACTGGGCGCCGGTGTTATTGGTTTCGATGGTGATTTCCAGCGGTTTGCCATCGGGGCGGAGGCGGACTTTGCCATCGGGGCCCATCTTCAGGCCGGCTTTATCCAGCGCTTCGGCGGCTTTCTTGGGGTCAAATTCGCTATAGAGCGTGGCGGCTTCGGCGACAAAGAACGGCGAGTCGGACACGACGGGCTCAGAGTTGATCGTACCCTGATCGAGGTAAGCCACCGAATTGATCTTCTTGCGATCAATGGCATAGGAGAGTGCGATGCGGAAATCTTTGTTCTTGAAGATTTCGCCCAACACCGGGTCACCTACGTAGCTCTGATTCGGCCATAGTGCCAAAGCCGAGCCCTGAGCATTCGGCCAGCGCAAAACGCGGTAACCGCATTTGGTCTCGTTTTCCTTGAACAGTGGGAACTTGGCCAGCGCCATGTTGCGGAACTGCATATCGATTTTGCAGGTCAGGCCCTGAGCAGCCACGGCTTCGCCGTTTTCTACCAGGGTAAATTCCAGACGGTCGATGTAAGGATACTGCTGGCCGGTGGGGTCCACTTTCCAGTAGTACGGATTGCGCTCGGCGACCATCAGCGGATCACCGGCTTTATACACGGTAATGCGCCAGGGGCTCATGGCGGGCCGTTGGGGGTTCAGGTCGTCGGCCTTGGCGTTGAAATCTTTGTAATCGGTGACGGCCTTGTTGTACTTGGGGTGGAACGCCTTTAGATAGTGGGCCGGGGCATAGAAGCCGAAGCGTTCAAAGTTGAGCGGCCACTGGTTGCCGTGGAAGGCCAGCATGCGCAGGATGAGGCCGCTGGGGGCGGCGAACTTGAGCTTAATGGTATAGTCATTGATTTTTTCAAGGGTCATGGGCTTGCCATCGGCAATCCATTCGGTGTGCGGCGCAGCCGTCAGATCCTTGTTGTTTTCAATATCTTCCCACCAGAAGACGATGTCATCCACCGTCCAGGGTTCACCATCCGACCACTTGAGGCCCTTGCGGAAGAAGAGCGTCAGGTCTTTGTTGTCGTTGCTGAACTCGTATTTTTCGGCCAGGTTGAATTCGAGGGGACTCTTGGGGTCGGCCGGCCAGGCAAGTACGCCTTCCACCGATTCACGGCCGAAGGCATGGAAGTCGGCTGGGCCGGTCCAGGCCATACGCCAGGTTCCGCCATATACGCCGGTTTCTTCCAATGGCTTAATGACCAGCGGGTTTTCGGGCAGGCGCTTATCGACGGAGGGCAGTTTACCATCTTTTACGAGGGCGGCCAGGGCGGGGGCTTCGGTGTATTTGGCAGCCGCGGCAGGGGCCTTGGTGGGGTCGGTGGCTTTGGTAGGCTGGGCTGGTGCCGTGGTGGGGGCAGTGGTCGCAGCCGGTGCGCAGGCGGCCAGAATCATTGAAAGCAGAATCAGCGCACTGAAAATCAGGTTTACTTTACGAGACATCTTTTCCTCCAGGTGATTGGGTCATGGAACAAAGAAACGGTTAAGGTTTATAGTTGGAAAGGCAGGCTTTTAAATCTTTGAAACATTCACCTCCTGTTTAGTGTCCATTGTGCCGCGCGGGCACGGACCGGTGGATTCGCGCAGCAGCAGGGTGCATTCCACCAGGGTATACCCGTCTTCCGGGGGGGGGTGTCCGGCAATCATGCGGCGCAACAGGGTCATGGCAATGCGCCCAAGATGCTTTTTAGGGACGGACAGGGTGGTCAGCGGTGGATTGGTATGCGCGGTCATGGCAATATTATCAATGCCGATGACCGAAATATCTTCGGGGCAGCGCAAATGGTGCGAGCGGATGGCATGCAGCGCGCCCATAGCCATCAGATCGTTATAGCACAGCACCGCGGTGGGGCGTTCGCCGGTGGGAGCGGCCAGTATGGCGCTCATCGCTTGAAAACCACCATCGATATCGGGGAAGGAAGCGGGGGAAATGGCACGGCTGGGGTCCACGCCGCACTCGGTCAGGGCTTTTTCCATACCGCGCCGGCGCAGGTTGGATGTTTCGGATAAGGCGGGGCCGGGCAGGAAAGCAATGCGGGTGTGGCCCAGGTCCAGCAAGTGGCGCGTGGCGCGGTAGGTGGCATTTTCCAGATCCACCACAATGCAGGCGATATTGGGCAGGTGAATGATACGGTTAAGAATGACCAGCGGGGTGCTTAAGTGGCTGCGAATCGAGATCAGGTTGCTATTGGAAATGCGCGAGCCTACCGCGATGATGCCAGAAACGGGTTGGTTCGCAAGGGTGCGCAGAAAGCTTTGTTCCAGGTCCGGGTCTTCGTTGGTATCCAGCACCAGCGGCATAAAGCCATCGGCGCTGCCTTCCGTTTGCACGCCGCGCACCACCTCGGTGAAATAAGGGTTGAGAATATCCGGGATGAGCAGGGCAATAGAGTTCAAACGAGCAGGCGCAGAGGTATAGGGCGGAGCCTGGTAGCCCAGGTCGCTTACTGCCAGGAGGACACGCTGGCGAACAGCGTCACGCACAGCCGCGGTGTTGTTTAACACCCGCGAAACTGTGGCAGGAGAGACGCCGGCCTGCTGCGCCACATCCGATATGCTTGGACGAGGTCGGTCAGCCTTCAATGGTTATCGCCTGTCGGAAAATATTAAAGTTTTGAAAAATTGGGAACCGGTAAATGAAAACTTTTCAAACAAAACTATAGCATTTTCAGAAACGATTGTCAATAGGCAATGCAAAAGGCAATGCATGCCTGACCAGCCTCGCCCCAGCAGAAAAGTAACATGGTAAAATTTAGCACAGTCTGGTCTTTGAACCAGATTGTGCTTATATTTTTGGAGGTGAAAAAATGCGACCCGATTGGGATTCTTACTTCCTGAAAATTGCCGCGGCGGTATCCGAACGCAGCACCTGTGACCGCGCCCTGGTGGGGTGTGTGCTGGTGCTGGAAAAGCGCATTCTGACGACCGGCTTTAATGGCTCGCCCGCGGGTCTGCCGCATTGTGAGGAAGTGGGCCATTTGATGGTGGAAGACCACTGTGTGCGCACCATTCACGCCGAAACGAATGCCATCATCCAGGCCGCCCTGCATGGGGTTTCGACCCGGGGCTGCACTTGCTATGTCACCCATTTTCCCTGCATCAACTGCGCCAAAGCGCTGATCAACGCCGGCATCACCCGCCTGGTGTACGCTGTGGCTTATCGTAAAGACCCTATCGCGGAACAGTTTCTGCAAGCGGCCAATATTGAGATTTGTGAGGCCAGGGAGCAGGGGTAAATTTGTGGTTAAATGCCGGCTAATGGCCGCCGTCAACGCACATTTGGGCCAGGCGTTGTGCAACTTTTCAGGACTGTAAGGTGATTCAGATCCGGGATCTGCTAGACTGAAAGTATGCCGCACAAGAAGTTCCGTTTAAAAATTGTGTTCTGCACGGTGCTGGCCGGTCTGCTTGCGTGGAGTGTCATGACGGCGCAGGCCACGCCCGCCGGCCTGGCCGCGGCCAGGCATTTCCCAACCATTGCCAACTGTCCCTTATTTCCCGCTAATAACGTCTGGAATCGCCCGATCACCGACCTGCCGGTACACAGCCTTTCGGCTGCCTATGTGCAGGCGATCGGTGCAGGCAGCGGGCTGCATGCAGATTTTGGGGCCGGTCTTTGGAATAATGGGCCGATTGGCATTCCTTACAACCTGGTGAATTCCAGTACGCTCAGAGTGGCGGTTGGATTCACCTATGCCGGCGAGAGCGACGCGGTAACTTACCCGATCCCGGCCAACCCGCTGATTGAAGGCGGGACGAACAGCACCGGTGACCGGCATATTTTGATGGTCGACAGCACCGCGTGTATTTTGTATGAATTGTACAAGGTGGTTCCACCTTCCGGCGGACTGGGATGGCGGGCGGGTTCGGGGGCGGTGTTTAATCTGCGTTCGAATACCCTGCGCCCCGACACTTGGACCTCTGCCGATGCCGCCGGGTTGCCGATTTTGGCCGGGCTGGCGCGTTACGATGAAGTCGCCGCGGGGCATATTGACCACGCCCTGCGTTTTACAGTGCCGGTCAGCCAGCGGGCCTATGTGTGGCCGGCGCGGCATTACGCCTCACCTGAAACCGGCACCAATTACCCACCTATGGGCATGCGTTTTCGTTTGAAATCAAGCTTTGACACCAGTACTTATCTCCCCCAGGCCAGAGTGGTGCTGGAAGCGTTAAAAAAATATGGGATGATTGTCGCTGATAACGGCTCTGAATGGTATATCAGCGGGGTTCCCGATGAAGGCTGGGATAACAGTGCTCTGCATACCCTGGGCCAGGTCACCGGCGACAATTTTGAAGCGGTGGATGAATCGAACCTGTATCGGGTGCCCGGCTCCGCCGCGGTTCCCTGGTACCCGGGGCTGCCGGGGGTGTGGATTCCGCTCGTAAGAAAATAGCGTTAGCCTGGTTTGCCGGCGGCGCGACCGACCAGCCGGACTCCATCGCCGGAAAGGATGTGTTCTTCCAGGTGGAGCACCGGGGCGTGCGCACCGGCCGCACGGGCACCCGCCAGGGCTGCCGCGCTCAACGTCTGGCGGGCAAAGGCCAGCGCTTCGGCTTTGTGTTCAAAGCTGTGCTGGGTGCCGCCGGCGCGGGCATAATAGCCCATTAGCATGCTGCCTTCCACCCAGGGCAGCACTTCTGCTTCTTGCTGTACCAGGATATTGCCCACCACCGTGCCAACCGCGTTGGCCACCTCGTAATGCTCTGGGAAGAGGATCTGCGTGTTCAGCGCGCGCGCCACCGGTTCCAAAAAAGCCCGGGCAGGCGCGCCAATGCCCACCATGGGCACCTTTAATTGCAGGCGCGCCCCCAGGAAGGCATCGGCCCCGCTGAGATTTTCGTCAAAGAGGAACCGGGCCAGGTCCGGGCGGGCAAAGCCATACTCGTTTTGGGGCAGGGCCGCGCCGGAGAGGAACTGCACAATTTCGGTCACGATGCGCCGGGTGATGGTGGCGCGCACCTTTTCTATAAAGGCGCCCGGGGTCTGGTCCCATTGCGCGGCAGCGGCGCCAACGGCAGCCCCGGCTACCGCGCTATCCCATGGCGCAAATTCGCCGCTGAGGTGTAAGAGATCGGTAGGGGTCAGGCCGGCGCGCGCCAGAATATCCTGCCGGAAAAGCGCATCCGCGTCGATTTGCACCGGGGAGACCGCGCCCACCAGTTTGAGCAGCTTGCGGGCCTGCATCGGCCCCGCTTGCAGCAGTTCCAGCGCTTTACGCGTGCGCGGGTCAGACGGCAGGTGCGCCGGCAGGCGGCGCAGGTACCAGTATTCCAGACGGTCGGAATACCATACCGGCGGCGGGCTGCTCAGCCAGGCCAGCAAATCGGCGCGAGCGGGGGGATAATCGGTGGCGAGGTGCGCCAGGGGCAGGGCGCGCTCGGGTCCCAGGGTGATGTGGCCGTGCGGGTCGAAACGGATCAGGCTGTCGCCGCCCAGGCCAAAGGAATGGGCGCGAATGGTGCGCAGACCGGTGCGGTATTCGCCCACAGTGGCCTCGCCCTGGCCGGTGAGCGCGCCGCCGTGCCCGGTGAGGGCCAGGTCGGTGGTGGTGCCGCCCACATCGATCACCAGGGCGCTTTCGGTGGCAGCCAGGTAGCTGCCGCCAATGGCGCTGGTGGCGGGGCCGGAGTGGATCATTTCCACCGGGTGAGCCGACACATACTCTGCGCAGGCCAGCGAGCCGTCGCCCTTGACCACATACAGCGGGCTGGTGATGCCTTTGCGCAGCAGCATGGCCTGCACGGTTTGCAGAAAAGTATAGGCAGTGGAAAGCAGCGCGGCATTCAGGCGGGCGGTGGTGGCGCGGCGAATCGAGTCGAGGTGGTCGCTCAACTGGTGTCCCTGGACAATGGGCAGGCGGCTCAGAGTGTGGGCCAACTGCGCGGCCTGCTCTTCGTGCTGCGGGTTGCGCGTAGCCGCATAAGCCGAAATGGCGATGGCTTCAGCCTGCCCGTCCAGCGCGCGCAGTTGTGCTTCCAGCCCGGTCAGGTCCAGCGCTTCCAGTTCGCGCCCGTTCAGATCGTGCTTGCCCTGTACAAAAAAGAAGGGACTGTCGCCGAACTGCTGGTCGAATTGGAACTTATACACCAGGTCTGGGTCGTAGCCCAATAAGAAGAGGGCCACCGGGCGCGATTTGCCCTCGGCGATGGAGTTGGTAGCCAGGGTGGTAGAAAGCGAGACTAGCCCGATGGTGCAATCCGGGTAAGGGATTAACGCATCCAGAATTCCGGCGATGCACACTTCCAGGTTGTGATGGGTGGTTAATACTTTGGCTTTTTTGACCACGCAGCGCGTGAGCGGGTCCAGCAGTACGCCGTCGGTGTAGGTGCCGCCAGTATCGATACCAAGATAAAGGGATGAGGGCATGGGCAAGGATTATACCATTGATAGGTGTATGGTAACTGCTCACCCCACCCCCGGCCCCGCCCGCCGCTTCGGCCACCCGCAGGGGTGCGGGGCGGGGAGAAGGAGGTTTGGAGGTTGTTTGCAGCACTTTGTGCTGCAAACAACCTCCAAACCTCCAGTTTCCCCCTTCCTTGGAAGGGGGGCAGGGGGGATGGGGCTGTTACGCTGCACAGACTGAGCAGATACGGGTTTGTGGTGATTTTAGTCATCCATAATGATATTTTTTCGGCGAACTGTACAATTTTAGCGACCACAAACATACAACAACCGCTGCGATTCAGGGCTTGCGCTCCGCGATGGCTTTATGCAGGCCGGGCAAATCTGTGCGCAGCACCTGTTGAAACATCCAGATATCCGAAGAATAGGTCACCAACTGCATGCCGCGCTGCAGCCAGAGGGCCAGTCGTTCCACATCGGGCAGGTGCAGGCCCCAGGGCACGTGGTGGGCCTGGCAGGCAGATACAATCCGTTCGAGCATTTCCAGCGCGATGGGGGCGTTGGTCTGCCCGGGCAGGCCCATGGAAAGGGCCAGGTCGTCCATCCCCACGATCACACCATCCACACCGGGTATTGTGATCAAATCCTCAATCGCCTCCACCCCTTTGCGGGTTTCAATCTGGATCAGATTGACGATATTGGCGTTGGCGTGGGCCACATATTCTGCCATATCAACCTCGGCATAATTGAGGTGCGCGGCCAACCGTGAAAAGCCGCGCTCGCCCAATGGCGGGTAACGTGTGGCAGTGAGCACTTTTTGCACTTTTTCCACCGTTTCGACGCGTGGGGTCATAATGCCCTGCGCCCCGGCATCCAGCAGGCGTGAGACCAGGTGGTAGTGCGGTTCATTCACCCGCACCAGCGGGGTAATGCCTGCCAGGCGGGCAACCTGGATCAGATCAGCCGCGGTCTCGATCGAATATGAGCCGTGCTCCATATCGAGGATGAAATACTGCAGGCCAAAACCTGCGAACAACTGCACGACCGCGGGGGTGCGTTCCTGAACGAGCATGGTGCCCAATACGGCCTGGCCAGTTTTGAGCGCCTGTTGGATAGGGTTGGGTGGAAAAGGCATGGTGAGTTTGTCCTTAAAGAATAATTCAAGGCGCGCGGAACTGCATTCCGCACGCCTTGTGCATCGGTTTTATGGGAAATAAGCGCGGCATAACCGCTGAGGATGGCTGAATTTAATAGACCTCCGGTACGAAGGTTTGTTCGCTCATTGGCGGGCGAACATAGCCCAGGTCTTTCTGGCGGGGCGGCAGCACGATCGGCTCCGGGGTCAGATCTTCAAAGGGAATCAGGCTGAGCAGGTGGCGAATGACGTTGAGGCGCGCGCGCTTTTTCTCATCTGAATTTACCACCCACCAGGGCGCCTGCTTGATATCGGTGAAGCGAAACATGGTGTCTTTGGCCATCGAATACTCCACCCAATGGGTGCGCGATCCCAGATCCATGGGGCTGAGCTTCCAGCGTTTGGTGGGGTCTGCAATGCGGGCGCGGAAGCGGCGCTCCTGTTCTTCATTGCTGACCGAGAACCAGTATTTGATCAGGATGATGCCGGAGCGCACCAGCATGCGCTCAAATTCAGGGCAGGAGCGCAAAAAGTCCTGATACTGTTCATCGGTGCAGAAACCCATCACGTGCTCCACCCCGGCGCGGTTGTACCACGAGCGGTCCATCAGCACGATTTCGCCCCCGGCCGGGAGGTGGGGCACGTAGCGCTGAAAATACCACTGGGTTTTTTCGCGATCACTGGGGGCCGGCAGCGCCACCACCCGCACCACGCGCGGATTGAGGCATTCGGTGATGCGCTTGATGCAGCCGCCTTTGCCGGCGGCATCGCGGCCTTCAAAAATCACCACCACCTTCAGCCCTTTGGCCTTGACCCATTCTTGCAACTGGATCAGTTGAATTTGCAATTTCTGCAATTCTGCCAGATATTCCTTCTCGCTGATCTTTTTGTGTCTTTCGGACTGGGCATCCGTTGGAATTTGCGTCAATTGGACTTCCTGCAGTGTATCCATCGCGGTTTGGCCGTCTTCGGGGTGTTCGGCGGCAGGTGCTTCCGGCTTTTTGCCATTATCCTTTTTCTTTCCCATGCTACCCTCCAGCAAAAGAAACTGAGACCCTGCAATTATTATAGAGGAAATTTGTAAAAAGATAGTTCAGTTGGGCGGTAATCGGAAAGACTGAAAACCCTAATTCTGGCCACAAATTTTACCGGACATTTTAAGGTAGAATAAAATGAACCATGAAGCTGAAATATTTTTTGAAATCTTGTTGGAGCAAAAAAGTTGCGCCTCTATCTGGAAATTTATTTTCCAATTTCATAACCCTAAAAGGAGATTAATGATGGCTTTTACACTACAAATCGGAGAGTCTGCGCCGGATTTCAAATTATCGGCAACCAATGGCAAAACTTACCAGTTATCTGATTTTGCGGACGCCAGGGTGCTGGTGATATTCTTTACCTGTAACCATTGTCCTTTCGTTCTTGGATCGAATGAAGTAACCCGGCAAACGGCCCATAAGTTTGCAGATCAAAAGGTGAAGTTTGTGGGCATCAATGCCAACAGCAAGCAAACTCACCCTGATGATGATTTTGCGCATATGGTATCGACGATGGCCGAACAAAAATTTCCCTGGGAATACCTGTATGATGAAACCCAAGAGGTAGCTCTGGCGTATGGCGCACTGCGGACGCCTCATTTCTACGTTTTCGACCAGAATCGCAAACTGATCTATACCGGCAGAGGCGTAGATAATCCTCGTGAAACCAGCAAGATGACCGTCAACAACCTGGAGCAGGCTTTGCAGCAACACCTGGCTGGATTACCCATAAGTGAACCCCTGACCAATCCGATTGGATGCAATGTCAAATGGGATGGCAAGGATGCCCACTGGATGCCAGCAGAAGCCTGTGATCTGGTTTATTAAAGAAGCAAATAGTCTGGCAGCCAGGTTGTATTCTTGTTCCGGGTTTGCGAACCTCACTTATGGTTGATCGTTATCCTTGAAGATGAGAATCTGCCTGATCGATGATCATCAGAAGTGGCGCAAAGGAAGGCCGATGGGAAGATACACAGAACTCAAGCAGGTCCGCAGCCAGTTTTTGGAAATAACGGGGGTGCCGGTTGAAGAATTCGATCATTATGTGGCGCCTTTCCAGGCTGCTTACACACAACTCTTTCCACCCGAGAAAGCCGTGGCCGGCCAACCCCACCGGCGCTGGCCCGGTATTGGAAGGGATGGCGCGCTGGCGCAAATCGAAGACAAGCTGCTCTTCATTTGGATGGTTCAACAGGGCAGGTACGATCGGACTGAGCCAGGCTCTTCGTTCGGAATGGGTCAAATGCAGACAAAACGCTGGATCAGCCTTCTGAGCCCTGTGTTGCAATTGGCGTTCGAGAAACTTTCAACCCTGGATCTTCCGCCAAACTGCGTTAGCTTTCTGCAAAAGCTCAACGCATGGGAGGTGGCTTACCTGGTTGTTGGAGGGTATGCCGTTGCGCTTCACGGCTACCTGCGGCCGATTTTAGACCTGGATATTTTCATCGCCACCGATTACTCAAACGCGCAGAAAATGGTGCGGGTTCTTGAAGCCTTCGGTGAGGTTTCCGGGCGAGCCGTTGAGTTTTTCCAAATGGCAGAAAGGGTGATCAGCATCGGTCAACCCCCTTTCCAAATTGAGTGGTTTGATCCCAATGATCGCAGAATTCAGCTCGGAACAAACCCCATCCAATTGGAAGTGCTAACCACGATCTCCGCGGTGACCTTCGCCGAGTGTTATCCCGCGCGGATTAGAACAATGCTTAGCGGCACGCCGGTTCCCGTGATTTCATTGGAGTATCTCAAGCGCAATAAGCAAGCCAGTATTCGCCGTAAAGATGCGGACGATTTTACCCACCTGAGCCTATGAAAATAACCGCTCTGGTTGCTCAATTTTCCGTTACATTATCCATCCAGACCAATCTGGAATCATGGATACGATATTGGCACAAACCAATCCAGGTGATTGGGTCGTATTTCCTGAAGGTGCTTTGTCTGGCTACTCTACCGACGTCTCATTTTTGAAGCATATCGATCGCGATAAACTGAAAGCCGGACTGGATCATTTTCAAAAAGAATCGGAGAATCGGAAAATAAATGCCTGGGTGGGCGCCTGTGAAAACAACGCTGGGAAATGGTTCAATGCTGCCTACGGCTTTTTAGCGGATGGCAGAACCCAGATTTATCACAAGATTAATCTGGCCAACCATGAGCGGGGCGTCTTTTCAGCGGGTGATCACCTGCCCGTGTTCGAAGTAATGACTCCAACTGGCAAGGTTATGGTCGGGGTTCAAATTTGCCGCGAACTGCGCTTTCCTGAACAGTGGGGATGGCTTGCGCGTTGCGGCGCACAAATCATCCTGCATCTGAACAATGCGGTGGGCGATTCTAAATTTCAGCCCGTTTGGAAAAGTCACCTGGTCAGCAGGGCCGCGGAAACCCAGCGGTTCGTTTTGAGCGCGAATCAATCTGCCTACAGACAAACCAGCCCGACGATTGCTGTAGCCCCGGATGGACAGATCATCGGTGAAATTGTCTCGGCTGAAACCGGGATTCTGCGGGTTGAACTCGATTTGTCAAAAACGTCGGGTTGGTATCTCGGTCAATGCCGGGACGACGTTGTCACAATCCAATCCAGCCATCAAAATGCTTCTGCGGGCACCCGTTGATTGCGGCGCCGCCTTATTTGCCGATCAGGCTGACCAGCCAGTTCTTGAAGAACGGCAGGCTGCCCTGCAGGCGGCGATCCCCCGCCATTTGTGTTTTCAGCACCGCGGCAGGCATTCGGCGGCGCAGCGCCAGCACCCACAACAGGCGCGAAAGAAAGGTGCCCAGGTAAAGTACCACCAGCGCCGCCGCGTAAAGCATAATCATGCTCAGGATCACGCCCACCGTATCTCCGGGCCGCACCAGCTCGGCCGACAGGCTGCCGAATGTCACCAGCAACAGCACCAACCCCGCCAGCACGAACAGATTGATCCACAGATACACCCGGCGCGCGCGTTTGCCCTGCAAGAAGGCCGCCCCCAGGTTGGTGCCGTTGAGCGTGGTTTGCCATAGGGGGGTGATGGCATCCTCAAAATCCTGGCGCTGTTCGGGCGGAACCGCGCCGTAGTCCGCGATTTCCAGGTTCAAGTGGATCGAATCACGCAGGATGTTAAGGGCATTGGACCAGCGGTTGGCGTAGTAGCGATTTTGCGCTTTTTCAACCAGGTACACCAGGGTGGGCCGGGCCAGACCGTCGGCAAACCCCTGCGGGCTGAACGGCGCAGTGAAGCGCGTGTTTTGCAGGGCTTCGGCGCGCTGCGCTTCGGGCAGTTTGCTGGCAAATTCCTGTGGGGTCTTGCCCAAAACCAGGATGCTGCCTTTGACTGTGTCGTAGGTAGCCTGGTTGCGCAAGTGCAGCAGGGTGCCCTTGTCTGGATTCTGGATTTGGATCAGGTCGGGGGTGACTCGAACTCCCAATTCTATGATCATTCTGTTCCTTTTTTGATCTAAGCACAGAAACTCAGAGGCACAGAGAAGAGAAGAAAACGATTCTTTTGTGTAGCCAGCTTCAGCACCGGCAGCATATATTATCTAACCACGGCACCCCTTTGGGTAGCAGAAGCGGCAAGAAGAATCTTTGTTGCAGGGTCCACAACGAGCGAGCGGTTTTAATATCGCGCGCAGGCCGGGCGGCCCGAGGTGTACCGGTAGTTCGTGTTCGCGGCCTGTATGGCGACCGCGAACACAAACCGTTGAGTAGTAAGGTCTATAGATCGGCGGAGCGGGTGTTGATGCGCTCCTGGATCATGGCGATGAATTCGGTCACAGGCAGAGCTTCGCGGCGGTCGCCCCTGCGGGTGCGCAGCGAAACCGCGTCATTGTTGATTTCCTGATCGCCTACCACCAGCATGTACGGCACTTTCATCAACTGCGCCTGGCGGATTT
>Ga0105047_10005892_pt1 | contig 20911 bp, 17 predicted proteins | sample MAT04_FD_78384 | JGI IMG/M metagenome (GOLD analysis project Ga0105047, IMG submission 78384) | Freshwater microbial communities from Lake Fryxell liftoff mats and glacier meltwater in Antarctica - MAT-04 (megahit assembly) | ecosystem: Environmental > Aquatic > Freshwater > Ice > Liftoff... | reverse complement strand
ACCCGGATCATCGTGCCGGACAACCTCAAGGCCGGTGTCACCAAGGCCCACCGCTACGAACCCGAGATCAACCGGACCTACGCGGAGATGGCCGCCCACCACGGCAGTGCCGTCATCCCGGCACGATCGGGGAAGCCCCGGGACAAGGCCAAGGTCGAGGCGGGTGTCCTGCTCGCCGAGCGCTGGATCCTCGCGGCGCTCCGCCACCGCACGTTCTTCAGCCTCGCGGAGGCGAACGCCGCCATCCGGGAGCGCCTGGAGTGGCTGAATGCGCGCCCGTTCCGGAAGCTGCCCGGCAGCCGGCTGAGCCTGTTCGAGCTCCTCGACCGGCCCGCCCTGCGGCCGCTGCCGGCCGTGCCCTACGAGTTCGCGGTCTGGAAGCACGCGACGGTGAACATCGACTACCACGTCGAGGTTGACCACCACTGGTATTCGGTGCCCTTCCAGCTGGTCGGTCGACCGTGCGACATCCGGGTCACGGCGGGCGTGGTCGAGGTGTTCCACAAGGGGAACCGCGTGGCCAGCCATCCTCGGTCGGCCCGACAGCGTCACTTCACCACGCTCGTCGAGCACATGCCCGAGGCGCACCGCCGTCACGCCGAGTGGACGCCGGCCCGGATCGTCACATGGGCGGAGCGGTCCGGGCCGTCGACCGCCGGTCTGGTCGCGGCGATCATGGCGTCCCGGCCGCACCCCGAGCACGGCTTCCGCTCGTGTCTCGGGATCATGCGCCTCGGGAAGCGCTATGGCGACGAGCGGCTGGAGGCCGCGGCGGCCCGGGCCCTCGCCATCCGCGCGCTGTCGTATCGCAGCGTCGAGTCGATCCTCAAGGCGGGGCTCGATGCCCTGCCGCTGCCCGGCACCGAGCCGGTGACCACCCCCATCGGCGACCACGCCAACGTGCGCGGCGCCGCCTACTACGAGTGAAGGAGGAACGGATGCTCATCGCACCCACCATCGACAAGCTCCATGCCCTGGCCCTCTCAGGCATGGCCCGGGCGCTCACCGACCAGCAGGGCCACCCCGACCACGCGTCCCTGTCGTTCGAGGAGCGGCTCGGACTGCTGGTCGACCGGGAGATGCAGGACCGCGAGAACCGCCGGCTCGCCCGCCATCTGAAGAACGCGAGGCTGCGCAGCGACGCGGTCCTCGAGGATGTCGACCTGCGCACGCCCCGGGGCCTCGACCGGGCCGCCGTCCTCGCGCTGGGTGAGGCGACCTGGGTCCGGGACCATCGCAACGTGCTCGTCACCGGGCCGACGGGCGTGGGCAAGACGTTCCTCGCCTGCGCGCTCGCCCACTCGGCGATCCGGCGCGGCCACACCGCGCTCTATCTCCGGGTCCCCAGGCTGCTCGACGAGCTGGTCCTCGCACGGGCCGACGGTCGCCTGCCACGGCTCATGGCGTCCTGGGCCCGGGTCGACGTGCTGGTGCTCGACGACCTGGGGCTCCAGCCCGTCCCGGCTCCACGGGCGGCGGATCTGCTGGAGGTCATCGAGGACCGGGCGGGCACCCGCTCGACCATCGTCACCAGCCAGCTGCCGGTCGGGCACTGGCACGAGGCGCTGGGCGACCCCACCGTCGCCGATGCCATCCTCGACCGTCTCGTCCATGGCGCCCATCGCCTGGAGCTCAAGGGTGATTCGCGCAGGCGGGCGGCAGCCCGTGCCGCAGAGCCCACCGGCCCGACGGACGCCGTCACCGACATGCCAGACTCCCCGCAGACCACCGAGAGGAGGTGAGCTTCAGGGGGTGAGCAACGCCCCCACGTCGGCCGCTCGCGGCCTCCGGCCAGGGTGATCGGAAACCCCGGACCGGGTGATCGGATCGCGTGGACTACGCAATTGACCCTTGGCGGCACGACACTGCCCCACATGGTCACGGTCTCCTACGCGCACGTAGCACGTAGCACCTCTTCCTTGAGGGGGTGCTAGGTGCTACGACCCCCGCTGAAGCGTTGGACCAGGGCGCAGACCGCGGACCGTGTGGCCCAGGCCCCCGACATGGTCTTCGACCGCATCGACGGTCCTGACCTCGACGAGCTGTGCCGGGCGTACACCGCGATCACGGGAGACCCGGTCAGGACACCCGGCAAGCGGCAGCTCGTGGCCGCGTGCCACCGGATACACGGACCGGACACCATCGCGGTCATCGGGCAGATCCTCCGCGAGACCGGGACCGTGACCAACCTGCTGGGCCTGGTGCGGATCGCGCCTCCGCGCCCGGCTGCTGCTGAGCGCCCCGCACCGCCGGCGCTCGACCGGCAGGCGTCCCGCCCTGGGCCGATGGTCCGCCTGCCTGCGCCCCCTCCACTCCCACGGGTCGTCCCGGCCACGATCGACATCGCGACCTGGGATGGGTGCCGTTGCCCGCTCGACCGACTGCTGCCCGATCTGATCTACTGCGACGCCCACCGGCCCGTCTCCGGCGCGACCGGCACTGCACGGCATGACCGTCGGTCATCGAACCCCCGGGCCGCTCGGTTCTTCGCCGTGGACAGCGTCGCCGATGTGCCGACAAAGGCCGTTCGGTGACCGAGCATCGGACGCACCGGCCGTCACTCGTGGTCACCGCCGCTGCCGCGCTCGACACAGGCGCGGACCCTCGCCCGTCGCACGGGGCCGAGCCGGCGGGATACAACGAGCAGGACGTCTTTGACCGCCTGGCCACCTGGTTGGCCGATGTGTCCGCCGAAGCGGCGCTCACTGGAAACGGGACCCATTGATGGCGCTTGCAATGAGGGGCCACCAGAGCGTCCATGCGCCCGTGGCCCAGCACCTGATCTACGTGAGGCGCTCCTACAAGGAGGCGACCGCGGCGGACGTCTCCGACGAGCTGCAGGAGGCCGCCTGCCGGGCGCTGGTGCCGGCAGGGGCGCCCGTGCGGGTCATCAGCGACTCCGGTGGTCACCAGTCGGGCTACACCGCCGACCGGGATGGGTATCGCGCCCTGCTCGCGTTGATCTCGTCGGGCCAGGCGGCCGCGGTCGTGGTGTACGACCTCTCTCGGCTGAACCGCAATGCCCGCCTGATGCTGGACCTCAAGCACGAGCTGGAGCGCCGGGAGGTGCCGCTGTTGGTCGTGAACCTCCCTGGTACCCGCTTTGACGGCGCCACAGGCAGATACATGTTCGGGCAGTTCTGTCTCGCCTCGCAGTTCCAGCGCGATCTCGACTCCGAGCGCATGACCGGGATGCAGCGGCGACTGTTCGAAGATGGCAGGCCCAGGGGCCACGACCCGTTCGGGTATCGCAGCCTCCGCGATGACGAGGGCAACCTCGTCCGACCCCGGCAGTGGGAGATCGTGCCCGAGGAGGCGACGGTCATCCGGAGGGTGTTCGACGAGCTGACGCGGCACTCGCTGGTGGAGGTCGCCAGGATGCTCCTCGCGGAGGGTGTCCCCCATCGTGGGAAGCCTTGGACGCGCGAGTCGGTGAAGGACATCCACCGACGCGAGCGGGTCTACCTCGGGTACGTGGTCGAGAAGCGGGGGCGGGACGAGCGGCCGGGGCGGCACGAGCCGATCCTGACCGAGGCCGACGTCCGCAGGACGCGCGACGCCGTCGATGGGCGGACGCGCGCGGGTCGCAAGCCCGGTCCGTACCGGACCTACGCGCTGCGGGGGTTGCTGACGTGCTCGTGCGGGACGCGGATGCGGGCGTGGGCCCACGTCCAGCGCAAGACGGACACCCGGTACTACCGCTGCCCGATGCGCTGTGGCTCGCGCCAGGTGCGCGCCGACGCCATCGAGGCCGAGATGTTCGCGCGGATCGCACGCTGCGTGCTGCCGGACCGGGTCATCGACCGGGCGCGGTCGGAGCTGCGGCGCCGGGTGGAGACTCCCCAGATCGTCAGCGCGGTCAAGCAACGGGAGCGCCTCGAAGGGCGGCTGGCGGCGCTCAAGAAGCAGCACGGCTGGGGCGACCTGTCCGACCGCGACTACCTCGCGTCGAGGGACGAGGCGATGGCGGCACTGTCACGCCTGCCCGACGGCGACCGCGTGATCGCCTTCGACGGCCACCGGGCGCGACTCCTGGCGGTAGCGGACGCGATCGCGTCGGCGAGCCCCGAGCGGCAGGAGGAGCTGTGCCGGATCGTGGTCGAGGGCGTGGTCGTGCATGACCGCGAGGTGACCTCGATCACGTGGACCGCGCCGCTGCGACCGTTCCTCGCGATACAGCAGTGGTACCCCCAAGGGGATTCGAACCCCTGATCTCCACCTTGAAAGGGTGGCGTCCTAGGCCTCTAGACGATGGGGGCGAGGACCTGCGTCTGGGCGAGTGTACCGCGAGCGCGTCGGGCACCCGGCGCACGGCACCCCAGGCGACTCAGAACAGGACGACCACCGCGAACACGGCCGCGCCCGCCAGGGCCCCGGCGGCCGCGAGCATGAACAGGCCGCCCAGGAACGCGATGAGCGTCGCGCGTCCGCCGCGTCCGTCGCGGCCGGTGCTCACAGCGCTCATGCCCAGCAGGAATCCGGAGACCACGAGCGCCACGCCCAGCACGAACAACCCTGCGGTGGCGAGCGCGATCGCCTGGCCGCTCTTGTCCACGAGCAGCCCGTAGGCCGCCACGGCGGCTCCCGCGAGGATCGCGAGCAGGAGCATCATCGTGACCAGCATCAGGCCGTCGCACCTGAGGTGGATGGCGCCGAATCGTGATCGCGGTGGTAGACCGCCACCTTGTAGCTCAGCCGCGGTCGACGCATCGACTCGCCCAGCGCCGCGCCCGTTGCCCCGAACGCGTCCCGCAACAGCCCGACCGCATCGTCGAGCGTGTCCCAGCTCCACCAGCAGTGGAGCACCCGGACCTTGAAGCCGTTGGCGAGGAACGGGCCCTGCCGATGGCTCCAGCTCATGAGCTGGCCCTCCCGCTCGGGTGAGCCGAGCAGCGAGGTGACGTCGTCCCGACCGTAGTCGTGGACCACGAGCATCCGACCGGCGGGATCGAGGATGCGCATGACCTCCGCGACCTGGCCGGCGGCCGGCTCCTCACCCGGGCGGATCGCGGACCAGAGGGCGACGACCACATCCGCGCTGGCTGCGGGCACGGTGGCGGACTGCGCGGGCGTGACGGCGGTCACGAGTCCACCCAGCGACTCCAGCTGCGTCGCGCGCAGGCCGTCCTCGGCGTCCAGCAGGACCACCCGTCGGCCGGCGATGGGACCCAGAGACTCCAGTGCACGAGGGATCTTCGCCTCGCGGTCGATCGCGGCATGGAGCCGGTCGCGGAGGCGCGGATCGGGCAATCGCACGGTCTGGTCAGCCACGGGCCGCGAGTATAGGCTGCGCCGCTGGGCTCGGCAGCCGCTGGCCGAGCGTTGGCCGGATGGCTCAGCGTTCGAGCCGGACGACAAGCCCGCTGCGTGCCGGGACGCGCAGTGCGAGGCGTCCCGGCCCGATCCAGCCGGCGGATCGCCCCGGCGCCGTGTCCCAGCCCGCCATCGGCACCAGGACCGGCTCGCCGGTCATATCACCGAGCTCGAGCTCCAGAGATGCGGCGTCCTCACCCGCGTTCGCGGCGACCACGAAGTCCTCCTCGCCGTGCGTCCGGTGCAGCACGATCGTGTGCCACTCGGCGGCCAACACGCGCAACCCACCGTCACGCAGCGCCCGGTGCCCCCGGCGCAGCCCGAGGAGGTCCCGCACGAAGGCGCGCAACTCGGCCGCCTCGCCGGTGGCCGGCGCGACCGGGTACGCGCCGCGGCAGTACGGGTCCTGGTGGCCCTCCATGCCGATCTCGTCGCCGTAGTAGATGCACGGCGCGCCGGGCAACGTCAGCTGGAGCAGCGTCGCGATGCGGACGCCCGCGAGGTCACCGCCAAGGACCGTCCGGGCCCGGGGCACGTCGTGGCTGCCGATGAGGTTGAGCATCACGTCCGTCACGTCGCGGTCGTACATCCCGTCGAGGTGCAGCAGTTCCCCGGCGAACGACGGCGCATCGCGATGGAAGACGCCGCGGCCGAATTCGTCGTGCTCCCGGGCCACCGCGAGATCCAGGTGCCGGCCACCCGCGAACCCGAGGATGGCCTCGCCCAGCGGGTAGTTCATGAGCGCATCGAACTGGTACCCGGTGAGCCACTCGGGCTTGGGGTGCCAGATCTCGGCCACCAGGTACGCCTCGGGGTTCACGGCCCGGCAGCGGTCCCGGAACTCCTGCCAGAACTGCCCGTCGATCTCCTCCGCGACATCCAGGCGCCAGCCGTCGATGCCGAACCGCAGCCAGTGCTCCGCGACGCCCAGCAGATACGCGCGCGCGCCCGGGTCGTTGGTGTCGATCCGGGGCAGCGCCGGCAGGCCCCACCAGCCCTCGTACCCGTTGACGCGTCGAGAGGCCTCACCCGCCAACGTGCCGGTCGCCTCCAGCCGCCGCTGCTCGGCCACCTTGTCCGCATCCGGGTATGGGTCGATGCCCCGGCGCCCAGCGAGCACCTCGCCGTCGAGCCGGAACCAGTTCCGGTAGGGCGACGCCGCAGCCGCCTCCGCGACGTGGTGGAACGGCCAGAAGCCGCGCCCGCAGTGGTTGAACACGCCGTCCAGCACGACCCGGATGTCGTGCGCATGCGCCGCGTCGAGCAGCTCCCGGAACGCCGCCTCCCCGCCCAGCAGCGGGTCGATCGCGAGGTAGTCGTAGGCGTGGTACCGATGGTTGGAGGCGGACGAGAAGATGGGGTTCAGGTAGAGCGCGGTGATGCCCAGGTCCGCGATCTCGCCCAGCCGCTCGACGATGCCCAGCAGGTCACCGCCCTTGTAGCCATGCCACGTGGGCGACACATCCCACGGCTCCAGCGGCCCCGGCTTGTGCACCCGGACGCTGGCCGCGTACCGGTCCGGGAAGATCTGATAGAAGACCGCATCGCGCGCCCACGCGGGCGTGTCCACCGGCATCCGGGTCGACTCCTTGGGGTGAGGACGCCCGTCAGGGACAGGCGTCGAGGTCCCGCCACTTCTCCACGCTGTCGGCGGCTTCCTGCACGCCCCCGGCCCCGAAGTCCGTGGTCAGGGTGCGATTCGCGATCTCGGCGCACCCGGCGTCCTTCTCGACGGACTCCCACGACCCGCGCGTGTACTTGTACTGGAGCGGGGTGGCGTCGTCGAACGGGATGGTGATCGTCCAGGTCGTGGCGTCGACCTGGACCAGGGGCGTCGCGCCGGGGGCCCAGCCCTGGAAGTCCCCGGCGATGAAGATGGTGTCCGTGACCGTGGTCCGGTCCGGGATGGTGACCGTGAACGTGACGGCCACCTCGCGCTTGGCGGCCGAGATCTGCAGCTCCGGGGACGGCGTGGAAAGGTTGAGCGCGGTGTCCACCGCGACGATCGCGTAGCGATACGCCTGCCCGGCCTCCACCGTGGTGTCCGTATGGAGCGGGACGCCGGGGCTGGCGATGACCTCGAGCGGCCCGGCGGCGCCCTCGCCGCGCAGCACCTGGTAGCCGTACAGGTCGTCCGCCTCCACGGCCGGCCAGCGGAGCGCGATGCGGTCCTCCGCCACATCCGTGGCGACGGGGGTCTCCGGTGCGGGTGGCGCGACGGAATCGTCGGCCGGGCGCACCGTCAGCCGTGCCGCCTGCACGGGATCGTCTGCACTGCCCGTGAGCCCCCCGGCGGTCCACGTCACACCGCCATCGGTCGAGGCGCGCGCCGCGACGTCCAGTACCCCGACCGTCCGAGCCGGGACGTTGCCGACATACGTCGCGACCGATCCGGACTGGCTCACGAGGCGCGCCACGGACCAGCTCCAGGCCGGATCGGACGCCGGATCGGAGCCTGGATCCGTCCCCTCCGGCCCACCTCCGACCTCCACCAGCAGCCCTTGCGCGGCGCCATCGGGGGCGGCCACGACCTCCACCACGGCACCGACCTCCGGGCCGGGTTCCAACGCGGACAGCGTGGCCGACAGCGCAGCCGGCGCGTCCAGGGTCACGGAGACCAGCGCCAGCTGCGGCTGTGCGGCAGCCTCCGGCGAGCGATGCGAGACGTTGCCGGCCACGTCGAGCGCGGTGACCACGAAGAACACGCGGGCTCCGTCGCGCACGGAGGTGTCCGTGAAGGACAGCTCGGCCGTCTCGCCCAGCACCTGGTAGCCGCCGCCGCTCAGCAGCGAGCGCCAGACCCGGTAGCCGGCGGCGCCGTCCACGGGCGCCCACACCAGGTCCACGCGACCCGTCGCGGCGGTCGCGGTCAGGTCGGCGGGTGCCGGGGGCGCGATGAGGTCCGTGTCGGGGTCCGCCACGAGCACCCGCGCGGTCCGGGGCGCGACCGGCACCGGCAGCACGCCGTCCGCCACGGCGACCGTGGTGCCGTCCACCAGGTCCGTGAACGTGGCCCCGTCCGGCAGGCGCCCCGCGACGTCGATGGGCAGCACCCGGTCGCGGTCACCCAGGTTCAGGGCCGTGATGGCCGCGTCGTCCGGCGCGCGACGCAGGTACGCGAGCGTGCCGCGGGCGTCGTCCGCGAGCAGGAATGTGAGGTCGCCCGTGGCGAGTGCCGCGTGCTCCGCGCGTGCCCGGGCGAACGTCCGGTACAGCTCGCGGATGGCAGCATCCTCGCCGCCCCAGGGGTAGGTACGGCGGTCATCAGGGTCGTCGTGTCCGGAGAGCCCCACCTCACCGCCGTAGTAGAGCGACGCCATGCCCGGGAAGCTCAGCTGGATGGCGGCGACGATGGCCAGATCCGCGACCCCGGCGGCGCGCGCGGCCGGGTCGGTCTTGGCCGCTTCGTTGTCCTCGCCCGGCGTGAGCGTCCACAGGATGCGCGTCGTGTCATGGCTGTCCACGAGGTTGAGCAGCGCGTCGAACGCGGCGGGCGGGTAGTCCTCGCGCACGGCGGCCATCGCCGCCGCGAACCCGGTGGGCGTGAGCGCCTCCAGCGAGCCGTCCGGGTCGTTGGTGGCACCGTTCACGAGCGCGATCACGGCGCGTCGGAAGCGGTAGTTCATGGTGGAGTCCGCCTCATCGCCCAGCAGCCACGGGGACGTGTCGCCCCACTGCTCCGCGATCACGATCGAGTCGGCATCCGCGTCCTTAGCAGCGTCGCGGATGGCGGCCATGAAGTCGTGCGAGAGGCTGTCGGTGACGTCCAGGCGCCAGCCGCCGATTCCCTCCGCCAGCCACTGCCGGACGACGCCATCCTCACCCACGATGAGCTGCAGGAAGTCGGGCACCTCCTCCACCTCCGGGATCGTGTCGAAGTTGAACCAGCCCTGGTAGTACGTGTCCGCGCCACCCGCGACGGACGGATCGCAGGGTGCGGGCTCGCCCGGGCCGGGCGCCCGGAACACGAACCAGTCCCGCGTCGGGGCATCCGCGGCCTCACAGCCGCCCACCTCGACATACCGGCGCATCCGGTCGAACCAGGGCGAATCGGACGACACGTGGTTGAACACGCCGTCCAGGATCAGCCGGATGCCGCGCTGCCCCGCCCCGGCCACCAGCGCCCGGAAGTCCTCGAGCGTGCCCAGGTCGGGGTCGATCACCCGGTAGTCAGACGTGTCGTAGCGGTGGTTGGAGGGCGCCGCGAAGATCGGGTTGAGGTAGATCGCCGTGACGCCCAGGTCCGCGAGTTCGTCGAGGTGCTGCGTGATGCCCGCGAGGTCGCCCCCGAAGAAGTCACGGCCCAGCGGCTCCTCATCGCACGTGACGCCCTCGCCCTGATAGGCGCGGCAGTATCCCTCCGGCAGCTCACCCCACGCCTTGGGTAGGATCGGGTTGCCGTAGACATCGCCGAAGCGGAAGCGGCCGGGACCGTCCGCGTCCGGCGTCGCCTCGGGGGACGGGTCGTTGGCCGGGTCGCCGTTCGCGAACCGGTCGGGGTAGATCTGGTAGACGACCGCGCCGCGCGTCCAGTCGGGGGTCGTGAAGGCCGGGTCGTAGGCGGTCAGCTGCCAGCCGCCATCGGTGGGCGCCTCACGCGACAGTCGGCCGGTGCCGCCGTCCAGCGCAGGGTCGTCTGACAGGTAGCGCACGGACTGCCCGTCCCGGATGGCGAACCAGTAATCCAGGACCGCGAGGTCGTCCGTGTCGATGGCGACCTGCCACCAGTCGTGGCCGTGGTCGCCGGCATCCGGATCGGTGGCCACGCGCTCCATGGGCAGCGCGCTTGACGCGCCCGTCACCCGGTCCGTGAGGCGGACGTCCACCCCTGACAGGTCACCGGCCGCGGCGCGCAGGCGGATCAGGACGCGGGTCCCGGCGGTCACCGCGCCCCCCGGGGTCCGGTAGGTGTCATCGCGACTGTCGTGCTGGAGATCGCTCTCCCGGATCGTGCCGTCCACGGCGAGCGCGGCGCGGAAAGGCCGGCCCTCCGACCCCGGGCTCGCGCCTGGGGACGGAGACGCGCCCGTGGCGGGGACGACGTTCGCCAGGGACAGGACCACCAGGGTGGCGACAGCGGCGGTCCGCCGACGCGATGACACCATGCGTCGCATCAGCCCTTGACGCCTCCCAGCGTCAGGCCGGACACGAGGTACTTCGAGACGTACACGAACAGGATCACGATCGGCACGCTCACGATGATCGAGGATGCCGACAGGTCCGCCCACTGGGTCTGGAACTGCGCCTGGAACCGCTGGATGCCCAGCGTCCACGTGAGCAGCGACTCGCTGGAGCCGATGAGCACGCGCGCCGTGAAGTATTCGCCCCACGCGGCCAGGAAGTTGAACAGGAACACGATGGCGAGCGCCGGCAGCGAGAGCGGCAGCAGGATCTTGCGGAACGCCTGGAACTCCGAGCAGCCGTCGATGAGGGCGGCCTCCTCGAGGTCGATGGGCACCGTGTCGTAGTACCCCTTGAGGATCCAGATGCTGAACGGCACCGCGGTCACGGAGTACGCGATGACGAGGCCCTGGTAGGTCGCCACCAGTTGGAGCTGGACCGCCAGCAGGTAGATCGGGACGAGCAGCATGATGCCCGGGATGAGCTGGGTCGCGAACAGGAACGTGAGGCCCAGGCTCCGGCTCCGGAACTTGTAGCGCGAGAACGCGTACGCCGAGGTGGCCGCGAGGATGAGGCCCACCATCGCTGTGCCCATCGTGACCACGAGACTGTTGAACAGCCAGTTGGGCAGGTTCGTCTCGAACAGCACGTGGTAGAAGGCGTCCAGCGTGGCGCCCTCGGGGATGATGTCCAGCGTCGGGTTGAGCAGGTTGTCGCCGGGCCGCAACGCGGTGCCGAACACCCGGATGACCGGGAACACAACGATGATCGCGGTGATGATGAGGACGACGTGGATGAGCGCCCGCTTGACGGGCGAGTCCTCACCCCGTCGGGGCGGCGTGATCAGCCGTCGGACGCCCAGCGCCTTGCGGGCGTCGGCGGCGCCGGTCATGGCCCGGATCTGGCCGCTCATTCGTAGGCCCCCTTCAGCGCGTTGGTCTTCCGGACGTAGAAGATCGTGAACACCATGAGGATCGCGAAGATCACGAAGGCGAACGCCGCCGCGAAACCGTAGCGGCTGAACTGGAACGCGGCGCGGTAGAGCGCGGTCACGAGGATGTCGCTGGTCTCCAGCTCGTTCACGTTGATGAAGAACGGCACCAGGATGTTGTTGAACGTCAGGAACGTCCCCAACAGCACGGCCGGCACGAGCACCGGTTTGAGCAGCGGGATCGTGATGCTCCGGAACGACTGGTACGTGCTGGCGCCGTCAAGCTCCGCGGCCTCGTAGTAGTCGCTGGAGATGCTCTGCAGGCCACCGAGCGTGATGACCATCATGAACGGCACACCCAGCCAGATGTTCGTGATGCTCATCGCGGCGAAGTTGGCGATGGGGTCGGAGAGCCACTGGACAGGCGTCACGCCGAACAGCCCCAGGACCTGGTTCACGGCGCCGTACTGATAGTTGAACTCGGTGCGCCAGATCTGGAGCGAGGCGAAGGCGGGGATGGCCCACGGCAGGATGAGCAGCGCGCGGTAGACCGTCCGGCCGCGCAGCCTGCGGTTGAGCATCACGGCCAGCAGCACGCCGAAGACGACGTGGAAGAAGACGTTGACCATGGTCCAGATGATCGTCTGGGCGAAGAGCTGCCAGAAGCCGGTCTGCTTGAGCACCGGCTGGGTGAACACGTTGATGTAGTTCTGCAGCCCCACGAAGATCTGGGGATCGGAGGTCAGGCCCAGGATGCCCGGGTTCACGAAGTTGCGGATGCCCATCTTCGTGAACGAGACGTTCAACTCCCAGATGAGCGGGTAGACGTACAGCACCAGCAGCCCGATGACCGCGGGGGCGAGCAGCATGATCGGCAAGGCCAGGCGCGCCTTGCGCCACTTGACGAGGACGACCCACAGGACGACCTCGAGCATGGCCGAGAGCGCGACGATGACGGCCAGGGTCCAGCCGACATCCTTGAGCGCCGTGGCCGCCTGGTTCCAGTCGAACATCTCTCCCCCCTGAGCCGGCGGGTGCGCCGGAAGCAGGAGGGACCGGCCCTCGCGGGCCGGTCCCTCCCAGGAACGAGCGGATCAGGCGGGACCGCACTCCCCGCCGGGGGCCACACCGGCCTCGGCGCCCGCCTGCATCGTCGCGGCGATGGCGGCCGGGTCGGCGTCAGCGCTCGCGAAGAGGTTGCGGACACCGGCGGTCATGGAGTCGAAGATGCAGCGCATCTCCAGGTTCGTGGGCTGCGGGATGCCGTGGACGACAGCCTCCGCGGAGACCGCGAGGAATGGGTCGCCGGTCACGATCGGATCGGCGATGGCCTCGTTGTTGGTGGGCAGGCGGCGCAGCGTCTCGACCATCGCGACCTGCTGGTCCTTGGCGGTGGACCACGCCATGAAGTCCTTGATGACAGCGAGCTTGTCGGCGTCGTCCGCCACGGCCTTGGAGACCATGTAGAAGCTGCCGGCGGTGTAGGGCTGCGGGAAATCTCCACCCACGAGCGGCGGCAGCGGGCCGAGGCCCAGCTTGTCGCCGAACGCGTCAGCGTAGGCGCCGACGGTCCAGTCGCCGTTGATGATCATGGCGGCCTTGCCGCTCTTGAACAGGCCGTCCGCGACGTCATAGTCCGCCTCGGCGGGCGTGACGCCCTCGGCGTACTTCAGGCTGTGGAGGAAGGTGAGGGCGTTGACCATCGCCTCCGTGTTGAGGCTGGGGGTGATGCCGTCCTCGGCGAAGACCGAGCCACCGAAGCCACCCAGGAAGGGCACCAGCCAGAAGGACTCGGTCTGGTTGAAGACCAGGCCGTAGTCGCCCGCAGCGGCGTCCGTGTTGGCCTTGGCGGCCTCGATGAGCGCGGCGCTGTCAGCGGGCCACTCCGGCACCATGTCCTTGTTCCAGAACAGCATCAGGTGGTTGCCGTACGAGATCGGCACGCCCCACAGCTGGTCGGCGGCGGTGACAGCCGCGATCGAGTTCGGCAGGTACGCCGCGGAGTCGACCACGTCGTTGAGCGGCATGATCGTGTTGGACGCCGTGAACGGACCCACGTGGTCTGCCACGGTCCACAGCAGCTCAGGCGCGTTGCCTGCGAGGCTGGACGTCAGGAAGTCCTCGCGCAGGACCTCGACCGCCTTGTTGACCACGGTGATGGTGACGTTGGGATGCACGGCCGAGTAGTCGGTCGCGAGCTTCTGGACGTACTGGAAGGAGCCGTCGGCCTCGCCTTCCTTGGTCCATAGCGTGATGGCGACATCCCCCGTGGGGAAGTCCTGGGCGGCCGCAGGCATGACGCCCGCCGCGAGTGCGACGGTCGTCAGCAGCGCGGCTGACGTGAGGGAACGCTTCATCTAGGTCCGAACCTCCTCCGAAGCCGGACCCTGGATGGGCCACGGCGGGTGCTTGATCGACTCACCAGCGACGTCATCAGGAGGCGACCACCTCCAGACGTCGGCCGGCGGGCGGTGGAGCCGTCGAGCGACGGATCACCAGCCGCGTCTCCAGGATCCGGTGATGCGCGACCGCCTCCCCCCTGGGCGCGTTGAGCGCCGAGAGCAGCAGGCGGGCTGCCTCCTCCCCCTTGCGGCGCACCGGTTGGTGCACCGTCGTGAGGGGCGGATCCGTGAAACGAGTGAGCGGCAGATCGTCGAACCCGACGACCGACAGGTCATCGGGGACGCGGAGCCCCAGGACGCGCGCCGCCTGGACCACGCCGGCGGCAGCTGCATCGGACATCGACAGGACGGCCGTGGGGCGCAGGCCGTCTTCCCAGGCGCGCAGCATCGCGGTCTCGCCACCCTCGAACGAGGCGGGGCTCACCACCACGTCCTGGGAGCCCAGCTCCACGCCCGCCGCGGCCAGCGTGTCTCGGTAGCCGCGCATGCGCAGGCCGGCCACACTCTCCGGCAGCGGCTCCCCGTAGGTGGGCGGCTCGACGCTGATCACGAGAAAGGTCCGGTGGCCGAGGCGCAGCAGATGCTCCGCCGCCGCGCGCGCGCCACCCTCGTCGTCGACGCCCACGGCGCCGTGCTCCTCCCACGCGGGCGCATCCACGAGCACCACCGGCAGCCCCGCCCTGCGGATCGATTCGACCTCCGGGTGCCGCTCGTCCAGGCCGACCGCGACGATGCCGTCGACGGTCGCACGATCCAGCGCGCGGGCCAGCGAGCCATGGAGCGGAGAGATGAACAACAGCCCGAAACCGCGCTCCTCCGTGACCGACGCGACGCCCTCCGCGAACAGCGAGAAGAACGGGTTCGCGAACACCGTGCCCAGCGCCTGCGGGGAGAGGATGCCGATGGTCGCGGTGGAGCCGGCGGTCAGCATGCGCGCCACGGGGTGGGGCCGGTACCCCATGGACGCGGCCACGGCGCGGATCCGGGCCGCCGTCTCTTCCGACAGCCGGTCGGGCTTGTTGAACGCGAAGGACACCGCTGCCTTGCTGACGCCGGCCTCGAGAGCCACATCCGCGAGGCGCACACGGGTGTTCGCGACGTTGCCCAACGCGACTCCCTCCTCCGCTCGCCACATGCTGACCGGTTGACTAAACCGGTTTAGCGAACGCTACCGGGCACCGGGCCCCCTGTCAACAGGGAAGTTGCGACTCGGTGCCCGCATGGTCACGGAGGGCGCGATCCGTACCTCGACGCACCCCCACCGGCCCGCACCGGCCCCGCGCATGGCACAATCGCGCCCGTGCTCCAGCAGTCGCATCGGATGCCCGTCGGGGTCATCCTGTTCCTGGTCTACGGTCTGATCATGCTCGGCTTCATCGGGCTGACCATGCCCAAGGTCATCGAGCTCGCGATCGAGGCTCCGGTCTCACCGCTGGGGCTGCTGTACATGCTCCTGTTGGCCTACCTCATCTTCACCATCACGCTCGTCCTGCAACGCAAGCAGGCGGCCTATCCACTGGCACTGGGTCTCGCCTCCCTGGGGCTGACCCTGGTGTTCGTCGATCCACTCGGCTGGTTCGCGCTCGTGGTCGCCGTGGTCGTCCTGATCGGCCTCCGCCGTCAGGCCAGCCGCGCCTGGTTCACCGAGCCCTGACCCGCCGCCCACCCCACCGAGGAGACCCGTGACCGACAAGAAGAAGGGCTTCGAGCCGCCGCCGTCCGGTACGCCCAGGCCGGCCGGCAGCACCCCGTCCTCCACCACCCCGCCGTCGGGCAGCCGCGCCGCCGCCCGGCGCAGCAGCGCCCCGGTCAAGGTGTCGCCGGAACCCTCGGGCTTCCTGGAGAAGTACCGGTTCCTGCTGATCATCGGACTCGTGGTCGTGGGCCTGGGCGCCCTCGGCCTCGTGTTCATGCAGTCGGCCACCGCAGCGCCCTACACCTGCACGACGCTCATGACCCCGGGGCCCGTGGAGCCCGCGCCCACGCCGCGCCCGGTCGTCGCGCTCCAGTCGATCGCCCCGGCGGGCAGCCCGGCGGCCAGCACCGCACCCGCCGCAAGCGTCGACCCGGCCGCCAGCACCGCGCCCGCCAGCGTCGCACCCGTCGCAAGCGTCGACCCGGCCGCCTCCCCCACGCCTGCGCCCTCCGCGGCGCCCCAGCCCACGCAGCGCCTCGGCTTCGTGGCCCAGGACATGGGCCAGGCCCACGTGAGCGAGAACACGAGCATCACGTACGCCTACTGCCCGCCGACCAGCGGCGACCACTTCGCATCCAACATGGCGCCGCTGCCGCGCCGCTTCTACGGCCCGGACGACGATGTCCGGCCCGGCAACTGGATCCACAACCTGGAGCACGGCTACGTCGTGATCGCCTACAAGGGCGAGCCTGTCGCGGCGACGCTCGCCGAGCTCGAGCGGGTCGTCACGGAGGCCAAGGGCACCGAGTTCTCCACCCGGTCCTGTGGTCTGCCCAACAAGGTCATCGGCCTCCGCTTCGACGACATGACCACGGACTTCGCTGCCCTCTCCTGGGACCGTGCGCTGTTGCTCGAGACCTTCGACGCCGAACAGCTCCGGACCTTCGCCGAGCAATGGCAGGAGAGCCCGGTCTGGCCGGAGCCCAACGTCTGCTGACCGGTCACGCCCGCTGATCCGCCGCACCGACAGCGGCCGGCGCCTGCCAGGAGGCGGACGCCGGCCGTCCCGTTCGCTCCCGACACTTCCGCCCCTGCAGGAGGACCAGCCTTGACATCGGCCACCGGCGCCACGGAGGTATCCTCGCGCCCCGATCCGCTCGACGACCTGCGCCTGGAGCTCGAATCGCTCCGGGAGCAGGCGCTCTATCGCCCGCTGGTGGTGATGTCCGGGCCCCAGGCCGCTGAGACCACGATGAACGGCCGGCCGGTCATCAGCCTCTCGTCCAACAACTACCTGGGCCTTGCCACGCATCCCCATCTGGTGGAGAAGGCGCTCCAGGCGGTGCGGGAGCTGGGCGTCGGGTCCGGCGCCGTGCGCTCCATCGCGGGCACCATGGAACTCCACGAGGAGCTCGAGCGGCGGCTCGCGATCTTCAAGCACACGGAAGCGGTGCTCACCTACCAGTCCGGCTTCACGGCCAACAGCGGCGTCATCCCCACCATCATGGGCGAGGACGACCTGATCGTGAGCGATGAGCTCAACCACGCTTCGATCATCGATGGCGTGCGCCTGTCGAAGGCCGGCCGTGCGGTGTTCAAGCACAAGGACGTGGACGGCCTGGAGGACGTCCTGCGCGACGCGCGCGCCAAGGGCGGCCCGCGCGGCGCCTGGAAGCGCATCCTGGTCATCACCGACGGCGTGTTCTCCATGGACGGGGACATCGCGCCGCTACGGGGCATCGTGGAGGTCTCCGAGCGGTACGGCGCCGCGATCATGGTGGATGACGCGCATGCGTCGGGCGTGCTCGGCCGCAACGGGCGGGGCAGCGTGGACCACTTCGACCTCAACGGCCGCGTGGACATCCAGGTGGGCACGCTGTCCAAGGCGGTGGGCGTCCTGGGCGGCTACGTCGCCGGGCGCCAGCACCTGCGCGACTTCCTCGTGCAGCGCTCGCGGCCGTTCCTGTTCTCGACCTCGCATCCGCCTGCCGTGGCGGCCGCCTGCATCGCCGCCATCGACGTGCTGGAGAACGAACCGGAGCGCATCGAGCGCCTCTGGTCCAACACCCGCTTCTTCAAGCAGGGGCTCGCCGAGCTCGGCTTCGACACGGGCATCAGCGAGACGCCCATCACGCCCATCATCGTGGGCCAGGCATCGGTCGCCCAGCAGATGTCGCGCCGGATGTACGAGGAAGGCATCTTCGCCACCTCCGTGGTCTACCCCACGGTCGCACTCGACAAGGCTCGCCTGCGCACCATCGTGAGCAGCGAGCACACGACCGAGGAGCTGCAGGTCGCCCTCGACGCGTTCGCCCGGGTCGGGCGCGAGCTGCGCCTCATCTAGGTGTCGAAGCGCTGGGTGTGCCTGGACGTCGGTGAGACGCTCATCGACGAGACGCGCGTCTGGTCCATCTGGGCGGATGTGCTGGGCATCCCGCGCCTGACGTTCATGGCTGCCTTCGGTGCGGTCGTGGCGCGCGGCGGCGAGCACTCGGGGGTGTTCCCGCTGTTGGGCGTGCCGGACTGGCGGGCGCATCTCCCCGCGGTGCAGGCCGCGTACGGCGGCTTCACCCCCGGGGATCTGTACCCGGACGCGCTGCCGGCGCTGGCGGCGCTGGGCGATCGGGGGTATCGCATCGCGATCATCGCCAACCAGCCCGCGGAGCGGACCGCGGAGCTGCGCGCGCTGGGGGTGACGGGCGAGGTCATCGCGATGAGCGATGAGATGGGCGTCGCCAAGCCCGCGGCGGCGTTCTTCGCGCGTGCGCTGTCCCTGATGGGCGACCCGCCGCCCGCCGATGTCGCCTACGTCGGGGATCGTCCGGACAATGACGTCCGACCGGCCGCCGCGGCCGGCATGCGCTCCGTGTGGATCCGGCGCGGGCCCTGGGGCGTCATCCAGGACATGGCGTCACGGGAGGCGGCGCTCACGGTCCGCTCCCTCACCGAGCTGGTGGCGCGCATCGATACCTGCTGGGCCCCTGGAGACCCGCGATGACCACGGGCCTCGGGGCCGGCCGGCTGCGACTCACGGTCGCCGGTTCGGCGCCCGCCTGGGCCCGCGGTCCAGGCCGACCCAGCTCGGGCTACCTCGTCGAGCTGGGGGAGCAAGGCATCCTCCTGGACCTGGGCCAGGGCTCGCTGGGCTCGCTGTGGGCGTACCGCGACCCGTCGACCCTCTCGGCCGTCGTGATCAGCCACCTGCACCCCGATCACCATGTGGACCTCGTGGCGCTGCGCCATCTGCTCCGCTACGGGATGGGGGAACCGCGCCGGGTGCCGCTGTTCGCGCCCGGCGAGCTGCGAGAGCGCTACGACGCGTTCCTGGGGGAGCCCGATTTCCTTGGCGCCGCCTTCGACGGTGGGGAGGTGCGAGCGGGGGCCTGGCGGGTCGGCCCGTTCCAGGTCGAGGCACGCCCCGTGCTGCACGCCCATGACAGCCACGGGTTCCGCGTCTCGATCGCGGCCGATGCGGGTGCTCCGGGCCTCGTCTACAGCGGCGACTGCGCGTCCTGGGCCGACCTGGTGCCGCTCCTCCGGCCCGCTGACACGCTGCTGTCGGAGGCGTTCTGGGGCGTGGAGGAACCCGAGCCCGGCGCGATGCACATGACCGCGGACGACGCGGCCCGTGCGGCGGTCGCGGGCGGTGCGCGGCGGCTCATCATCACCCACATCGGCGAGGAGCACGACCCTCTCGCGGCACTCGCGGCGGCCCAGGCGCGGTTCCCGGGTGAGGTCCTGCTCGCGGCACCCGGGTTGCGCGTCGTCGTCGACTGACGCCGGCACCGGCCCGCGACCGAACCCGATATGGTGTCCGGGTGACCGTACCTGCCGAACCCACGCCGAAGTCGCTCCGCCACCTGGCTCGTGAGGCCGTCGAACGTGCCTGGCTGCATGCCGTGCGGACCGGCGCGCTGCCGCCGGTCCCGCCGGAGGTGGAGACGCCCGCCGTGGAGATCGCGCGGCCGGCGAACCCGGACCACGGGGACCTGGCCGCCAACCTGGCCATGAAGCTCGCTCGTCCGCTGCGCCGGCCCCCGCTGGCCACCGCGGAGGTGCTGGCCGCCGCGCTGCGTGAGGCCCCAGGCGGGCTGTTCAGTGAGGTCTCCGTGGCGGCGCCCGGGTTCCTCAATCTACGCCTCGCGCCCGGTGCCCTGGAGGTCGCGCTGGACGACGCCCGGGCCGCGGACACCGGGTTCGGGCGCGTCCGGGTCACGGAGCCCCGGAACCTGGACGTGGAGTTCGTGTCCGCCAACCCCACCGGTCCGCTCACCGTGGGCAACGCGCGCGGGGCATTCGTGGGTGACCTGCTCTGCCGCGTGCTGGAGGCCGGCGGCCACACCGTGACGCGTGAGTACTACTTCAACGACTCGGGGCGGCAGGTTCGGGTGCTCGGCGCAAGCGTCGCCGCGCGGCGCCTGGGCGAGGAACTGCCCGAGGAAGCCTACCGCGGCGACTACGTGGAGACGCTCGCGACGGAGCTGCCCGAGGAGATCTGGGCCCTCGCGCAGGCGGACGGCGCGGACCGCGACGGCATCGTCGGCACGTGGGCCTCAGAGCGCATCCGATCAGGCATCGAGGCCAGCCTGGAGCACCTGGGCGTCCACTTCGACGTCTGGAAGAGCGAGGCGTCGCTTCACCGTGACGGCTGGGTGGCGCGCGCCGTGGAGCGCCTCCGGGACGCCGGCCACGTCTACGAGCTCGACGCTGCCACCTGGTTCCGGTCCACCACGTTCGGCGACGACAAGGACCGGGTGATCCTGCGCGCCAACGGTGAGCCCACGTACTTCGCGGCGGACATCGGCTACGTGACCGAGAAGTTCAGCCGTGGCTACGACCACCTCATCTACATCTGGGGCGCCGATCACCACGGCACGGTCGCGCGCGTGCGCAACGCTGCGGAGGCCATGGGCTTCGACAAGGCGGCCGTGGAGGTGCGCCTCGTGGCCTGGGTACGCTTCGTGCGCGACGGCAAGGAAGTGTCGATGAGCAAGCGCGCCGGTGAGTTCATCACCCTCGACGAGCTGCTCGCGGAGGTGGGCGTGGACGCCGCGCGCTGGTCGTTCGGGTCACGCACGCCGTCCACGCCCATCGACTTCGACATCGAGCTGGCCAAGAAGCAGTCGGCCGAGAACCCGGTCTACTACGTCCAGTACGCCCACGCCCGGATCTGCTCCATCCTGCGCAAGGCGACCGAGGCGGGCATCGCGCCGGCGGCCGGGCTGGGTGGCACGCTCGCCGGCGACGACGTGGCGATGACCCTGGCGCGCGAGGTCCTGCGGCTGCCGGAGGTCGTGGAGGACGCCGCGGCTGACGGTCAGACCCAGGGCGTGACGGCGTACGCGACGGAGCTCGCCACCACGTTCCACGCGTACTACCGGGACCGGCGGGTGCTCGCCCCCGACGAGCCACAGCGCTCCGCGGACCGCCTGGCGCTCGTGGATGCCGCCCGCGTGGCGTTGCGCAACGCCCTGGCCCTGCTGGGCATCTCGGCGCCCGAGAGCATGT
>Ga0105047_10005891_pt1 | contig 20916 bp, 18 predicted proteins | sample MAT04_FD_78384 | JGI IMG/M metagenome (GOLD analysis project Ga0105047, IMG submission 78384) | Freshwater microbial communities from Lake Fryxell liftoff mats and glacier meltwater in Antarctica - MAT-04 (megahit assembly) | ecosystem: Environmental > Aquatic > Freshwater > Ice > Liftoff... | reverse complement strand
ACACGATCAAGGTCAAAAAAGGAATCTTCCATCTGACTACTAACAGCTTGATCTTCCATATATTAATTTTAGCTTTAAACAATTCTGCTTTATGCTGTGTGTCGCAAAATTAATGAATTTCCGGAACATATTTTAATGTGCCGAAATGAGGGCTAAATATTGTTTTGATGTACTGGAGAAAGAATACGTGAGTCTAAATTCTTTTTTTCTTGTCCTTTTGTCATGACACAAAAGAACCAACTTAGCGCAGCGATCCCATGAGCTCCTTTAAAAAATAAATAATGGGCTAATAAAAAGCCCAGACTTACTGTAAATTTCACACAGATGTACGACTTGGTAAGGCTCGTGATCCCAATAAATTGGGATGGGCTTGGAAGTTTTATTCCTTAACCTTACAGCATGTGAAGCCGTGTTTTGCTACACACATGCCCGCGCTGTTTACTTTCGGCAACATCAGTTGTGAAATTTCTATTGGGCCGGTCCCTACACCCTGATAATCACAGTAAAAAGCCAAACCGTTGTTCCGCCATGTTGCCATAAGAGGAAGCTCTCTTAGAAGGGACCGGCCTTATAAAAATGCGCCTGCGGTTCTTAGCCTGAGGTATGTGCCAATGGCATGTGCGTAGCAATACACAGAAAGGCAAACTGTTTGGAATTGTGCTACTCTTTCATGCCTTGTATTGCGAGGAGATACCTCTGGCTTAGAAACGCCAGCATTGTTATAAAGACTTGATCTTTTGGTACTTTTTCATCAAGGGAAAAGTACGAAGAAAACATTACAAATGAATTTCTGAATTGGCTACATATCTTGTAAATATTGAATAAAATTAAAACTTCATAATAGTAGCAGTTGTTTCAGGATTTTTTTTTGCGTAATCCCTTTGTTAACGGGCATTCTGTGTATTGTTAATAACATTTTTGTGGTAAAATGTGGGTAAAAGTGGGAATTTGATGTACATTTACGGCAAATTATAATCATACATGATACCCTTACAAGGAGAACACATAGGCCGGGTTGATGCAAAAGGAAGATTTCTGCTTCCTGTTGCGTTGAAGAATCAGGTGAGTGCTTCGCTGAATGAAGGGTTTATAGTAAAGCGCAGCATTTTCAGTCCGTGCCTCGAACTCTATCCAAAATCCAATTGGGATGAGATCAGTCGCAGGATTATCAGCAAGTTAAACCGGTTTGTAAAAAAGCACAACGATTTTATCCGTGCCTATAATGCAGGTTTAAAAGAACTTGAAATCGACAGCACAGGACGGATACTGATACCACGCGACCTGGCTGTATTTGCAGGAATTACCGGAGATATAGTGGTTGCTGCCAAATTGGATTGCATTGAAATTTGGGATAAAGCGAAATACGATAGTGTAGTGAGCGAGACCCAGACTGATATTTCGGACTTAGCTGAAGAAATATTGGGGAATATTAACATCAACGAATGAAAACCGGATGTACCACCAACCCGCATTATTGCACGAATGTATTGAAGGCCTCAGCATTAATCCGTCAGGGATTTATGCTGATCTTACATTTGGAGGCGGTGGTCATTCGCAGGAAATATTAGGAAAACTCAATGCCAGCGGGCGATTGATTGCTTTTGACCAGGATGAGGATTCACTTGCGAATTCATTCAACGATGAGCGTTTCACTTTGGTAAATGAGAATTTCCGGTATCTGAAAAACTTTCTACGTCTTCATAAGGCATTTCCATTGGATGGAATTCTGGCCGATCTTGGTATTTCGTCGCACCAGATTGATACGCCAGAGCGTGGCTTTGCAACCCGTTTCGAAGGTCCGCTTGATATGCGTATGGCCCGAAACCAAGGTAATACAGCAGCTCATATGGTAAATACCTATCCTGAAGAAAAACTTCAGTCGGTTTTTAAATTATACGGCGAAATACCCAATGCCCGCCAACTGGCAGCTGAAATCATCAAGGCGAGGATAAAACCCATTACTACTACCAGCGAACTGAAAGAAGCCATAAAATCCTGTATTCCAAATAACTACGAAAGCAAATACCTAGCACAGGTTTTCCAGGCCATCCGCATCGAACTCAACGATGAAATGGGAGCGCTACATGCTATGCTGAAACAATGTGCGGATTCGTTAAATCCCGGCGGAAGGCTTGTTGTCATCTCATACCACTCGCTGGAAGACAGGTTAGTAAAAAATTATTTCAAAACCGGCAACATCGATGGCATTCTCGAAAAGGATTTTTATGGAAACATAATAGTTCCTTTTAAATCAATAACGCGCAAGCCGATAACACCTGCTTCTGCTGAATTGGCCAGCAATTCACGCTCCCGCAGTGCAAAATTGCGTATCGCTCAAAAAATATAAGTATGGCTGAACTACGCAACACTATAAATATTGAAGCTGAGGCCGGGGTAAAGGATGAAGTTGGAGGCAGAGGAGAAGGCAGAGGCGAAGGCAAGGGCAGTGGCGAAGACAGAGACATAGGAAAAGGCAAAAGCAAAGGGAAAGGCGAAGCAAAGGGTAAAGGGAAAGGAAAGACATCAGGTAACGTAAAAAGTATACTTGAAGGTTCGTTTCTGGTTCGCGACAAGGTAGTCGGATTATTACCATTCCTTATATTCCTGACTTGTATTGGTTTACTCTACATTTTTAACTCAAATTATGCCAACAATACCATCATTAGTATTAGTAGAACAAAAAAACAAATTGAAGAACAACGCTTCGAATACATCAATACCAAATCGAAGCTGATGAATATTACCAGACAAACCGAAATAGCAAAACGATTGCAAAGCAGGGGACTAAAGGAATCGAAAACGCCACCACGCAAAATATTAATCGACCAGACTAACTAAAAATCAACAAAGATTACTCAGAAATGGATTCAAGGAAATCAATACTAACGCGCGTATATCTGGTTTATGGCTTTATGTTTGTCGTAAGCGTGGCTATTATCGCTAAGATCCTTTATATCCAGCTTGTTGAAGGCGAAATGTGGAAAGCAAAAGCTGAAAAGCTTTCACTAAAATATTTTACCATCGAACCTAACCGGGGCAATATTTATGATGTAAACGGCGAAATGCTTGCCACTTCTATTCCGTTGTTCGAAGTCCGCATGGATGCAGCATCTCCGCTTATTCCCGATTCAGTTTTTAATACTGATGTCGATTCGCTGGCCATCTGCCTGTCGGGTTACTTTAAAGATAAATCGAGAGGGCAATACAAAACTTTACTGGTAAAAGGTCGCGAAAGCAAAAACCGCTATCTGCTGATTAAGCGAAAAGCTGATTTTGACCAGCTTAAAGCAATCAGGAAATTCCCCATTTTCAGGTTAGGGAAAAACAGCGGTGGTCTGATAACAACGGTGCAGAACAAGAGAGTATATCCTTTCGATAAATTAGGTTACCGCACATTAGGATGGTTTAAGGAAGGCAATTCGAACAATGTGGGTATCGAGAGTGCTTTTAACAGCGAAATGCAGGGCATGGCCGGTAAAAGGTTGTACCAGCGTATTCCGGATGGAAACTGGCGCCCGATGAACCGGGGAAATGAAATAGACCCGGTAAGTGGTGCCGATATATATACCACTATTGATATTAATATACAAGATGTAGCAGAAGAAGCTTTACTACAGCAACTAATTATAAATCAGGCTGACCATGGCTGTGCTATCCTCATGGAAGTAAAAACCGGCGAAATCAGAGCCATTGCCAACCTGGGGCGCACAAAATCGGGTACATACGAAGAGCTTTATAACTATGCCATAGGCGAAAGCACCGAACCCGGCTCAACTTTTAAATTATATTCCTTACTGGCTGCATTCGAGGATGAAAAAGTAAAACTGACTGATATTGTTGATGTAACCGGAGGGATGACCACATTTGGCAGAAGGACCATGAGAGATTCTCACCTTGGAGGTGGAGTGATGACCGTGCAACAGGCTTTTGAGAAATCATCGAATGTCGGCATCTCAAAAGTGATTTACAGATCTTATGCTTCAAACCCACAGGCTTTTGTTGACAGGCTTCACAGCTTTAGTGTAAATAAGCGGCTTGGACTCGAAATAAAAGGTGAAGGCAGACCTCAGATTTTGGGAATGAAAGATGGCTTATGGTCGAATTCATCCTTGCCATGGATGTCAATCGGTTATGAAGTTGCGCTTACACCTTTACAAATTCTTACCTTTTATAACGCCGTTGCAAATAATGGAGTGATGGTAAAGCCTCATTTCGTAAAGGAAATCCGTATGGGCGGCATACCGGTTACCACCATAGGCACACAGGTAATAAACCAGAAGATTGCTTCAAAAAGAGCAATTGATATGGCCAGGATCATGCTCGAAGCAGTTGTTGATCATGGAACCGGTTCAGTGCTGAAAAATCCGATTTATACAGTTGCAGGCAAAACCGGCACTGCCCAGGTTGCCCAGAACCGAGGCGGATACAACAAAACAAATTACAAGGGATCGTTTGTCGGCTACTTCCCGGCTGAAAATCCAAAATATTCCTGCATTGTGGTAATCAATAATCCAACCACCGGAGGATATTACGGAGGAGTAATATCAGCTCCGGTATTCCGGGAAATTGCCGACCGCATATACGCTACCGATCCGGAAGTAGGCTTAAACTGGGTGGATACAACAAATTCAATCCGCAGTAATCCAATGCTGGCTGGAAATACCCACGATTTACAATACCTCACCAAATGGCTTGGGTATTCAATGGGTAATCCGAACGGAGGAGAATGGATAACAAAGGTGACTGACAGCATGGGAACCCGGTTTGCATCAGTGGCTTATGCCAATACGACAATACCAAGTGTGATCGGAATGGGTGCCAGTGATGCCGTTTACAGGCTCGAAAAACTGGGCGTTAAAGTTAAGATCAATGGAGTTGGGCTTGTAAACAAACAATCGCTTCCGGCTGGAAGCAAAATAATACCCGGCACACCCATACTTCTCAGCCTTGGCTTTACCAAATAAATTAATAACTGATAAATAAGATTCAAATATAAGCATACATGAAAACGCTGGCCGAATTACTTCAAAACGTTAACACCAGGCAAATAATAGGCACTACTGATATGAATATCAGCGGCATAACCTATGATTCGCGTGAGGTTAAGGCCGGAAGTATGTTTTTTGCCATCAAAGGCATCCGGGTTGACGGCCACAGCTTTATTAAACAGGTAATTGAAAAAGGCGCAATCGCAATAGTTTGTGAAACGATTCCTGAAAACATCATTGGTACTGTAACCTATATAAAGGTTGACGACAGCAGCTATTCCTCGGGTGCTATTGCATCCAACTGGTTTGGCAATCCTTCAAAAAAGCTAAAACTTGTTGGCATTACCGGCACAAACGGAAAAACAACCACAGTTACACTTCTTTTCAACCTTTTCAGGGAACTCGGGTATCATACCGGACTGCTTTCAACTATCCTGAATCGCATTGACGATGAAATAATTCCATCCACACATACCACACCTGATGCTATACATATCAACCAACTACTGAGCCACATGGTTAAAAATGGATGCAGCTTTTGCTTTATGGAGGTTAGTTCGCATGCCATAGTTCAGAACAGGATTGCCGGCCTGACTTTTGCAGGCGGGATTTTTTCAAATATTACACACGATCATCTCGATTTTCATAAAACTTTTGAAGAATACCTGAAAGCCAAGAAGCGCTTTTTTGACGAATTGCCTGCCACAGCTTTTGCCCTCACCAATGTTGACGACCGCAACGGCCTGGTAATGCTTCAGAATTCCAAAGCAGCCAAAAGCACTTATAGCTTCCAGAAAATGGCTGACTTTAAAGGTAAGATTATTGAAGCTCCTCTCGACGGCTTACATCTTGACCTGGATGGCAACGAAATCTGGTGTCGCCTGGTTGGTAAATTCAACGGTTACAACTTGTTGGCAGTTTATGCAGCCGGTGTTTTGCTGGAGCAGGATCCGCTGGAAGTGCTGACAATACTAAGTAATCTCGAAAGTGTTGAAGGCCGTTTCGATTATATCAAATCACCACAGGGAATTATAGGAATTGTTGACTATGCGCATACACCCGATGCCTTGCAGAATGTTCTCGAAACCATCAACCAACTTCGCAAAGGCAACGAAATGCTGATTACCGTTGTAGGCTGCGGTGGCGACAGGGACAAGACCAAACGCCCTGTAATGGCTCGTATTGCAGCACGATTTAGCGATAGGGTTATACTTACCTCGGATAATCCGCGCAACGAAGTGCCTGAGCAAATTATTTCGGAAATGCTGGCCGGTGTTGAAAAAGAGTTTGCCCGTAACGTACAGAATATTACCGACCGGTACGATGCCATCCGGATTGCCTGTGCCATGAGTCGCGATAATGATATAATACTGATAGCAGGAAAGGGTCATGAAAAATACCAGGAAGTAAATGGCGTAAAACATCACTTTGATGATAAGGAAATACTAAAAAAATACCTGCTCTAAACAAACAAAAAGTTCGGAACCATATGTTGTATTATCTTTTTACATGGCTCGATAAAGCCTATAATGTACCGGGAGCGGGATTGTTTCAATTCATTTCGTTTCGTGCTGCAATGGCAACTTTTTTTTCGCTTTTCATTTCGCTTATTTATGGCAAGAGAATCATTAATTACCTGCGCGCCAAACAAATAGGCGAAACCGTTCGCGAACTCGGCCTCGAGGGACAAATGGCAAAAACCGGCACACCAACCATGGGTGGTCTAGTCATTCTCGGGGCAATTCTTATACCTACACTCCTTTTCGCAAAAATACTGAATGTTTATATTTTACTTATGCTCTTTGTAACCATCTGGCTTGGATTAATTGGCTTCCTGGATGATTATATCAAAGTATTTAAAAAGAACAAAGAAGGATTGGCAGGCAGATTTAAAATCCTGGGGCAAATTGTGGCTGGCCTGGTAGTAGGCTCGGTGCTTTACTTCCATCCGGGAATAGTAATACGCGAACGTGTTCCTGAAAAAAAAGTTGTGGTAACGCCTGCAAAATCCGGATCACTCACTGCTTTCGAACAAGTGCGCGATCACAACAAAAAATTCAGAACTAAGCCGGAGAAATCAACGAAAACAACCATTCCATTTTTAAAGAATAATGAGTTTGATTATGCCATTTTGTTGAAATGGGTGGGTGATGATTACCGGAAATACGCCTGGTTGATATTTATACCAATGGTAATATTTATTATTACGGCAATATCAAACGGGGCAAACCTTACCGATGGCATGGATGGGCTGGCGACAGGAACATCGGCAATAATAGCAATTACGCTGGGTTTGCTTGCCTGGGTAAGCGGTAATATTGTATTTGCCGATTATCTCAATATCATGTTCATCCCAAATACCGGCGAACTGATGGTTTTCACCAGTGCACTTGTGGGAGCATGTGTTGGTTTTCTCTGGTACAATTCCTATCCTGCCCAGGTTTTTATGGGTGATACCGGAAGTCTGGCTTTAGGCGGCATCATAGCTGTTTTTGCCATTATGATCCGCAAGGAATTACTCATTCCAATACTTTGCGGAATATTTATCGCCGAAAATCTTTCGGTGGTAATACAGGTTTTCTACTTCAAATACACAAAGAAAAGGACAGGCGAAGGAAAAAGAGTATTCCTGATGGCACCGCTGCATCATCATTACCAGAAAAAAGGCTATGCCGAACCAAAGATTGTAATGCGTTTCATGATCATTGGCATTGCACTGGCTTTGCTTACGATAATAACACTGAAAATCAGGTAAAGGCTTTAGTAATGACTAAATAGATAGCCATACTTGGGAACAGGCGAAAGCGGGACAGGGGCGGCAGTGCTGGTTAAAAAACAAGGATTCAGGGTTTGGTTATCCGATTCCGTCAAGATTAAGGAAAAATACAAAAACGTTCTTTCACATCATGAAATAGCATTCGAAGAGGGTAAACATACCGAAGATCAGATTCTTGAAGCTCATGAAATTATCATTAGCCCGGGAATTCCGCTTACACTGCCACTGGTTAAAAAGATCAAAGCAAAAACGATACCGGTAATTTCCGAAATTGAATTTGCGGCCCGATATACCAATGCACGTAAAATATGCATTGCCGGCTCCAACGGCAAAACTACTATTACGCTCTTGCTTTATCACATCCTGAAAAACGCAGGAATAAATGTAGGATTAGGCGGTAATGAAGGCGAAAGTTTTGCAATGCAGGTTGCCACTTATGATTTCGATTGGTATGTGCTCGAAATCAGCTCATTTCAGCTCGACAGCATGTTCAGATTTAAAGCCGAAATCGCCATACTCACCAACATCACTCCCGATCATATGGATCGCTACGATTACAAATTTGAAAACTACATTGACTCTAAATTCAGAATTACACGAAATCAAACAAAAGAAGATGCCTTTATCTATTGCCTGGATGACGAGGTAAGTTTGTCCGAAGTAAGCAGGCGAAACCTGCAGTCACGGATTTACACTTTTACCTGTCAACCGGAAAACACCTCAGCGATTGCCTATTGTTTTGAAAATAAAATACATATTAACACAAATAACAACCACTTTACCATGACATTGGAAGAACTCGCCTTACAAGGCAAACACAATGTGTACAATTCGATGGCCGCTTCAATTGGTGCCAGCCTGGTCGATATCCGCAAGGAAAGTATCCGCCAATCGCTCAGTGCTTTTGAAAATGTACCGCATCGCCTCGAATATGTTGCACGTATCCATGGCATTGACTTTATCAATGATTCCAAGGCCACTAATGTTAACAGTGCATGGTATGCTCTCGAAACCATGGATTCGCCGGTGATATGGATCGCAGGCGGTATCGACAAAGGCAATGATTATGCCAAGCTCGATGAACTTGTTGCAAACAAAGTGAAAGCAATTATTTGCCTGGGAGTTGACAACAGTAAAATCATCAATCGCTACGCTGATAAGGTTCAGGCAATTTACGAAACCAGTTCTGCCGAGCAAGCCGTTCTTACAGCCTATACCATTGGCAAAAAAGGAGACACGGTACTTTTATCACCGGCTTGTGCCAGTTACGATCTGTTTGATAGCTATGAGGAACGCGGCAATAAATTCAAACAAGCCGTCAGAAATTTATAAAAATCACTTACATTAAAAACTGAAAATGATTCAGATAGTTCCGAAAATACGTGGGGATAAAGTAATATGGGGAGTTGTAATTATACTCTCACTATTTTCATTGCTGGCAGTTTACAGTTCCACCACCACGTTGGCTTACCGCTTCGAGCACGGCAATACCGAGCATTATCTGTTCAGGCATTTGGGTCTCCTTGCATTTGGATTAGTTTTGATGTATGCCGCGCATAAAATAAAGTATGTATATTATGCCCGAATATCGATGCTGCTCATCTTCATTGCTGCGCCACTGTTGCTTTATACATTGCTATTCGGTGAAGTGCGCAACGAGGCAGCCCGCTGGACAACCTTGCCGGGAACCAGTATAACTTTCCAACCTTCGGACCTTGCAAAACTGGCTCTTATTATGTATGTGGCAAGCATGCTGGCAAAAAAACAGGAAAATATAAAGGACCTGAAGAGCGCGTTCCTTCCTATTCTCACACCAATACTAATCATTTGCGGATTGATTTTACCCGCTAATTTATCAACTGCAGTTATCCTGTTTGTTACATGTATTGTTCTAATGTTTATTGGAGGCGTAAAATTTAAGTACTTGTTGGCACTCGCGGGGATAGGAATTGCAGGGGTTGCCTTGCTGGTTACATTCCTGATGGTTTCGCCAAAATCGAGCGGACGACTGGGAACATGGCAAAACCGTATTGAGAATTTCGGAGGAAAAGGCGACAGCGACGAAACATTCCAGGTTGACCAGGCAAAAATTGCCATTGCAAACGGAGGCTTTGTCGGGAAATTGCCTGGAAACAGTATGCAGAAAAACTTCCTTCCCAATCCTTTTAACGATTTTATTTTTGCAATTATCATTGAAGAATATGGAGTGATAGGCGCAATCATCATTGTTCTTATGTACCTGATCCTCTTGTACCGTGGAATCCGGATTGCGATTAAGGCTCCGGGGAATTTCGGGGCATTGCTGGCTATTGGAGTCACGATAAGTTTGATTATACAGGCTTTTGCAAACATGGCTGTGGCGGTACACCTTGTTCCAGTTACAGGGCAGCCTCTGCCGCTGGTAAGTATGGGTGGAACCAGTATCTGGTTTACCAGTATTGCAATCGGAATCATATTGAGTGTGAGTAAAGAAATGGACGAAGTGCCGGAACCTGAAGACGAATTAATAGAAACGGAATATGCTGAAAACTGATAACATACGGGTTATCCTCAGCGGAGGCGGCACAGGCGGGCATATATTTCCGGCTGTGGCGATAGCTAATGCCATAAAGGCGGCGGCTCCATCTGCTGAAATCCTGTTTGTAGGCGCAAAAGGCCGAATGGAAATGGAGAAAGTTCCAGCAGCAGGTTACCCGATCGAAGGCTTGTGGATCAGCGGGTTACAGCGCAGGCTCACTACTGACAACCTTATGTTTCCGTTCAAAGTTATATCAAGCCTTTTCAACGCGCGGAAAATCATAAAATCATTTAAACCCGATGTGGTAATTGGAACCGGCGGTTATGCTTCGGGACCAACACTACGAATGGCTTCATGGCTTGGAATACCGACAGTTATTCAGGAACAAAATTCATTTCCCGGAATTACCAATAAAATGCTGGCTGCAAAAGCTGATATTATTTGTGTGGCTTACGAAGGCATGGAAAAATACTTTCCGGCATCTAAAATCCGGCTCACTGGCAACCCGGTAAGGCATGATATTGAATTTAACAACAATAGTAAGGCTGAAGCACTAAAACTATTTAACCTTGTTGAGGGCAAGATCACATTGCTGGTTGTGGGAGGCAGTTTAGGAGCGAGGACAATAAACCAGAGTATTCATGCCGGATTAAGAATCATGGCAACCGATAAAATCCAACTGATCTGGCAAACAGGAAAATATTATGCAGATCAGGCAACAAAAGCAGTTCAGGATATAGAAGGGGAAGGGATTGTTACCATGCCGTTTATAAAAGAAATGGACAAAGCATATACTGCTGCTGATATAGTAGTTTCAAGGGCTGGAGCTATTGCAATTTCCGAGCTTTGCCTCACCGGCAAACCTTCCATTCTTGTACCATCGCCAAATGTAGCCGAAGATCATCAAACCAAGAATGCACTTGCGTTGTCATCGCGCAAAGCAGCAATCCTGGTGAAAGATTCGGAGGCACCGACAACTCTTGTAAGCACAATAACAATGCTGGCTTCGGACATTTCGGAACAGAAAACCCTTAGTTCAAATATAAGTTCAATGGCAATCAGAAATTCAGCAGTGCAAATTGCAGGACATGTATTTGAACTTGCGTTAAAACCAAAGAAATAAAAGAGAAGTAAATGTTGTTGAGAATTAAAGAACACAGTATCTATTTCCTGGGTATCGGCGGCATCGGCATGAGTGCGCTGGCGCGTTATTTTATTGCCAAAGGCTACCAGGTACATGGATACGACCGCACTTCAACTACTCTAACTTCCATCCTCGAAAGCGAAGGAATGATTATCCACTACCACGAAGATATTTCGCTAATTCCTGCCGAAACAGGACTCGTAGTGTTTACCCCAGCTATTCCGGCTACAAATACCGAACTCCAATACCTGCAAAACAGTGGCGTACGAATGATGAAACGCGCCGAAGTCCTCGGAATGCTTTCATCCGAATACCAGACCATAGCCTGTGCAGGAACACACGGAAAAACTACAACTTCGTGCATGGTTTCGTACCTGTTACAGCAATCTCATGTGGGTTGCCAGGCTTTCCTGGGCGGAATTTCACGGAATTTTGAAAATAACTTTCTTATTTCCGAAACATCGCCGTTTATGGTGGTTGAGGCTGATGAATACGACAGATCGTTCCTGCAACTGCATCCGTTTATAGCCATCATTACAAGTATTGATTCCGACCATCTTGATATTTATAATAACATTGAATCGGTACACGAAGCATTCACTGATTTTACAGGAAATATAGTTCCGAAAGGATCATTGATAATCAAAAAAGGGCTTGATCTGCAGTTGCAACTCCCGTTGGATGGTAAAGTTTACAGGTATGCTGTAAATGAAGTAGCCGACTTTTACGCATCTGAACTTAAACTTGTAAATAGTCTGTATCATTTCGATTTCAATTACCCGGGCGGCAAAATCAATAACCTTGTGCTTGGAATACCTGGTTTATATAATGTTGAAAACGCTGTTGCTGCCCTGGCTGCCGTTATTGTTGCCGGTGCTACTCCCGAAGAATTAAGCAAAGGGCTTGCAACTTTTAAAGGAGTTAAACGCAGGTTTGATATCCGACTTAATGAACCAAACATGGTTTATATCGACGATTACGCGCATCATCCCGAAGAGATAAAAGCCTGCATCCGTTCAGCTAGAGCCATGTTCCCCGACCGAAAGCTTACGGGTGTTTTCCAGCCGCATCTCTACTCCCGTACCCGCGATTTTGCCGAAGAATTTGCCCAAAGCTTATCATTGCTTGATGAAATTTTGCTCCTGCCAATCTACCCGGCACGCGAACTTCCTATTCCCGGAATTGATTCAGAAATGCTGCTTTCGCTGATACATCATAATAATAAACACCTGGTACAGAAAACCGAAATTCCAGCGTATTTTACAGGAAAACATATTGAAGTATTGATAACCATGGGAGCCGGCGATATCGACACTTTGGTTGAACCGATTGAAACTTTTTTCAGCATAGTTAAAAATTAATCAGGATGAAGATTTTGGTAAAAATATTGCTCATTTCCCTATGGATCGCCATTGCAGCGGGAGTTGTGGCAATGATGGGTTTTGCCAATGAATCGCATAAAGTAAAGCAATGCCGTGGCATCACCTGCCGGATTGACTACAGGGGATCACAGCCTTTGATCAGTGGCAACGACCTGATGGCACAGATAACCAACAAGTTTGGCAAACTACAGACACAGACTATTGGTGAGGTAGATATTACAGGTATTACAGCATTTTTAAAAAAGAATCCATACCTTGAAAATACGGATGCACTGATTACCGTTGAAGGGGATATCATGATAAAAGCGGATCAGTGTATGGCCATTATCAGGTACTACACGCCGGAAGGACAGCAACATTACCTCGACAGGAATGGCCGGGTGATGCCTGTGAATGCTGCATATCCCTACAAAACGCTTATTGCATCGGGCAGCATCGAAAGTCCTCTGAAAGATGGTAAAAACATTTATTCTGTTCCCGATTCCAAAAAATTGCTTCGGAATGAATTGAAAAGCCTTTATGACATTCATTTGCTGGCCGGAATTATCAGCTCTGACAGTACGTTGAAAGCACTTATCGAGCAGGTGTATATTACCACGAACGGTAAAATCCAACTGGTTACAAAAGCCGGATCACATATCGTATATATAGGCGATACCACCGATGCAGCCGAAAAACTTGGAAACCTGATGTGTTTTTATAAGCATGGACTGGTGAAAACCGGCTGGAACAAATACGGCAAATTGAATCTGGAATATAAAAATCAAATAGTGTGTACAAAATAAATTTAAAGCTATGTCATCGGAAATCGTAGTCGGATTAGATATCGGAACAACAAAAATTGCCGCCATTGCGGGACGCCGCAACGAATTCGGCAAGATTGAGGTATTGGGATATGGACACACCGAATCCATTGGTGTTCGCCGTGGTGTTATCACCAACATCGAAAACACGGTCAACTCTATTCAAACCGCCATAAAAGAGGCTCAGTTGCATTCCAAAGTTACCATTCGTACGGTAAATGTGGGTATTGCGGGCCAGCATATCCGCAGTATTCAGCACAGGGCAAGCACCATCAGGCCCAATCCTGAAACTGAAATCAGTCAGGCGGATATCGACCAGTTTACAACCAGCATTTATAACATTGCCATGAATCCCGGCGAAAAGATCATTGACGTTCTGCCACAGGAATTCATAATTGATGGCGAAGCCGGAGTAAAAGATCCGAAAGGAATGCTGGGTCATCAGATGGGAGCAAGTTTTCATATCGTAACTGCGCAGACTTCGGCTGCCCAGAATATTATGAAATGCATCGAAAAATCAGGCTATAACCTTCAGCACCTGATACTCCAACCGCTGGCATCAGCCGAAGCCGTGTTAAGTCTGGATGAAAAAGAAGCCGGCGTTGTTTTGGTTGATATAGGTGGAGGAACAACGGATGTGGCAATTTTCCTTGATGGAATTATCAGGCATACGGCTGTTATTCCTTTTGGTGGTGAAATCATAACCGAAGATATCAAGGCCGGTTGCAGCATTATTAAAAAACATGCTGAGGACCTTAAAGTAAAATTCGGTTCGGCACTTGCCAGCGAAAACCGTGCTGAAGAAGTTGTTGCAATACCGGGATTACGCGGACGTGCACCAAAAGAAATTACATTGAAAAACCTGGCAAAGATTATACAGGCCCGCATGGAAGAAATTATCGAAGCCGTTTACCAGGAAATTAAAAGCACAGGACTCGAAAAAAGATTGATTGCAGGAATAGTTTTGACCGGTGGCGGTGCCATGCTTAAACATATCGAACAACTCACGCAGTTTATCACCGGTATGGATACCCGTATCGGCTACCCGAATGAGCATCTTGCAGCCACTTCAGTTGACGAAATGACCAGCCCTATGTATTCAACCGGATTAGGATTAGTACTGATGGGTATGCAGCGCACAGATGTAACGCGGGTTAAAAACGATACTGCAACAACGGTAGAACCCGAAAAAGAGATAAAACCGGTGAAACCTAAATCCAACAAAGTCTCCGACTGGCTCGACAAGTTTTTCGGCGATGGAATTAGTTAATAATTAACACCTATTTTGTTAGTAAATATTTAAAGAACCAAAGTAACGCAATTGTTAAACAATTAATTTTAGGGGGAGAAAAATGACTGAAATGCTAAAATTCGACAGGCCCGACGAACAGGCCCCAATCATAAAAGTAATAGGTGTAGGTGGTGGCGGCAGCAATGCTGTTTCGTACATGTACACTCAGGGTATAAAAGGAGTGGATTTTTATATCTGCAATACTGACTCTCAATCGCTTAACAAGTGCGAAGTACCGAATAAAATAAGGCTCGGGAACACTGGTTTAGGCGCAGGTGCCAATCCAACAGTCGGTCGTGATGCAGCTATTTTAATTTCTGATGAAATCAGGGAAATCCTTTCTACCAATACTTCCATGCTCTTTATTACGGCAGGTATGGGCGGAGGAACCGGTACAGGTGCAACTCCTATCATAGCACAAATTGCCAAAGAACTGGGGATATTAACAGTTGGCATTATAACCAAGCCTTTCAGCTTCGAAGGACGCAAGCGCGAATTGCAGGCAACTGCAGGTATCGAAGAATTAAAAAAGTATGTCGATACTACACTTGTGATCTGCAACGACAAGCTTCTGGATATGCAGGGCGACATGAAACTTAGCCAGGCATTTGGGAAAGCTGATAACGTACTGACGATTGCAGCTAAAGGAATTGCTGAAATTATCACTGTTACCGGCCGTATAAACGTCGATTTCGAGGATGTGAAAACAGTAATGCAGGGAAGCGGAAAAGCCATTATGGGATCGGGTATTGCGAACGGTCCTGACCGCGCTGTTAAAGCTGTTGAAATGGCTCTGAATTCACCACTTCTGGATGATACCGACATTAAAGGCGCCGCAAATGTATTGCTGTATATCACATCAGGTAAAAATGAAATTTCGCTCGAAGAACTCCACGATATCACCGGTTATATTACTTCACGTACCGGCGAAGATGCCAATGTAATATGGGGCGATGGTGTAGATGACAACCTCGAAGACGAAATTTCGATAACTCTTATAGCTACAGGTTTTAACAAACCAGTTGTTACAAAGCACAATCTCGACGATTCAAGAAATACGCTGTATGCTCCGCAGGCTTCCGTAAAAGTTGAGCCCATTACTGAAGTTCAGATGGTAATAGAATCAGTTGCTCCGCAAAAACATACTGAAGAGCATGTATGGTCAGTTCCTGAGGCATCAGCAACTAGTTCAACACTTTTCAGCGACAGCACTTCAGATAAAACTGAGAAAACTTCCGATAAAAGCATTCAGAATCCTGAGCCACTCGAAATCAGGTCGTTCTTCCACCAGGAGCCGGAATTAGAAATTGTGAACCCGGTATCAAAACCAGAAGTAAAAACTCCTGTTTACGTCCATACTCCTGTTGAAAAACCGAGTATTGAACAGGAAGACCAGCGCCTGGATCGCATCAACAAACTTAAAAACCTGAGCCATAAAACGCTAAGTCCATCCAATGTGGAAGAAATGGAAAGGATTCCTGCTTATATGCGCCGCAATGTGGATTTACCAGATTCAAGCCAGGCCATCGACAGCAATGTTTCCCGTTATACCCTTGGTACCGATGCAAATAACAGGACCGGCCTGAGGGAAAATAATTCGTTCCTGCATGATAATGTGGATTAGGTAGTGTTTAAGAGATGGAAGTCGGGAGTCAGAAGACGGGAGTCAGAAAACCGAAATAAAGAAAGGCTTAACCTAAAAGATTATTCTATCAGCAAAATGAGTTGAAATGGATACTTCCGACTTCGATCTCCGGGCACTGAGCGAAGCAGAAGTGCCAACCAATTAACTCACATTAAATAAATGCCAACAAATTCGAGAAACCCATGGAACTGGAACTACTCATCAACGAGGATATAAAGCAGGCAATGATTCACAAGGACAAGGATAAACTTGAAGCCTTGCGATCCATCAAAGCTGCTTTATTGCTCGAAAAAACAGGCAAGGATGTTACCGGTGGTATTATTCCGGAGTCTGTTGAATTAAAAATGCTTCAACGCCTGGTAAAGCAACGACGCGAAAGTGCTGAAATTTACAAGGCCCAGAGCCGTCCCGATCTTGCTGAGCCAGAAATCTTCCAGGCTGCCATTATCGAGAAATACCTTCCCGAGCAACTGAGTGATGAGGATGTGATTGCCATCGTTAAAAAAGTAATTGCCGATACCGGAGCCACAGGAATTAAAGATATGGGAAAGGTGATGGGCATTTCAACCAAACTGGTTGCAGGTAAAGCCGATAATAAAATGATATCTGAAATTATAAAGAAACTACTTCCCTAATTCACCACTCGTCTTTTTGCTTTTGTCGGAAAACCCTGCACGCACCTGCAGGGTTTTTTGTTTTGAATGATCCAATAGCCTTAAACATATTTATCAGAGAACCAAATAAGCACAGAAATCATACTATAAACCTGGTTAATAAATCTAGGTTCCCAGTTAAGCGCGATTACAAATCGCACCACCCAAAAAAATGATCTTGTTATGCACCTAACTGTAAACGTTTGAATGCAGTTACAGCAAGGTCTTTGTCAGCTTTCTGCAGGTATTCACGGATCGCTACTTGCGAATAATAAATGAGTTTCTGGATCTTCAAATTGAGTAAGGTATTCAAAAATGAGTTTATTTTTTTTGTCTTGTTCAATGTCGTTTCTTGTTAACAGTTTCAGCTATTGTAAAATTTCTTTGCGCGTTGACAATAGTTTACGCATCTTTACAAAAACCTCAATAATCCTGATGCTCATTTTCTATGCTCTTTTGCTCCTGAGTACATTTGCAAGTTGCAAAACCCCATGTTCTGTAAAAACAAAAGGTAAGTATCTTTTACCTCCCCAACTTGAGGTCACAATTTGTGACCTCAAGTTTTTAAATTCATCTCCATTTAATTCAAACATAAAATGTAATGGAAAAATATCTATATTCCGCTTCACTGCTTGCGAAGCACTTTTGTTTCAACTTCATAAAGCTCGGCAAGATCAAGATCAAGCATAACTTTTTTCCCTCTGATGAAATATATCTAACAGACGATAACTTCTTCCAGAATAATATTCCTATCTTCCATTACACTTACAAAAATAATTTGATTTACAAAAGATAAGATATATTAGTTAACTCAAATTCATTATTCAACATTTTAGCAGTTTCATTAATTTATGCCGGGGTATCCTATCCCGATGATTTTGCAATTATCTCAAAAAAAAATCCCGCCATTCCTGACGGGACTTTTCAAAAAAAAAAATGATCTTGTTATGCGCCTAACTGTAAACGTTTGAAAGCGGTTACTGTAAGGTCTTTGTCAGCTTTATGCAGGTATTCGCGGATCGTCATTTTCGAATCGTTGATAAATTCCTGGTTAAGCAATGTGTTTTCTTTATAGAACTTGTTAAGTTTGCCTAAAGCAATTTTTTCAAGCATTTCTTCAGCTTTTCCTTCTTCACGGGCCTGGTCCTTGCCAACTTCAATTTCGCGGGCAATAGTTTCAGCATCTACTCCGTCCTTATCAACAGCTACAGGAGCCATTGCAGCGATCTGCATAGCAACGTGTTTAGCCACATCTTCGATACCGGCAACTTCAGCCTTGTTCAGACCTAAGATAGCTGCAAGACGGTTACCGAAATGGTTGTAAGCAACAGCTAAAGGAGCTTCAACAAAATCGTAGTGTGAAAGCTGCATTTTTTCGCCGGTTTTACCAGTCAGATCCACAACGCCATCAGCAATTGCTCGTCCATCAATAGTCAAAGCAAGTAAAGCTTCGAGTGATGCAGGTTTTGTTGCCACTGCCAAATCGATAATCTTGTTGGCATAATCAATAAACTCCTGGTTTTTTGCAACAAAGTCAGTTTCGCAGTTTAGCATGATTACTGCAGCGAACTTCTTGTCTTCAGTAGTTTTAGCAACTACAAATCCCTGATTTGCATCACGGTCGGCACGTTTAAGAGCCAGTTTCTGACCTTTTTTGCGTAACGTATCAATTGCCTTTTCGAAATCACCTTCTGATTCAACCAAAGCATTTTTGCAATCCATCATTCCTGCACCAGTCATCTGGCGTAGTTTATTTACTTCTGATGCTGTAATATTAGCCATTGTTATTTTTCTTTCAATTTGTTATTTACTGTTATAATTACATAAACCCGTACGTTGAGGTACAGGTTTATGATCATTATAAGATGATTGTTATAGTATTACGGACGTGGTTTACGAGCTGCACCTGGTGCCGGTTTGCGGGCAATAGGCTTGCGCGGTCGTTTGCGGTCATCGCCTTCAGCAGGCTCTAAACCGGCAGCTACACGTTTTTTACGTGCAACTTCGCGTGCATCATCATCGTCATCATCACTCATAGTAGTGGTGCTGCGCTCTTCGCCTTCTTCACCTTCTTCGTCGCGTTTGTCACGATCAAGTTTACGTTCGCTGCTTCCTTCTTCAATAGCTTCAATCATTTTTTTGATGATCAGCGCAATTGATTTTGAAGCATCGTCGTTAGCCGGGATAGGGAAATCGACCAGGTTAGGATCACTGTTGGTATCAACTATAGCGAAAGTAGGTATGTTAAGTTTGCGGGCTTCAGCAATAGCAATGTGTTCTTTCATGATATCAACCACGAAAACTGCCGAAGGAAGTTTGTTAAGGTCGGCGATTGAACCAAGGTTCTTTTCGAGTTTGGCACGCTCGCGGGTAATCTGTAGGCGCTCGCGTTTCGAGATACCAAGGAAAGCAGGGCTAACCATAAGTTTATCGATCGACGACATTTTCTTAACCGCTTTGCGGATAGTTGCAAAGTTGGTAAGCATTCCGCCCGGCCAGCGCTCAGTAACGTAAGGCATGTTGGTTGGACGAACCAGTTCCGAAACCAGTTCTTTTGCCTGTTTTTTGGTGGCAACGAAAAGGATGCGTTTCCCTGATTTTGAAATCTGCTTGATTGCGGCAGCTGCCTCATCGATTTTAGCAATGGTTTTGTAAAGGTCGATGATGTGGATTCCGTTGCGCTCCATAAAGATATAGGGAGCCATGTTTGGATTCCATTTACGTTTCAGGTGACCAAAGTGCGCTCCTGAATCGAGTAATTCGTCAAATGTTGTTCTTGCCATTTAATTTATCTCCTGATTAATTAGTTTACATTCTTTAATGTCACAATTGCCAGGTAGCCCGGTACGGTGTACAGGAGTCCTGGCAATTTAGATACTAAACTATCTTCATTTTCAATATTAACGCTTGCTGAACTGGAAGCGTTTACGTGCTTTTTTCTGTCCGAATTTCTTACGTTCAACCATACGTGGGTCACGACGCATCAGGCCTTCAGCCTTCAGAGCAGGACGACGTGCAGGGTCAAGTTCGCAAAGTGCCCTTGAAATACCTAACCTCAATGCTTCGGCCTGGCCTTTAACACCACCACCGTGGAGGTTGGCAGTTACATCGAAAGTTCCAACCGTAGCTGAAATTTCGAAAGCCTGCTGAACCGTATTCTGCAAAATTGCAGTCGGGAAATACTCTTTATAATCGCGTCCGTTAACAAGGATGACACCGGTGCCTTCCTTAATATAAACCCGTGCGACAGCACATTTACGCCTACCTAATGCATTAGTAATCTCCATTGTACTTATTTAATTTCGTTAATGTTAATCTTTTTAGGCTGCTGAGCTTCGTGTGTATGCTCAGGACCGGCAAATACGCGCAGGTTACGGAACAATTCAGCGCCCAGCTTGGTTTTTGGAAGCATACCGCGAACGGCTTCTTCAACTACATAGGTAGGTTTCTTATTCAGCATAATACGGGGAGTATTGGCTTTCTGCCCGCCGGGATGACCTGAATAATGAATGTAAACCTTATCATTCATCTTCTTGCCGGTAAGACGAATCTTTTCGGCATTGATGATGATGACGTTGTCACCACAATCCAGGTGAGGGGTATAGCTGGGCTTGGTTTTACCGCGCAGAATCCTGGCAACAGTTGTTGCCATACGGCCCAGAATTTCGTTTTCGGCGTCAACCAAAACCCATTCCTTCTTGATATCGGCGGCTTTT
>Ga0105047_10005886_pt1 | contig 20929 bp, 15 predicted proteins | sample MAT04_FD_78384 | JGI IMG/M metagenome (GOLD analysis project Ga0105047, IMG submission 78384) | Freshwater microbial communities from Lake Fryxell liftoff mats and glacier meltwater in Antarctica - MAT-04 (megahit assembly) | ecosystem: Environmental > Aquatic > Freshwater > Ice > Liftoff... | reverse complement strand
TATCAGAATCCGGCCGGCGGTGGGCCGCTGATTGAGCGGTATCAAGTCGCGAACAAGAACAACATCAACGGTCGCGTTTCCTCCGGCGATTACGCGCGGATGATTCCCAACGGTGTGCATACGTTCGGCAATTTCATCTCCTCGAAAGAGTTCGCCGCCACACATCCCGAATATTTCGGCATGGACGCCACGGGCAAACGGGTGACCGACGACCTGGGCACGCCCTCCGCCTGGACCCAGTTGTGCGTGACGAACGAAGATGTGCGCCGCATTACGCTCGAACGCGCGAAGAAATTTATCGTCGATGAACGAGCCGCCGCGATCAAAGAGGGACGCGAACCGTCAAGAATTCTCGTGCTCTCGCAGAACGACAACACGCTGAATCTTTGCCTCTGCCCCAATTGCAAAGCGATCTCCGATCGCGAAGGTTCCGAGAGTGGGGCACAACTGGAGTTCGTGAATCATGTTGCTCGCGGATTGAAAGAGGAATTTCCCGACGTGCTCGTACAGACCGAGGCATACAACTTCACACTCGCCGCCCCGAAGACGGTGCGGCCGGAAGCGAACGTCGTCGTGCGGTTCTGCGACAACTACGGCTTCTCGGACCCAACGCATCCGCTCGCCCATCCGCGGAATGAGCGGCCAATGAAGCTGCTGGCGGGCTGGCAAGAGATGCACTGTAAACTCGGTTTCTGGGATTATTGGCGCACCTTCAGTCAACATCCGCCTGGCATGTTCGCGCCTTCCAGTAACGTGCGCGCACTCCGCGACGACGTGCAGATGTTCCACAAGTCGGGCGTGGAACTGATGACGATCGAAATTGAAGACCTCTTCGGTGCGGGAATCAATAGCGACCCGGTGAGTGCCGATATGCAGAGTTTCATGCCGCTGCGAACGTGGATCGGCCTGAAGCTGATCGACGATCCGAATAAAGACCTCAACACACTGCTCGACACGTTTTGCAGCGGCTACTACGGCCCCGCCGCGCAGCCAATGCGTGCGTTGCTCGAACGGATCGAAGACCGGCAAGCGGCGCTGTCGATCCGCATCGTCGATGTGCAGCGGCACGTCTGGGCCGAGCAACTCTGCGACGCGGCCTTTTTCGCGGACGCCTTCGGCTGGTTGGATGAAGCCATGCTTATGACTGCCGCCGATCCATTCGTGCAGACTCATATCCAGCGTGAGCGGATCATCATCGACTCGGCGTTCTTGTGGCTCGAAGAGCACGTCCGCCGCCGCGACCCCGCCCGAGCCGCGTCATTCCCGAAGCGTGCCGCTGTCTTGCAGCGTCACCGCGCCGACTGGCACGCCTACATCGCGACGGTCTTCGATGCTGAGGGCCAAAAGCTCGCGCTGCCGATCATTGATGCGGGGATCACGCTCGCCGAGAAGCTGCGGCCTGAAGACACCGCCTTCGAGCATGTTGCAATCAACATCCAGGACAATGATCCGACGCTTGACGGTAAACTCGACGAACCGTTCTGGCAAAAAGCGACCGTTTCACACATGTTGCCGCGTGATGCAACGCAACCGAACGACGATCCGACATTGATTCGGCTCGCTTGGAATAACGTGGCGCTTTTCATTGGCATCGAACAACCCGCCGACCATGCCTCGGCCTTAATGGGGATCACACTGATGGGAGCCGATCGTCAAGGAATTCAGCTCTCGCTCTACGCCCCGCAGAACAACGGACCGCAGACACTCAACCCCTACTTCTACGACTACGACCCAACCGGTGGACTGCGAACCGTCAGCGGCCGAAAGTCGCAAAGCCAAGCGGTCGGGGCAATCACCGCTGCAAAGGTCACGACCGAACTTCGATTCCTATGGTCCGACATCGCCGAATCGGTCACTCCCAACGAACAAGGTGTCGCGAAACGCGAGTTCGTGTTCAACCTCGAGTCGTATCCTCAACCCGACTCGAAAGTCCCCAGCCATGTCTCCAGCCCGTGGCTCGTCGGCACGCAACCGAATTGGCACTCCGGCTACTATCGCTTTCTCCGATTGGCAAAACCACAGGCCGACTGAACAGATTGAAGTTTTTGGCCTTACGATGACGGCAGTGGCTTCTGCCTCGCACAATCACGCCGCCCGCCGCGAATATGACTTCAGCATCCTGCCCAGCCGCGTCTCATAGACGACGTCCTTTGGCTTGATCGTTGTCAGTGGCGTCAGTGGCGAAACACACCCCAGCGGCAGGAGGCATCGTCCGGTCGTACGCTATAGTTTATGAGCCACGCTCAAAACCGCTGAAGGATCGTGAATCGGCAAGCTAATTGAGTCCAACCCAGAAACATATCCGCACGCCGGCGTCAACAAGGCTGGGGTCTCCTTTCGAGCGGCCCGATTCGGCAATTCCTAGACCGGACTGCTCAGTGACGCTGAGGTTTTGAGCGCGGCTCTGATTGAACTGAATCGCGACCGGCAATAGATTATAACTAGAGTTAGTCGAATAATTTATGCTTTTCATACTGTTTATCGGTGACAGATTGTGTCGTCCGTAGAATTAAAGCCAGAGCCGGGAGATGCGGACACATCCGGTAAAGTTCCTGATAAGAAAACGCAGGTGATGGAATCGCTGCCGGACGATACCGGCCACGATTCCCATACCTTGCTGGGGTTGTCCGCCGATGTTGAACTGAAAGACGCGGAGATTGCCAGCGGGCAAACCATCGGGAAATATGAAATTCGGCGACAGTTGGGCGCGGGGGGGATGGGTGCCGTTTACCTGGCATTCGATCCGCTGATTGAACGCGAAGTGGCGCTGAAGGTGTTGAAGCCCGACTTGGGAAACTCCCCCGCGGCGCTACAGCGATTCCTCGGCGAAGCACGCGCGATTGGGAAGCTGAATCACCCGCATGTGGTCTCGATTTACGATATCGATCGTTGGGGTGGCCAATACTATCTGGTGATGGAACTCCTGTCGGGAGGCAGCGTCGCCGAGCGCTTGGATCAAGCCGGTCGGTTGCCGTGGGAGGAGGCGACACGGCTGATTGCCGAAGCGGCGCATGGGCTGGCCGCCGCGCATGCCGCGGGCCTCATTCACCGCGACATTAAGCCCGATAATCTCATGCTGACGGCGGATGGCTCGGTCAAAGTGGTCGATTTCGGCCTCTCGAAGTTGCAGGACTCGGCCCAGGATCATCACTCCGCCGTGACCCGCGCGGGCCAAATTCTTGGCACGCCGCAGTACATGAGTCCCGAACAATTTGACACCGCCGATGTCGATGCCCGTACCGACATTTACAGTCTCGGCGCGACGTACTATCACCTGCTGACGGCCCGGTTTCCATATCACGAATGCCGGTCGATCATGCAGATGATGTCGGCACATGTGAGGCAACCGGCCCCGGTGCCCACCCAGTTCGCGCCGGATGTTCCCGCAGCATGCAATCGCATCGTCGCCAAGGCGATGTCCAAAAAAACGACGGATCGTTATCAGACGGCTCTCGAGTTCGCGATTGAGTTGGAAGCCCTGTTGCAGCCCACGGGTTCCGCTCCCAAGGCTGCTGAGCAGGACCGACCGCTCTCCAAAGTTCTGATTGTCGAGCCATCCAAGATGCAGGGAGCGATGCTGAAAGATGCGTTGTCCCGTGCCGGTGCCGCCACGGTCGAGTTGTTATCCAGCGTGACCGCCGCCGAACAAGCCGTCGTGCGAGCCACGCCCGATCTCTTGATCACCGCGCTCGAGTTCACCGATGGCCGCGGCATCGAGTTGCTGCAGCGCCTGTGCAGTCAATCGCTACTCAGCCAGACCACTGTGGTGCTGAACTCTAGTGATTTGAAAATGGACGATCTCATCGCGGTCGGTTCTGCCGCGTCGCTGATCCTCGCTCCCAAGAAAGCCAAACCCGAGCAGATTCTTCGCCTGGCACATGCAATCGGTCCCAGCAGAATGACAACCGGCCCCCTGGCCCTGCCGATCAACCCGGCGACCGTAAGCGTGGTGATTGAACAGGAGACGGGCCGCATCCCGGAGATATTGGCGGACATGCTGCGTGCGTTGAAACTGCTCGATGTTGAAGTCGCTCAGAAATTCGATCCGGCTTCGGGTTCGCCTCTGCCCAATCTGCTGTTAATTGTCAGAAGTGAATCGCCGTCGCTCGCGAGTGCGGATTTTGCAGCGCTCGCCTCGCGCGCCGCAGAGGCCGGGCCGCTGGCGGCGGTGGCTCTGGTCGAAGCGGGCAAGCTGACGCTGCGGGCCGTCAGTCATCAGGGAGTCGTCGCCGTATGCCAACGAACTCTCGACGAGCGCCGATTGGTCTGCTTGTTACAAAGTTGCCGGTTGTAACGGGGCCATTTTCCCGTTCCGCTTGGTCTCTCGCCGATCAATCTTGACAGGCGCGGCGCCTCGGCTTCACGAGATAATGCCCGATCCATTTCTCTTTCCATGAAAACATTCGGTCACGGTTCAGCCGTGTCCCAGTGGGCAGCATTCCAAACAAGGCGTCCCGTGTGACCGGACCGGCCCAACCTGAATCCGCGCCGTCGGAAGCGACCGTGCGAACGAAGTCATCCATGCAGTTGGTTGGCTTCCGACTTGCCGATCAGGAATACGCATTTCGGATCGAACAGATCCAGGAAATTGTGATTCCGAATCGCGTCACCCGCATGCCGCAAGTACCGGATTATGTGGAAGGCGTCGCCAATCTACGCGGGACGATCATTCCGATCATCAACCTACGACGGCTGTTCGATCTCGAAGTGAAAGCGAAAGACGACGAGACACGCATGATCGTCGCGAATGTCGGTTCGAGAACCATCGGCTGTATGGTTGACGCGGTCACGCAGGTGATTCGCATCACGCCGGATCAGCTTCAGCCCGCGCCGGATCTGGTGAAAGCCGAAGGGGCGTCGTATATCGCCGGGTTCGCCAAGCTGGAATCCCGGATCATTGTGCTGTTGGAAATCGAGGAACTGCTCGATCCGGCGAAGATGGAGCAGGTTCGACAGGTTGCCGGCCGCGGCATTTCGCTCAAAGACACGGAGTGAATTCCACTTCGTTGACGGATCACTTTTGCAGGATTTGAAGATGGCCACCGACCGACCAACCCGCGCTGCCCGGCCCCGCCGAGCCAGCGGACCAGTCAAAACGAAGCTCAACTTCGAGCAACTCGTGGATAACGCCACGGTGCGGGTGATCGTCGCCGACCGTGACTTGCGGATCGTCTATATGAATGCCGCTTCAATAGCGACTCTCCGCGATCTCCAGCATCTGCTCCCTTGTCCCGTGGATGAGATCCTCGGTCAATCCATCGACATATTCCACAAAGCGCCGGAACATCAGCGTCAACTGCTGGCGAACCCGAAGAATCTGCCACACCGCGCCCAAATTCAACTCGAGCCGGAAATTCTGGATCTGAATGTCTCCGCGGTCTACGACGCCCAGGGCACCTACCTTGGCCCGATGGTGAATTGGGAGCGAATCACCGAGCAGAAAGCCATCGAAGAGAAGCAGGCCGATTTCGCCGCGCAGATGGAAGCGATCGGCCGGACCAACATGATTATCCAATTCGACCCGCAAGGGGCGGTGATCTCGGCCAACGACAACTTCCTCAAAGGAATTGGGTATACCCTGGAGGAGATTCGCGGACACCATCACCGGATGTTCTGCGAGGAAAAATATGTTCAGACGGCGGAATACCGCGATTTCTGGGCGAAGCTGCAGCGCGGGGAGTATGTGGCGGATGACTTCAAGCGCATTGCCAAAGGGGGCCGCGAAGTCTGGATTCGGGCCGCATATAACCCGATCCGCGATATGCACGGCAAAATCGTGAAAGTGGTGAAGTTCGCCACTGACATCACAGCCACCGTCCTCGCCGAGCAGGAAGCGACGCGCATCGAATCCGAGCAGCGAGCCGTCGCTGAAGACTTGCGGCAGCGCGTCACTCAATTGACGACAGTCGTGGAAGCCATTGCGAATGGCGACTTGCGGCAAAGCATTCAGGATGAAGGAACCGACGACCTCGGCCGGCTCGCGGCCAGCATTCGCCGCATGAGCAACGACCTGCGCGAACTGATCGGCCAGGTGGTGGAATCGGCCAATCAGCAGAACGAAGGGGCACAGGCGATTGCCGAAAGCTCCCAGAACCTCAGTGAATCCGCACAAACGCAGGCGGCTTCCGTCGAGGAGATGTCGGCCTCGGTGGAAGACTTGCTGCAATCGATTCAGGTGATTTCCGAAAGCGCCGGTGCCGCCCGCAAACAAGCCGATTCGACAGCCCATCTGGCCAAGTCCGGCGGCTCATCGGTCCATGAAGCTGTGGCGTCGATGAAGCTGATTCAGAAATCGAGCGAACAGATCAATGACATCATTCAGGTGATCAGCGAAATCGCCAGTCAGACGAATCTGTTGGCGCTGAACGCGGCGATTGAAGCCGCCCGCGCGGGCGAACATGGTCTGGGATTCGCCGTTGTCGCCGACGAAGTCCGCAAACTGGCGGAGCGGTCGAGTCTGGCGGCGAAAGAAATCACGCAGTTGATTAAGGAGTCGACTCGCCGCGTCGCGGAAGGGGCGGAACTTTCGGAGAAGGTTGGCCAATCGCTGCAAGAGATCGTGCAGGCGGTCGAGCAGACAGCAGGAGGCATCGTGCGGATCGCCGACTCCACCGGGATTCAGGCCGAAAGTGCGAAAGAAGTGCAACTGGCGATCCGTTCGGTCGGCAAGGCGACGGAGTCGAATGCCGCCGGTGCCGAGGAAATGGCAGCCAGTGCCGAGGAACTCGGGGCGCAAGCCTCCACGCTGCGCGACCTGATCGCGCGCTTCAAACTCTGAGTCGGAACAACAGGGACTGTTTAAGTCAAAGGCATGGCGGCTGTGGATGCATCCCAATTATCCCCTGCGGAATTTGAGCAATTCCGGAAATTCATTTTCCAGATTTCGGGCATCCATGTCCAAGAAAACAAAGTGATGCTGCTGAGTAACCGCATCCGCCGCCGCGTGAAAGCCACGGGAGTCGCCGATTTTCAGGCGTACCTTGCGTTGCTCCGTTCGCCCGCCGGACACGATGAGTTGGACGGCTTTCTCAATGCCGTCACCACGAACGAAACCTCGTTCTTCCGCACGGAAAAACATTTCGAGTGGCTGCGCACCACGTTCGTCGACGAACTGCGGGAACGGGTTCGGCTCGGTACGCACGCACCAAGCGTGCGAATCTGGTCGGCCGCTTGCAGCAGCGGTGAGGAACCCTACAGCATGGCGATGTGCCTCGCCGAGAACCGGCTGAAGCTCGCCGACTGGAAGATCGAAATTCACGGGACGGATATCAGCGAAGATTCGCTGTCCAAGGCCCGCGCCGGAGTTTATGGAACGAGTGTCGCCGAAGAAGTGCCGGAAAAACTCCAGACTCGCTATTTCAATCACAAGCCCGGCGACGATGCCTGGGAAGTGAAGCCGGCGTTGAAAGCATGGGTCTCGGTCTCGCGGCACAATTTGATGGAGCCAAATCCGCGGCGGGAGTACGACTGCATCTTCATTCGCAACGTGCTGATTTACTTCAGCCGCGAATCGAAGCAAGTGGTGATTGACCACCTCGTGCGCTCGTTGGCGGCGGGCGGATACCTCGTCGTTGGGCCGTCGGAAGGCATTTTCGACATGCTGGGGATGCTCGAAAAACGCTCGACATTTTTGTATCAGAAGCCCGATTCGCGGGGGTGCCCATGACCAGCGAAGCCCCCACGCCATTAGAGAACGACTCTGCATTTTCCGCCGAGAACGCCCAGTATCTGCAGGTCTACATCGAGGAATCGGAGGAGGAACTCGAAGGGCTGATCGAGGCGATTCTGCAACTCGAAGAGAATCCGCAACATGGCAATGCGCTGCACAAGGCGTTTCGCATGTTGCATTCGCTCAAAGGTTCGTCAGGCATGCTCGGCTTCGAGGTGGTGGGGAATTTCGCCCACGAACTTGAAGACCGGTTTGAGCGCTACCGTTCCGGTCAGGCGGTGCTCGACGCTGCCACGACGACCGTGGTGCTGAAGTGCGTTGATTTCTTCCGGTCGTTCCTTGAGCGCCTGCGCTCTGGTGACCATACGGAAGGCGACCCGACGACATTACTCGATCAGTTGCGCGCGGTGGAACAGCGCTGGCCCGAGGCACCGCCTCCGGTTGCCGTGCAGCCGGTCAAACCCATGCCGGTCATGACAATCTCCAGCGGACTCAAGATCGTCGTTCATTTTCGGCCCGGTTTGCAACTGGCCGATCTCAAAGCTCGGCTAATCGTCTCGCGGCTGTCGTCCATCGGCGAGATCATCGACTGTGAACCTCCGATTGACGATGTTCACAGTTTCGATGAACTTCCTTTGTTCTCACTCACCATCGTCACCGACCGGCCGATTGATGAAGTCCGGAAGATCGCGAATGTCGACGGGGTCGAGTCGCTCGAAATTCAAAGTGGCGATCTGACGGCGAAAGCGTTTCAGGCAGAGGCTCCCACTGTCACAAAACGGCCTGATCCGCCGATCCCGCAAGCGTTGCCCGTATCCGCCGAGCAACCATCTTCACCGGCAATTGCCCCTCCGGACATCGAAACGGTCGATGCCAAAACGACCGCCAGCGAAACGCTGCGCGTCGATATTGGCCGGCTCGATCACTTGATGAACCTGACTGGTGAACTCGTCATCGCCAATGCACGGCTCGCCCAGATCGCCGGCGAAATGAGTCCTCTCTTTCACCGGAGCACGGTCTTCAAAAAATCGAAGGATCTGACGGAACGCCTCCGCCAGCGATTTGCCCAAATCCGTCAGTCGTTAAACGGAACGCCCGAGTCGGCGGCAGTCTGGGCGCAGATTTCCGAGGGGCTGGCAGACGATCTGGACGGACTCGACCGGCAATCCGAATTATGGGAAGCCGGGCACCGGCACTTTGCCGATGTCGGCGATGCCGTTGACCAGTTGACCAGAGTCTCCAAGAACTTGCAGCGCGGCGTGCTTAACACCCGCATGGTCCCTGTCAGCCCGCTGTTCAATCGGTTTAAGCGCGTGGTGCGGGATTTGTCCGTGGAACGCCAGAAGCAGGTGCAGCTTGTCATTCAGGGAGAGAAAACCGAACTCGACAAACGGATGATCGACGCCCTCGGCGATCCCTTGCTGCATCTCGTGCGGAATTCGATTGACCACGGACTGGAACCGCCCCACATCCGCCGCGCGGCCGGCAAGCCGGAGACCGGCATAATCACGCTGGAAGCCGCCCATCGTGGGAACAATGTCCTGATCACCGTGCGCGACGACGGTGCCGGCATCAACACCGACCGCATCCGCGCCCGCATTGTCGAGCGGGGCCTCGCCACTGCGGCGGTCGTGCAGGAACTCAACGACGAACAGATCATGGGGTACATCTGGCATCCCGGTTTCAGCACGGCGGAAAGCGTCACAGAAATCTCCGGACGCGGCGTCGGCATGGATATCGTCCGTAACGCGATCTCCGAATTGAGCGGCACAATCGATGTCGCTTCCACACCGGGCGACGGCACAACATTTATCATTCGACTCCCGCTGACACTTGCCATCATTCACAGCTTGATGATGCGGTATCGCGGTGAGTATTTTTCCATTCCGCTCGACGATGTCCGCGAAATCGTGTCGATCCCCCGCGACCAGGTGTATGCCGTCCATCGCCATGTCACCATCGATGTCCGTGGCGAACTCATTCCGCTGATCAGCATGGGGGGGACATTCCAATGGAACGGTCCCCGGGATCAATCCGCGCCCGCTTCCACGAGCGGCCCGGTGAATGTCGTCGTGTTGAACGCCCGCGGGAAAACCCTCGGCCTGAGCGTCGATTCACTGGTCGGCCGGGCCGATCTTGTGATCAAATCCTTAACAGAAAACTTTCAGCCGGTGCGCGGACTATCGGGCGCGAGCATCCTCGGCGACGGGGCCGTCTGCCTGATGCTCGATTCCGCGGCGCTCGTTGAATTGGCTTCCGAACGGGCGCAAACCGACACCTCTCGTCGATAGACTGGTCAGAATCTCATGGAACAGGAGTCCCGATTTTGACCAGCGATGTGCCACAACTCACGACCCACCAACTCCGACAGTTGGCACCGGCCTTTCATCACGCGGCCTCGGCTGCGTCGCAGGCGTTGGCACAATGGTTGAACGCCCCGACAACCATGACGATCGACTCTGTCGATCAATGCCGATTGGAAGATGCCACCGGCGTCCTGGGCGACGGCGATGCCCTGTTGTGCATGTGCCTGATGGAGATGCAGGGCACGCTGACGGGACACATGCTGCTGGCGTTCGATGATGCCAGCGGCCATGCATTGGCCGATCTGCTGCTCTCGCGATCCTCATCGATCAGCGGCACCTGGGGGGATGTCGAAATCTCGTGCGTGTTGGAAACCATGAACATCGCCGGCAGTGCCTATTTAAATGGCATTGCCGATGACCTGTCAGGCCGCAGTGGGAACCAGGTCGCCCTGTTGCCAACCCCGCCGCGATTTCTACGTGATTTCGCCGAAAGTTTGCTGGAGGCGTCGTTCATGGATCAAGCTGTCGCGGGAACCGATGTCGTCTTCGCCAAGGCACGGTTCGACATGGCGGGGCAACCGCTCCGCTGGACTTTTTTATTGATTCCCGATCCCACGTCGCTGAAACGATTGTCCGAACTCCTCGCCGGGCTGTCGCCAGAGCCAATGCCTTAACTGAAAGACAAAAGACCGTAGGGTGGGTCGAGGGCTTTGACGAGGCCCACCGTCATCGGAATGGACGCGGAATCGATGGGCCTCGCAATGTCTCGACCGGACCCTACTTGAAACATCATGCCGGAAACGAATGCTCTCCACCGAACATCGACCGCTGCCCGCAAGCTGGGCATCGGAGAAGTCGGCGTGTTGCAAGGCGCGGGCGAGCTGCGGACCTTGTTGGGTTCCTGCATTGGTCTGGTGCTGCATGATCACAAAAGCCATGTCGGCGGGATGGCCCACATCGTGTTGCCGGTCTCGAACGGTTCCGATCATTTGCCGGGGAAGTACGCGGACACGGCGATTCCCGAATTGATTCGGCAGATCGAAGCCGCGGGCGGGAAATCGCGACATTTGTCCGCCAAACTCGCCGGCGGAGCCAACATGTTCGCCTCGACGAATCTGAACAGTATCGGTGAGCAGAATCTGGCCATGGTGGATCGCTTGCTGCGCGAGGCGGGCATTCTCGTTATGGCGCGTCATTGCGGCGGACAGCAGGGTCGCAAGATGGCTTACGATGTCGCGACGGGAATCGTGACGGTGGAAATGGTGGGCGGTCCGCCCGTGGAAATTTGAATGTTGTCTGACCAGACCTCGTGATACAGTGACTCATCATGAACCGTTTGCTGATTGTCGATGACGCGCTCATCATGCGGATGAAAATCCGTGAAATCGCCACTCAAGCCGGCTGGACCGTGGTCGCCGAAGCCGCGAATGGCGCGGACGCCGTGCGGCTGTACGATGAGCATCGCCCCGATCTCGTCACCCTCGATATGGTAATGCCCGAAATGGACGGTCTGTCGGCTTTGAAGGCCATCCGCGGCAGCCACCCGGCGGCGAACGTCGTGATGGTCAGTGCCATCAACCAAAAGGACAAACTGCGGGAATGCATCACCGAGGGGGCCCTCGATTTCGTGGTGAAGCCATTCGATTCCCAGCGCCTGCGTGCGTTCTTCGAGCACCATCGCCAGGACGCATAAGGTATGAATCCGTTGCGCACCGTCGTTGTGGATGATTCCGCCCTGTTTCGCGTCATCTTGCGGAACGTGCTGGCGGAGATTCCGGAGTGCGAACTGGTGGCCAGCGTCGCCGATGGGAAAACCGCCGTCAACAAGATTTGCGAACTTCGCCCAGACCTGGTGACGCTGGATCTGGAGATGCCGGAAGTCAGCGGTCTGGATGTTCTGCGCGAACTGAAACGCCGGCGGATCAAGACCCGAATTCTCATGATCAGTCGCCACACCGCCGCAGGCGCGCAAGCGACGACCGATGCGCTGATTGAAGGAGCCTTCGACTTTATTTTGAAGCCGTCGGGCTCCAACCCCGCGGAGAACAAAGCGGCCTTGCGCGCTGCGCTGGCCGAGAAAATCGCCGCTTTGCGCGAGACGCAGCCGGAAAGCTCGGGAGCGGAGGCCGCGATCTCATCGCCCGCACCAGTCTTCACGCGGTTCACCGGACTGGAAGCCATTGTGATTGGCTGTTCCACGGGCGGGCCGGATGCCTTAGCACGCGTGATTCCCGACCTGCCCGCGGATCTTCCCGTCCCGGTCTTCATCGTGCAGCACATGCCTCCGGGATTCACGGCGTCTTTGGCATCCCGCTTGAATGAAGCGAGTGAAGTGGAGGTGTTTGAAGCAGAGGACGGCCGCGAAGTTCGCGCGGGGCAAATCGTAATGGCGAAAGGTGGCTGCCATCTGCATTTGGAACGCCGTACTTCTCGAGGAGTCATCGTCAAACTGTCAGATGCTCCTCACGAGCATCGCTGCCGACCGGCGGTCGACTTCACCCTCCGATCCGCCGTGGAACTGTTTGACGGGCATCTGCTGGCTGTGATTCTGACGGGCATGGGCCGGGATGGAACCGCCGGCTGCCAGCTTGTCCGTGCGCGTGGCGGCCGCATTGTTGCTCAGCATTTGGACGGATGCGCCGTTTACGGCATGCCGAAATCCGTCGTCCAGGCCGGGTTAGCCGACGAGGTGATCAAACTCCCGCGCATCGCCCAGGCGATCGATCAAATGACCCGACGAGCACTGGGAATAGGCGGGGCAAATTAATCCCAAACGCACCGCGAACTCTCTTTTCCAGCGACAGACGGTCGCCTCAGGGAGTTATTTCGACCTACCCATCCTTACTATTTCAATCAATTGAACAGGAAGTGGCAGATATCGCCGTCTTGCATGATGTAACTCTTGCCTTCGACGCGGAGTTTGCCGACAGATCGGATTTCTTTTTCGCTTTTGTATTGCTCCAAGTCGTCCAGCGTGTAAATTTCCGCGCGGATGAAACCCTTTTCAAAATCGGTGTGGATGACTCCGGCCGCCTGGGGAGCTGTCGCACCGACCGGCACTGTCCAGGCGCGGACTTCTTTCTCACCAGCCGTGAAATAACTCTGCAAACCGAGCGTGCGATAGGCCGCGCGGGTCAACACGGCGAGGGCCGGTTCGGTCAAACCGCTGGCTTCGAGCATGCCGTTACGGTCGGATTCATCGAGTTCGGCGATCTCCGCTTCGAGCTTGGCGCAGACCGGCACAACCCCCGCGCCGACTTTTGTGGCAAACTCCCGCACTGCCATGACCAGCGGGCCTTCGCCCTTCAAATCCGTTTCATCGACATTGGCCACATACAGAATCGGCTTGGCGCTCAACAACCCGTACGAGTCGATGATCCGCTGCTCATCCTTATCCCATTCCACCTTGCGCAGTGGCTCGTCTTTAGCAAGCTGGGCTTTGCACTTTTTGAGCACCGCGACCCGTGCGATCATATCCTTATCACCACTTTTGGCGGCCCGCTCCGCCTTGGACAATGTGGCATCGATCGTCTGTCCGTCCGCCAGCAGCAGTTCGATCTCTACAATCTCAATATCCGAGACCGGATCGACTTTCCCGGTGACGTGGATCACGTCCGGATCTTCAAAGCAGCGGCAGACCTGCAAGATCGCATCGACTTCACGGATATGCGTGAGAAATTTGTTGCCGAGACCCTGACCTTCGCTGGCCCCCTTGACGATGCCGGCGATGTCGACGAGTTTGAGGGCCGTCGGAATGAGTTTCTTGGGGACAATGTATTTACTGATCCGCGCGAGCCGTTCGTCCGGCACGGGGATGATCCCCTCGTTCGGCTCGATTGTGCAGAACGGATAATTCGCGCTCTGCGCCTGCTTCGACTGCGTGAGAGCGTTGAAGAGAGTGCTTTTGCCCACGTTGGGCAGTCCGACGATACCAGCTTCCATTTTTGTTCCGAATCGTGAAGCAAAAAAACGGGAAGCCAGCAGTATACCGTCAATTGCTCCAAGCGTCAGCGGGGCTGACGCCTTGACGATTTAATTTCACCGAAAACCAGCTTTCAAACCCTCAACAGTGAGTTCAAAAGCCCGATTCACTGACCAGATATTCGCAGGGGCTATTCGTATCAGGCAAGCACTGCGGAGATTGGTTCGCCGTCGCAGATATGGAACGGGCGGCCTTCGAGGTCGCGGACCTCACGGCTGGGGTCCAGACCGCATGCCTGACAGAGAGTAGCGAGATAATCGCCGGGGGTGACGGGGCTGTCTTTAACATAGGCAGCTTGTTTATCGCTCGCTCCGAATACCGAGCCGCCGCGAATTCCGCCTCCGGCCAGCACGCCGGAATAGCACCACGGCCAATGATCGCGGCCATTCGCCGGATTAATTTGCGGAGTGCGGCCGAATTCCCCGATGCAAGCGACCACGGTTTCTTCCATCAGTCCCCGTTGCTCAAGGTCTTCCAACAACGCCGAGTAGGCCCGATCAAACGGCGGCAGACAGTAATTTGCTTCGAGCATGCCATATCCGGTGGCACCGTGTTCGAGATCGTTCAATCCCCCATGCACGTCCCAGACGTTGTAAACTTTCGCTTGCGGCGTAATGAACATCCAGTTGACGCTGACCAGCCGGATTCCGGCTTCGATCAACCGGCGGGCGGTCAAGAAACTTTCACCGTACTCGTTGCGGCCGTAACGATCACGCACAGCGTCGGATTCCTGATCCAGATCGAGGGCGTGCTTCATCGCAGTCGAGCTGATCAGCCGATACGCATCTTCGTAAACGCCTGTATGGGCCGCCGTTCCGGAGCTACGTTGCAAGCGGCGATCCTGGTCTTCGAGGACACCGAGCAGCCCGCGCCTCGCCAGCAGTCGGGCGGTCGAGATATCGTTCGGCAAGGTTAATGGTACGGAATCGCCGGCATCGGCTCGCGGGCCGAGTTCGACATGGTTATAGACCTGGCCTAATTCCACCGGGTCGTGCAGTGATCCGAGAAATCCGGCGTGGGTGCCAGCGTAACGCACACCATCGTGGGCAATGGGCCGGGGAATCGCGATACTGGCCGGCAGTTCTGACTTCTCGCCCAAGTAGGAGAACATCGAGTTGATTGATGGAAAGTCGGTCCGGCGGCGGGCATTCGCGGGGAAAGTGCGCGGCGGGACCATCGCTCGACCAGTGAGCGCGTGAAAGACGGAAACACCGTGATCGGTTGCGGTATGATTTAGCGAACGGATGATGGCCAGTTTATCTGCCTGCTGGGCAGTCAGCGGCATCTGATCGCTGAGAAAAATTCCGGGTGCCGTGGTTTGGATGGGAGCATACGGGCTGCGAATGCCGGTGGGAGCATCGGGCTTCATGTCCCACATATCTTGCTGCGGTTGACCGCCCCACATGAAAAGGAAAATGCAGTTGCGCGGTTTGGATGGAACAGAGGCTGTTGAGGAAGCGGAGAGGCGATCAGAGTGGAGCAGCCGGGGCAGCGTTAATGCTCCGCCCGCCGCAGTTCCCAATCGCAACATGGCGTCTCGACGGTGCAACATGGGCATATTCCTCCGAAACTATCCAACCTCACTCCAATCTCAAGTCTACCACATCGGGGGCAGGTCGGGAAACTGGCAAACGGAATAGCAGCTCTCGACAGTGTCGAAAGTTGGACGGCAAGTTATACCGATCTCTTTCCGAAGCAATCTCGAATAATCGCCTGGAAGTTATGAACCGCGTCCGGCGAGGGGCCATGTCGGCGGGAGACCATCGCGATTGAAAGCGGAACCTGCGATTCGGCAATTGGTCGCAAATGAATATTCTCGAACGTTTTGGGGGAAACGAGAATGTGCATCAACCCCACGCCGACGCCGAGTTCCACATATTGCTGAGTCGTATCGAAGAGCGGCGTCTCCATAATGATCTGCAATTTGCAGGCCAAGTCATGCCGTTGCAAAAGGCGATCAATCAATCGCCGGGTAATCGAACCGACGGCGGGCACAATCACCGGATACCGCAAAAGATCAGCCAGGACAACCTGCTTCTTGCGTGCCAGCGGATGCTTCTTCGCCACGAGCAGCATCAAAGGGAGTTCAATAATCGGTTCGTAATGCAGCAGGTCACTGCGGGGCATGTCAGGCTCATACGCACAAATCGCGATATCGGCCGCTCGCTGTTCCACCACAGACACCAACTGTTGCGGCGTTGGCAGTTGGATATTCAGCCGTACCTGTGGATACGCGGTCGTGAACTCCTGAATGGGAGCAGGCAGATGAAAGCGAAGCAGATACTGCGATGAGGCGATCACGAGTTGCGGAGCGATGCGTGCTCGGCCATCGTCAAATAACCGCTTCAATGAATCGATGGCTTCAATGTGCGGTTGCAGGATTTCCAGCAGCAGTTCACCTTCCTGCGTCAACTTGATTGCACGGCCTTGCTTGACCAGCAACGCGCAACCGAGCATTCGTTCCAGCGCGCGAAGTTGTTCCCAGACGGTGGAAGCGGACAGTCCCAGATGCCGTGCCGCCGTGGTGAAGTTCCGCTCGCGCGCCGTCAGGCAAAAACTGCGCAACTGAGAAAGCTGCATGTCTTTATAACGGTACGAGCGAGCCATGAACGTCGGTCCTGAGTGCCGATGGTCGAGGAGAATCGGGATGCGTCGATGGTATCCGCGACCGGTATTCCGCGCGGCGATCAATACGAGATTCCAGAATTAGACCACGTCGAATCCTCATCTCGCAAGAGGCGAGAGCGTCACGTTCTCAGCCGAACGCTATACTCAGCATCACAAGCTACTACTTCACCACTGCTCGCCGAATGGCGAGAGCCGGAGTCCCCCATGCCCAGCAATTTGAGTTCCCGCGAAGTGATCACCGTGCTTGGCACGATTCGGCCCGAGGAAATGGGCATCACCCAAACCCACGAGCATCTCTTCCTTGATGCGATGGATCACTACAGCGGATACGAATTCGTCATCGATGATGAAGATCTGCTCGTCGAGGAAGTGCGGGAATTCACCAGTCGCGGCGGACGTACCATCTGCGATGTCACGCTCGATGAGATCGGCCGCAATCCGCTCGGATTGGTCAGCCTTTCCAAACGTTCCGGCATGAACATCCTGATGGGTTGCGGCTGGTATCGAGAATTTGGCTATCCGAAAATCGTCCAGGAGCTGACCAGCCGTGAACTCGCGGATGTGCTGGTGAAAGAGATCGAAGTCGGCGTGGGCGATACTGGTGTTCGCGCGGGGTTCATCGGCGAAATCGGCACTGGCCGTCACTTTATCAAGCCGGCGGAAGAGCGGGTGTTTCGCGCCTCGGCGCTGGCACAATCCCGCACCGGGGTCGCCATTACAACGCATACCACCCGATGGGGAACTTTGGCCTTGGAGCAGATCGCTATGCTCGAGGAATTCGGTGCTGACCTGTCGCGGGTGATCATCGGCCACCTGGGGGATCGCATCGGCGTTAAGCACTTATTACCCATCGCCGAGAAGGGGGTGTATTTGGAAGTCGACAACATCGGCTATCTCGATTATCAGCCGGAATGGGTCCGAGCCGATAATGTCGCGGCCCTCGTCAAAGCCGGTTTCGGTGACCGTGTACTGCTGTCCGAAGACATTTGCATGCTTAACCATCTGAAATATTCCGGCGGAAAGGGCTTCGGCTATCTGCTCGAAGTCTTCATCCCACTTTTGAAGGAACGAGGTATCACAGACGCGCAGATTCATGACATGCTCGTCACCAATCCGGCTCGCGTGTTTTCCCGGAGACGCCCCGATGCCGTCTGATATTTATGCACAATTCGGAATTCAGCCGGTGGTGAATGCCGTGGGTTATGCCACGCGTGTCAGCGGCAGTTGCCCGCATCCGGAGGTCATCGCCGCGATGGCGGCCGCCAGTGCGGAGTATGTGGAAATCGATGACCTGCTGGTCGCCGCGGGGGAACTGATTCAACGCTGCACCGGCGCGGAGACCGGCATCATCACCGCCGGGGCAGGGGCCGCACTCACGCTGGCGGCTGCCGCGTGCCTGGCCGGCAACAATCCGGACATCATGGACCGCCTGCCGGATGTGTCGCTTTGCCCACGGAATGAAATTATTTTTCCGGCCCCCGGCCCGTTTGATTACGATCATGCCCTCCGCCTGGCCGGCGCGACGCTGATTTCGCTCGATTATCGCGATACAGAAGCCTTAGCACGCATCGAGCAAGCCATCACCCCGCGCACTGCCGCGATTGGGTTCGTCTGGTATGGCACGAACGAAAAGACATCGCTGGCAGCAGTCGTCGAACTGGCCCACCGCCATCAACTTCCGGTCATTGTCGATGGCGCGTTCGCGATGCCGCCGGTCGAAAATCTGACAGCATTGAGCCGCACCGGTGCCGATTTGATCGCATACAGTGGCGGTAAACATTTAGGCGGCCCACAGGCGTCGGGCATTCTGTGCGGCCGCACCGATCTCATCCGCAGCGCCTGGGTGCAGATGGTGGATATGGATGTGCGTGCCGGGACGTGGTCGTTGCAGCATTGGATCGAGAACGGCTGGATCACGCGGCCGCCACGACACGGCGTTGGCCGGTCGATGAAAGTCAGCAAGGAATCCATGATCGGCCTAATGACCGCCTTGCAGCGATATTCCCAGCGAGATCATGCGGCGGAGTACGCTTCTTGGAAAACAGCGATCGACATCATTGATGACGGTTTGCGAGATCTCAGTGAAATCCGAGTCACAAAGTACGCCCAGGCATTCAACGGGCAACCCTATCCGCTGCTGCAAATCGAATCCGGGACGGGTGCAAATGGAATCTCGCTGCGGAATCTGATTCTGTCATTGCGCCAGTTGCCGCGAAAAATCCTGTTCGCGGAGGACGAAGTCTCTCGGGATCGAGCTTACCTTTTCGCACAGTGTTTACGCCCCGGCGAACCGGAATACATCGTTTCCGCGATCCGTCAGGCAGTTTCCTCTCTTCGTGATCGGCCGGCTTGATGAGCGTGCTGCGCAGTCTGATTCAAAACGGATCAGTTTACGACGGTCTGGGTAACCCGCCGCAAAGTGTGGATATTCGTCTTGTCGGCGAGACGATTTACGAAATCGGTCCGCACCTGCTGCCGAACTCCGATGAACAAGTGATTGATGCGACCGATCTGATCGTCGCTCCCGGATTGATTGATCTGCATGTCCATGTCTTCAGCGGCATGGGACTCTACTCGGTGGACCCTGCACAGGCCGGACTGCGTACCGGCGTAACGACTATGCTCGATACAGGCACGGCCGGTTCACTGAGCTACGCCACTTTCGACCGCTTCATCATGCCTCAGGCGGAAGAAGAGGTCTTCGCGCTGCTGAATATTTCGATGATCGGCTGCATTCAGGGACATCCCGATTTCCCGCCTTACATGGGCGATCTGAACGATGGTCGCCATGCGCACGTTCCTTCGGCGGTCGCCTGTGCGAAGCAGTTTCCCGCACGCATCCTCGGCATGAAGGTCCGGCTGACTTCGGGGCTGGCGAATTATGATGAGAAAAACGAATGGGCCGGGTTTCACGGAGTCTTTGAAGCAGCCGATCAAGCCGGCAGCCCGCTCATGATTCATCATGTCGCATCGAAGTTGTCGAACACCGTCGTGCTGGATGCCCTGCGAAAAGGGGACACATACACGCACCTGTATCATCCGCACCCCGATCATGCGTTCGATGAACGCGGGGCGCCCCTGGAAGCGCTACTCGCCGCCCGAGCGCGTGGCGTCATCTTCGATGTGGGCCACGGTGTCGGTGCGTTTGCCTGGCGCGTCGCGGAACCAGCCTGCCGGGATTTCGGCTTCTGGCCCGATACGATCAGCACCGACATCCACGCCTTCAATCTGCATGGCCCGGTGTTCGACATGCCCACGACCATGTCCAAATTCCTTTACCTGGGCATGCCGCTGGAGCAAATCATTCGCGCCTCCACCTCGGCCCCCGCGGCCGCCATGCGGTTACAAGATCGACTCGGGTCGCTCGTTCCCGGCAAGCAGGCGGACATTGTGCTGCTAAAACGCCAACCGGGCCAAGTTGTGCTGACCGATGTGGAAGGCCAAACCCGCACAGGAAAAGAACGTCTCCTCGCCCACGCCGTCTGCAAAAGGGGCCGCTGGTCGGATTGCGCCCCATCTGATTGATATGGCGCAACGTGATCGGTGGGCCTCGCAAGGCCTCGACCACACCCTACAAGAGATTGCATTTGTGCATTCTGTCTTTCCCCGTCGTCTTCAATCTGTGCGAAGCTTTCGTTACACTGTGGGCATGAACAAAGAACACGACGACGATATGTCCGATGCAGATGACATGGATCAGTCCGAAGCGGGTGCCTCGCTGGGCAGTGGTGCCGAACGCCTCCAGAAAGTTTTGGCCGCCGCGGGGTTTGGTTCCCGCCGTAGTTGCGAAGACCTGATCTCCACGGGCCGTGTCACGATTGACCGCACAACCGCGACGGAACTCGGAGTCCGCGTAAACCCCAACACACAGAAGATTTATGTCGACGGGGACTTGATCCGCCTCGAACGCAAACGTTATTTCCTGCTCTGCAAACCCAAGGGAGTCGTATGCACCGCGTTCGATCCCGCCAACCGGACTAAAGCGATCGATCTGCTGCCGAAGGATTACGGCCGGCTGTTCACCGTCGGCAGGCTCGATGAAAATTCTGAAGGATTGCTGCTCGTTACCAATGATGGGGAACTGGCCCACCGGCTGGCCCATCCGCGGTTCCAGGTCGAACGTCGCTATCGCGTGTTGGTCGCCGGTCAGCCGACGGAGCAGGTTCTGGCCGAGTTGAAGCAAGGGATGTTCTTCACGGAAGGCAAGTTCCGCGTTCACGATGTCCGCCGGATTTCCGCGAAGGGACAAAGTTCGGTGCTGGAAGTCACGCTGACCGAAGGGCACAACCGGGAAATTCGCCGGTTGCTGGCTCGTGTCGGTCATAAAGTGATGGCGCTGATGCG
>Ga0105047_10005885_pt1 | contig 20931 bp, 22 predicted proteins | sample MAT04_FD_78384 | JGI IMG/M metagenome (GOLD analysis project Ga0105047, IMG submission 78384) | Freshwater microbial communities from Lake Fryxell liftoff mats and glacier meltwater in Antarctica - MAT-04 (megahit assembly) | ecosystem: Environmental > Aquatic > Freshwater > Ice > Liftoff... | reverse complement strand
ATAACGTTCGCGTGTATGCGAGGTCAGGCGGGTTTATAATTGAGAATATTATACTTCAAATCCGCCTGATCTGGGCGAACGACTGCAAGGAATGGATCCGCATACACGCTAGTTAGCTGACCCGAACGAAGTGAGAGTGCAACGTGATTGAGGAGTGTAACGAGGAAGACGTGTCTTGCCACAATCATCCGTATATAGACTGCTCTGCTTGCATAGAATCAAGTCCTAGATCCCAAACGTCTCGACCTTTGGCATAAACTATGTACTGCCCGCCACTGTCGCTGGTGTATTCTGAGTTTTTGGCGAGAAATCCTTCACGGGGTTGGGAAATATTGTTCTGAATGTCGTAGGAAAGGAAAACTTTTCCCAATTGTATTTCTGCGACGGAATGAGTGCCATCTTTTTGAGTATTTTTAAGTTTGACTAATTGACCAGGTACCCCAGCCGCAAGACAGAGAGCAAGAAATACAATTGTAAGATCAGAGCAAGACTTGCCCTCGTAAACATAACCGTCTTCCAATATTTCACTAGCCGTCCGTTTCCACTGGATACTATCGGCATGAGTTTGAGTGTCGGTATTGTAAGGACGTGAGATTAAGGTACCAACTATTTTATTGCGAAGCGTTACGAGATCTTGCGAAAATCTTACGAGAGAGGTGTCAAGAAAAATCAGAATGGCGGGAGTCACTTCAATTTGGGATCTAGGGTTCACAGACTTATCTTCTTTTTTACGCATATTGTGGCAAGAAATGTCACCTAACGTTCGCATGTATGCGAGGTCAGGCGGGTTTATAATTGAGAATATTATACTTCAAATCCGCCTGATCTGGGCGAACGACTGCAAGGAATGGATCCGCATACACGCTAGTTAGATGACCCGAATTGAGACAGCTAAAATTATTCTCCTAGCTGGCTCAATGGGAATGCAACGCCCGCGAACGAAGGGAAGCGAGTTGCTAATTTGTATTCGACAATTGCTTAGCGGTTTCGAGGAAGAGAAGGTCTCGTTCTTGGATAAAAGGGCCCTCATAATTTGTTGGGTGGTCGTTCTTAACTTTGGAAATTGCCTCGTCAATTGAGAGCCATTCGAGTCTAAATCCATCGCTCAATTCCTCGTCCGTAAAACTGGGATCTCCTTTTGATGTTATCTTGCCTAAGTAACAATATGATATTTGCTTCAAATTGATCTGGGATCGATACTCAACTATTTGACCAACTTCACCCGTGACTTCGATGGTACTACCCACCTCCCCTATCACCTCGCGAATTAGGGCGTCTGACCGACTCTCGCCAGGATCGATACCACCGCCGGGCAACTTGTGAAAGTTGTAATTTGAAGCGAATAGCATAGGAATTGAGCGATTCTCATCAAATAGAATGGCTCGCGAGGCTTCTCTAATTTCTAAAGTTGTTTCGTCTGTGGGTAAGTCTTTGTCTTTGACAAAGCGTCTATAAATTTATGCAAATTAGCAATTGCGTATAACTATTGTATATGCGAAATATATTTTGTATAAACACTAAAATAAGCGTTTTTAATGTGATAAAATTGTATCATGCTGATCAAGAAGTCACTAATCCAAGTTTAAAAAATATAAAGAGCCCCTTATGAGAATTGATATCATCACCCTCTTCCCTGATTTTTTTGAGGGTCTAAAAACACATAGTATAGTCGGACGGGCTATCAAAGATCAGAAAATAGAAGTTGTGACACATAATTTGCGTGATTATGCGACAGATAAATACAAATCCGTAGACGATCATCCCTATGGCGGTGGACCTGGGATGGTGCTACGTTTTGATGTTTTACTGAATGCGTTAAATGACGTGAAGAAACAAAGTTCGGAACTAACTAAGACCATACTTCTCACTCCACAGGGGAAGGTTTATAAACAGGAAATGGCGCGGGAACTGTCGACTGAGAATAAAAATTTAATTTTGATTTGCGGACACTACGAAGGATTTGATGAGCGTATTCGTGAATACGTGGATATAGAAATCTCGGTTGGCGACTATGTCCTGACTGGAGGAGAGATCCCTGCGATGATATTAGTAGACTCTGTGGCGCGACTCTTGCCGGGCGTACTAGGGGATGACACTTCTAGTCATGATGAATCACATTCATCCAATTTGCTAGAATATCCTCAGTATACGAGACCAGTGGAATTTGATGGTAAAAAAGTTCCGGAAATATTAATGGGTGGGAATCATAAAGAGATTGATAAATGGCGAAAAACAAAAGCTACCGAACGGACTCAATTACGAAGACCAGATCTACTCAATGATCATGAAACATAACCAGCTGGGCGAAGACGGTCGCATTTTTGCGTTACTTCTGGCGCTGGCTTTTATACTTGGCAGTTTGTTTGTTGCGCCCATTGGAGACACATATTATGGTACGTTTGCCCTGTACGAAGGATCGTGGTTTACCGCCCAGGCAGCTAGTGTCGTATTTGCACAAATTACGGTTATTGTGATGTTGCGGAAAAAATACTACGTTGCTAGCTACGCCACTGGACTTGCACTCCTGTTCACCGGACTCCTGGATATACCTATCTCTTTAGTGATACGCAAAAAGTGGCGCGATCTATTTTCTTTTAGCATCACCCTAGTGCCTTTTGCCATATTTTATATGGCGTGGAACGACTATCGTTTTGGCTCTATTTGGCAAACTGGGTATAGCCTAATACCTGGTGTTCTCCTTGAACAGTGGTATCGAGGGGGTATTGTTAATGTCGCCTACCTACCCAAGAACTTGATTGGTACATCACTCAATTTTCACTTACGGGGTATAGTCTGATAAACTTTGTAGTGATCCTAATGCATGATGGATATGGCTGGGTACAAAATGATTTCCGATTTTTGCTCGATTCTTTGTGGATCTGGATCCCCCTCCTAGGATTGTTGCATACACGATTGTGGAACGTATCGGTAGGTCTGACTATACTGAGCATACTCATGCATATTCCAATGTATCTCACGAGAATATGAAACGAATCTCGATCGATTATGTATTGCTTTTGCTACTCCTTACGTCAGGACTGTATTTGCAGTTTCACTCAATCGGCACCTTGGTCTACACATTCCCTGATGAAGGCGTGTATCTTTACGCCGCCAAGTTGGTATCCCAAGGTTACTTGATTTATAAAGACTTTTTCCTGATTCACTTGCCGTTTTGGATTTATATTAATGCGATTGTTCTTACCCTATTGCATTGGAATATAGACGCGTACCACTTGCTCTATGCTACCTATATCATTTCCGGCGTGATCCCACTTTATTTTGTGATTTATACTTTAACCAGAAACCGAGTTAGTTCGTTCCTTGGCAGTCTCATTTTTATTCTCTATCCAGAGATGGTGCAGTGGGATAGTCATTTTTTTGCCATGAGACAAGCATCAGAGCCACTCTTGGCGTGGGGACTCTACCACCTGATACATTCCAAAAAATTAAGTGTAGCTGGGATCTTTTTGGCATTGTTTTCGATTGGACTGGTAACTAATTTTTTGCTTGCGACTGTGCTGATAGGGGTGTGGTCAATTTATACGTATGTGAGTAACCCTGAGCAGAACTGGTCATTGATCAGACAGCTTGGGGCACCATATTTAATCATCACGCTGATCTACTTTGTGATTTTTATGTTAATCCCCGGGTCGTATCAAAATGTTTTTGGCTATCAGCTGGCGAATTCATTTATCCCCTACCTCCAACGATTTGATTATCTCAAAAGCGTTTTTATGCAGAATGGAGTAATCTACACACTAGGCTTGCTTGGCTGTTTTGGATACACAAAATATGAGCTCTGGGTCAAAGTTTTTGTTATACTCGCAATCCTCATTACGTTGTTTGGAACAATCACATTTTATCCTCACTATTTAGTTGTTCTGGGTATTCCATTAGCTATGTCGGCTGGACTTTTTATATCCCATTTTGCACAAAGTCGTATTACAAATATTTTAACAGTTGTAGTTGTTATCAGCGCGCTTTTTGCCACATCGGGCAAACACTTAAAAAGCTACTTGATCGATGCCACTACCCCTGATTTTTATACGGTCGTTGCTCACCTCCAATCCGCTCCAGAGCCCGTATTTAGTTTTGAACCGATTTATGCAATTTATGCGATTAAAAATCTTACAAAACATTACACAGTGGCAGATCCACGTAGCTTTAAAGTCCTTGGTAATTATTATTCAATCAAGGAATACCAAGAACTCGTAGATCGATCTAACACGCTACTTTTAGATACGTATACCAAGTCAATTTTTCCAAATCCCATCTACAATTTATTGCCAGTTAATTTTGAGAAAACGTATGTCAACAATGAAGCTGAAATTTGGGTAAGAAAGAATCTAATCAGTAAATAAATTTGAGATACAAGAGTCCGAGGATAATCAGGATCAAGATTACTTTGAAGGCATTGGTACTTTTCATGTTTGCTGCTTTTTAATTGCCTCGAGTCCTTCGTCAATACTGGCAAAATGCATCCCCAAGATATCACTAGCTTTTTGGTTGCTCATGGCAACCTTGCGGGCGAATGGTCTAGCGGCAGTTTTTAGGTACTGGGACAAACTACCCTCTTTGACTACGGATGGATCAAAACCGTAAGTCATAGCAACTTTTTGCGCAAGCTGATAGGGTGAGAGTGCGTCACTCCCGACAGTATGTAAAATACCAGTTGGCTTGAGCTGAATAATTTTGTCAAAGGCGGTGGCGATATCATCAATAAAGGTAGGTGTAATCGTCGTGTCGGTAAACTGTGGATACAATTTGCCTGATTCTAGCCCAGCCCTAATTTTTTTGATTAAATCTGGTTTGAGATCGTAGGTGGCGCGGTAGGGATAGCTTAATCGCACAATGGTGTAGCTGGCACCACTAGACTTGACCACGTCCTCGGCCATAGCTTTGGTCGCTCCATACCACTCGATTGGGCTGAGGGAATCGTCCTCGGTATAGGGAGTAGCTTTGAGTCCATCAAAGACAAAATCGGTCGAGATATGAATGAGATGTATACCTTGCTCTTTGCATACGCTAGCGATGTTTTGGGTGCCCATGACGTTTACTTGGTACGTGAGCCCGCTTTTGTCCCCAGTCTGTGCAAATGATTGATTGGTGTCGGTGAACGCAGCTAGGTGGATGAGCGTCTTGGCGTCTGGATGCACGTCTACCACGGCAGTAATAGTCTCGGGCTTGGTGATATCCACGCCACACGTGAGATCCATATTGATCACATCGTATTTACCTTCAAACATTTCGACAAATCGAGAACCAATTAGTCCAGTGGCACCTGTTGCTAGGATTTGTTGCATAGTATTTTGAACTCCTCGTAGTCTTCGCAGTAATCAGAGCGAGATGGATCATAATTAGTACTCGTGAGTGCTAGGATGATGCAGTCAGGAGAGAGGTCTTTGAATCCGTGCCATACCATATGAGGGACCAGAATAGCATTTTGAGGCCCACGAAGAACGATTTCTTCCATGCCACGGCCATCGTCGACACAGATAGTGCTACTCCCCTGTATCTGGATAAAAATCTCATCCTCTTCTACCCGATGGGCGTGATTGCCCGTATCGCCGGTAGGGGCACTAATAAAATAGACACGTTTAACGTCAAAGTCGATGTAATCTTTAAGCTCCAGTGGAGTCATCAAAAAATTGGGAGCTTGGATATTTTTGAGCGTAAAAAACTTGTATTTATGATCCATAACTACTTCTTAATATGCTGATTAATTTCTGACATGCGTGTGCGGATCTTTTCGACCCATGCCGTATTGTCTAAATACCACTGAACTGTTTCACGGAGCCCCGTTTCAAACATGTCCATGGTATATTTAGGAACCCAACCTAGGGCCAAGATCTTGGTAGAGTCGATGGCATACCGGCGGTCGTGACCAGGACGATCTTCGACGTATGTCATCAGGCTTTCTGGCTTGCCCAGGATCCCCAGCACCATTTTGGTAATCTCGAGATTGTTGCGTTCATTGTCGACACCGATGTTATACACCTCACCCACGTTGCCTTTGTGGAGCAAAAGATCTAGAGCGGAGGCATGATCCATGGCGTGGATCCAGTCGCGAACGTTTAGCCCATCACCATAAACTGGCACTAATTCATCCTTCATGGCTTTAAAAATGAAGAAAGGGATCAATTTTTCGGGATATTGGTAGGGCCCATAATTGTTGGAACAGTGAGTCACAATCACTGGAGTCTTGTGTGTGATCCAGTAGGCATGACACATGAGATCACCCCCAGCCTTGGCTGCAGCGTAGGGCATATTGGGCATAATGGGAGTGTCTTCGGTAAATCTGGTATCTTCACCCAGCTTGAGTGCTCCGTATACTTCGTCGGTTGAGACATTGACCATTCGCTCTATATTGTTGGCTCTGACTGCATCGAGTAGCATTTGGACACCTAAACTGTTGGTGAGAACAAAGTCCTTGATACCGCCGTGGATCGAGCGATCTACGTGGGTCTCGGCCGCAAAGTTAATTAGGTGAGTTACACTGTATTTTTGCATCACCTCATTAATGCGGGCCAAATCAGTAATATCCCCTTGTTCAAAATGATAATGTGCATTGGTCTCAATATCTTTTAGATTGTCGAGGTTGCCGGCATAGGTAAGTAAATCATAATTGATGATTTCGTAATCGGGATACTGCGTGAGCATGTAGTGAATAAAGTTACTGCCGATAAATCCCGCTCCGCCTGCTACCATGAGTTTCATAAAATTCTTCTCCTCGTTATTTTTTCTATTATGCGCCTAATTGCGAATGACCCCCCTATCATAACAAGATTCAGTCCTGCCGTCACCCCCAAGACAATATTTAATGGTGAAAGGACCCGGATAAAGAAATCGTAATTGCTCGTGATAAGATCAGGATAATATTTAGCGATCAAGATACCAAGGAAAATAGCCAGGATCACAATAAATGGCCAAGACCTGCGATCTGCACTCGAAATCATCATACTATTACCAACGACAATAACCCCATAAATGATTAGTGTTAATTGCCACCAAAAATATACTCCCCACCCGCTCGATAAGAGCTGGCCCAACACAACCAGAATCAACATACCAGAGATAAAGGGGGCTAAACCAATTAAGAAACCGCGAAAAGGATCAGTTCTTTCGGTAACAACAGAACCTAATTTTTGGGTTTTACTGCCCTCGCTATCATCTGGGAAGATCGTGATCTCCCCTGTTCTGACCTGAAGAATTTCAGCCACTATCCAATGAGATAACTCGTGAATAATTGTGCCTGGCAAAAAAATAGTACTATATATAGCTAATCCTGGCCTGGTAGTACCAAAAAGAAGAAGACTTATGCCAGAGATTTCATAAACAAGCTTGGTGCGTAAACCTGAAAGAGCTACAATCAAAATAACGAACGTGACTAAGCTATAAATCATTTCTGTTTAAAGACCAAAGTTCTTGACCTTAGCTTCTTTTTTAACTTCGGCAAACCAGACTAAGAAACTGTCGCGTAATTTGTTTTGCTTGAGCTCTTCCTTGATTGCGTCTTGGACATCTTCAATTTTTTTATCTTTGTAGAGAGTAGCTGAACCAGTGCTAAACTGAGCTTTAACCTCATCATCAGTTGGGTTGATCTTGTCAGCTAAAATTACCTCAACTGATAATTGAGTGCGAATTTGCTTCTCGAGATCTTTGCTACTGAGTCCACGTTGCTTCAGAGCTTCCTCTAATCCACCTGTTGACTCAAATTGTTTCTCTAGGGTTTTGATTTGCTCAGTCAGCTTGGACTCGTCAATCTTGATGCCAGATTTGGCGATAGCTTGATCAAGAATTTTTTCATTTACTAAGTCGTCGAGGGCTTGGGCGCCGTAGGCTTTTTCAAGTCGACTGGCAATTTCAAGTCTTGAGACGGGAACATTGTTGACTAGTGCTGGCACCATCCAAGGTCCAACCTTGTAGGTGAGTAGACCAACGGCAAGTACAACGAGTGCGAGGGTGAGGGTTTTGTTGTTCAATTTGCGACTGGGCATCAGGGGAGTAGTTGATTGTGGGGTAACTATCTTGGTTGATTTGACTGTTGTTTTCTTAGTTGTTTTCTTAGTTGTTTTAGCCATAATCGATCTCCTAAATAAATAATCTATAGCGAAAGTATAGCACACCTATTGATACGGAAACCAAACGTTGCGGATAACTATGAGAACTGCCCCAACTAACGCGTGTGAAATAATGGGGGCAAATAAATTTTGGTATTTTTGATAGTTACGGATGTACAAAATGCTCATAAAAAAAGTAATGATAATCAAAAGTGGACTCTTGAATGGTATATGCGCAAGAGTGAAAAATGCAATCGAGAACCACTGAATAAGGCGAGTGTCGGAGAACACCTCTTTAATGCGCCAGGTGATGTAGCCTCGGAAGATAAGCTCTTGGATTGGGGCGGAAAGGAAAATGTAAGCGATGATGCGTCTTGTAAAGGAAATGGTAGGCAACGCATCGTATCCCACGAGCCACGTGAGTAATCCTATGGGTGTAAATTCGAAGACCAGATAGACAGCGAGAATAATTATCAAAGAGGGATTGATTAGGTCATAAATACTTGAGAGAAAATTAGTACGCCTAATACCTAAACTAGCTAGAGTGGCAGATGATTTGATGAGTCTCCAGGAGGAATACGTGCCAATGATGGCAAGAAATATGTGTCTTGTCGCGAGGATCGCACTGCTTTGAGAAAGTAGCGTGATCACAATAATAAATAGCAATACTTCTAAATAGAAGATAGTATATTTGGACATAAGAAGGAATTGTAGCAACTTAACGGAAATATTTCTTATTTTTTATTTGATCAGGTAGGAAAGACTCGGTATCTCGGATATTATAACCTATGCCATAATCTAGACTCTTCATCAGTTTGGTGGGGGCATTGCGAATTTTGAGGGGGATCTCGAGATTGCCGTATTCTTTGACGTCGGCGAGGGCCAAGGCAAGAGCATCGTTTGCGGTGCGATCCTTTTTGCACCCACACAAATACACAACACCGTGGGCCAGATTGATCCCACATTCGGGGTAGCCAATAGTCTCTACCGCGCGAAATACTGCATTGGCGACGACAAGCGCTGTTGGTACCGCAACGCCAATGTCCTCTGATGCAAAGATGACCAACCGGCGGGCAATAAAAATGGGATCTTCTCCGGCAGTGATCATGCGCGCGAGATAGTAAAGCGCGGCGTCTGGTTGGCTGGCACGCATACTTTTGATAAAAGCCGAGATAGTATTGTAGTGTTCATCTCCATCCTGGTCGTAACGTAAATACGGCGATTGTAGTGTCTCTTTGAGAATCGCCAAGGTGATCTTTTTGTACAGTCCTGCGACTGTTTCTAAGATATTGAGTACTTTGCGCGCGTCGCCATTGCCAAAGGTCGCGAGAAAATCTGTGGCATCCTGATCGATTTTGACTTTGAGTAGAGTGATGCCTGCTTTGATGACGACTTTTAGATCTGTTTGTGTAAGTCCTTGCAGAACGTAGATATGACAGCGTGATTGGAGAGGTCCGATCACCTCAAAACTAGGATTTTCAGTGGTGGCACCAATGAGGGTCAGAGTGCCGTCTTCGACGTAGGGCAAAAGATAATCCTGTTGCGCTTTGTTGAACCGATGAATTTCGTCCAAAAAGAGGATAGTTTGTCGGCGGACAGCTAATGGTGTACGGCTTATAGTTTCAACAATTAGACGGATATCTTCTTTTTTGGCGGAGACTGCAGAGAGGTAATGAAAGTCGGCGCCGACAGAACTGGCCACTATCTTGGCTAATGTCGTCTTACCACACCCTGGGGGGCCCCAAAAGATCATGGAGTGCACAATATTGTTTTCAATAGATTTACGGAGCGGAGAACCTGGACCTACTAAATGAGCTTGACCGATGTAATCATCTAGCGAAGTAGGTCGAAGTAGGTCAGCTAGTGGCTGTTGCATTACCCTATTCTAAGTCAGGCACGGAGATGCCTGCACATACGTCATCATATTTGTCACCTAATTTCTTCATGGCCCAGTAGCGACTACTGCGATAAAGCGAATGAAATGTTCCTGCATCGGACCAAAACCCCTCTAGAGTATCCCAAGTCATCATATTTTCTGCTATGTAGACGTTGTTGACATCAGTGATCTCTAGCTCACCCCTACCCGATGGCTTGAGGGTACGGATCTTTTCGTAGACGGTAGAGTCATAAAAATAGAGCCCTGTCACTGCATAGTTATTCGCTGGTTCTTTGGGTTTTTCGACGATTTTGTCGATAATTTTGATATTTTCTTTGTTAAAAACTGGATTTCCAAAACGTTCTGGATCAACTACTTCCTTGAGAAAGATCTTGGCTCCGTAATGAAAGCTCTTTACTGATCCAGTGATATCGGCATCGGTTGTATTGTCCCCTAAAATAACAGCGATAGACTCGCCATCGGCAAAATCTTCGGCGTATTTGAGTGCATCGGCAATACCGGCCGAACCACCCTCTTGATACGCATACTCAACATGAGTGAGACCCAAATCAGTGCCATTTTTGATCACATTAATAAAGTGACCGGCGTGGATGTCCCCCGTAACTATCAATATGTCGGTAATACCAGCGCGGACAAGTGTCTGAATTGGATAGTAAATCATGGGTTGATCGTAGATCGGGAGCAAATGTTTGTTGGTCGCGTAAGTCAAAGGATAGAGACGACTACCTTTACCACCAGCTAAAATAACGCCTTTCATAAATTACCTCCCTAGATCAATAATGTACTAACTATGGCTACCCCTAAGATAGCAACAAGGAAATATTCTAGCATAATGCGAAAATTCATATTCTTGATCCGAGTGTGATGGATGATTCCCCAGCAGATATAGATAATGGCAAAAATACCCGTTGAGATGAGGATGTATTTGGGAACAGTCTGATAGCGAAAAACAATCACAATATAAAGAGCGGATGCTAGGGCGAGAAAACTATATTCAGCTTTGTTAAATTTCATAATAATCCTTACATTATTTTTCCGGCGTTGACGATCGTCGTCGCTAGCAAAATAAAATTAATGAATAAAATATGTGCCCAGTTATTCCCTACTCGCCTACTCAACTTGCTCGACTCTGCCAGGAACAAATCAATCACAAGCGCCAGGATAAAGAGTGCAGTCGTAGCCAAGTTGATAAATCTAGCTAGATTGAAAGAGTTGTACTTGGCGGGAACAATGGCAACTGGCGAACTAGTAGGATTGATTTGGAAAATTTCTTGGCCCTTCACTTCTGCAGAATTATCTGTGGGAATGATTGTTGGCTTGGGTGAGGTATTTGCTATTTTGACCGTTGCAACTTGGGGAACGGAACCGCTACTTGGTGTCCCAAACAGCTGAACGACCAGTACGGTCTCTCTACCCTCGAGTGAACCGGGCACAACAGCAATCCCGATCTCACTATATTTAGGATTAATAATATTTTCTTTATGAGTAGGTGAGGCCATCCAGGCATTCATCATGCGGTTGGTGTCGCCAAAGTCTTTGGCTAAATTTTCTCCCGCAAAAACATAGGTATAGCCCGCTTCCTTAAACCAAGTCCAGGGGGATTTGCCACTTGGCGAGTTATGAGCCCAGTAATTTTCACTAAGCATATTTGAGGCTTTACGCCTGGCCGCATCGGCCAATTTCTCGTTGTAGAACAAGGGTTTTAGACCAGAGCTAGCACGAGTTTCATTAGTCGCCCTGACTACTTCGTCGATCGAGATAGAGGAAGTAAAACCAAGAATATGGAGATTGGGGGTGTCGAGCAAACGAATAAAAAGATTGCCAACCACAATAATCCCGATAACCGCAAAAATACCTGAGTTATGCAAAAGTTTGGCCCGAAAATTGTTGGTGTGATGAGGCGTGAAAAAATGGCGTAATTTTTGACTAAATGTCATGACTCTATTATGGTCACATTCTTTACTATTTGGCAATGTAATGGATGAGTCACACACCTTTTGGACTCGGTATTTATTTTCCAGTAATCTCGGAGGATGTTTTGTTTGTGAGTGTTTTATGGACTCTCTCGTTGTGATAAAAGCGCAGATAATCTGAGAGTTTTATCGTTTGCGAACTTAAGGCACTGCAATATAGGCTTCGATTAAACTATTTAATAGACTCGAAAAGTGGGTTTATTACTGGCCGTTCCACCTTTTCCATCTGTCACGGTAATACTCAAATTAAATTTACCAGATACAGTTGGCGTACCAGAAACTGTACAAGTATAACCTAGCTCAGTACTCCAATTTTCTGTCTTACAACCGGTCATGGAAAGTCCGGAAGGTAAACCATCGATTACCATCGTCAAATTGTCATTTAGATCGCGATCTGTGGCATCAAAAGGTGCACTATAAGGCTTGCCCTTGGTAGCAAAGAGATTAAACCAAGAAGACTTTATGATAGGAGCTGTGTTGATTGTGGGTGTTGAGGATGACGATACGACGATGGGATTAAGAGTCATTGAAGCTGTTTTTATTGTAGCGGTAAAGGGTGTACTACCACTATCAATCAACTGGAGGGAGTTATTTGTAATGCCTAAATTAGTGATCAAATTAGGTGTAGTAGTCACTGATTTGAACTTGAGATTGGCGAGGGCAAAACTACCGGTCGGAGCTGTTGTCACTGTCGTTGGATCTACTGCCACAACGATAGACAATTTACCAGTTTGATTGGCTTGTGCCATAGTACTCTTCTTGATTACACGTTTAAGTGAACTATTGGGTATCACTACCTCCTGAGAAAGTGAAACTACTTTGATATCAAAAGTAACTTCTACTGCTGCAAAACCCAATTGCCTATCAGTTGTCACCCATAAATTGACTAGTGCATCAGGAGAAGCCGTGAGAATAGCTGGCTCGAAAAAAACATCTACTTGACCAGATGACGAGGCTCCGACCTTGAGTGATTGAGAACGATTAATTAAGTAGTTGGCGAAGTACATGGTGGTAGAAGCCATAACCAGTAAGAAAGAGGCGAGTACAACTTTGCTGAAAGATGATTTTATAACGTAACGATTACTGTAACTATTTGCCATAATTATTTACCCATAACATATAATCTACGCCATCAACTAGGTTATTGTTATCAAAATCTCCAAAATCAGATCCCATTGAGGACGGCTTGACTAAATAACTATTTTTCCAAATTGAGAAATCTGGTTCATTGATCAAATTATCGCCATTGGCATCCCCTATCTTGCGAGTGGGAGTAGCAATTGGGGTAGAACTTGCAATCACCGTACTACTAGACCCAACCTCGATTGCGCCAATATCTGGAGCTGATCCAGACGGACGTGCACGCCCAAAATAATCACTAGTCAGGCCATTTGCCGTGGCTTTATCTATTATATTAGTCGCTGTGGTTGCTGGGGTAAAAGTAGTAGGATTACTTGGATTTGGAGTAGTAGCAAAAGATACAGAAAAGACATTGTTGGAAACAGTGATTCCAGTACCATTAGAAATAGCTCCCGTGGCTATGTTGTTGATAATTTTAATGTTGGAATTGGCTGGAGATGAACCGATATAAAAGGCACTTTTGCCGTTGTAAACGTTGAGCACGGTATTATTGGCGATAATTGCTCCTTTGAGACCGCCATTGGTGGGTTGATCAGAACCCCAGTAACCAAAGTAACTACAGCCATTACTGATGTTATTGGTAATTGTGAGATTGATCAACTGAGGCCCCCAACCATCATACCAAGGACTCCCTGCTTCCTCTCCGATTAGGAACGCACTAGCTGGGGATCCATTGCGTGCGAAAAGCGGATTACCTGTGCAATAACCTAGATTGCCGTTGATTGTGACATTGGATGAGTTGTCGATGTAAAAATTGGCGGAGTAATTGTCATAAGCCTTGTTATTGCGAACTAAAGCCGTTTTACCCATGGTGATAGCTATACCCTCACCATAATTTTGATAAACATTGTTACCTTCCAAGAGTGTATTGGTAGCACCTCGCTCGACTTTTAGACCAGAACCCCATTGATTGGAAACCAAAACGGGATTATTTTCTTGAACATTTTCGTAAATATTAGAATTTTTGATCGTGTCATAAGCACCTTTGACAATAATGCCGTGACTTCTGGCTGTTGTGACATCCAGACTATCGATCGTCACATATTGACCCGTGACATCTACTCCCGCCCATTTACTCCCTGCTGCTTTAATACCTGGACCTATTACCTCGACATAACTCCCACTAATAGTAATACTGGTGTTTGTAGTGCGATTGACATCAATAATAACTGAACCATTCCCCTGCGATTTGACTTTGATAGGCGATCCAGCTGTACCGCTTTTATTAATAATTAAAGGCGTAGTGTAGGTGCCAGCTGAGATATATAACGTGTCTCCAACAGATAATACTGAAACGGCCTTTGTAAAAGTTTTAAACGGAGCGGATTGGGTCCCCCCATTTGAATCACTGCCTGTTGTGGAAACATAATAATTCTTGCCGATTAAGGTTTGAGCATGTACAAGCGAAGTTGTGAAAATTGTAAAAACAAGAACAAAAAGTGATGCTATTTTTGCTAAACTAATTTTAATCATACTGTATTTATACCAAGTTTATAGCCTTGAATGCAATCACTAAAATGGCCACAAAAAATCCCGGTCCATTTTAATGAATCGGGATGGTACAGATATTGGCGACACAATTGCCCCGGCAATGACTTATTTTCGCGGTAAGTTGCCCTACAACTATCGTCGGCGCTAATGTGTTTCACGACTCTGTTCGGAATGGGAAGAGGTGGTGCCACACCGCTCGAATCACCGGAACAATTCTGTCGCCAATATTTATTTGTTAATCACCCCACTTTGCTCTTTCGAGCTACGTTAGGGGCTTAAAGTACATTATACTTTAAGAAGTGAAGAGTAAGATTACAGTATCAAGCTACTCGTTTGATCATGCGTACTCTAGATAAATCTAGAGACCGCCTAACATCATAGATTATGATGTTGGCGGACAGGTTGGCTAAACACATTGCTGTGCGTACACCTCCTGCCGATAACCTGGTGGTCTTCCAGGGATCTTTCGTTGTCTTGCGACAACAAGGAATTCTCATCTTGGGGCGTGCTTCCCGCTTAGATGCTTTCAGCGGTTATCACTTACCATCGTAGCTACTCTGCTATGCGCCTGACGGCTACAACAGAAACACTAGCGGATGGCTCACTCCGGTCCTCTCGTACTAAGAGCAAGCCCCCTCAAAATTCCAACGCTGACAACGGATAGAGACCGACCTGTCTCACGACGGTCTGAACCCAGCTCACGTAGCGCTTTAATGGGCGAACAGACCAACCCTTAGGACCTTCTCCAGCCCTAGGATGCGCTGAGCCGACATCGCTCAATTGATGATTTAATTGTTTCCAATTAATTTTGACTATACCTTCATCCCAATATTTTGGGATGCTAACGTTTTATAGAGATAAATATCCCTATCTTCAGTCCCGCTAAGCGGGACGTCCAGTCGATACGGGGTTATATCAAAATCTTGTAAGCCATGGATGGAATAATATATGGTCGAATTAAATCGACAAATTTCTTGGATTCTTTGACATTTTGTGGTCAATCCAAAATCTTTCAAAAGAAGTCTAGACAATAATAGCTGTTTCTGTTCAGGAAACTGCTGAGTATTGAGATAGCAACTTTTGTCACACAAACTTCCATCGTCCATATACCACACTGCCAAAATTTGTGCATTCAATTTTAAATTTAATGGAATTATCTTCCTGTTATTTTTGTAAAATTGTTTGTATATATCGGTAAAACAAGGAAGACTACGGGTAAAAAACCGATAGCCAATTCTCTTGCCATTCCCTTTATATGGTTTTGGTTGTGTCAGTACACAATTTCTTAGGACGCCATACATCCAATCAACGTATTCTTTTTGGTTGATGCTATGAGTGATTTGTAAATGTGCATTGGTTTTACAATGCATATAACCATCACCCAACATCGTCCCAATTACAATATCTGATTGTGTTTTTGATAAACTTCCCACGGTATTGTCCTATCCAATCATTTAAATCTAGTATTACCGAAGTAAAACCAAATATCAAATGGGTTCATATGGATGAGGAGTTCACCGTTATGAGTTAGTTTTCTTAGATTATTTCATATCTAAACAGCACTCAAGTTTTACAACTTGAGGACCCCGATATGTTGAGGTAGCGAACTGCACCGTCGCTGTGGACGCTCAGGTGCAACTACTCTGTTATCCCCGGGGTAGCTTTTATCCGATAAGCCCGGTACCTCCCACGAAGTACACGAGGATCACTAGGTCCGACTTTCGTCTCTGCTTGACTTGTATGTCTCACAGTCAGGCATCCTTATGCCCTTGCACTATCATTCCGATTTCCATCCGGAATTAGGATACCATTGCGCGCTTGCGGTACTCTTTAGCAAGCAACCTCCCCAGTTAAACTGCCTCCCAGACAGTGTCCTCACTCTCGATCCAGAGAGTTAAGTAAGAATTCCACGTTTCAAAGAGTGGTATTACAGTTGTCGCCTTGCGGCTCCCACCTATGCTACACAGTCAAAACATAAAATTCAGTGTCAAGGTACAGTAAAGCTCCACGGGGTCTTTTTGTCCTGTTGTCAGTAGGCCGCATCTTCACAGCCATTTCAATTTCGCCGAGTCCCTCCTCAAGACAGTTCCAAAGTTGTTACGCCATTCGTGCAGGTCGGAACTTGCCCGACAAGGAATTTCGCTCATATTTGTGTTAACTCATAATCGCTCATGAGATCGGACTATATCTTTACGCTTTCGCGCTTCTCTACATGTAGTCTCTGGGGATACTGACCCTACAACTTGAGACAAAATTCTTCGAATTGTTGTCTTTTAGCTGTCTCTAATGGATATTTCTTAAAAAACGGAATAATGATCTTTTTGAGATCGTCTTGCCGTCTGACACAATATCTAAAGATATTCTCTTTATGATTATCGTATCGCCTGTTTATATAGATATGACCACATTCAAAAAATCTTTCGATCTTTTCAAGTGATGTTCGACTCTTTTCTCCTTGGGTTACCACAAACTCATAAAGAGTTTGATAACCAACAGCCTTCACCATCTATAAAACCAACTATCCACCATGGATCTAGTCTTTCCTGCTGATTTGCTGCAATCCTTGCGTTGTCACTATGTGTCATTAGACTCATAGTAGCAGGATATTCTCAGCTCTTCCAGCATATAGTAAAGTTTTTTCCACTCGTTTTTTCTGCACGCGAGTGAAAGAGGTTTGACTACCTCACTATGGCAACGATTTTTAGTCCTTAACCATAGAACAGTTATAGTTACTGCTGCCGTTCACCAGGGCTTCAATCAAAGACTATCCCGAACAAGTCGGGGTCATCCTCTCAGTTAACCTTCTGGCACTGGGCAGGCCTCAGCCCGTATACGTCGGCTTACGCCTTCGCACAGACCTGTGTTTTTGTTAAACAGTCACTTTGGATTCTTTATCTGCGATCCACATTTTGATACAAGTACCAAAATGCAGATTAGGCATCTCCCTAAGTTACGCCTAGCTAATTTGCCGAGTTCCTTAAGGAAGGTTCTCTCGTCCACCTTGGTATACTCTACCAGTTCACCTGTGTCGGTTTGCGGTACGGCTATAAAATACTCTCACTGCGAAGTTTTTCTTGGACCCAGAAATACATAAAGTCACTCCAGCCGAAGCTGAAATTCCCCATCGCGCCTCAGGTAATAACGTATGATACGGATTTTCCAATATCTTACTGCTTTGACGCTTGGACCCAAATTCAATAATGGGCTCTACTTTTCCTAGGCCGTCCCTCCCCAGTTGATAACGATCATTTTATAGGACAGGAATATCAACCTGTTATCCATCGGCTACGCCGGCATTACACCAGCCTCACCTTAGGGCCGCCTAACCCCACGTCGACAAACGTTGCGTGGGAAACCTTGAACATTCGGTGTGGAGGATTCTCACCTCCATCTCGCTACTCATCCCGCCATTCTCACTTCTAACCGCTCCACCGTCCCTTACAGGGCGACTTCACTGCTGTTAGAACGCTCCCCTACCAGAAGTCCAATAAATTGGACCAATCCGCAACTTCGGTACATTACTTGAGCCTCGATGAATCTTCGGCGCCACCTTCCATCGACTAGTGAGCTGTTACGCTTTCTTTCAAGGATGGCTGCTTCTGAGCCGACCTCCTAGCTGTTTATGGACAATGACTTCCTTGACCCACTTAGTAATGATTTTGAGACCTTAATTGACGATCTGGGATGTTACCCTTTTGCCCCTGGAACTTAGCTCCCAGGGACTGACTCCCGAGCAGAACATGATGGTATTCGGAGTTTGATAAAGTGAAAGGCCTTGCGACCTCGCACCTTTTCAGTGCTCTACCCCCACACATGCATTCACTCGAGGCTATACCTAAATATATTTCGGGGAGAACCAGCTATCTCCGGGTTCGATTGGCATATTACCCCTAACCACAAGTCATCCGAGCGATTTGCAGCTCACAACGGTTCGGTCCTTCCCCCAATTTTACTTGGGGTTCAACCTGCTCATGGTTAGCTCACACCGGTTTCGGGTCTTGGACGCACTGCTTAACGGACTATTCATCCTCGCTTTCACTACGCCTCCGTGACGATATCACTTAGACTAGCAGTACATGCAAACTCGACGGGTCATTCTTCAATAGGCACGACATCATCCCGCCCGAAGGCAAGACTCTGTCTGTTTGTTAGCATACGGTTTCAGGTACTATTTCACTGGGTGTCTCACCCATCTTTTCACCTTTCCCTCACGGTACTCGTTCACTATCGGTAATAATGTGTATTTAGCCTTGCCCCGTGGTCGGGGCGGATTCCGCGCGGAGTTTGCCGTCTCCGGGCGTACTTAGGTGCCAAACTGGCATTAACAGGTTTTCGATTACACGGCTTTCACGTTCTATGGCCAACTATTCCACGTTGTTCTTCTAACCTAATAATACGTTATGTCTGGTCCTGCAACACCGAGATAAATCTCGGTTTAGGCTCTTCCCTTTTCGCTCACCGCTTACTAAGGGAATCTCATTCGATTTCTTTTCCTCCGGGTACTTAGATGTTTCAGTTCTCCGGGTTACCTACCTTATATAAATACAAGGTACCATGCCATTACTGACATAGGGGTTTCCCCATTCGGACACCGCCGGGTCAAAGGATTATGGCTCCTCACCGACGACTTTCGTGGCCTTATACGTCCTTCTTCGGCACATTATTCCAAGGCATCCACCGTATGCTTTATTTGAGTAGCTTGATACTAATTAATTACAATCTTTAAATTGCTATTTGATGCTTTCCTACTCTTCACTTGTTAAAGTACAAAATCTAGCAATAAGATGCTAGATTGTAGAAACCAGCTTAGGGACTAATTTCTACAATCTAAATTCTTATTATGTGGACCGTGCCGGGCTCGAACCGGCCACCTCTTCATTGCAAATGAAGTGCTCTACCAGATGAGCTAACGGCCCCGATGCGTTACTAGATTTATGTTAAAGGTGCGAATGTGCGTCATCACGACGAGACTGGGAAACTAAAATCTCCCTTGCGGGAGAGTTCCAAAATCTGATGTGAAACGAAATTAACGCAGGCGGTAATATAGAAGTATTGTGCCTGTGATTCGATTCTTCAGCATACTTGGGTTATTGCTCTCCTGAGCGAACGCAATTGTAACTCACAATGACCCTAGCGGTCAAGGGTTAAAACGTTGGGTGGGCGCACATAGAATCGAACTATGGACCTCTTTCTTATCAGGAAAGCGTTCTACCACTGAACTACGCGCCCATTTAAAAGTACAAAGGGGATTTTATCACATCTTGGCGAAGCCGACGAGATAATCCTTCTAGTTAATTTTTCCCACGAAAAATACCCCAGGCAAATGAAATTGCTTTAGGGGTTAGGTAAAAAGAATCTAAATTCTTTGCAAAGAGATGGTAGCACTCGTTTTATGACTAGAGAACTAATTATTTTATACAGTCAATTAGTTAAAAACTGCGACGTAACTTTTTTCCCCATACAGGGCGGGGTCGTGATTCCCCTTTATTACTCCTAGAAAGGAGGTGATCCATCCGCTCCTTCCAGAACGGATACCTTGTTACGACTTAGCGCTCATCGCTGACCTCACCTTAGGCGGGCTCATCTCTTGCGAGTTAAAGACACCGACTTCAGGTACTGCCAACTTTGCTCACTTGACGGGCGGATTGTGATAATTTGAGGTTATTTCACGTTCCCACTTAGCGAGCGGATTTCCCGCACTAAGCGAGTCCCTAATTGTGCATTTCAAATTTGATTTGCCTGATACGAGATAAAGTGGATGATCTGAAAAGAATTTAATCAATCGATGTAATTCTTGCCGATCACTAATCTCGTAACGGTAACATGGTAAGTGGTTATGTGACCGAATCCAAAAGTTTTTTGAACTTCGTCATCGGTCAAACCAGCAATATAATCACCAGTTACCTCATTAAGGTTGTTCCCTTCATCGCTCATAATTCCAGCCTACCGAAGTAAAGCCGAATTTACAAGTGACTACTATGGTTCAGCTGACTTCCTGATTAGCAATTGCCTCGTCTAATCAGGATCTCCTTGGGTCATTAAAATTTCTGTTTCAAACATACCAACTGAGCTTTAAGATTATCTTCCCCAAAACACACCGGAGTGGGTCGATAAAACTCATTTTTTGTTGTTGGTCTGTTCTTTGTCTCAGGCCCTCCACCCTAAACAATTACTCGTCTAGGACTGCCATTATTTTTTTGACTACTAGCATGGATTTACACCATGTAGAAAGATTAACTGCCAAGCGCGTTATATTAAAGTGTGTACAAGGAGCGAGAACGTATTCACCGCAGCCTGCTGATCTGCGATTACTACCGATTCCGACTTCATGAGGGCGAGTTGCAGCCCTCAATCTGAACTGAGGGAAGTT